>Ga0194127_10008877_pt1 | contig 10674 bp, 5 predicted proteins | sample TA2KigC100mmetaG_FD_148624 | JGI IMG/M metagenome (GOLD analysis project Ga0194127, IMG submission 148624) | Freshwater microbial communities from Lake Tanganyika, Tanzania - TA2015036 Kigoma Deep Cast 100m | ecosystem: Environmental > Aquatic > Freshwater > Lake | place: Tanzania: Lake... | reverse complement strand
CCTGATGCGCCGCGTCGAGGCCGAACGCGAGCGCTTCGTGCAGGCCACCATCCGCATCCACGAAGACGTCGAGACCATGGGCAAGACACTCTACGAACGTGCCGTCGAGGAGGGCCGCGAGAAGGGCCGCAAGGAGGGAGTCGAGAAGGGTCGCGAGGAGGGTGTCGAGAAGGGTCGCGAGGAGGGGGTCGCGAAGGGCCGCGAGGAAGGCCGCTACGAGGGGCAGGCACGCGGACAGGCCGAGGGCCGGGCCGCGGTGCTGCTGCGCCAGCTTGGCAAGCGCTTTGGCGCCCTGCCCGCCGAGGTCACGGCCCGGATCCGCGCCGCCGACACCGACACGCTGGACCTCTGGGCCGAACGCGTGCTCGACGCGAAGTCCCTCGGCGACGTGTTCGCCTGACGCGTGAGTCCGCCAACCGGCCCGACGCGGCGAATGCCCTCGAGCTGCGCAAAACCTCCGTTGTGACGGCCGCGAAGGGGAGCACGCACGACGACGGCGCTCGGGCCAGACGCACCCACGTTCCGCTATCCTGCCGCAGAGAGGCCCCATGCCCCACCGCACCGCCCCGCTGCTCGCCGCGCTCGCCGCCCTCTGCCTGCCGCCCGCCGCGCTCGCGCAGAACCCCGTCGACAGGAAGGCCGAAGCCGAGTTCCGCCGCGCCGAGAAGGCCGTCGCCGACTCGAAGTACACCGCCGCGCACCAGATCTACCGCGACCTCGCCGCGCGCTATCCCCAGTCCGCGTGGGGCAAGATGGCCGCGTTCCGCACCAGGCCCACCGCCTACCTGGGCCAGGGCGACCTGCTGCGCCACGGCCCGTCGAACAACCGCGTCGACGTCGTGTTCATGGGCGACGGCTTCGGCCTCGACGACCAGAACGAGTTCGAGGACGTGGCGCGCGCCGGCGTCGACGTGTTCAAGAACCACAAGCTGCTCGGCGAGTACTTCAGCTACCACAACTTCCTGCGCGCGAACCTCGTCAGCAAGGACCAGGGCGTCAGCGGCTACGGCCGCGTGAAGGACACGGCGCTCGGCGGCTTCATCGCGGGCCAGGTGCAGGGCCAGGTCGGCGTCGACCAGGGCAAAGCCGAGGCGATGTTGCACCAGCTCGACGAACACGACGGCTACGCGGTCGCGATCGTCAAGGCCGGCTCGATGGGCACCGGCGGCGGCGGCATCGCGGCGATCGGCGGCCGCGCCGACGACACGATGGTGCACGAATGGGGGCACGCGTTCGCTGGCCTGTCCGACGAGTACAGCACGTTCACCGGCCACCGCGGCGCGGCGCGCAACGGCCGGAACGTCAGCACCACCGACGACCTGACCAAGGTGCCCTGGCGCCACTTCGTCGAAGCCGGCGTGCCCGGCGTCGGTGCCTACCGCGGCGCCGACGGCCGCATCAAGGGCGCGTGGAAGCCGACCTCGGGCAACTGCACGATGGAGAACGGCGTGCAGTTCTGCCCCGTGTGCCGTGAGCAGTTCGTGCTGCAGATCTACCGGCGCGTCGACCCGATCGAGGCGGAGAAGCCCGAACCCGTGCGCGACAAGGCGCGCGCGCTGCGGGTCGCCGGCACGGCCGACTTCGAGGTCACCGCGATGCAGCCGAAGACCCACCAGCTCGACGTGCGCTGGCACGTGCTGCCCGAGGCCGCGGGCATCGTGCCGGCCGACCCGGCGCGCCGGAAGGACCGCAACCAGCGCGGCGCGCTCGCGCCGATCCAGGGCAAGGGCGACCCCGGCGGCTACCTCGGCGGCGGCCGCACGAAGTTCCGCCTGTTCACGCGCAACCTCGAGCCGGGCAAGTACCAGGTCGTCTGCCGCGTGCGCGACGACGCGAAACCCTCGGGCCAACAATGGCCGTGGGTGCTGAAGGACGACAAGCAGCTGCTGCAGAGCGAACGCGCGTGGTGGATCGAGGTGCCGGCGCGGTGACGGAACAGGCGGGGCGGACTTCGCTGCACGGGGCCCTGGCGGACCGCGGTATGCTGCCGTGCGATCCATGGCGGCCACGAACTTCAAGACCGAGAACAACACGTTCCGCAAGCTGCTCGGGAACGGGTTGACCTACCGCGTGCCGAGGTTCCAGCGCGACTACAGCTGGACCGAAGAGGAGTGGGAGGATCTCTGGCAAGACCTGCTCGGCACCTTGCGGCCGGACGGCGAGCCCGCCCACTACATGGGCTACCTCGTGCTGCAGTCGTCCGACGACAGGTCCTTCGACGTGATCGATGGCCAGCAGCGCCTTACGACGTTGAGCGTGCTCGTGCTCGCCGTGCTCAAGGGACTGCAGCGCCTCGTCGACGCGGGCCAGGAGCCCGAGAACAACCAGCGGCGCATCGACCAGATCCGCAACGCGTACATCGGCTACCTCGATCCGGTGACGCTCGTGCCGCGGCCCAAGCTGGCGTTGAACCGCAACAACGACAACTACTACCAGGCCTATCTGGTGCCGTTGGCGCATCTGCCGACCCGCGGTCTGCGCGCCTCGGAGCATCTGCTGCGCAAGGCCTACGAGTGGTTCGACCGGCGCATCGGCGAGCACGTGGCCAAGGCCAGCCATCCGGGCCGGGCCCTCGCCGAGTTCGTCGAGGCCGCGAGCGACCGCCTGTTCTTCACCGTGATCACGGTCACCGACGAGCTGAACGCCTACAAGGTGTTCGAGACGCTGAACGCGCGCGGCGTGCAGCTGTCGGCCACCGACCTGCTGAAGAACTACCTGTTCGCCGTGCTCGACCGACAGCCGCGCGACGAACTGGAACTGCGCAGCCTCGAGGAACGCTGGGAGGCCATGGTCGGCCGGCTCGGCGCCGAGAGCTTCCCGGACTTCCTGCGCGTGCACTGGAACAGCCGGCGCACGTACACGCGCCAGTCGGATCTGTTCAAGACGATCCGCAGCGTGGTGAAGGCACGCGAACAGGTGTTCCGGCTGCTGCGCGAGATGGAGGAGGACCTCGACACCTACCTGTCGCTGTCGTCGCCGGAGACGTCGGCGTGGACGCCCACCGAACGCGAGCACGTCGCGACGCTGGGCACGTTCGGCGTGCGCCAGTCCTTCTCGATGCTGCTCGCGGCGCGGCGCCAGCTGGGCGCGGTCCCGTTCGAAGGCCTGCTGCGCGCCTGCGTGGTGATCTCGCTGCGCTACAACGTGATCTGTGGCTTCAGCACCGGGGAGCAGGAGAGCGTCTACGGGGCCACGGCACTGCGCATTGCCAAGGGCGAGATCCGCTGCCTGCCCGACGCACTGGCTGCCCTGCAGCCGGTCTACCCCGCGGACACGACGTTCCAGGCCGCGTTCGCCGAGAAGGTGATCCGGACGACCCAGTCGCGCAACCACAAGGTCGTGCGCCTGCTCTTGTGCGCCATCGAGCGCCACCTCGCCACCGAGGTGCCGGAGCCCACCAGCGACACGTTCACGGTCGAACACGTGCTGCCCCAGAACCCGGGCCCCGGCTGGCGCGGCTTCTCGGACGCGGAGGCCGAGGCCATGGTCTACCGCCTCGGCAACATGACGCTGCTGCATCGCGACGCGAACAGCCAGCTCGGCAACGACGACCATGCCAGGAAGCGGCCGGTGCTCGCTGCGAGTTCGTTCGCCCTGAGCCGGCGGCTGGCCGCCGAATACGCCGACTGGGGCCCCGAGCACGTGGCGGCGCGGCAACGATGGCTCGCGACCCAGGCCGCGGCGATCTGGCGCATCGCGCAGTTCGGCTGACGGTCGGGGGCACCGCTGTGAGGCGCGCGCCGACGGTGGCACGGCGCGTTCCGGCCGCGCACCCGCCCTGCCCGGCCCCCTACGGAGACCGGCGCCTTGCGCCCCTGACCGTGGCATGGGACAAGCAGGCCGCCAGAGCCCCAGCCGCCAGAGAGACCTCCATGCGCCACCACCTGCTGCTCGCCGGCGTGTTCCTCGCACCGTTCCTGTCCGCGCAGTCGCCCGACGCCCTGCACTACAAGCTCGAGATCGAACTGCTGTTCACGACCTCGACGATCCAGGGCACCAACACCGCGACCTTCCGGAGCCGCGCGAACGGCACGCAGTCGCTGTCGCTCGACCTGCTGTCGCAGCTCACCGTGAGCTCCGTGCAGATGAACGGCCTGCCGGTCGCCTGGACGCGACCGGCCGACCGCATCCTCGTCACGCTCGACCGCCCCTACGACCTCGGCGAGGACTTCACCGTCGCCGTGACCTACGGCGGCGCGCCGCCGATGCCCGCGGGCTTCGGCGGGCTGCAGTTCACGACCACGCCCGGCAGCCGCCCGATCGCGTGGACGCTCAGCGAGCCGTGGGACGCGCGCGGCTGGTGGCCGGGCCAGGACCAGCTCGACGACAAGGCGACCTGGGAGATGTGGATCACCCACCCGGCGAACATGACCGCGGCGAGCAACGGCCTGTTGCAGGGCATCGACGTGCTGCCGAACAACCGCGCGCGCACGCGCTGGCGGACCAACTACCCGCAGGCGGCCTACCAGGCCTCGCTGGTCGTCACCGAGTTCAGCCGCCGCACCGACACCTACACGGGACTCGGCGCGAACATGCCCGTCGAGTTCTACGTGTTCCCCGAGAGCTTCGCGGGCTGGACGACCGGCATGGACCGCGTGGTGCCGATGATCACCGCGTTCTCGGGCGTGTTCGGCCAGTACCCGTTCGTGAACGAGAAGTACGGCATCGCGCAGTTCACGTGGGGCGGCGGCATGGAGCACCAGACGATCACGAGCCAGAGCAGCGTCAGCGAGTCGCTGACCGCGCACGAGCTCGCGCACTCGTGGTGGGGCAACGCGATCACCTGCGAGACGTGGAACCCAATCCGGCTCAACGAGGGCTTCGCGACCTTCAGCGAGGCGATCTGGTACGAACGCAAGGCCGGCGGCACCCTGGCGAGCTACCTGTCGGCGATGGTCGCGCGCAAACCGTCGTCCACGTCGGGCACGGTCTACGTCTACAACCCGACCGGCACGAGCACGATCTTCTCGAACACCGTCTACCGGAAGGGCGGCTGGGTCGTGCACATGCTGCGCGGCGTGCTCGGCGACGGACCGTTCTTCCAGGCGCTGGCCGACTACCGCGCCGCCTACGAGGGCGATTCGGCGACGACGGCCGAGTTCCGCGCGTCGGTCGAACAGACCACGGGCCGCGACCTCGGCTGGTTCTTCGACCAGTGGGTCATGAACGGCGGCTCGCCGGCCTACACCTACGGCTGGCAGAACAAGACCTTCGGCGCCGGCAACTACCTCTACCTCGAGCTCGACCAGACGCAGACGTCGCAGCCCGTGTTCAAGATGCCGGTGCGCGTGCGCGTGACGACCGGCTCGGGCACGGTCACTGCGACGGTGTGGGACGACGAACGCGACGACCAGCTGGTCGTGCCGCTGCCGGCCGCGGCGACCGCGGTCGCGATCGACCCCGACCAGTGGATCCTGCGCAGCACGCCGGTCTCGCGCGCCTACACGGTGCCGTTCTTCGGCACCGACCGCGAGGAGATCGACACCGTGCAGGGCGGCACCGCCGAGTTCCACCTCGACCTCGGCGGGCCGTCGGCGAATCGCGGCTTCGCGCTGATCCTCGGCATGTCGGGCAGCACGCCGCCGTGGGTGGTCTACGGCCTGTCGATCCCGGTCGCGCGCGACTTCTGGACCGACCTGTCGCTGCAGAACGCCAACAGCGCCTACTTCCAGAACTTCCTCGGCAACCTCGACGCCACGGGCAAGGCGCGCAGCGCGGTCTACGTGCCGCCCGGCCTCGCCAACGTGCTCGCGGGCACGACGATCACCGCCGCGGCGATCCGCATCGACGCGTTCGACTTCGCGTCGCGGCCGGTCACGGTCGAGCTGAAGTAGCGCGCCGCCGGGCCGTGGTGTTCACGCGCCGGCGAGGCGCACGACCTCGTCGCCGATCGCGAGCGCGGCGGTGAGGCCCGGCGACTCGATGCCGAGCAGGTGCACGAGCCCGGGCTGGCCGTGCTGGGCGGGACCGAGGATCGCGAAGTCGGCCGCGGGCTCGCCCGGGCCGGTGATCTTCGCGCGGATGCCGGCGAACGCGGGCACCAGCGCACCGTCGGGCAGGCCCGGCCAGTAGCGCCGCACCGCCGCCGCGAACGCGGGCGCGCGCGCCGGGTCGACGTCGTAGTCGTCGGGCGCGTCCGGCGGCAGCCACTCGGCGTCCGGGCCGAAGCGCACCTGGCCGGCGAGGTCGAGCACCACGTGCACGCCGAGCCACGCGCCGTCGTGCAGCGGGTAGACGAGCCGCCGGAACGGCGACGGCCCGGCGAGGGCGAAGTAGCAGCCCTTGTTGCGGTGCCCGCGCGGGGCGAGGTGCTGGGCCGGGCCCTCGATGGCCGCGGCGAGGCCGGGTGCGCCGAGGCCCGCGCAGTTGACGAGGTGCCGCGCGCGCAGCTGCACCGGTTCGGCCCCGCCGACGTCGACCTCGAGGCCACCGCGGCAGCCGCGACCGCCGAGCACCGGGCTCTGCAGCAGCACGCTGGCGCCGTGCGCCTCGGCGTCCTCGCGCAGTGCCCGCATCAGGCCGTGGCTGTCGACGATGCCGGTGGTCGCGCTGTGCAGCGCCGCGACGCAGCGCACCTCGGGTTCGAGTGGGCGCACCTGCTCGGCCGTGCACCAGTCGAGCCCCTCGACGCCGTTCGCCCGCGCCAGTTCGACGAGCGCCCGCAGTGCGTGCAGCTGGCCCGGTTCGGTCGCGACGACGAGCTTGCCACAGACCCGGTGCGGCACGCCGCGCGCCGCGCAGTAGGCGTAGAGCTGCCGCCGCCCCGCGACGCACAGGCGCGCCTTCGCGGAGCCCGTCGGGTAGTAGAGCCCCGCGTGCACGACCTCGCTGTTGCGCGAACTCGCGCCGGTGCCGATCGCATCGGCCGCCTCGAGCACGACGACCTCGCGCCCGGCGAGGGCCAGCGCCCGCGCCACGGCGAGGCCGACCACGCCCGCGCCCACCACCACCACGTCGAATTCGTCCATCGTCGCCGTCCTGCCGGCGCACGCCGGCCCGGACATGCTGCCGGCCGGGCCGCGCCGGGCCCATCACCTCATCGGCCACCCGCGGCCGGCCAACGTGCGACCTTCCGGCTCACAGCTGCACGCGAACCTGCTGCCCGGCCGACTCCACGCGCGCGGGCTTCGGCGGCTCGTCGCTGCCGTAGAGCTGCACCGTGTAGGAGCCCGGGCTCCGGTGCAGGAACACCGCGCGGCCCGCTTCGTCGAGTTCGGCGGTCGCGATCACTCGACCGCGGCGGCGCAGCTGCACGAGGCCGCCCTCGCGCGCGCGGCCCGGGCCGACCTCGACCACGATCGCCGAGCCCGGTTCGAGCGCGATCACGAGCGGCGGCTCGGCGAGCACGTCCTGCGGCAGGCGCAGTTCGACCGTGCGCGGCGCGAGGCCCGGCGCGCGCACGACCAGCGACGATGCGCCGGTCGTGATGCCGCCGATGCGGAACGACCCGTCCGGCCCGCTGCGCACCTGCGGCTCGAACAGGTCGAGGTCCGCCTCCTCGCCGACCAGCACGCACGCGTTCGCGACCGGCGCGCCGGCCGGATCGACGACCCGGCCCTGCAGCACGCCGCCGGGTTCGAGCAGCACCTCGCCGAGCTGGTGCTCCTCGTTGGCGACGAGGTCGCGTTCCGCCGTCCACGGCGCGTAGCCCTGGCCGACGATCTGCACGCGCACGCGGCCCACCGGGCACAGGGGCCAGCGCAGTTCGCCGCCCTGCATCTCGACCCAGCGCGAGCGGTCGCCGGCTTCGCCGCCGTCGAGGGGCAGCAGGCGCAGCAGCACGCCCGGCAGCCGCTGCCGGCCCGGCAGCCCCGCGACCTGCGCCACCAAGGTGCACGACGGTGGCGTGTCGAGGCGGACGTCGACCTCGGCCTGCTCGCGGCGCACGGGCACGACCGCGCGCCGCGAACGGTCGCCCAGCGAGACCTGCAGTTCGACGGTCGCCCGGTCCGGCAGCTCGAGCGCGAAGCGGCCACCCGGGTCGGTCAGCGTCGGCTGCCCGGCGGCGCCGCGCACCGTGACCAGCGCGGCGGGCACCGGCTGGCCGTCGCTGCCGAGCACCGTGCCGCGCAGCGTGCGCCCGGCCTGCAGCACGAGCGGACCCAGTTCGGTCAGCTCGCCCGCCAGGGTGACGTCGGCCTCGGCGTTCGCGGTCGGCATCGACGGCAACCGCGCGCGCACGCGGTAGGCGCCCGGCGGCAGGTCCGCGACGGTGAAGCCGCCGTCGCCGCTGGTCACCGCCGTGCACAGGGCCTCGGCGCCGGACACGGTGACCGAAGCGCCCGCGAGCGGACTGCTGCCGCGCAGCACGCGGCCGCGCAGCCGGCACGCCGCCGGCATCACCACGTCGCCGAAGTCGCCCGCGCCCTGCGGCGGCACGGCGAGGCGCAGCCAGCGGCTGCCGCGCCCGGGCAGGTCGAAGCGCGCGAGCAGCGGCCCGGGTTCGAGGCCGCGCACCTCGAAGCTGCCGTCCGCGCCGGCGACCGCGAGCAGCAGGTCGCGGTCGCGGCCGACCAGCTGCGCGACCTGGCTGCCGAACGCGCCGACGTCGAACGCGACCGCCGCGTCGCTGATCCAGCGCGCGTTCTCGGCGAGCTGCCTGGTCCGCTGCACCGTGGCGCCCGCGAGCGGCCGGCCGTCGCCGTCGACGATCCGGCCGCGCACGCGGGTGGCCGGCACGAGCACGAGTTCGACCGAGGTGGCCGCGCGTTCCTCGATCCGCACCTGCACCTCGGCGGCGAGGCTGCGCTGGAAGCAGAGGTCGCTGCCGACCAGCGCCAGCGTGGCCCAGCCGGGCGACAGCCGCGCCGGGAACTCGAACCGGCCCGCCGGATCGGCCGCGGCGTGCGCCAGTTCGCCGGCGGCGTCGACCACGTGCAGCACCGTGCCGCTCCAGTCCGCGCGCGAGCCGCCGTCGAGCAGCAGCTGGCCGCCGACCGCCGACCGGCCCGGCAGCTCGAACACGAGCTCCGCCGCCGTCGCGCCGAGCGCGAGCGTGCGCCGCACCGCGCCGTGCTCGGGGTGGCGCACGAGCACCTGGGCGTTGCCGCGCGCGAGCCCGGTCAACTCGAAGGCGCCGTCGTCGCCCGTGCGCGCGGCGACCACATCCGCGAAGCCCGCCTTGCCGGCCGGCGGCAGCACCTCGACCGTGGCCCCGGCGATCGGCGCCTGCCCGGCCGCCGCCACGACGCGGCCGCGCAGCGGCGGCAGCGCGGGACGGTCGAACGCGAGGTCGTGCACCGAGACGGCGCCGACCACGACGGCCGGCGCCGTGGCCGGCTGCCACTGCGGGTGCCGCGCGACGAGGCGCACGGGCCCGGCGGGCAGGTTCGTGAACCGGTAGCGGCCGTCCGGCCCGGTGGCGACCCACGCGGCGCGGCGCCGGTCCGCGAGCACGGACTCGGCCGCGACGCGCACGTTGGCGAGCGGACTGCCCGCGTCGTTCGTGACGAGACCCGACAGCGCGAAACCCGGCAGCAGGCGCAGGTCGACGGCGTCGCGCAGCGCCGGCACCTCCTCGAGCCCGCCGGCGGAGGCCGGGTGCTCGAAGCCGAGCAGCAGGTCCAGGCGCAGGTCGACGCCGAAGCGGAAGGTGCCGTCCGCCCCCGTGGTCGCGCGGTCGAGCAGCTCGCGGCGCCACTCCGGCCACGCGGTCGTCGCGCGGTAGAGCGTCACGCTGGCGCCAGCCGCCGGGCCGCCGTCCGGCAGGCGCACGATGCCGGCGACGGTGCGCGCGTGCGCGCCGCCGTTGGCCGCCGCACCGCCCGGCCCGGTGTCGAGCCGCGGCACGGCGGGCGCCGCGGGCGCCGCACCGAGCTGGCCGCGCAGGGTCGAGGGGTCGACGGGGCGGCCGCGGCCGAACAGGGACCACAGCGCGACGCCGACCGCCAGCAGCACGCCCGCGCCCGCGAGCCACGCGGCCCGGCCGGGATGGCGCCGTCCGGTCATCGAGTGCCTCCCGGGGCAGCGGCCCCGAGCAGCGCGCGGAAGGTCCGCGCCTTCTCGAGCACGATCTCGCGCCGGCCGGGTTCCGCCCGCTCCGCCGCCTGCTCCCAGACGGCCGCGACCGCCGCGAGCGTTTCGGCGCGCGCGACCGACCGCTGCACCGCGGCGATCGCGTCGTCGAGCGCCGCCTCGAGTTCGCCGCTGCGCAGCCGCGCGCACATGCGGCAGAACTGCGGTTCGGGGTCGCCTTCGGCCGCGGCGATCCACTCGAGCAGCAGCCGGGCCGCCTGTTCGGTGCCGGCGAGGTCGTGCAGCTGCGCGGCCACGCGCAGCATGCCGGGCAGGTTCGGCTCCTTCTGCCGCAGCTGCTCGAAGCGGCCGAGCCACAGCGGCGCCATCTCGCGCGGCGGCGCCGCGCGCAGCAGGTCCTCCCACGATGCGAGCTGCAGCAGCGCCGGCAGCGGGCGTCCGTCGTCTCCCACCAGCGGGCCGCGCTGCTGCGGTTCGCGGATCAGGTCGAGCACGAAGCGCCAGCCCTGCAGCGGCGAGTCGGGGTGCGCGCAGCGCGCGACTTCCTGCTGCGCGCGCTCGGCGATGCGGCGCACGGCGGCGGGTTCGCCGCGCCGCGCGAGCATCTCCGTGGCCGCGGCCAGGAACCGCCGCGCGAGGCCGGTCGGTTGGCCGGCCTGGCCGACCTCGGCCGGCGGGCCGGGCAGGAGCCGCGCCCCC
>Ga0194127_10008876_pt1 | contig 10675 bp, 9 predicted proteins | sample TA2KigC100mmetaG_FD_148624 | JGI IMG/M metagenome (GOLD analysis project Ga0194127, IMG submission 148624) | Freshwater microbial communities from Lake Tanganyika, Tanzania - TA2015036 Kigoma Deep Cast 100m | ecosystem: Environmental > Aquatic > Freshwater > Lake | place: Tanzania: Lake... | reverse complement strand
TGGAACGTCTCGCGCAGACCCACGTGCGTCCACGTGGTGCCGCCGTCGGTCGACTTGTAGACGCCGTCGCCCCACTGCACGGAGTTGCGCGCGTTCTCCTCGCCGGTGCCGACCCAGACCACGTCGGGGTTGCTCGGCGCCACGGCGACGTCGCCGATCGACACGGTGCCCGCGTGGTCGAACACGCTGGTCCACGTGGTGCCCGCGTTCGTGGTGCGGAACAGGCCGCCGCCGGCGGTGCCGACGAACCAGGTGCTCTGGCGCTGGCTCGGCACGGCGATGTCGGTCATGCGGCCCATCGGGTTCGCGGGGCCGAGGTTGCGCCACGGCAGGCCGTTGACCTGGTCGAGTCGGAACACCGGGTCGGGCAGGGCCGACGGCCGCGGCGCGCGCGGTTCCTGGGGCTCCTGGCGCTCGGGGCGCTGGGGCGCTTCGGTCTGTTCGGGCTCCTGCGCGCAGAGCGTCGCGACGGGCAGGAACAGGGAGAACACGAAGAGGGAGCGGAGCGGCGGGCGCATGGTGCGCGCAGCATACGGACCGGGCCGCGGCGCGGCGGGGACTGCGCGGCCGGAAGGATGTCGCAAAGTCGTGAACGCGGGGCGTCCCCGGGGTCCAGGGCCGCACCCGCACCGCCTAGAAGCTGTTGCCGAACGCCAGCGTGAAGTTCGAGCCCTCGTCGCCGTAGCCGACGTCGATGCGGAACACCGCCTCGCGCGAGAAGCCGATGCGCAGGCCGAAGCCGAAGCTCTCGTGCCACCGGGAGTCGTGCAGGTCCTCGATGCCCGGCGCCACGGTGCCGACCTCGCAGAACAGCGCCGCGTTGATGCGCTCGATGCGGATCGCGTCGGTGAAGGTGATGCCGCGCGGCACGAGGCCGATGCGGTACTCGATCGCCGCGTGCGCGGCCGCGCGGTCGGTGAAGCGGTTCTCGATGTAGCTGCGCAGCGTGTGCGAGCCGCCGAGCGACGGCAGGCTGTGGAACGGCAGGTCGCCGACGGTGTCCAGCACGAACGCGCCGACGGCGAGGCAGTCGGTCGGCGGATGTTCCTCGTTGCCCTGTCCGCCCCGGTGCAGCAGCGGCGGCAGCGGGAAGACGTGCTGCGCGTCGGCGCCGAGGATCGCGCCCTGTTCGCCGCCGGTGCCGATCGCGCAGCGGCAGGAGACGCCGAGCCGGTGGCCCGAGTAGGGCTGGTGCAGGCTGTCGCGCGTGTCGTAGCCGAAGCTCGCGGAACCCCACAGCTGGTCCCGGTCGTCGCCGGCGGCGAACGCGTCCGGGAAGCTCTGCTCGGTGCTCGGCACCGTGCGCACGTGGCCGCGCGCCAGGTTGTGGTGTTCGGCTTGCAGGTCGAGCCGCAGGAGCCAGGGGCTGCCGGGATCGGGCAACGACGTGCGCCAGCCGAAGCCGAGGGCGGACACTTCCTCGGTGTAGCTCGTCTCGGCGATCTGTGGAGTGCGGCTGCCGAAACCGAAGAAGCGCCGCGTCAGCGTCTTCTCGTAGCCGATGCGCCCGAACAGCCGTTCGCGCTCCTCGCGCAGCACGCCGCCGTTCTCGAGCTCGCGCCAGGCGAGCCAGCGCGACCAGTTCAGGCGGTAGGCCTGCTGGCCTTCCTCGCTGTAGGTCAGCAGCAGGTTGCCGAACTCGCGGTAGCGCTGGTCGCGGAAGTCGACGTCGGTCAGCGCGAACCCGCCGCCGAAGCCGACGTCCTCCTCGCGGAAGAACACGGGTGCGACGAAGGTGCTGACCAGGAACCGCTCGAACACGTTGCCCGGCTTGATGCGCCCAGGGGGGATGTAGCGCCAGCGTTCGGGGTGCGGCAGGTCGTCGGGGAACTGAGGCTTCGGGATGCGGCCGTCGGGGTCGACGCCGTCGAGCGGGTCGTAGGGAGCCGGCGACTGCGCGGCGAGGGCGGTGCCGAGGCCGAGGGCCAGCAGCAGCGGCGGTAGCCGCGGCGACGGGAGGCGGGGCATCGGGCGCATCTTCGCGGCCGGGGCGCGCCGCGCAACGAGTGGGTGCCGCGGGGGCACGGGTTCCGGCGGTGGGAGCGGGCGGCAAGACCTGCTTGCATCATGTCGGAACTGACATATGCTGGCGCCGCTCACGATCACCCGGACTGCTGCGGACCGACTGCGGCGTTACGACGCCACATGACATCTGCGAGGTTCCTCCCATGAAGGCCACCAAGAAGAAGCGTCTGGAAGCTGCCGGCTGGCGCGTCGGCAGTGCAGCGGAGTTCCTCGGGCTCTCGGCTGCCGAGGAGCGCATCGTCGAGATCAAGCTCGCCCTGGCGGTGGCCGTCCGCCAGCGGCGCGCGCGGCTCGGGCTCACGCAAGGCGAGCTCGCGCAGCGCATGGGCTCGAGCCAGTCGCGGGTCGCCAAGCTCGAAGCGGGCGACCGGACCGTGTCCATCGACCTGCTCGTGAGCGCGCTGCTGCGCCTGGGGCTGACGCGGCAGCAGTTGGGTCGCATCCTCGCCTCCGACGCTGCCTGAGCGGGGGATCGGCGGCGCGGGAGCGAGAACGGCGGCGGGGTCCGCCGCGCAACGAGCAGGTGCGGGCGGCCGGTCCCGAGCGCTATCGTTGCACCAATGCGCGCCCTCCTGCTGCTCGGTGTCGTGTTCGCCTCCGCGGTGAGTGCCGGTGCCCAGAACCAGGTGCTCGACTACCCCAAGCTGCTCGAACGTCTGACCGACGTCGACTGGCTGTGGCAGCCGCCGGCGCCGGGCGAACGCTGCGTGCAGTTCAGCAGCTACGACCGCAAGAGTGACAAGGGGCCCGGCGACTTCGACGCGTGGTACGGCAACGACGACCGCGGCCAGTACCTGCGGGTCGAGGAGAAGGACGGCAGGAAGGAGTTCGTGATGGTCGACGTCGACGGCCCGGGCGTGCTGTCGCGGATCTGGTCGGCGAACCCGTCGGGCGAGCTGTTCTTCGACGTCGACGGCGAACGCGTGTGGACCGTCGACTTCGAGGCGCTGACGACCGGCAAGGTCGAGCCGGTCGGCGAACCGCTCGCGGGCCTGCGCAGCCGCGGCGCCAACTGCCACCTGCCGATCCCGTTCGGCAAGCACCTGAAGGTCTCGGCGAGCAAGGGCGACTTCTACTACCAGTGCAACGTGGTGCAGTTCGCCGCGGGCACCGAAGTGCCGAGCTTCCGGCCGGCGATGCTGCAGCAGTTCGGCAAGGAGATCGCGGCGTGTGCCGGCGGGCTCGTGCCGCCGGTCCCGCAGGAGCGATACGGCGGGCGTTCGCCGCGGGTGGTCGAGGTGCCGCGGGGCCATGTCGTGCGCGAGATCGAGATCACCGTGCCGCGGACGACCGGCGTCGACGTCGGCGCTGTACTGCGCAACGCGCTGCTGCGGGTCGCGACCCCGACCGAGGAACTCGTGCGCGTGCCGCTGCTCGACTTCTTCGTCGCCGGTCCGGACGGCAAGACGTACCGGAGCACCCGGCTCGAGATCCTTCCGCTCACCTTCGGCGACGGATCCGGCAACGGCCTGCTCCTGCGCAGTCGCTGGCCGATGCCGCTGCCCGACGGCGGCACGGTCGCTCTGGAGGACGCCGGGCAAGCCGAGTGGCGTGTCGCCTTCGCGCCGCTGCCGCGCACCGAGGCGCCGCCGCTCCTGTTCCGTGCGAGTTACCACCAGGAGAAGGGCTTCCCCTCGCGCCCGTTCCGCGACTTCCTCGTGCTCGACGCGAGCGGCGGCCCCGGCCGGTTCGTCGGCTGCTCGCTCCTGGTCAAGAACCCGACGCGCGGCTGGTGGGGCGAGGGCGACGAGAAGTTCTTCGTCGACGGCGAGACGTTCCCCTCGACGTTCGGCACCGGCACCGAGGACTACTTCGGCTACGCGTGGTGCGACCCGCATCCGTTCCAGTCGGCGTTCCACGCGCAGACGCAGTGCGACGGCCCCGGCAACTACGGCTTCACCGCCGTGCACCGGACGCAGGTCCTCGACGCCGTGCCGTTCCAGAAGACGTTCCGCTTCGACCTCGAGGTCTGGCACTGGGTTGCGAACCTGAAGCTCGACTACGCGACGGTCGCCTACTGGTACGGCGCCGCCGGCGCGCGCTCGGGCCTGCCGCCCGTGCCGCCGGCCGCCGAGCGCACGCTCGATCGCCTGCCGCCGCCGCCCGTGTTCGTCGCGAAGGACGCGATCGAAGCCGAGGGCCTGAAGGTGCTGTCGATCCGCGGCGGCGAGCACGAGGTGCAGCAGATGAGCTTCCTGGAGAACGCGTTCTCGCGCGACGCGCAGCGCTGGTGGAAGCACGGCAAGCCCGGCGACACGCTGGTGCTCGCGCTGCCCGTGGCCGCAGCCGGCGAGTACCGGATCACCGCCGCGTTCTGCAAGGCCGACGACTACGGCGTCGTGCAGTGCTCGGTCGGCGGGAGCAAGCTCGGCGAACCGTTCGACGGCTACGCCGAGCGCGTCACGCCGAGCGGGCCCGTCCTGCTCGGCACCGTGCAGCTGCCTGCCGGCGAGTTGCCGTTCACGCTGACGATCACCGGCAAGCACGCGAAGGCGAAACCCGCCTACATGGTCGGCCTCGACTACCTGCGGCTGGAGAAGGTGCGATGAAGGGCCGTGGCAAGCCGCGCCGCGAGATCTTCGCGTGCCCGCACTGCGGCGCCGACGTGCCCGTCGGCAGCCGATCGTGCAAGGAGTGCGGCAGCGACGCGAGCACGGGCTGGCAGGACCAGGAGGAGATCGACTACCAGGGCCTCGACCTGCCGCAGGGGTATTCGCGCGACGAGGACCACCCCGCGCGCGGTGGCACCGGTGGCTTCCTGCCGGAGCGGCGGCCGCTGTGGTTCGTCGTCGCCGCGATCCTGCTGGTGCTCGTATTCGTCGCGTTCGCGGTGTTGCGCTGGCGCGGCTACGGGTAGGCGACCGACCAGACGTTCGTGGCGGGCAGCGGCAGCACGAGGTTGCCGAGGTCGAGCACCACGGCCTGGAAGTGCAGCAGCGTCGCGAAGCCCGCCGGCACGAACAGATCGCAGCGCGCGATGCCGGTCAGCGGGTCGTGCGGGAACGTGCCCGGGAAGACGAACAGGTCGTTGCCGCCGTTGCCGATGCCGAGGTTGGCGAGGCCGGGGAACGTGGTCGGCAGCAGCGAGTCGCTGAGGGCGATCGCGGACAGCCCGGGGCCGGTGAGGGGGCCCGAGTGCACGAGCAGGTGCTGCACGGTCCACGCGGGCACCGCGGCTTCGCTGATGAGCCTCGGCGCAGCGGGCGCCGTCAACGTGATCGGCTGCGTGTTGCTGCGCACCGCGGGGTTGAAGATGCTGAGCTGGTGGACGCCGGGCACTGCACCGGGGCGCGGGTGCAGTTCGAGGTGCTGGTTGTCGAGCACGGCGAACCAGCCGCCGAACCACTGGGCGGCACTGCGGCCGCCGACGAGGTCCCAGTCGACGCCGACGTAGTCGGTCCACGCGAGGTTGTCGCCCTCGATCACGACGCCCTGGTCGGTCAAGGTGTCCAGCGTGTAGGGCACCGCCGGCGGCGTGAGCACGGGGAACGGCAGCACCGGGAAGGTCGCGGTGAGGCCGAACAGCTCGACCGGCCCCGCGATCGCGATCGTGCGGCCTGCGGGCTGCGCGAGCAGGGTCGGCGCGAACGCCCCGTAGAAGCCGCAGTAGGTGTTCGTCTGGTTCGCCGCGCCGCCGACCTGCGTCGCCACGGTCTCGGCGAGCGCGATGCTGCCGCCGGCGTTGAGGCCCTGGCCCGTCAGCGTGCCCGTTGCCGTCCGGTAGTAGCGCCAGTGGCCCGGGTCCATCGTGCCGCCGTTCTGCACGTAGGCGCCCGGCAGCATCTGCAGCACCGGACTGCCCGCGGGCGGGCAACCGGGCTGGCCCGGGTCGACGCGGTTCTGGAACTGCAGCGCGACGTCCCAGCGGTCGTCGAGCTGGCTCGGGCGCGCGAGCGTGCCAGCGAGTTCCGCGTGGCCGTCTGCATACTCGGTGAAGTCGCCGGCCGGCACGAACACGTAGTCGTCGGCGACGCCGGGCAGCACCATCGCGCGGCCGAACGGCAGCGCCGAGCGCGTGCTGTCGACCTGGGGGTGCGTCGTGTCGAGCGTGCGGTGCGGCGGCAGGTCGAGCCACAGCGAGGCGGTCGACAAGGGGCCTACCGTGCCGAAGTAGTTTTGCTGCACGATCGCGACCTGCAGGTTGGCCGCGAGGCCGAGGGCCGTGTTGCGGTTGTTGGCACCCGGGCCGAGCTGTGCCGGCGGGGTGGCGAGCGTGATCGCGAGCACCGCACCGTCGAGGTTGCGCACGCCGGTCAACGTGCCGGTCGCGGCGGTGAAGTAGACGAACTGGTTGGGATCGACAGGGCCGGCCGGCGCGTAGGCAGAAGGCAGCAGTTGCAGGTCAGGCGCGCCGGCCGGCGGGTACGAGGGGTGCCCGGGAGCCACGCGTCCCGTGAACAGGACGTCGACGAGGAACGCGCTGTAGATGCTCGCGTCGCTGAGCACGCGCCCGGTGAGCCGGGCCTCGCCGTTCGGCAGTTCGACGAACTGGCCGCCGCCCGCGAGCGTGAAGTCGGTGAGCAGGCCGGGGATCGACAGCATCACGCCACCCGGCAGCGCCGCGACGGCCGGGTCGGCGATGGGCTGGCGCGCCGCGCGGTAGATCGGCGACTGGGCAGCGAGCGGCGGGAGCAGCGTGAGGGCGGCGAGCCAGCAGGAGCGCGGGACGGGCATCGGAGGAGTCGCCAGCAACGGAGGTCTGCGCTTGCCGTGGCAGAAGTTCTCGGGGGACCGGGAGAAGGCTACCTCGCGCGCGGCAGTAGGTGCCGCGGCGGGAGGCTGGCGCGGGGGGGCGCCAGTTCCCCCGCGGCGTGGCGGCGGTGGCATCGGCGCGTCGTTGCGGGAGCCAACGTCCCGATCCGCTGCGGCATTCACTGCCAGGTCACGTGCACGATCTGCGCGTAGGGGATCGCGTAGCGCTTGCCTTCCGCCTCCAGCTGGAGCCAGCCGCCGGGGCCCTTCGGCAGTTCGTCGAGCAGCGTGCCGCAGAGGTCGCGATCCGCCCAGCGCACGGTCACCGTGGCCCCGGCCTTCGGCAGGCTGGCGGCACGGCGCGCAGGTGCGGAGGGTGGCTTCGCCGCGGTCTGCCGGGCGGGTGCCTCGGGCGCGGCCGCCGCGTCCCGCGCCGCGTCCCGCGCCGGGCGCGGCAACGCGTGCGCGGGATCCGCCGGACGGAAGCGTGCCGCCGGATCGTCGTCTCCGGCCGCCGCGATCGTCACCGTGACCGGGAAGTGGTCGCTGTAGGTCTTGCGCCACTGGTCGCGGTCGAGTCCGCCGAGGTCGCCGTGCACGGTCATGGAGTCGCGGCGCAGTTCGTCGAACCCGGGCCCGGCGGCGACCTGGTCGATCGGCTCCGGGAAGTGCAGGATCGTCGGCGAGGGCGTCGGCGGCACGAGGTACTGCAGCGAGCCGCCCCCCTCGAGGATCCTCTGCGGGTCGGTGCCGTAGGTGCTGTTGAAGTCGCCGAGCAGCACCAGGTCCTGGTCCTCGGCAGCGTCCTGGCGCAAGGACCCGATCCAACCGTGCAGCTGCTGCGCCTCGAGCCGGCGCTTCTGCTCGTCCTGCGCCTTCTGGCCGGCCTTCAGGTGCACGGTCACCGCGCGGAAGTCGCAGCCGGTCGCGCGCACGCGGAAGCAGGCGCTGACCGGCACGCGGTGGAAGATCGGCACGCCCTCGAGTTCGCGCGGCAGCGCGAGCAGTTCCTCGGCCTGCAGCAGTTCCACCACGCGCGCGTCGTAGAGGAAGCCGATCTGCTGCGACGTGACGCCGTCGTCCCAGCCGCCCGTGGTGCCGAGCACGAACCGCCACGACGGGCCGGCCGCGGCCGCGACCTTCTGCAGCGGCGCTTCGCCGCAGATCTCCTGCACCGCGAGCACGGCGACGCCGAGTGCGCGCACCTTCTCGCCGATCCGCTGGTAGTCGGCCTCGTCGCGCCGCGGCAGCTTGTTGCGGAAGTCGCCCTCCGCGCCGAGGAACTCGAGGTTCCACGTGCCGATCGTGAGCGTGGGCAGGTTCCCCTGGGCCGAGAGGCACGCGCCGAGCAGCAGGGGCAGGAACAGGCAGGAGCGGGGTTTCATGCGTTGCCTTCGGCCCGCGCGCGGATCGAGCGCATCAGGTCCTGGAGGAAGTGGATGTTGTGCAGCGACAGCAGGATGCCCGCCAGCATCTCGTCGGCGACGGCGAGGTGGCGCAGGTAGGCGCGCGAGAAGCGGCGGCAGCAGGTGCAGGTGCAGCCGTCGACCAGCGGCCCCGGGTCGTCGGCGTGCTGCGCGTTGCGCAGTTTCAGCGTGGTGCCGCCCGGGCCGAACGCCGTGTGGTTCCGGCCGTGGCGCGTCGGCACGACGCAGTCGAACAGGTCGACGCCCTGCTCGCTCGCCGCGAGCAGGTCCTCGGGCAGGCCCACACCCATCATGTAGCGCAGCTTGCCGGCCGGCAGGTGGTCGACGCACGCCTCGAGCGCCACCGCCATCTGCTGCTTCGTCTCGCCGACCGACAGCCCGCCTACTGCGTAGCCGTCGAAGTCCATCGCCGCGAGCGCCCGGGCGCTCGCCGCGCGCAGTTCGGGGTCGACGCCGCCCTGGCAGATGCCGAACACGGCCTGCCCGCGGCCGCTGCCGCCCCAGCGCTCGTGCACCTCGCGCGCCGTCGCGGCCCAGCGCAGCGTGCGTTCGTGCGCGTCCCGCTGCGTCGCGGCGTCGGCGTCGCCGGGCGGGCAGTGGTCGAGCACCATCGCCACGTCGGGGCCGAGCTGCCGCTGGAACGTCAGCACCGACTCGGGCGTGCAGCGGTGGGTGCTGCCGTCGATCACCGACTGGAACGTGACGCCGCCGTCGTCGACCTTGACCTTGCCGCCGAGCGAGAAGACCTGGTAGCCGCCGCTGTCGGTCAGGATCGGGCCCGGCCAGCCCATGAACCGGTGCAGGCCGCCGAGCCGCTCGATGCGCAGCGCACCCGGCCGCACGTGCAGGTGGTAGCTGTTCGCGAGGATCAGCTCGGTGCCCGTCGCGGCCACCTGCTCGGGCAGCAGCCCCTTCAGCGCCGCGTAGGTGCCGACCGGCGCGAAGCACGGCGTCTCGAAGGTGCCGTGCGGGGTGTGGAACCGGCCGCGGCGCAGCTTGCCGCGCTGGCCCAGCAACTCGAAGCGGAAGGGGCTCACGGGCTCGGCGGGGGCCAGGCGAACGGCAGCTCACCCGGGGCTCGTTCGGGGGGACGCTGGCCCAGGTGCTCGTAGGCGAGCGGCGTCGCGAGCCGGCCGCGCGGCGTGCGCGCGAGCAGGCCGCAGCGGATCAGGTGCGGCTCGAGCACGTCCTCGAGCGTGTCCTCGGCCTCGTCGACCATCGCCGCGAGGGTCTTCAGCCCGATCGGATCGCCGCGCTGGCACAGCGCGCGCAGCAGCTTCCTGTCGACTTCCTCGAGGCCGAGGTGGTCGATGCGCAGCCGCTCGAGCCCGTCGCGCGCGGTGCGCTCGTCGATCGACGGCTTCTGCAGCACCTGCGCGAGGTCGCGCACGCGGCGCAGGATGCGCAGCGCCATGCGCGGCGTGCCGCGGCTGCGGCCCGCGCACAGTTTCGCCGCGTCGGGTTCCAGCGTGACGGCGAGGCGCGCGGCCGCGCGCAGCAGGATCTGCTCGATGTCGGCCGGCGGGTAGGGTTCGAGCCGTTCGACGATGCCGAAGCGCGAGCGGAACGCCGCGGTCAGCAGGCCCTCGCGCGTCGTCGCGCCGACCAGCGTGAACGGCTGCACCGACAGGCGCACGCTGCGGCCGCTCGGCCCGGGATCCAGCACGACGTCGATCGCGTGGTCCTCCATCGCCGAGTAGAGGTACTCCTCGAGGGCCATGGGCAGCCGGTGGATCTCGTCGATGAACAGCACCTGGTCGCGCTGCAGGCGCGTCAGCGTGCCGGCGAGGTCCTTCGGCGCGCCGAGTGCGGGGCCCGACGTGATCACGAGGTCGGTCGCCATGCCGACGGCGATCAGATGCGCGAGCGTGGTCTTGCCGAGGCCGGGCGGCCCGCACAGCAGCACGTGGTCGAGCGGTTCCCGGCGGCCGCGCGCGGCGGTGATCGCCACGTGCAGGTTGTCGCGGATCTGCTGCTGGCCGACGAACTCGCCGAACGAGGTCGGGCGCAGGCTGCGGTCGAACTCGCGATCGTCGCGGTCGGGCTGGTCGTGGAACACCATGGCGGGCGGCGCGGGATGGTACTTGCGTTCGCGCGGGGAATCACCACGCTGCCCGCGTGGCCGAGCCCGAGGAACTGCCGATCTACGAACTGCTGGGCGGCGAGCGGCTCGCCGCGATCGTCGCCGCGTTCTACCGGCGCGTGCCGCAGGACCCGATCCTCGGGCCGATGTACCCCGAGCATGACCTCGCCGGCGCCGCGGCGCGGCTCCTGGGCTTCCTGGTCTACCGGTTCGGCGGGCCGCCCGACTACGTGCGCGAACGCGGCCACCCGCGGCTGCGCCAGCGCCACGCGCCGTTCCGCATCGACCGGCAGGCGCGCGACCGCTGGATGGAACTCATGATGGCGGCGGTCGACGAGGTGGGGGTCGGCGCGGGACACCGCAACTACCTCGAGCGCTTCCTCGGCGACGTGGCGACGTTCCTGGTCAACACCGAGTAGCGGTGGCGGAGGCGATCCGCAGCCCTGTC
>Ga0194127_10008872_pt1 | contig 10677 bp, 5 predicted proteins | sample TA2KigC100mmetaG_FD_148624 | JGI IMG/M metagenome (GOLD analysis project Ga0194127, IMG submission 148624) | Freshwater microbial communities from Lake Tanganyika, Tanzania - TA2015036 Kigoma Deep Cast 100m | ecosystem: Environmental > Aquatic > Freshwater > Lake | place: Tanzania: Lake... | reverse complement strand
AAAAGACCTCGATCTCGGGGGTCGTGCCGATGAGGTCGGAACAGCTGAACCCGTGGTTCGCGGCGCCCGTGCAGATCGCCGCGTAGTGGGGCGTGCCGTTCATGAGGTTGCCGTCGTCATCGTCCGCGATCAGCATCGAAAGCACCTGGTCCGGCTGCGTGGTCGGAAGGGTGAGGGATCTCCCGTTGTGCCAGATGTCGCCGATCACCTCGAACGCCGCTTCCTCGCCGAGCGACGCTTGAAGCTCCTGCCAGGCGTCCCACACGACTCCCGCGATGATCTGCCCATCGTGGTGGCCGGAACCGGTGAGGTCGTCCGGGTAGACAAGCGAGTTGTCCGAGTTTCGGATACCCGACGCGCAGTTGTTCAAGTAGAAACCGAGCCCGATGATCGACTCGCCGGTCAGCAGGTTCGCGATGATGTCCGAGTTCCCCTCGTGCAGAGTGCTCGACGGCGAAGAGGTCGTGTTGTAGATCCGGTGCGTGATGCCGTGGCCGTACTCGTGGTAGATGACGTCGGCCATCTCGCCGGTGTTCCCGTAGCCGGAGCCGGCCGAGCAGAAGTTGATGTTCGCCCAGTCGTACCACGCGTTCCCGGGACAGTATCCGTCCGTCCTCGCGACCGTCACCACCATCTGGTAGTCGATGTCGGCAAGGCCGGGTCCCGGATCGACGGCGCGGATGTAATCGTGAACGCGATTCGTGTGATAGAAACAGGTTCTCTCGTCCGCGCGGCCGTCCGTGCTTCCCCAATGGATTTGCAGGAACTGCCCTTCGGACACGCTCCCCGACTTGTACACCTCGGCGCCCGAGTAGTTCTGCACGTTCGCCCACGGCCCGCGGAGGTACGCGTTCCAGGCGACCGAACCGCTGGCGCCGGAGATGGAGAAATCGCCATCCGCGCCGCTCGTCGCCGTGCCGAGGCCGGTGAAGTTGATGAAGTGATCCGCATACTCGCGTTCCACGAGCGGGTTGCCGCAGTAGTGCGGGTCGTAGATGTCTCCGTCCGTGTTCCCGTGGATGTCGAAGAAGCGGATGAGGTTCTCGCGCCGGAGGATCTCGCCCGACGAGGCGTCGACGAGCGTCTCCCAAAGGCCGAACGGGCTCTCCATCCGCTGCCGAACCGCGTAGACGAGCCGGTACGAAAGGCCGCCGTCCCTTTCGATCGGAAGGATCTCGAGATCGATCCCTTCTTCGATGTCGGTTCCGAAGCGGAAACCGAGCGCGAGACCCGCGATCGCCGCAGCCTCCTCACGCGCGAGCAACGGGGCCGTCGAGAGGTCGATCCCCGGATGGAGGTCGGAGCCCGCGTTGAAGATCCTCCCCGTCTCGGTCATCACCACATGAGCGCGCCCGCCGCGAACCGGGATCCCGTCGTGCACTTCATCGAAGACCGCCGACCACTTCCCCGACGCCCGAGTTGTCGTTCGAAGGCGAAAGTTCTCGTCCGAAGCGCCGAAAAGTCCGGGGTTCGCGAGGAGGAATCGCCGGCCGGCTCTCTCCGCGTCTTCCGGAGACGAGATCGCGCCCGCCGTCTCCGCTCCGCTTCCGAAGAGCTGATGGGCGAAGCCGGTCGTCTCATTCCACTGGACGCGCCACGCGCCGCCGTAGCGCCGGAGGAAATCCTCGGCGAAAGCTCTCCCCGCCGCCAGACTCTCGGTTGTCCAGACCCGAGGCGCCTTCTCGCCGGGAAGGTAAACCTCATAGGCTTCAAGCTCCTCGACCGGCGCGAAAGCGAACGACGCGCCCGGCGAGAGAATGAGAATCGCGAGCGGGATGAGAAGCAGCGAGCGCACGCTCATGTCGGATCGACCTCCAATGGAGACATGAAGAGTATTCGGACCATCCGGGAAACGGTCTCTCGATCGTGCGAGCACGAAGATCGCGAACGGACGGACAAACGCGAACGCACCCTCCCCTCGTCCGGCCGGGTTGGGGAGGGAGCCGACCGGAAGCCGGATCACGCGTGAACGGAGGGAGACTTATCGAACACCTGGAGTAATGATAACAGAAAGCCCTCCAAGGAGAAAGCACCATTTCGGGGGGACGCCTCACCGGGATGCGTTCCGCGCAAAACGCCTCCCGGGAGAACCTCGCAACACATTATAATACAAAGGATTACGAGATCCGTGCGGGGCCTTTTCGGCGCACCCCCGCCTTCCTCTCCCGGCCCCCCCCGGGGACGCTCAGTACGACGCGAGGAGCTCCCAAGTCTTCGTGTCCCAAATCTGGGCTCCCGCAAGGGGCCAAACGATCGCGAGGTAGCGCCCGGTCGGGTCGAAGGCGGCCGCCCGCGGAACCTCGGGCTCCTCCCTCTTTCGAGCGAGACGGACGGATCGGAAGCGCTTCGCCACGTCCCCCGTTCGCGCGTCGCGCACCTCGATGCGCGCGCGCGGCTCGGGAGACGATCCTTCGATCGCCCGAAGAAGAAGAAGGACGAGGTTCCCGTCCGGTGCAAGGAGCCCTCCGAAGGGCTCTTCGTCGGGGAGGAGGCCGGCGAGGATGCGGGCGGGACCTCCCAAGCGCGCGAGCGCGAGACGCCCTTCGGCGACGAGCAAGAGGCCGGGCTCTTGCTCATCGGTCCACGCGAGCGGTTCTCCTTCCCACGGAAACGGCTCAAACTCCAGATCGCCGTTCAGGCGCACGATGCGGTCGCGAAGGAGAATCATCACGCAGCGTTGCTCGCGGTGCATGTCGAGAGGCTCCCAAGGAGGACTCCAATGGAGGGAATCGACCGGGGTTCCCTCGGGAAGCCTGCGCCTCTCGAAAAAGCCGGGCCCGCCCAGGTAGAGATCGGAGCCGTCCGCGTCGAGAAGCGTGACGCGCCCGCGGAGCCCGACGAGCGAGACGATCGGGCTCGCCGATCCCCTTCGATAGATGTCGAGACGCGGCTCGCCGGTCGGAAGCGAGACCGCAAGGAGATCCTTCCCCCAATCGACCGCAAGCGCGAGCGGCTCGGGCAGGCTGTCCGTCCACAGAATCGCCTCTCCCTCGACGAAGGGAAGCTCGGAGACCTTCCCTCGGTTATAGGCGATCAGCCTCTCCCCATCCGGAGACCATGCGATCGGGCCGAAGCGCACAGCCGCCTCGGGGCTTTGCGCAGCGAAGAGCCCGAGAAGAAGAGGAAGAAGGGTCCGAGGGAGCATGGCGCTTCCTCGCAGGATCCACCGGGTTCCAGAGGGCGGACTCCCGAATGTTGGGCCGGCGCCGACCCGAAAGGGCCGGCGCCCGCGCGGCATCCTCCCCACGCCGTCAGGGGAGGAGCGTGATCGTGTACGTGCGCGTCGCCTCGTTGAGGCGGAACTCGTACGTCCCCGGGTTCAGCTTGATCTTCCCGAGCGCCGGCTCGCCGCTGGTTCCCTGACAGACGCTCCCCGCCAGCGGCGTGGAGCAGGTGTTGTCCTCGGGGCCGCAGTTCATGTAGTCGTTCGCGCCCCAATCGTTGCCGGTTCGGAACTTCATGAAGTGATTTTTGTCCGGCGGACGCGCGGCGACGACGAGCGTGTCGACCCAGAGACACGGCTGGATCTGCCTCATGCTGGGGGCGCTCGTGTTCCACCCGTTGAAGTCCCCGACCACGCGGATGACCGTGAACTCCGACTGGCAGGTGACCTCGGTCAGCGTGACCGTGCCGAGGTTGGCGGTCGCCCCGTCGGCGACGCTCACGCCGGCGATCGTCGTGTCCAGGAAGCTCGCCCCCCTGAAGGCGACGTCGTAGACGCCGCCGTCCAGGTCGTCCACCGTGAAGGTCCCGAGATCGGCGTCGACTCGGGCGGTCGCGGCGAGGAAGCCGTCGCTGCTCCTGGTCACCCGGACATCGATCACGGGGAACGGCGGCTGCCGGCCCGTGTCGAATGCAACGCTCCCCACGATCCGGGCGCCGAACTCCTCGATCGAGACGACCCGATACTGGAGCGAGTCCTCGTCGAGCGTCACCTGGAAGCGGCCGGCGTTCGATACACCGAACAGCAAGTTCGGCCCGTTCGCCAAGAGGCAGATCGGCCGGTACGTGACGAGGTCTTCCGTGATCAGCGTGTCGCAGCGCACGTAGTCAGGCGGGTTGTCGTACGCTCGATCGGTCACGAACTTGAACTGCACCACCCCGAACTCCCCTTGCGACGCAAAGGATGCCGGGAACACGTCGATCGTGTCGATCCAGAGACAGCTTCCGATCTTCTGCATCCCCGGGTCGGACGTGAAGAGCCGTTCGTCCCACGCGTTGAACTCACCGAGCATGTGAATTGTTGAGGCGACGCTCACGCACCCCGGACGCATCGCGATCGTCCCGACCTCCGTCGTCTCGGCAGCCGCGACAGAGACGTTCGCGAGCGTCGTATCGACATATCTGCGCGCGCGGATCCCGATCTCGACGCTCCCCGCCGGCACGCCGTCCAGAAGGAAGCTGCCGTCGACAGGGCTCGATGTCGTTTCCGCGAGCCGCAGAAGGCTCGACGGATCCGTGTAGAAGATCGTCGCGACCGGAAGGACGCTCGGATCGTCTTCGAACACGACCGTGCCGGAGACCGCGCCGGCGCGCGCGAGCGTGATCGTTCCGAGGTCGATCTCTTCATCCGCGAGGAACTCGATGGACGAGAGGATCGTGTCGACATAGCCCGCCGCGTGGAAGCGAAGATCGTACACGTCCTCGTTGAGTCCGGTGATCGAGAAGAGGGTCGTCCCGGCCGGGATTATCGTCGTGTCGACGGCGGTTCCCGTCGCGTGGCGCGAGACGATGATCCGCACCTCCGGCGTTTCCGCGGGGCCGTCGCTGAAGGCTACGCGCCCCTTGAGCGCGCCGGTCAGGAGAACGCTCACCGTGCCGAGATCGACGCCGGCGTCCCCCGAGACGCGGACGCCCCGGATGGTGCGCACGGGGAAGGTCTCTGGATCGCCGGGAACCGAGAGGATGATCGTGTAGCTGCCGCGCTCGAGATTCGTGATCGTGAAGCGCGTGCTATCGATCCCGGTCGTGTCCCAGAGAGCCTCGTCCTTCCCGAGAACCCAGAAATACCCCGGATCCGTGGATGCGTTGAGGAGGAACTCATAGGTGCCGGCCACAGGGATCGACACACGGAGGTTGTCGCCGTTCGTGTTCGTCGTGGTCCCGCGCCGCGCGGTCTCATCGACGCCGCTCCCCCCCATCGCGTAGCTTCCGTCCCACGAACCGTTCGTCACGAACTTCCACTCGAACTGGTCGTCCGCGGCGAGCGGTTCCTCGCCGATCCAAAGACAGGGGAACAGCTCCTTCATCCCTTCGGTCGTTTCCCAGATTCCGGTGTCCCAGGCGACATGCTCTCCGGTCACGTGGATCGAAGTCGGCCCGCCCGTGCATGCGGGGTTGTAGCCCGGGATCGCATAGACCACGGTGAGCGGGTAGGGCGGCCCCGTCCCCCAATCGAGCGTTCCCGTGATGATCCCCTCCGCGAGGGTGCTTCCCCCGGAAGGGTCGAGGAGCGTGTCGTCCGGATTGCCGGCGCAGCGCGCGAGGATCATCATGGCCGCCGCCAAGAGCGCTCCTCCGAGAATCGTCGTTCGTTTCTTCATCATCCTCGTTGCCCCCCTCACTCAATCGACAACGAGAAGGGAGTTGTAGCCCCCGTATCCGTCGTCCACGCGCTGGGGATTGTTCGGATCTTCCTTCCACGTCTTCTCGTCGACCACGAACTTGTACTGATAACGGCCGGGCGGAAGGTCGACAATGATCCGCCAGACCCCGTCTCCGTCCTCGTCGCTCATCAGGCCGATCAGGTAGCTACCCGTCTGCGCCTGCCCGCGCAGCCAGTCGTTTTTCGGCCAGTTGCCGGCGAGCTGGACCCGCTGCGCCGAAGGCGCCTCGAACTGGAAGAGAACGCCGCCTTCCGCGGGGTAAGGGGGCGGCAAGCGCCGCTTCACGAAGTTCAGATTGACGCACCCGGCGGCGAAGAGGAGAACCGCAAGCAAGGCGATCCCGGCCGTCGAAGCGTGAAGTTCTCTTCTCATCCCCGCACTCCTAGAAGCGCACGATCGCTTCGATCTGGATCCGGCGCTCATCCTCGAGGGCTTCCTCCGCGGCGGGAATCGACGAAGCGAGGGAACGGAAGTTCCGCCGCGCCGCGTCGCCGTTCGCGCCCCGCGCGAAGAGGAAGAGATCGCGTCCGATGGCGTCGAACTCGTTCGTCGTCTCATCGACGAGGAGGGGATCCACACCATAGGAGAGCGCGACCTCGATCCCCTTCGCGACCTCGTAGGCGACCTCCGCGAATGTCGACCAGTACGAGCCGAAGAGATCGAGAACGGGATCCGTGTACTTCACGAGCCGCGTGTCGGAATACAGGCGGATCTTCTTCGACGGGTACCCTTTGAACTGGAAGAGGTTCTCCGTGTACTTCGGATCCTTGTTCAGATCGATTCCCGCGAAGGTTCCTTTCCATGTAAACGAAACATCTTTCGGGGCATACAGGATCGTCGAGAGCGCCGGCCGGACAAACGAGGCGTTTCTTCCGCCGACCAGGACCATCCGGTCGACGGAGACCTCGTGCTCGCTCTGTTCGAGCCAGAAATTCCGCTCGTCGAACCAGAACTGGTTCCGCCAAGGGGTGCGGGGGTCGTACCGGAAATCGTACACCTCGACCTCGAGCCCGAGATCCCACCTCCTGCCGAGCAGGCGCTCCCATCCGCGCGCGGCGCCGAAACGGTAGACGCTCATCACGTTCTCGAGAGTGTCCCAGACCGACGTGGCGTAGTAGGTCTGCTCGTGCCCTTCCCGCTCGTACTCGGCGGAAAGCCGAAGCCCCGATTCCCCGAAACGGTACTCGCCGCCGAGGAAGACCCGCGTGGACCGGTCGATCTCGAACAGAGCGCCGGCTGCTCTGCGCTCGCCGGATGTGGTCGCGATCTCGGAGGTGTAGAGCGTGTCCCCGAAAACCTCGTCCACCTCGCGAACCGTGCGGAGCTCGATGTCCGCCTCCCGCCCCTCGGTCGCCCGCACCGCGGCCCGCCCGTGAAGAACCTCCGCGCGAAGGACGTACGGCTTGGTCTCTCCTCCATAGAGGAGATCCCCGCCCGCGCCCCACCATCGCTCCCAAGTCTTCCCGAACTTCCTCTGGACGCCGAGCGTGCCGGTCGTGTCTGCCGGATCGACCTCGACGATCGCGAGCGTCCCCGGGTTGTAGCCGCGGTCCAACCTCCCCGAAACCCCGAGGCGAAGATCCCTCACCGGATACTTGGCGCGGAGGGCGAGGATGTCCTTGTTGTTGTCGTCGTCGTAAGCGCTGTACGTCGCCCCCTCGCTCCTCTTGAACCGGAACGCCCCGCGCGCGCTGTCGAACGCGGCTTCCTCGGTCGCGATGCTCAGGCTGTCCAGACCGGTCACCGTGGTCCCGCCGTTCTCGAAATCATCCGCGTAGAGCGCCGTGACGCCGAGCGCTCCAAGTCCGAAACTCCCGACCGCGCCTTGCTGGCGGAACCCGAAGTCGTGATCGTAGATCCCGATTCCTCCGACGAGCTCGAGAGGATCGTCGAATCGTCCCGCCGATTCGTTGTCGAACATCTTAAGACTGAAGCTTTCGGTGTGGAGGCGGAGCGACCCGCGGTCGAATCGCAGGTTCGTCTTCCAGAAGTCGGTGACCGTCGCTTCGCTCTCGTTGTTGATCGAGGTGAGGAGATGAAGATCGAGATAGTCGTTCGCGCGAATCAGCCAATCGAGATCCATGTCCATGTACGGCCGCTCGAGCTCCATGCGGCCGCCCCGGCTCTCGTTCTCCCGCGTGATGAAGCGGCTGATCATCCGTCCGCCGAGGAGGATCTTAGCCGAGTACGCCGTGTTCGCGGTCGCCGCCGCCGCCACGATCTTTCCGTCCGCTCCCACATGGACGAGCGAGTTGCCGTACTCTCCCGCGGTCACCGGGTTCTCCGGATCGGCGAACCACTGCCCGTCCACGACGAACTTGTACTCGTGCTTTCCGGATCCAAACGGCACGACGACCGACCAAACGCCGTCGGGGCCCTTGGTCATCAGGTTCGCCTGCGCGTTCCAGTTGTTGAACGCCCCGGCCAGATACACGCTCCCCGCGTTCGGATCGGTGTAGGTGAAGCGGATTCCACCTTCCACGGCCTCGACTCCGGCCTCCGCCCGGGAAAGCGCCGCGAGAAACGCGACGACGATGAATGCCGTTCGTGCCATGTTTGACCTCATGGGATCCGCTCCCCTTGAGCCCGGACCGGCCGCTTCGTTTCGCTGCCGCTCTTCGTCACGAGCTAAAAGTTCCCTTTCATGATCAACCGAATCATGTCCTTATTGTCCGCGCCTCCGGCGAGATCTCCGTCGTCGACCGGATTGTTCGAGTCGCCGATCCAGAAAGGACCATACGACAGGTACAAATCCATATTCCTCTGCGGGCGGTACTGGAGCTCGGTGAAAAGGCCCTTGCGGAGCCTCGCCGGATCGTTCCCAAACGCGTACCGGCTGTAGAGCTTGAGGTTCCCCGTCAAGTTCACCGCCGCCTCGAGCGAGACGAGCTCCTTCTTGAAGTTCGTTTCCAGGTCCTTCAGCTTTCCCTGGACCCGCATCCACGCGAGGCGGCTCTCCACCTGGACCTCGCCGAAGAGATCGTAGTTCTTCGTCACGTCCTCGAAGAGGGGATTGCTCGTGTCGACCGTTCGTCTCCGGTCGTACCACAGCTTGCTCGTGAACCCGTTGACGTACTCCGTGTAGATCTCGGTGCGCCAGCGTTTCACATCCTTCTTCTCATAAACAAAGCGGCCTGACTCCCGATAGTCCACGGTGATCGTGATTGCACGTTTCGGCAAGAGATACCATGTGTTGACGCCAAACCCGACGAGATCTTGAGTGATATGGGCTCTGTAGTCGTCATTCCACTCACGACCCAACGCGAGTACGTGATCAGGACCGTAATAGTAGTAGGACGGGGCAACATTGTAGTAGCCCAGCGATGGAGTTCCAATGGTCAGCGCTCTGATTTCCGCCTTGAGAGCCGAGTTCCGTGGAAGAACCGCCGAAAACCGGTCGATCTTCCACTCCCCGAAGTGAAACCCGTCCTCATCGTACTGATCCGTCCCTACCTGCTTGGTGCTCGAGTACTCGAGGTATAGATCGGCGTTGCCGAGTGCATAGCGACCGTCGAAGGCCCATACTTCCGAGTAGTCAACATCGGTGGCTGGATCGCTAGTCCTTCTCGCATACGTCCCTCCGAAACGAACTCGATTGGTGAGCACAGGTCGCCACCGGACAATATGTGCATCGTCCGAGGAAGAAGGTGTGACGCCCCCCCCGACCCGGGACCGGCTGGAGAAGTCGCTCATGATGTAGGTGAAGACGTCCGCCCAATTCTCCGTCTTGAGGTTGAGGCGGAACCCCTGGGCGTTGTCAGAGTCCTTCACGATCTCAGGATCGACTACACGAATGAGATGGTTCTCCACCCAATACCGATTTTGCCGCGAGAAGAGATAGACCTCTGCGATCGATTTCTTGCCGCGGGGGAAAGTAACCGGCGTGTGGAAGCGCGCGTGGCTCTCCCGATACTGGAAGAGGGGCCTATCGTTCTCGTTCCCACCCGTGTACCAATCCGCTTCGAACTTCACGAAGGTCTCGACGCCTGTACGGGGCTGAGAGAAGATCCGGAACTGGCTCGCGGCGTACGTGTCGTTGTTGTTCGACTCGAAATCCCACGGGAAGAAGCGGTCCTGCTTTCGGATGTCGAGCTGGAGCTGGTACTCTCCCTCGATCACCGTCCCCGCGTCGGCCGAAAAGGACGCCGCTCCGAGAAGGAGCGCGAGCAAGAACGAGAGCGCGCCGGTACTCCTCATCGCTCTCTCCCGATCGGGACGGTGATCGACGCCGTGTACGAGACGCCGAGCGTCTTGTGCGTCGCGAACCCCGCGTCGAAGAACCAGGTCCCCGTGAGGACGCCGAACCCGCCCCAATACTCGTGATCGAAGAGCCCGCTCCGGAGGGCGAAGACATCGAAGAAAAGGACCTCGCCGCCGACCGCGGGGGAAAGATCCCCCCTTCGGTTCGTCGCGAAGCCCGCGGAGACGAGGGAGGCTTCGTTCCATAGATAAGTGATCGAACCCTCAACCTCCGCACTCATCCGCGTCCCTCCCCCTCCATCGACGAAGTCGAACCGCGGCTCCCCCACGTTCCGGACAATCGCGCCGATCCGAAGGTCGCCGTGCGGCCGCACGATCGCCCCGACGTCCGCGGCGAGCTTCGTCTGCGAGCCGTAGTCGACTCTCTCCGAAGTCTCGAAGTCGCGAAAATCGGAGTACCCGACGCGAAAGATCTTCCCCGTGATCCCGATTCCGAGATCGCCGAGCACCGGAATCGAGGCCCGCCGGCCGGCGGAGAGGAAGAAGAGATCCTCGGAGACCACGTTTGCGAGCGATGTCCGGTGCCAGCCGACGCCCGCGGTCCCGACCGCGGGGGGAAGAGGAAGCGCGAAGGCGGCGAAGTTCATCGAGAGATCCTCGACGACGTAGGGCCGGTTGTGCGCGAGAAGCACGGCCGCGCGCCTCTGCCAGGCGAGACCGGCCGGGTTCCAGTAGACCGCGGCCGGATCGTCCGCGAGCGCATGGAACGTCTTCGCCATCGCAACCGCCCGCGCGCCCGTCTCCAGCCGATCGAAGTACGCGTCTCCGTTCGAGGGAGCGAGGGACGCGAGAAGGAGCAGAGAGAGAGGGG
>Ga0194127_10008871_pt1 | contig 10680 bp, 8 predicted proteins | sample TA2KigC100mmetaG_FD_148624 | JGI IMG/M metagenome (GOLD analysis project Ga0194127, IMG submission 148624) | Freshwater microbial communities from Lake Tanganyika, Tanzania - TA2015036 Kigoma Deep Cast 100m | ecosystem: Environmental > Aquatic > Freshwater > Lake | place: Tanzania: Lake... | reverse complement strand
TTGTGATGTAATTTTTACCTTCGTATTTCGCTAAACCTCTTCGCAACCCGAAGAGGTTTTTTTATTTTCAGGATGGGTTTACCCAAGAAAAAACAGTAAAGGAATAACAATGAAAACACCAAAATATAAGATCCCAGCGCCGTTCGAAATGCCGGACCGTCAGTGGCCAGCCCGAACACTGTCCGCCAGCCCGTCATGGTGTTCGGTTGATTTGCGCGATGGGAATCAGGCTCTGCCCAACCCCATGGACCCCGACCAGAAACTGGAATATTTCCAGATGCTGTGTCGTATCGGATTTAAGGAAATTGAAGCTGGCTTCCCCTCTGCCAGTCAGGATGATTTTGATTTTTTTCGCAAACTGATCGAGGAAAATCTGGTTCCCGATGATGTCTTCATTATGGGATTAACGCAATGCCGCTCGCATTTAATTGATCGAACCTTTGAGGCGTTCAAGGGTGTAAAAAAGGGCGTTATACATGCCTATATCGCCACCTCTGAACTGCATATGAAGCAGGTTTTCGGTACCGATCAGGCAGGAACATTGAACTCGGCAGTTGCAGCAACCCGCCGCATTCGCGAACTGGCCGATACCATGCCAGACAGCGACCTGCGTTACGAATTTTCTCCGGAAGAGTTCACAGATACCGATCTGCCGTTTTGTCTGGACATGTGTAAGGCTGTTTTCGAAGCGTGGGGTAAAGCCACGCCTGAGAAACCCATGATCCTGAACCTGCCGGCCACGGTGGAGCGACGGCCGCCCAATCACTACGCCGATATGATTGAATGGTTCATCAAAAACTTTCCATATCGTGACTGTGTAAAAATTTCGTTACACGCCCATAACGATCAGGGCATGGCTGTTGCCGCAACGGAACTGGCTTTAATGGCGGGTGGCGATCGGGTTGAGGGTACGCTGTTTGGACATGGAGAACGCACAGGGAATGTTGATTTGGTCACCGTAGCCAGCAATCTGTTTTCACGCGGCATCGAAACCGGACTGGACTTTTCTCGCCTGAACGACATTGCCGTAACGGTCGAGCGGTTAACCAATATGCCGGTCTATTATCGCCAGCCGTATGCCGGAGAATATGCATTTACTGCATTTTCTGGATCGCATCAGGATGCGATCAATAAAGGTATGCATCGGCTGGATCGGGCCGCAGACATTTTCGGTATGCACTGGAAAGTCCCTTACCTGCATGTCGATCCATCCGATCTGGGCCGCAATTTTGAGCGCCTGATTCGCATTAACTCTCAGTCCGGCAAGGGCGGTATCGCCTGGGTACTGGAAGAAGACTTCGGTATTCAAATCCCGAAGACCATGCAACCCGAACTGCGCGAAGAGGTTCAGGCTTACAGCGAATCCGTTGGACGGGAAATCTCTTCGGAAGAAGTTCACACCATCTTCCGCCAGAAGTTTATCCAGCCGGCCGGACCCTACGAATTAATTGGATACTGGCCGCGTCCGGACGATCGGGATCCAACCTTTATTCACGGCGAAGTTCGCATCCGTATTCACGGAGAGGAAAAGATCGCCGTTGCTGATGGAAACGGTCCCATTTCTGCCTTTGTTCAAGCCGTACGAGGGATAGTTGGCATCGACTTCAGCGTCGACGACTATCACGAACAGGCGATTGGCAAGGGTGCTGATGCTCAGGCTCTGGCTTATGTAAAATTAAAACGGGAAAATAAAGGTATCGTTTTTGGTGTTGGTTCTGATTCAAATATTGATCAAGCCGCTGTCCGCGCCATCATGGCCGGACTCAACCGTATTGCAGGGAAAAAATAATGAAAAAACTGGCGGTTCTTGGACATCCGATTGGTCACACGCTTTCACCGGTCATGCATAACGCGTCCATTCAGGCGCTGGGACTGGGACAGGAATATGAATACGGGAAACTTGATGTTCCGCCCGGAGAATTGCTGGTCCGTCTCGCACAATTGCCTGCCGAGGGCTATGCCGGAGTCAACCTGACCATCCCCCTTAAAGAAGTAGCATTTCAGGGGCTCACGCAACTCGCCGACAGCGCCAAGATTCTGGGCGCGGTCAATACGGTAGAATTCACGGCAGACGGAATGATCGGTCATAACACCGATGGCTATGGATTCCTTCAGGCACTGGAGGAAGCTTTCGGAAGGACCGTTGCAGGAGATTCGGTGTTTGTTCTCGGTTGCGGAGGCGCGGGTCGTGCTGTGGCACTGATGGCCGCTCTTAACGGAGCAAAATCCCTGACACTTGCGGATGTTGACGCACAACGTGTTTCCAACTTAGAAAAAGAAATCAGCCGCATCGCCCCAGCGGTCAACCTGTTCCAATGCCTGGAACCGGCGGCGCAGGTGCAGGCCTGTCGTGCAGCCGATCTTGTGATTCAAGCGTCTCCGGTCGGCATGAAAAAAGAAGATCCGTCTCTGTTACCGCCGGAAGCGTTCCGCGCAGGGCAGCGCGCATTCGATCTGATTTATATGTATCCCGAGACGGCCTTCCTCAGCGCCGCCAAATCCTCTGGCGCACGGATTGCAAACGGATTGGGCATGCTGTTACACCAGGGTGCGAAGGCCTTTAAAATCTGGACGAACATCTCACCGGATGTGTCCGCCATGCGGAAAGCGTTGGAAGAGAAAGTTTACTCATGACAGACTTCTGGCAAATGTACTGGTCGGGATGCGTCCTCATTCTTGGGCTCTGCTTCGGCAGCTTTCTAAATGTCTGTATTTACCGGATTCCCAATGAGAAATCATTAAGCTGGCCACCCTCCTCCTGTCCAAAGTGCAACAGCCGGATTCAGTGGTATGACAACATCCCGGTATTGAGCTGGCTCATCCTGCGGGCAAAATGCCGCAAATGCAAGTTGCCCATCTCTGTCGGGTATCCCCTGATCGAACTGCTAACCGGACTGATGTTTCTGGCGACCTTTCTGCTTTATGGCTGGTCGTGGGTTACACCGGTGTATTGTTTAACAATTTTCGGGTTATTACTCGGAACCTTTATCGATCTGAAATATATGATCCTTCCTGATCGGGTAACCATTGGCGGAATGGTTCTCGCTCCGGTTTTCAGCTATTTTATTCCGCACCTGCATGGTTATGGATTGGATCGACTAGATGCTTTGAAAAGCTCACTGATCGGGCTGGCGGTTGGGTTTGTCCTGTTCTGGACCATTCGAAAGCTTGGAACACTGGCGTTCAAAAAAGAGGCAATGGGCTTTGGCGACGTCAAACTCATGGGAGCCCTTGGCGCTTTGTTCGGATGGCAGTCCATCCTGTTTATTACATTTTTTTCTGCGCTCGTCGGCACAGTGGTCAGCCTTGGCTTAATGGGTTTGAGTCGCAAAGGACTGGACAGTCAGGTTCCGTTCGGACCCTTTCTTACGCTTTCGGCGTTTTTCTGGATGTTTGGCGGATTTCACCTCTGGGACGCATACTGCGCCTTTTCGGGATTTTAACATCCAGCGGCAGCGAATTCTTACGCACCGACGCGCAGAATTATTGCCGCACAGGTGTATTTAACTTTTCACACCGCGGGCAGCGGGCCAGCGGCGTTCGCCGAGGAGCCGCATAAATATAGCGACAATTATGACAACGGCAAATGGCCTTCTTCCTGTAGGTACCCTGTCGACGCCCGATGACCAGATCATACGCACAGGCCAGACTGAATAAGGCCGTTAACACGATAAAAAGCGGCAGGGTAAAAAGCTGAAAAAGACTCATCGGAATCATCGAGTCTCCCCCTGTTTAAAGCGAAGATCAATCCATCCATCCGAGTGATTCATTGATGGCTTAAATGCCAGAGCGCGAATAGCTTGCAACAAAGCGGCGTTCGTAACGGGTGTATCACAAAACGCATGCTCTACGGTACCGTCCGGGCGAATCTGCACATAAACCCGTAACGTTTCCGGAAGTTCCCCGGGAAGATCAAGCCATTCGGGAAATACGCCGACGCGTGCCTGCACCTCTGGAGAGGGAAAAATTTGACTTAAACGTTCCGGCAGCGGCGGATTGCGCGACGTGCTGTCAGGCAAGGGCAAGTCCTGAACGGGCAGGAGGGTTTCTGCTGCCAACAGCTTCGTATCAATACGTGAAGATGTAAGCGGCGCACGCGGCAGATAGCGAATCGGGTTCGCGGGCTTTACCACGGTTTTTGGCGCAATTACACGATCTTCAACAAATCTCCCGCTGAACCCCTCGATCGATGGCAGCGCAAAAAGAGTGGGAGCAGCAAGTTTTTTGAGGGTGTCGTCATCGGCAATCAAGCGCACGACCTCGGGATGATTTACGGACGGAGATTGCAACGCGGCTGCGGGCTGAAAGGCAAACAACCAAAAAAGAGACCATCCGGTGACGATAAAAAATGCCACGGCATATTCTTGAGTAAACTGGATGTCGGTTTTCACGGGGCAAGAAGAACGGGTGATGACGGGCTGGCTGGAATTCCGCTTCGGGTAGCAACAAAAACCTGCCGAAATCCGGCCAGAGACGCCGCATTGTAAATCGTGGCTAACGTCTGCTGGTCCGTAACCGCATCCGCCTGAAGAATTAACGCGATTCCGGGACGCTCTTGTACGGCGGACTGAAGAACGGCTTCCAGCTCGGACGATTGGACCTGTTCATCATTAAAAAACAACAACCCTTCTCGCGTAATGCTTAGCACCATATCATTAAACTGTATGCTTTCCGCCTGAGAAGTGACGGGTAAATTCAGAGTAATGCCGGGTTTTAAAACAAAATGCGCAGTGGCTAACGTGAAGGCGACAAACAAGAGCGCCGCGTCCAGAAAAACAGTCCCCGTAAAAAAGCCGTGCTTTACCTGCCGATGTGGAAGAAATGTGCGATGCAGCCGGAGTATTGAGTTGCACGAATTACGGCTCATGACGTTCTCCAGAAGACGGATGAGTCAAAAAGTAAACAATTTCTTCAGCGGTCTGCTCCATATCGAGAGCAATCGATTCGACGCGGGTTGTTAAAAAATGGTATCCGGCGTGACAGGGAATACTAACGCCGATTCCGGTCGCCGTTGTGAGCAACGCCGTCCAAAGCCCCTTCGTCAGATCGCCAACTTCAGCCAAAGGCGTTCCAGCCATCAAACCCGATAAAATCTGTAATAAGCCCAAAACAGTTCCCAGCAATCCTAACATCGGCAGAATTTGCGCCAAGGTGATCAGCAGCTTAAGGTGTCGTTCCAGCCGGGGGATTTCGCGAATGCCCGCCTGATGAACCGCCTTGATCAAATCTTCCTTGGAGTCATCGCGGTGCAATAGTGCAGTTTGCACCAAATGGGCCGCAGGGCCGGGTGTTTGTTCGCAAATGCTAACCGCCTCCAGATCATTTCCGTTCGTCAAATTCGTCGTGATTCCGTTCAGGAAATCATCCACTTTGATTTGCGCACGATGCAGGTGAAAGCAGCGCTCTAAAAAAATCACGGCGGCAATACATCCGCAAAGCAGGATTCCCCACATAACCGGTCCCCCGCTATTGATAAATTGAATCATAATGAATCCCTTTCACCCTGTTTCATTCTGATACATGTTAAAACGATAACACATGATCGCGTTTTATTTTCTCAATCCGTTTTTGTGCTTCCTGTTTGGCAGGAACACCCGATTGAACGACTCGCTCATAAATATTGACGGCCTCTTTCCATTGCTGCTGCTGTTCCTGATACGCTGCGGCATCAAAAGCCGCGCGCGTAAACCACGGCACAGCTTCCGGTGACAACAGTTCGGTATGTTCCGCCCCGCTATATACAGCCTCCAGATAGTGCGCAAATGCCTTTTCTTTCCGTCCAAGTTTGGCCTCACAGCGGGCAATTTTATATTTTGCCTGTAACCGCAGCGCAAAGGGTGTTGTGGAACGTTTATAAAGGGTCTGATACGCAGCAAGCGCTTCCTGATATCGGCCTGGCTCAGATGTGCCCAATGTAAAAAGGCAGTCCGCCAGCCGACCGCGCGCCTGGTCAGCAAGCGGCGCATCCGGATTCGTTTTAATCACTTCCTCATAAGCCAGAATCGCCCGAGGGAATTCTCCCAGCTCTGTTAACGTTTCACCTTGTGCAAACCGGGTTTTCATCATCAGCGGACTACCGGGAACCTCTTTGGCTATGCGACCCAATACCGTAAAGGCTTCGAGAAATTGATCCTGCTTTAACAGCGCGTTCGCTGCCCAGAACAATGCATCATCCAACAGATCACTCGCCGGGAACCGCGTTGCAATGTCGAGAAACGGGATTTGCGCCTGTGCATAGTTACCGCGATTATAGTAGCGCTCACCAATCCAAAATAGAACCTCCGGAGCCCATTGAGAATCGGGATACTGATCGATAAACAACAGACACAACGCCAGAGCGCCGTCGCTGTCACCCAGTTTTTCGCGACAAAAACCGCGCATATACAGCGCTTGCGGCGCTTCAATGGATTCAGGAAAGTTTGTACTGACCGCCTGAAAGTGCTCCTGTGCTTCGGCCCATTGTTCTGTGGCATAGAGCAGCAATCCTTGCTGTTGCAGAGCGGTCGCACGAATTGCGTCATTCGTGTATTGCGAATCAATCCGGTGATATTGTTCGATGGCAAGCTCCCACTTTTTCTCCTGCTTGAAAAGTTCAGCCGCTTGAAATGCCGCCAACGGAGCAAACTCACTATTCGGAAATTGTTTTTCGACCTGTTCAAAGGCAGAACGAGCTCCCTCCAGTTTTCCATTAAACTGCTGAGCCACTCCCCATTGATATACAGCCTGTGCGGTCATCGCGTGATCAGGATATTTTTCGATAACACGGCGGTAGGCCTCAACCGCTCTTTCATACTGTCCGGCCGCCAGGCGGGCATCCCCGGCTTTAATCAAAACCGTTACACAAAAATCAGGTTGCGTTCCTTTAAATCCGGCCGTTTCAAATGCAATCGCCGCTTCCTCATACCGTTTCTGTTCCCACAAACTCCACCCTTTGCCGGACTGAGCACGTATTTGAATCGCAGGATCCGCCGAAAGATCCAGGCAGGTTTGGAACGCTTTTTCAGCCGCGGCCATATCTCCGGTTTTAAGCAGTGCCTCGGCTTTTTGTAAAAACAGATCCACGGTTATCGCCGTATCAGGTGATTCCTTAACGGCGTCATCCAGCAGTGCAAAGGCCTCTTTCGTTTTGCCTTCGTCTATCCTTAAACCGGCCAATACAGCCTTTTGACGCACTTTTTGAACCATATCCGCAGTCAGCGTTTCCGCCTTGGCTAACGCATCGGCCGATTCGGCGATATGACCTGTACGCTGCTGAAGCGTGGAAAGATCAACCCAGGCGGCTGCACGCAATCGAGATGGTGCAGACTCATCGGTACCGAGCGCCGTTAACAGCATAATCGCTTCACGCTGATCTTGAGAATCGTCTGTTCCCATCAACTGATGCGCCAATTCAAGGCGTGTGGCTGCAGCCCATTCGTGATTTGGAAAATTCATCAGCAACTCGCGACAGACCTGAATCACATCGCTACGTTGCTTCCGCTCTAAATAAATGGCTGCGAGATCGAGTAAGTTTTGCGGAGCATTCTCATCCGTCGGAAATCGCTTCCGGAACGTTTCATAGGTTCGTATTGCTGCAGACACATCCCCCAGCTCTTGTTCCGCACGACCCTTCAGCCGCAACGCGGCAGCGGCATACACACTATCTTCCGGCACGAATTCTGCGCATTGCGCCGCCTCCGCCAGCTGATTGGCATCAAAGAGAATGCGCGCACGCCAATAGATAAACGCGTCCTGTTTAGGCAAGTGACTTGATTCATCAGACAGAATCACCGCGTCCTTTAAAGCACCTTGCCCCGCCAGCGCACGAATTAACAAAATGGTTAAATCGGATTCTTCCTCGGGCTCTGTTTTAACACTCAGAGCTTCCCAGAGCTGTTCCTCCGCCAGTGTATACAGCTCATCCTGCAGCGCGGACTCAATCTGACGCGCCGATCGCGGCTCCTGCGCATACAGCGCCGGAACCATCAGGAATAAAATGACATGGCGAAAACTCATGAAACGAGAGTATTCCCTTTCCCGATCCTTTCTTCCAGCCTTTTTCTAAGCACCTTCGTGATAATGTGTAACCCGAAATCACAACTCGCCACGGTTCAGCAAAGGAGCGAGATACTTCCCGGTATAGGAGTCGGCGGTCTTCGCTACCTTTTCCGGCGTTCCGGCAACCACGACGCTCCCTCCGCGCGCGCCGCCCTCAGGTCCCAAATCAATTAACCAATCGGCGCGTTTAATCACGTCCAGATTGTGCTCAATAATAAGAACTGTATTCCCGCCGTCGCGCAACGTCTCCAATACCTGAATGAGCTTATGAACATCGGCAAAATGAAGCCCGGTAGTCGGTTCATCAAGAATATACAAGGTTTTGCCGGTCGCTTTTTTACTCAGCTCCGCAGACAGCTTAATTCGTTGAGCCTCCCCGCCGGAAAGTGTGGTCGCGGATTGCCCTAGGCGAAGATACCCCAAACCGACCTCCCTCAACGTACGCAACTTCCGTTCAATATTTGGAATCGCTGCAAAAAAGTCACAGGCTTCATGTATCGTCAGATCAAGCACTTCGGCGATATTTTTACCCCCATAATGAACCTCCAGCGTTTCACGGTTATACCGCTTACCTGCGCACTGCGGACAGGTGACATAAACATCCGGGAGAAAATGCATTTCAATCTTCAGCAATCCGTCACCTTGACAATGTTCGCAACGTCCACCCTTCACATTAAAACTAAACCGACCCGGTGCATACCCGCGGACCTTGGCTGCCGGCAATTGCGCAAACAGGTCGCGGATAATCGAAAAGGCTCCGGTATACGTGGCCGGATTGCTCCGTGGCGTGCGCCCGATCGGCGACTGATCGATCACGATAACTTTATCAATTTGTTCAACGCCCAGCATCTCCTTATGCTTGCCCGGTCGCTCTTTCGACCCGAAAAACGTACGATATAACGCCCGACGCAAGACATCATCGACCAACGTGCTCTTTCCGGAACCGGAAACTCCCGTAACGCAGGTGAGCAAACCCAAAGGGATCTTGACATTAACATTTTTCAGATTGTTTTCGGTCGCACCGCGAATTTCGATATAACCGGAAGACGCCTTGTTTCGTTTTTCAGGCGTTTCAATGTGTACTTCTCGTCGTAAATAACTCGCCGTCAACGAGTTTTTTGCCTTCAGCAATTGTGCCGGTGTCCCGGCAAAAATGATTTCTCCGCCATGAACTCCTGCGCCGGGCCCTAAATCAATCACATAGTCCGCCTCTAAAATCGTCTGTTCGTCATGCTCCACAACCACGACGGTATTTCCCAGATCGCGCAGTTCCTTAAGCGTCGTCAGCAGACGGTCATTATCCCGCTGATGCAGGCCGATACTTGGCTCGTCCAAAACATACAGTACGCCGGTTAGCCGCGAACCGATTTGCGTGGCCAGCCGGATGCGCTGAGCCTCACCACCCGACAGCGTACCGCTTTCACGATCGAGCGTGAGATAATCGAGTCCCACATCCATCATAAAGCCCAGTCGCGACTGAATCTCCTTCATGATATCGCGCGCAATTTTTGCCTCCTCTGCGGAGAGATCCAGTCCGCGGAAAAAGCTTTGTGCCAGCTCGACAGACAATGTGCAGACTTCATAAATATTCTTACCGCCAACCGTACACGCCAGACTCTCCGGCCGAAGCCGGGCACCGTGACAGGCCGTACAGCGCTGATTACCCATGTAGGACCGGAGTCGTTCCTGATTAAATTCGCTGTCCGAATCCGTGTAACTGCGTTGCAAACTGGGAATTACCCCCTCAAACGCTTTATGAATTTTATGACGTCGCATATAATAGCTAATCGATTCATCACCAGAACCATACAAAAGAACCTTCTTAAAATCGGCGGACAGTTCATTAAACGGTGTCCGCAAAGAAATCGCATAATGATCAGCGAGTGCGGAAAGTAGTTTTTTATAATAGATAATGGCGCGCCGGCCGCCGCGCCGCCACGGATGAATGCACTCTTCGAGCGGTAATGACGCATCCGGAATCACCAGCTCTTCGTCGAAGGTCAGCAGGTTTCCCAGTCCGTGACAGGTCGGGCACGCTCCATACGGACTGTTAAATGAAAAATGCTTTGGCGTGAATGATTCGAAGCTGATTCCGCAATCTAAACAGGCGTTTTTTTCAGAAAACAGTCGCTCCTCACTTGTCGCTCCATTTTGGATCAAAGCGATCATCACCCCTTCACCAACCGAAAGCGCCAATTCAACAGAATCGTTAATACGACTGTGCGCGGAAGGATCGATCACCAGCCGATCAATCACAACTTCTATGGTATGCTTTTTATTTTTATCCAGTTCAGGCAGAGCATCCAGTTCGCACCATTCGCCATTGATGCGGACGCGAACGAACCCTTGTCGTCGAACAGACGCAAAAATATCCTCATGCTTTCCCTTACCGCCCCGCACCAGCGGCGCCAGCACAATGACTTTCGTTTTCTCCTGAATCTGCAGCAACTGTTCCGTAATATGTTCAGCGCTCTGCCGTTGTATCGGCTTTTTACACGATGGACAGTGCACGTGACCGATACTTGAAAAAAGCAGACGAAGGTAGTCATGAATTTCGGTGGTCGTGGCAACGATCGATCGTGGATTGGATCCCGCCGTGCGCTGCTCAATCGAAATGGCGGGCGACAGGCCTTCAATGGGGGG
>Ga0194127_10008870_pt1 | contig 10680 bp, 7 predicted proteins | sample TA2KigC100mmetaG_FD_148624 | JGI IMG/M metagenome (GOLD analysis project Ga0194127, IMG submission 148624) | Freshwater microbial communities from Lake Tanganyika, Tanzania - TA2015036 Kigoma Deep Cast 100m | ecosystem: Environmental > Aquatic > Freshwater > Lake | place: Tanzania: Lake... | reverse complement strand
CCCCGGAGCTCGCGGCAGCGCCGCAGCGCCGCGAAACCGCCGCGCGCGAGGTAGGCGTCGACGTCGAGCGGGTCGAGCTCGGCGCTGTGTTCGGTCGCGATCGGGCGCTGGCGGCCGAGGAAGTCCAACACCGGCGGGTCGCGCACGTCGAGCGCGTGGCGCTCGATGCTGCCTTTGGCCTGGTCGGTCAGCAGCCGGTCGATGCCGCGCGAGACCGCGGCGCGCACGCGGCCGAACAGGCCCGCGGGCGGGAAGTGCCGCCCGACGATCGCGCGCGCCTCGTCGGCGGTGACCTTCGCGTAGACGACCGGGTCGCGGCCGGGTTCGCGCACCTCGACCATCGGCATCGGCACCTGATGGCACATGCTGACGCAGCCGACGCGCTGCAGCCGGGCCCGGGCGCGGTTGGCCCGCAGTTCCTCGGCGAGCGCGCGGTGCACGCCGTCGGTGCCCGCGGCGACGCAGCACGAGTCGAGGCTGATGCGGATCTCGGCGACGCCGTCGCCGCTGCCGGCGGCCGCGGCGGCGGGGGCGGGAGTCGCGCGGCGCGCGAGTTCGGCGCGGTACTCGTCGAGCATCGCCGGCACCGTGTCGGGCGTCAGGTGCGCGTAGGTCGCGGTGTCGCCGATGCGCACGGCCGGCGCCAACGTGCAGCAGCCGATGCACGCGACCTTGCCGAGCGTGAACTCGCCGTCCGCGGTACTGTGCTGCCCGGGCTCGAGGCCGAGGTGTTGTTCGAGCGCCTCGGTGATCCGTTCGGCGCCCTTCACGTGGCACGCGGTGCCGTGGCAGACGTGCACGCGGTGCCGGCCCGACGGCTGCAGTTCGAAGACGTCGTAGAAGCTCGCGACGCCGGTGATCGTCGCGGGCGTGATCCTCGTCGTGGCGCAGACGTGCCGCAGCGCCGACTCGGGCAGGTAGCCGAAGTGCTCCTGCAGCGCCTGCAGGATCGGGATCACCGCCGCCTGCTCCTTGCCGTGCCGCGCGACGATGCCGTCGACGACCGTGAGGTCGACGCCGTCGGCGCCGCAGTGGCCGTCGCGAGCGCCGGTGCCGCCGCGGCAGTTGCCGCCGTTCTCGCCGTCGCCGCTCACGAATCGCCCTCCGCGAAGCAGAACAGGTGCCGCGCGCCGCGCACGTAGACGCGCCCCTCGGCGAACGCGGGCGAACTGTCGCATGCCTCGCCGAGGTCGCCGGTCGCGAGCTCGCGGTAGCTGCGTTCCGCCGCGAACACGACCACCTTGCCCTTGCGCCCGATCAGGTAGACGGCGCCGCCGGCGAGCGCGGGCGAGGCGTAGACCGCCACGCCGTGGTCGTGTTCGAAGACCTTCTCGCCCGTGCGCGCATCGAGGCAGGTCGTGAGGCCGGTGGTGGACTGCAGCCACACGAGGCCGTCGGCGGCGAGCGGGCTGCAGACGTCGGGCAGGTTGTCGTCCCAGCGCCAGGCCGCGTGCGTCCTGGTGACGTCGCCCGCGCCGTCGGGGCGGATCGCGACCAACGGCGAGGCGACGTTCACCGCGAGCACGAGGCCCTCCGCGACCGCGGGCGACGGACCGCCGTCGCCTGCGAGGCCGTCGAAGCGCCAGAGTTCCCGGCCATCCGCGGGATCGTAGGCGATCACGAACGGGTTCGCGCAGGTGACGAGCTGCGTGCCGGCCGGGCCCGCGAGCGGCACCGGCGTCGGCCACGAACTCGCGACCTCGCGCGGCGTGCGCCAGACCTGCTTGCCGGTCGCCGCGTCGAGCGCGAGCAGCGCGCTGCGCGGGCCGTTCTCGCCCGGCTCCTGGTCGAGCTGCAGCAGCAGCCGGTCCTGGTGCAGCAGCGGCGAACTCGCGAGCCCGTAGAGGTTGTCGGGCAGGCCGACCGAGACGCACCACTGCTGCACGCCGAAGCTGTCGAAGCAGACGACGTCGCCGTTGGCGAACAGCGCGAACACGCGCGCGCCGTCGGTCACCGGCGTCGGTGCCGCGTAGCCGGTCTCGTGGTAGACGCGCTCGGGCACGGCGCTGCTCTCGGGTCCGGCGCTGACCGGCCGCCGCCACAGGATCCGGCCCGTCAGTGCATCGAGGCAGTAGACCTCGCGCGCGGTCGGCGAGGCGCCGGTCGCGTAGACGCGCTCGTTCCAGACCACGGGCGACGACATGCCCGGCAGCGGCAGCACGGTCTTCCAGAGCAGATTGCGTTCGCGACCGGCGCGCGCGTCGAGTTCGCGCGGTGCTTTGGCGTAGGGCGAGATGCCGAGGCCGCCGGCTCCGCGGAAGCGCTGCCAGACGCCGCGCGCGCTCGCGGCTTCGCCCGCGGTCCCGCCGAGGAACGGCAGCAGCAGGGCCGTGGCGAACAAGGACGCCGTGCCGGTGCCGACGGCGAGCCGCGCGGCGAGCGGGTGCAGGCCCGGTGGCCCCGCGGCGAGCGGCCGCGACGGCAGCGCGACGGGGCCGGTGCCGGCGCGCGCGAGCTTCGCCGCGAACACGCACACGGCACCGCCGACCAGCAGCAGCCAGGCGCCCTGCTGCAGCCGGCGCTGGCCGGTCAGGAACGCCGCGCGCAGCCGCTGCTCGTCCTGCCGGATCTCGCGCAGCAGCGCCTCGGAGCCCGGTTCGCGCGCGAGCTGCTCGCGCAGCGCCACGAGCTGCGGGTGGTCGATCGGGCGATCGGCCTGCCGAAGGCGCAGCGTCAGCGCGAGCTCGACCGTGACGAACAGCACGAACGCGAACGCGACGACGGCGAGCGCCGCAGCGCCCTGGCGGACCACCGGCGAGTGCCAGCGCGACGGGGGCCGCAGCGGGCCGGTCATCCGCGCACCTCCGGTGCTCTGCCGGTGCGGCGGCGTTCGAGTTCGACGGGGCACCACTCGTAGCAGCGGCCGCACGCGAGGCAGGTCGCGGGGTCGGCGGTGTAGTCGCGGCGCGTGCGGCGCAGGCCGAGGCCGACGAGGCGCAGGCCGAGCCACAGGCCGAGGCAGGCGCCGGCGATGCCGCTGCCGAGCGCCATGGTGCCGCGGCGGTCCTCGGCGTCGGCGAGCAGCGCTTCGATCTTCTCGCCCGACGCGCGGAACACGTCGCTCGCGTCGGTCGTCTCGCGCGCGCGTCCCTGCTGCTCGGCCTCGACCTGCTCGGCGAGCGCGACGCGCGGGTGCGCGCTGGCGAGCCAGGGCCCGAGGTGCGTGCCGGCCCAGGCCATGCCGGCCACGAGCAGCGGCGTCGCGGCGAGCAGCAGCACGAGTGCGGTGCGGCCGCGCAGGCGCGACTTCGCCACCGCCGCGGCGTTGGGCACCAGGATCGCGTCGTAGGGGCAGCGGTCCTCGCAGAGCCGGCACGTGGCGCAGCCGACCGGCGAGATCGTCACGGTTCGTGTGCTCAGCCGGCTCGCCCAGTCGAGCAGCACCGAGTAGGGGCACAGGAATCGGCAGTAGGGCCGGCCGACGAACACGGCGATCACGAGCAGGCTGCCGCCGACGACGAGCATGTTCGTGGTCGCCGAGAGGCGGAACAGGCCGACGAACGGGTCGTAGCGGCAGATCAGGTAGCCGGCACCGGTCGCCGCGAACAACACCGCGAGCAGCAGGTAGACGACGGGCAGCACCGAGAGCCCCGCGGCGAGCCAGTGCGGCAGGCGGAGCGGCCTGAGCAGCACGAGTTCCTGGATCGCCCCGAGCGGGCAGACGCCCGAGCAGAAGGTGCGCCCCGTGAACAGCGCCGCCGCGAGCGGCAGCACGAAGAACAGGATCGTGGCGACGAGGATCGGGGCGTTGGGGTCGGCGGTGGCCTGCGCGACGTTCTGCAGCGAGCCCACCGGGCAGATGCAGCCCTCGCGCAGCCAGCCGAACCAGGCGACGCCGGCGATCGTCAGCGCGAGCAGCGCCGAACGCCGGCGGTGGCGGTGCACGAGGAACGCGGCGAGGCCGAGCGCCAGCGCCAGCACGGCCGCGTCCGCGAGCGGCGGCAGCAGTTCGCGCACGGCGGGGAACGCAGTCTCGGGCTGCCGGTAGTCGGGGCCCAGCTCGGGCGGCGGGAAGCGGAACTTGTCCGGTTCCTGCGCCGTGGCGGTGGCCGTCGCGGCGGCGCCGAGCACGGACACGAGCGCGAGGCCGAGCCTGCGCAGGCCGTTCCTCACGCGCCACCGCCCCGCTGCCGGCCGAACGGATACGGGTCGTCGGCGGGCACGCGCACGAACGCGCCGGACGGGCAGCTGCGCGCGATCGCGCACTCGTTGCAGTTCACGCAGGTGCCGTCGGCGGCGCCGCGCTGGCCGCGTCTGGGATGCCGGACCTGCAGGAACAGCGAGCCGTTGCCGGAACTCGTGCAGCCCTTGACGCAGAGCCCGCAGCCGATGCACGCGCCCTCGTCGATCACGTACTCGAAGTAGGGGCCGCCGAGGTAGCTGCGCTCGATCGCGTGCGTCGGGCACAGCTGGTACTCGACGCCGGCGTGCGCTGCGGACCCCGCGCGCAGGTCGTAGTAGCCGAAGCAGAACGCGCAGCGGCCGCACATCGCGTGCGTGTGCCCCCACTTCACGGCCGACGGCTGCAGCACGCAGTGGGTCTCGCAGTTGCCGCAGGCGACGCACTTGCCCGGGTCGATCTGCCAGACGAGCTCGCCGGCCACCGCGCCGCGGCCGAGCGCGAGCGCGGTGCCCGCGGCGCCGAGGCCCACGCAGGCGGCACCGCGGCCCGAGGCGCGCAGGAACTCGCGGCGCGAGACGGTCATGGCTTCTCCTCGCGGCGGGGGGCGTGTTCGGCGCGGTGCTTCTCGTCGCACGTGGCGCGGCGGTCGCACTCGCGGCACGCCAGCGCCGGGCAGTCGCTGCGGCCGTTGCGCAGCGCGAGCAGCGCGCCGCCCAGCACGAGCAGGCCGCCCGCGGCGCCGCGCGCGAGCGTGGTCCCGAAGCTTCGGCGGTCGATGGATCCGTTCACTTGCGTCGCTCCCGTTCGGTGAAGACGCGCACCTGCCGGCGGTGCGGGTCGAGCACGAGCACGCGGCCGCGCGCGTCGACGGCGACGTCGAGCAGGATCGGCGGCCCGTCCGGCAGCACGTCGAAACGATCGCGGTCGGCGACGACGTTCCGCAGCCGCCCCGCCGCGTCGAACACCTTGACGCGCGTCGTCGTCAGGCCCTTCTCGGCGGTGACCGTGCAGCCGTCGGCGAACACGGCGACGGCCATCGGGTTGCAGCAGCCCGGGAACTCGGCGATGCCGCCGCCGTGCCCGCCGAACGCGGCCACCACGTCGCCGTAGCCGTCGCGCCGCTGCACCGTGAAGCGGCCCGGATCGACTGTCACCAGCTCACCGCCGGGGGCGACCGCGAGGTCGACCGTGCTCGGCACCGCCAGCCCCTCGACGAACTCCACGGGTGTTGCCGCCGGGTCGAAGCTGCCGTCGTCGCGCAGCAGGAGGCGCCAGACCTTGCGGCCGATCGCGTCGGCGACGAACAGGCCGTGCTCGGCGCGCGCGATCGCGTCGAGGCGCACGTTGCGTTCCGCGAGGTCGAGGCTCGCGAGCACCTTCACCTCGCTGCCCGTGAGGTCGAGCACGTCGACGCGCGTCGACGCCGCCGCGAACGCGCGGCCCGGACCGGCGCCGGTGATCGCGCGGTAGGCCGACGGCAGCTGCCCCGAACGCAGCACCGGGCGGCCGTCCTCGGCGAACAGTTCGACGCGGTCGCCGGCCACGGCGATCCGGCCGCCGTCGAGCACGCACAGCCCGAGCGGCGCGGGCATCGCCACGGTCCACGTCGCGGTCTCGTCCCAGCCGATGCGCGAGGGATCGACCGGATTGCCCGCGAGCGCCTGCTCGATGTAGCGCGCGCCGGTGCGCGGGGCGCGGTCGCCCGGGCCGCCCATCGTCACCAGCGCCGTCGCCGCCGCGGCCACCGCCGCGAGCAGCAGCACCACGATGCCCGCCTTCTGCATGCCCGTGCGTGGGGTGCCGTCCATGGCCTCAGCCTCCCTTCTTGCCCGCGGGGTCGCGCAGGTCGAGACAGACGAGCGTGTGCAGGTCGCGCACCAGCAAGAGCCCGCCCGCGAGCGCCATCGGGCCCCAGCACTCGTGGCCGTCGAGCAGCTTGCTGCGCGCCAGTTCTTCGTAGCCGGTCGCCGAGTGCCGCACCATCGTCAACGTGCCGTGGTCGTCGAGCAGCAGCAGCTTGTCGCCGGCGAGCAGCTGCGGACCGAGCTGGAACAGGCGCTCGGGCCCGCTCGACCACAACAGAGCACCGGCGGGGCTCAGGCAGACGAGTTGCTCCTTCTTCGGCCCGCTGCCCTTCGTCAGCACGCCGTAGATGCAGTCGCCGAACGCGATGGGCGTCTGCTGCTCGACGCTGAACGTGCGTTCGTCGAGGCGCGCGATCTCGACCGGAGCGGGTTTGCCGTCGTCGCCGGCGCGCAGTTCGAGCAGCAGGCTGCCGGCCTTGTAGCCGCCGGTCAGCAGGATGCGATTGCCCTCGAGCACGACCGGCGTCGGCACGATCGCCGGCGCGATCGTCCAGCCCGGGTACTCCCACAAGAGGCGCCCGTCGTCGGCCGCGACGCCGACGACGCCGCCGGTGGTGCAGTAGACGAAGGTCGGCGTGCCTTCCCAGTCCATCGACGCGATCGACGAGTGGGTCATCTGCAGGCGTTTGGGATTGGGCGTGCGCCACAGTTCGCGGCCGGTCGCGCAGTCGATCGCGAGCATCAGCACGCCGCGGTCGCCGCCGGGCGCCAGCACCGCGGCCTCCGCGCCGCCGATCACGTCGATGCGCGGGCACTGCGCCGCGTACCACTCGGGGATCAAGGCGCCGAACTCGGCGACGAGGTCGCGGCTCCACTTCGCCTCGCCGGTCGCCGCGTCGACGCACAGCACGTGGCCCATCGGCCCGAGCGACACGGCGAAACGGTCGGTCACCGCGGGCACCGTGCGGCTGATGCCGTGCGAACGCACCATCGGCAGGTGGTACCAGCGCCGCCAGATCTCCACGCCGTCGCCGAGCGACAGGCAGCGCAGCGCGTCGCCGCGCCGCGCCGGCACCACCGCGCCCTCGGCACGCCCTTCCTCGTAGTCGAGCACGTAGACGCGGCCCTTGTGCACGGCCGGCCCCGCGTAGCCTTCGCCGAGCGGCACCGACCAGCGCCGCGGCGGCCCTCCGGCGGGCCAGCGGTCGAGCAGCGGCACGTCCTCGTCGGCGACGCCGTCGCCGAACGGTCCGCGGAAGCGCGGCCACGAGCCGGGCAGCTTTTCGGCGGGCACGCCCTCGCCCCTGGTCAGCACGCCGGGCAGGTCGGCAGTGAAACGCGGCAGCGAGTCGACCGGGAACGGGTCGCGCCGCGCGATCTCGCGGCCGGCCCCGCTGACGAGCCAGACCCAACTCGCCGCCAGCGCGCTGGCGGCGGACAGGGTGGTGACCAGCAGGATGGCGGGGGGGAACTTCATGGCGACGGGGGTGCGCGGGCAGCCGCGCGCGAGAGCAGATCTTGCCCGAGTCTACGCCGCGCCGGGCTACGTCGTGATGCGCAGAAGTTGTCACGGGTTGTTCACGGTGGGGATTGCGGTCGCGGGCGCCGCGGCGGGCCGCCTACCATCCCGGCCAACCAAGACCGCTGGAACCGACCGCAGGAGCCGACGCATGCACCGAGTCCCGTTCGTTCTCCCCTGCCTGCTGGGCAGCTTGCTTGCCCCGTTCCTCCTGGCCCAGCAGCCGCCGGAATGGAGCAACTGGCGCGGTCCGGCCGGCAACGGCACGGCGCCCGCGGCGAAACCGCCGCTGCGCTGGAACGAGCAGGAAGGCCTGCGCTGGAAGGCGCCGCTGCCGGGCTCCGGCTGCTCGTCGCCGGTCGTCTGCGGCGACCGCATCTTCGTGACCACTGCGATCGCGACCGATCGCGACGGCGCGCCCGCGGCCGGCAACGAGGCGGAGAAGCCGCCGGCCGAGACTCCGCCGTCGACGCCGCCGGGCGAGGGCCCGCGCGGCCAGCGGCAAGGCCGCCCCGGCCGCGGGGCCGCCCCGCCGAGCAAGGTGCACGTTTTCGTCGTGCTCGCCTACGACAGCAGGGACGGCAAGGAGGTCTGGCGCACCGTGGTCAACGAATGCGTGCCGCACGAGGGTGCGCACCCGACCGGCAGCCTGGCGTCGGGTTCGCCGATCACCGACGGCGAACGGATCTACGCGTTCTTCGGCTCGCGCGGCCTGCACTGCCTCGGCCTCGCGGGCAAGCTGCTCTGGTCGCTCGACCTCGGCCGCCAGCGCGTCCGCGGTCAGTTCGGCGAGGGCGCGTCGCCGGCGCTGCACGGCGACGTGCTCGTGGTGCCTTGGGACCACGAAGGCGCGTCGTTCGTCGCCGCGTTCGACAAGCGCACGAAGAAGGAACTGTGGCGGCAGAGCCGGCCCGAGAAGTCGAACTGGGCCACGCCGCTCGTCGTGGAGGTCGGCGGCAAGCCGCAGGTGATCCTGACCGGCACGCAGGCATCGCCCGGCTACGACCTGAGGACGGGCGAGGTCGTCTGGAGCCACGGCGGCATGACGGAGAACTGCATCCCGACGCCGATCCACGACCAGGGCGTCGTCTATCTGATGAGCGGCTTCCGCGGTGCCTGCCTGCAGGCGATCCGGCTGGCCGGCGCCGTGGGCGACCTGACGGGCAGCAAGCAGGTCCTGTGGTCGCACGACCGCGAGACGTCCTACACGCCGTCCGGCCTGCTCCACGGCGGGCTGTTCTACTTCCTGAAGGGCAACAACGGCTCGTTGAGCTGCCTCGACGCGGCGACCGGCGCGGTGCACTACGAGGGGCAGAAGGTCGACGGTCTGCGCACGGTCTACTCGTCGCCGGTCGCCGCCGGCGGGCGCATCTACATCACGTCGCGCGAGGGCACGACGAAGGTGATCGCGCCGGGGCCGAAGTACGAGGAATTGGCGACCAATCAGCTCGACGACACGTTCGATGCGACGATGGCGCTGGTCGGCGACGTGATCTACCTGCGCGGGCGCAAGAACCTCTACTGCATCGGCGCCGCGGAGTAGCCGCGGCCGGCCCGGTCGGCCCGGTCGGCCCGGCGCTGGGAACGCACCCCCGCCCCGCGCTACAACCCTCGCCGTGGGCACCGCACTGAGCCTGGCCGACGGCGCCATCGTCGCCGTCTACTTCGCCGTCGTCGTGCTGCTCGGCATCTGGGCGCAGCGCCGCGCCACGCGGGGCATCGACTCGTTCTTCCTGGCCGATCGCAATCTGCCGTGGTGGATGCTCGGCATCGCCGGCTGCTCGAGCTACATCGACATCGGCAACACGATGGCGATGATCGGGATGCTGTTCTATCTCGGTCTGCAGGGCGTCTGGTTCCTGCACGTGGTCTGGGGCTGGTTCATCATCTGCTTCTACATGGCGTTCCAGGCGAAGTGGATCCGCCGCTCCGGCGTGATGACCTTTGCCGAATGGAACCGCACGCGCTTCGGCGACGGCCGCGACACCGAGTTCGCGCGGCTCGTCGCCGCCGGCTTCCTGCTCGTGCTGATGGTCTTCAACCTGATGACCATGGCGGTCGGCATCGGCAAGTTCAGCGCGGAGCTGCTCGGCATGCCCGAGTGGCTGTCGAAGCTGCTGGTGTTCTCGGTGGTCGGCGTCTACACGACGCTCGGCGGCTTCTTCGGCGTCGTGTTGACCGACATGCTGCAGACGGTGCTGATCGCGTTCGGCGCGCTGCTGCTCGCGGTGTTCGCGTTCCAGGCCGGCGACCCGAGCCCGCTGCTCGCGGCGAAGGACCCGGCGTGGAGTTCGCTGCAGCCGGGCTGGAGCCTCTGGGAGGGCTATGCGGCGTCGGTGCCCGAGGCGTTCCGCGGCTACGAAGCGCTAGGGCCGCTGCTGCTGGGCTGCACGGGCTGGCTCGTGTTCCGCGTGCTGGCGGGGCCGAACGTGTGGGACTTCCAGTTCTTCCTGACGGCGCGCAGTCCGCGCGACGCGGCGCTCGCGGGCGGCGCCTGGACGGTGGGCTACACGCTGCGCTGGATCATCGGCATCGCGTTCCTGGTGCTGGGCCTGCACCAGCTCGCGGCGACCGGCCGGGCCGGGGCGGTCGTCGACGGCGAGAAGCTGATGCCGATGGTGCTCGGCACGTTCCCCAGCGGGCTGCGCGGGCTGTTCGTGGCGATCCTGCTCGCGGCGCTGATGTCGACGCTGGACGCGATGGTCAACGTGACGAGCTCGGTGGTCACCAACGACTTCGTGCGGCGCTATCTCGCGAGGAGCCTGGGGCCGGTGGGGCAGGTGCGGCTGGGCCAGGCGGCGTCGGTGGCGGCGCTGCTGCTCGGTTACGGGCTGAGCTTCCTGTTCGTCGACATCGGCAAGGCCTGGGAACTGATGATCTTCGTGGTCGTCACCGCGATTCTGGTGCCGGCGACTCTGCGCTGGCACTGGTGGCGGTTCTCGGCGCGCGGGTTCGGGTACGGGGTGCTGGGCACGGCGGTGCTGCTGCTCGCGGTGGCGCTGCTGACGGACTGGGCGGATGCGGTGAAGCTGCCCGTGTGCGTCGGCGGGTCGTTGGTGGTGTCTCTGGTGCTGGGGTTCGCGCTGCCGCCGGCGGACCGCGAGGTGCTGGTGAAGTTCTATGCGAACGTGCGGCCGTTCGGCGTCTGGGGCCCGGTGCGGGAGGAGGCGGCGGCGCGCGGGCTCGTGCCGGTGCGCGACCCGCAGCCGATGTACGACGTGGTGAACGGCGTG
>Ga0194127_10008865_pt1 | contig 10683 bp, 7 predicted proteins | sample TA2KigC100mmetaG_FD_148624 | JGI IMG/M metagenome (GOLD analysis project Ga0194127, IMG submission 148624) | Freshwater microbial communities from Lake Tanganyika, Tanzania - TA2015036 Kigoma Deep Cast 100m | ecosystem: Environmental > Aquatic > Freshwater > Lake | place: Tanzania: Lake... | reverse complement strand
GGCCGCGTCTGCAATCGCATCGCCAAGGGCGAGTTCACGCTCGACGGCTACCTGTACCGCCTCGCCACCAACAACGCGCCCAACCACCTGCACGGCGGCGGCCCGCGCAGCCTCGACAAGGTGCGCTGGCAGGGCCAGCAGGTCGGCGACGACGCGACGCCGGGCGTGCGCTTCACGTACACGAGTCCGGACGGCGAAGAGGGCTACCCGGGCAACCTGACGCTCGCGGTGACGTACTGGCTGCTGCCGACGCCCGGCCCAGCATCGCTGCGCATCGACTTCACGGCGACGACCGACCAGGCGACGCCGGTCAACCTCACCAACCACGCCTACTTCAACCTCAGCGGTGCTGGCGCGTCGACGGTGCTCGACCACGTGCTGATGCTCGACGCCGAGCGCTACACGCCGACCGACGACACGCTGATCCCGACCGGCCAGCTCGCCAACGTCGCCGGCACGCCGCTCGACTTCCGCACGCCGCAGCCGCTCGGTTTCCGCATCGACGAGCTGACCGGCACGGCGGCGAAGGGCATCGACCACAACTTCGTGCTCGACGCGCGCAGCGACGACGGCGTGGTCGCGCGCCTGGGCTCGCCGCAGAGCGGCCGCTGGCTCGAGATCCGCACCACCGAGCCGGGCCTGCAGGTCTACACCGGCAACTTCCTGTTCGGCCAGACCGGCAAGGGCGGCCGCACGTACGCGCACCGCAGCGCGGTGTGCCTGGAGACGCAGCACTTCCCCAACAGCGTCAACCAGCCGAACTTCCCCAACACGGTACTGCAGCCGGGCCAGACGTACACGTCGTCGACGACGTACACGTTCGGGGTGGACTGAGTTGGCGCGCGGGCGCGGCGACGCACAAGATCGCGGCGCGCGCGCTGGCGGCGTGATCGCAGCGCTGCTCGCCGCTGCGACCGCCACCGCGCAAGCGCAGACGACCACGCCGGCGCAAGCGCAGGCGCCCGAGCCCGCCGCCGCGCCGACGCCGAGCACGCCGCACGCGACACCGCCCGCGCCGAGCTTCGCGTTCCTCACCACGCCGCCACTCGGACTGCCGCCGATGCCGAAGCCCTCGGGCTACACGCCGACGGCGGCGATGTTCGCGCTCGGCGAACGGCTGTTCTTCGACCCGCTGCTGAGCCGCGATCGCACGGTGTCGTGCGCCAGCTGCCATCCGGCGGCGACGGGCTTCGCGCATCCCGATCCGCTGCCCAAGGGCATCGACGGCCAGCTGGCGCTGCGGCACGCGCCGGCGCTGTGGAACCGCGGCTACGGCGCGCTGCAGCGGTGGGACGGCGCGTCGCCGAGCCTGGAGGCGTTCGTGCTGGAGCCGATCGCCGACGCGCGCGAGATGGGGTTCGGTGTCGATGCCGCGATCGCACGCCTGCGCGCCGACGCGCACTACGGGCCGGCGTTCGCGGCCGCGTTCGATCAGCCGGCCGACGCGCAGGGGCTGCAGCGGGCGCTGGCGACGTACGTGCGCGGCATCGCGCTCGGCGACGCGCCGTACGACCGCTTCCTGCGCGGCGACGCCGACGCGCTGACGCCGCAGCAGCGGCACGGGCAGTGGCTCTTCGAGAGCAAGGGCGGGTGCTGGCAGTGCCACACGCCGCCGCTGTTCACCGACGAAGGCTTCCACGCGACCGGCGTCGGCGCGCGCGACGGCGCGCTGGAGCCGGGTCGCATGGCGGCGACCGGCGACGCGGCGGACCGCGGCCGCTTCAAGACGCCGACGCTGCGCGGGCTGCGGCTGACGGCGCCGTACATGCACGACGGCTCGCAGCGCACGCTCGCCGACGTCGTCGACTTCTACGCGCGCGGCGGCGCGGCGGACGTGCCGCTCGATCCCAAGATGCGCGCGCTCGACCTCAGCCCCGCCGAGCGCGCGGCGCTGGTTGCGTTCTTGGCGTCGCTGTAGCGGCGGGACGCGGCGGACGGCTGGCCGGCCTGATCGCTGGGTTGTTGCTGGCCGCGGCAGCCGCGGGTCCCGGTCGACCCGGACGCGGCGATACCCACGGGGCAACGCCGGCAGCAACTTCGGCCGGGGGCTCCCGCGACGACTCGCTCAGTGTTCCATCGCGCGCGCGATGTCGACCCCGGGGCCAGCGCCCTCGGGTGCGCGCATCGCCGCGACCATCGCCTGCGCCGTCGGCGACGCCGGCGGACAGACGCGCGCGAGGCCGAGCGCCACCGCGAAGTGCACCGCCATGCCGACCGCGCCGATGCCCTGCGGGCCGATGCCAAAGCACCACTTGGGCCAGCCGAGGTACACCGTGCCGAGGATGTAGCTGGCGGTGAAGGCCATGCCGGCGAGCATGCCGGCGATCGCCGGGATCGCGCCGATGCGGCGATGGAAGATGCCGAGCACCAGCACCGGGAAGAACGACGACGCGGCGAGCCCGAACGCGAACGCGACGGTCTCGGCGACGAAGCCCGGCGGGAAGATGCCGACCACGCCGGCGATGACGACGGCGAAGCCGATGGCGACGCGCGACAGCCGCAGCCGCTGCGCCTCGGTCGCCTGCGGCCGCAGGATGCGGAAGTACAGGTCGTGCGCGATGCTGCTGCTGATCACCAGCAGCAGGCCCGACGCGGTCGACAGCGCCGCGGCGAGGCCGCCGGCGGCGACGAGCGCGATGATCCACGCGGCGAGCTGCGCCATCTCCGGCGTCGCCAGCACGAGGATGTCGGCGTCGGGGCCGGTGAGCTTCTTCTGCGTCATCACGACGCGGCCGTCCTGGCCTTCCTGGCCCTTGGTGGCGAGCCAGCGCTCGTGCGCCGCGCGCAGGTCGGCGAACTCAGTCGTCGCCATGCCGCCGATGCGGAACAGTTCGTTCTGCGCCTGCTGCGCCGGGCCGTGGTACGCAAGCTTGCCGTCGCCGTCGTCGAGCCACACCAAGAGCCCGGTCTTCTGCCATGTGTGGTACCAGCCCGGCAGTTCGGCGGCGGTCTTGCCGTGCAGCTCCTGCACGACGTAGTAGCGCGCAAACGCCGCCGTCGCCGGCGCCGTCAGGTACAGCAGCGCGATGAAGAACAGCGCCCACAGACCCGACCAGCGCGCGGCGCCGACGGTGCGCACGGTGTAGAAGCGCACGATGACGTGCGGCAGGCCGGCGGTGCCGACCATCAGCGCGAGCGTGGTGCAGAAGACGTTGACCTTGTCCCAGCTGCCGGTGAACGCCTCGGTGTAGCTCGGGAAGCCGAGGTCGCGGTGGATCTGGTCGAGCTTGGCGAGCAGCGGCACGCCGGGCGCGATCTCGCCGCCCATGCCGACCTGCGGCAGCGGCTCGCCGGTCAGCTGCAGGCTGATGAACACGACCGGCACGACGTACGCCGTGATCAGCACCCAGTACTGGGCGATCTGCGTCCACGTGATGCCCTTCATGCCGCCGAGCGTCGCGTACACGAACACCAGCGCCATGCCGACGACGACGCCGAGGTCGACGTCGACCTCGAGGAAGCGGGCGAACACGATGCCAACACCGCGCATCTGGCCGGCGACGTAGGTGAAGCTGATGAACAGCGCGCACAGCAGCGCCACGAGCCGCGCGGCGTTGGACTCGAAGCGGTCACCGACGAAGTCCGGCACGGTGAAGTGGCCGAACTTGCGCAGGTACGGCGCCAGCAACAGCGCCAGCAGCACGAAGCCGCCGGTCCAACCCATCAGGTACACGCCGCCGGCGTAGCCGAGCAGCGAGATGGTGCCGGCCATCGACAGGAACGACGCCGCCGACATCCAGTCGGCCGCCGTCGCCATGCCGTTGAGGATCGCCGGCACGCCGCGGCCGGCGACGTAGAAGCCCTGCGTGTCGCGGACGCGCGCGCGGATGGCGAGAAAGAGGTAGAGGCCGAAGGTCAGCCCCACCATCACGAAGGTCCAGGCCTGAACGGTCATCGCGCGCCTCCGGTCGGGTCGGCCGGCGGATTGGCGGCGGCGATGCGCGCGAGGTCGGCGCGGTGCGCGCGGTCGAGTCGCCGCATCGCCAGCACGTAGACCAGGATCAGCAGCACGAAGCCGACGATCGCGCCCTGCTGCGCGAACCAGAAGCCGAGCGGAAAGCCGCCGAGCTGCACGGCGTTGAGCCCGTCGGCGAGCAGCACGCCGCAGCCAAGTCCGAGCGCGGCCCACAGGGCCAGCAGCACGAGGGTCAGGCGCACGACGGCGCGCCAATGGCGCGCGTTGGCGGCCGGCACGGTGTCTGGCGCCGCAGAGGACGAAGGCATGGGCCGGGATGCTAGGAGTCCGCGCGCCGGGAGGCCACGCTGCGCGGCGCGCGTCTTCGCAGCGGGGAACCCGACACCGCGCCATTTCGCGGACCCGAAGCGCAGCGTCCGCGCTGCCCCGCGCTACAGACGGCCGCGGCGGATCGCGCGCGTCGCCAGCCAGCGCTCCGCCGCGGCGAGCGCGACCAATGCCAGCACGAGCCACGCCGCGAACGCCGGCACGCGAGACACCTCGATGCGCTCGATGTCGGGCGCGATCGGCGCGCTGCGCATCGCCACCGGATCGCGCGGCGCGCTGCCACCGAGCGCAGCCAGCGCCTGCGCTTCCGCCGGCGTCGGCACGATCGGCGCGAGTTCGACGGCGTACAGCAGCGGCAGCGGCGCCAGGCGCTGCTGCGAGGGCAGCACGGCGGCCACCCACTGCGCGAGGCGGGCCGGGAACGCCGGTTCGGCGCGGAACTCGGCGCCCGCGCCGCCGAACAAGTCAGCGGCGAAGGCGCCGACGCGGCCAAGGCCGCGGTTGGCGTAAGCGAGCACCGGCGAACCAGCGGCGTCGCGCGCGGCGAGCAGCGTCGACGCGTCGGCGGTGGCGCGGTTGGCGACGACGGCGCCGAGCGCTGGCCACGCCATCGGCGGCGACGGCAGCAGCAGCGGCGACTCGGCGACGGCGACGACGGCGATTCGCGCCGGCAGGTCGGGCGTCGGCGCGGGCGCGGGCGGCTGCGGCTCGGGCGGCTGCGGTGGCGTGGGCGGCGGCGTCGGTGGCTTCGGTGGCGTCGGCTCCGAGGTCGGCGCGGCGTCCGGTTGCGCGCCGTCGCCGGCGCGCGGCGCGCGGCCGACGCGCGTCAGCGAACGCGTGACCTCGGCGCTGACGAACGCCGGCACGCTGCCGGGCTGGTCGACGGTGAAGAACTCGCCGCCGCCTTCGCGCGCGAGGCCTTCGGCCATGCGCGTGAACGTCGGCCCAATCGCCGCGTCGGCGATGGTGATGATCGAGACAGTGATCTTGTCCTGCTCGCGAGCGCCGCGCGCGAGGCTACGCAGCGCGAACTCCTCGTTGGGATCGAACTCGCCGTCGCTGACGACGACGACGTGCTTCACGCCGGCCTGCACGGGCCGCAGCGCGTCGACGGCGACGCGCAGTCCGCCGAGCAGGTAGGTGTACTCCTGCGCGTGGCGCAGCTTGGCGAGCCCCGCCTGCACCTTGGCCGCGTCGGCGGCGTCGGTCAGCGGCAGTTCGATGCGGCCTTCGTTCTTGTTGCCGAAGGTGACGACGCCGACCTTGTCGCCCGCCGACAACGCTTCGGCGGTGCGCCGCGCGCTGGTCTTGGCGTAGCTCATCTTGGTGTTGCCGTCGCGCAGCAGCGTGCCCATGCTGAAGGAGCGGTCGACGACGAGCGCCATCGCGATCGCGCGCTTGTCGACCTCGATCGGGTCGTCGCTGAGCTTGCCGCGCCCCTGCGTGTCGCCCTGCGGCGGCTGGTCCGTCGACGGCGGCGGCGGCTCGGCGGGCGGCGGCGATGGCGGCGGCTCGTCAACCGGCGGCGGCGCAGTCGCCGGCGCGCCGCCAGGCCCGCCCGCGCCTTCGCCGGCCGCGGCCTGCGGCAACGGCACGAGCGGCAGCAGTCCGCGCATCGGCGCGCCGTCGCCGCCAAAGCCCGGCCCGACGGCGAACACGCCGAGCCCGTCGCGCGCGGCGATCGCCAGCGACGCGGCTTGCTGCTCGGCGAGCGGCTGACCTACGACGACGGCGGCGAACGGCGAAAGATCGTCGGGCGCCGTCGCCGCGGCCTGCACGGCGAGCCCCTGCGCGCGCAGCGCCTCGGCGCACAACCCGCTCGGTTCGAGCACGAGCACGGCGCGCGGCTCGCTGACGCGCAGCGCGCCAAGGCCGGTGGCGTTCGACGGACCGGCGGCGATCGCGAGTTCGAGCTGGTACTCGCCGGCGAGCGCGGGCGTGTAGGCGAAGTCGACGGCCACCTGGCCCAGCGCGCACGGCATGCGGTGCACGACTTGGCCATCGCGCAGCAGGCGCAATTCGGCCGGCAGCGGCTCGGCGAGCGGCAGCGGCAGCAGACGCAGCGCCAGTGGCCGGTCGCGTTCAGCCGGACCGAGCTGCTGCAGCACGAGGTCCTGCGGCGCGAACGGCAGCGTCGGCGGCACGCCGACGAGCGCACCGAGCGCGCCGGTCGGCGGCATGTCGATCGGCTCGCGCCAGTAGACGTGCAACGCCTCGGCGCGCGGCGAGGCGCTGGCGGCGGCGCCGAGCAGCGCGAGCGCGGCATCCTCTTGCGACGAGCCGACGCCGGCAGCGGCGACGGCCGCCGGGCGCTCGCGCCAAACGATCCGCGGACCGAACAGCGCGCCGACCGCGCACAACACGCAGACGCACCAGCACAGCCAGCGCGCCAGCGGCGTGGCCGAGCGCACAACGGCGAGGCCGACGGCGGCGAGCAGCGTGAGCGCGACGGCGGCGAGCGGCATTCCCGGCCCAGATGTCATTGCCGGCCCAGCAGGAACATCGGCGCGATCCAGTCAATGCGATCGCCGAGGTCGCGGCCCTTGCCGTGGTCGACTTCGAGCGTCACGAGCTCACCGACGCGCACCGGCAGCACGCCCGTGTCCGCCGGCGTCTGGCCCAAGGCGAAGTCCTTGCGCTCGAACACGACCTTGTCGGCGACGAGCACGCGCACGTCGACGCGCGGTTCGAGGCCGAGCAGCGCGACGCTGTCGTCGAAGCCAACGCGCGTCCAGAACGACACCGCCCCCGCCGGCGCGATGTAGGCGAGCCGGCACTTGCTGTGCACGCCAAGGCCCTTGCCGACGGCGCGGCCGCCGGCGACCAGCGGGCCGCCGAGCGCGTTCGCGTCGCGGCGGAAGGGATGCACGACGTCGCCATCGAAACCGCTCTCGCGCACCACCAACGGCGCGAGATCCGACAGGTGCGCGCAACCACCGTGCAAAGCCAGCGCGCCGAGATCGGTCCAGCGCAGCCTCGCAGCGATGCCACCTTCGAGCTGCAACTGCAAGCCGTCGGCGTCGCAGTGGGCGAGCGTCACGCCCAGACGATCGCCGACGCGCGTCCACAGCGTCGCGGCCGGCGCGTCGGCGCGCGGTTCGGCGGCGCGCAGGCGCAGCGCCGCGATGTCGTCGACGGCGAACCACCGCGGCGCGTCGACGCCGTCGGGCTGGAAGCGCACGCCGGGCGCGCCGAACTGATGCAGCGCGCCAGCGAGCAGGTCGAAGCCGACCTTGGCGCGCACGAAGAGCGCTTCGTCGACGCCGTCGGGCAACCGCAGGCGCAGCGGCTCGGCGATCGCCGGTGCGGCGAGGGCTGCGAGCCGGTCGACGGTGATCGCGACCGCGCCGAAGACCGGCGACTGCACGTCGACGCGGTTGCCGCCGTCGTCGCCGCCGGTGATGGCGCCGCGCAGCACGTCGCCGCCCTGCAGCCACGCGCTCGGCAGCGGCGGCGGCGCGGTCGCCACGCCCCGGACCAGCAGCAGCTCGCCGGGCGGGATCGCGACCGCCTTGCCGTCCACGCCGGCGGCGAAGCCGGCCTTGGCGTCGCCGCGCAGGCTCTGGGCGACGAGGGCGACGCCGTTGCGCAGCACGAGTTCGACGGTCGGCTGCTGGGCTGCCGCGGCGGCGAGCAGCACGGTGGCCGCCGCAAGCGCCCGGAAGCCGGTCATGCCACGGTGGCAGAGCTCGCGCAGCGGCAGCGAACACCCCCTGCCAGATTGGCGCGCGGAAGGCGCCGGTGCGGCCGCACCGCCGCGATCCTGCGATGCCTCAAGTCGTTCTTTCGTAGCTTGTTGCATACATCCACCAAGGTCCGATCCGGGGCCGCCACACGGTCGGCACCGCGTTTGCTTCGCGGCGCGCCTCACGGCCCCCGCCTCGCTCGCGAGCGCAGGGCCGATCGGCAGCTCCACCCGCTCAGGGTGGCACCGGCTGCCACCCCCAACCACGAACGTATCCAGATTCCCCCCCGAGGTTGTGATGGTCAAACAACTCGTGTTCGAAAACGACGCCCGCGAAGCCGTGCTGCGCGGCGTCGCCAAGCTGGCGAAAGCCGTCGTCTCCACTCTCGGCCCGCGCGGCCGCAACGCCGTGCTCGACAAGGGCTGGGGCGGTCCGACGGTCACCAAGGACGGCGTCACCGTCGCCGAGGAGATCGAACTCGAAGACCGCTACGAGAACATGGGCGCCAAGCTCGTGCGGGAAGCGGCGAGCAAGACGTCGGACGCAGCCGGTGACGGCACGACGACGGCGACGCTGCTGGCGCACGCGATCGCGGAGGAAGGCATGAAGTACCTGACCGCCGGCGCCAACCACGCCGAGCTGATCAAAGGCATCCGCGCCGCCGCCGACACGCTCGTCGCCGAGCTGAAGACAATGGCGAAGACGGTGCCGGCCAACGACTACAAGGCCATCGCGCAGGTCGCGACGATCTCGGGCAACAACGACCCGGAGATCGGCAAGATCCTGTCCGAGGCGATGAAGAAGGTCGGTGAGAACGGCGTCATCACGGTCGAGGAGGGCAAGGGCCTGGAGACCGAGGTGAAGGTCGTCGAGGGCATGCAGTTCGACCGCGGCTACCTGTCGCCGCACTTCGTCACCAACGCCGAGGACATGACGGTCGACCTGCGCGACTGCTACGTCCTGGTGCACGAGGACAAGCTGTCCAGCATCCGGCCGCTGCTGCCGCTGCTCGAGAAGCTCAAGGAGAGCAACAAGCCGCTGCTGATCCTCGCCGAAGACGTCGAGGGCGAGGCCCTGGCGACGCTCGTCGTCAACAAGCTGCGCGGCATCCTCAAGGTCTGCGCGGTCAAGGCGCCGGGCTACGGCGACCGTCGCAAGGCCATGCTGCAGGACATCGCGATCCTTTGCGGCGGCGAGGCGATCTTCAAGGACCTCGGCCTCGACCTCGAGAAGGTGCAGTTGCGCCAGCTCGGCGTCGCCAAGAAGGTCCTGATCGATGGCGACAACTGCACGATCGTCGAGGGCAAGGGCAAGTCCGCCGACATCAAGGCCCGCGCCGACCAGATCCGCCGCGAGATCGACCAGACGACCTCGGACTATGACCGCGAGAAGCTGCAGGAGCGGCTCGCCAAGCTGACCGGCGGCATCGCCGAGATCCGCGTCGGCGCCCACACCGAGACGGAGATGAAGGAGCGCAAGGACCTCGTCGAGGACGCCATGCACGCGACGCGCGCCGCGATCGCCGAGGGCATCCTCGCCGGCGGCGGCACGGCGCTGCTCAGGGCCGGCCTGGCGCTCGCCAACGTCGACCAGAAGGGCGACGCCCGCTTCGGCGTCGAACTGATGAAGAAGGTCGTGCAGATGCCGGTCCGCCAGATCGCCGAGAACGGCGGCGTCGACGGCGCGGTCGTCGCGCGCAAGGTGCTCGCCAACAAGTCGAACACATTCGGCTTCAACGCGCTCACCCGCGAGTACGGCGACATGATCGGCTACGGCATCGTCGACCCGACCAAGGTCACGCGCAGCGCGCTGCAGAACGCGGTCTCGATCGCGACCCTGCTGCTGACGACTGACTGCGTCATCACCGATGGTAAGAAGGACGATGACAAGACCGGCTCCGACCACGACTGATCGCGACGACCACTGAGGCCGGCGCGGCCGCCGAGCGGCCGCCCGCCTCGCGACTCCCCCACGCACACCCAAACCAGATTCACCCGGAGTAGAACCCCCATGACTTCCCTGCGCCCGTTGGAAGACCGCGTCGTGCTCAAGGTGCTCGACGCCGAGGAGAAGACCGCCGGCGGCATCCTGCTGCCCGACACCGCCAAGGAGAAGCCGCAGCGCGGCAAGGTCACCGCCGTCGGCGAAGGCAAGTTCGGCAAGGACGGCAAGCGCCTCGTGCTCGACGTCAAGAAGGGCGACATCGTGCTCTTCGGCAAGTACGCCGGCAGCGACGTCAAGGTCGGCGGCGAGGACTTCAAGATCCTGCGCGAGAGCGAGATCCTCGCCAAGGTGGAGGGCTGATCCCGATGGGCAAGCAGATCATGTACGACGACGTCGCGCGCCGTAAGGCGGTCGCCGGCGTCCAGAAGCTCGCCAAGGCAGTCAAGGTCACCCTCGGCCCGGCCGGCAAGAACGTCATCATCGAGAAGTCCTTCGGCGGCCCGCAGGTCACCAAGGACGGCGTCACGGTGGCGAAGGAGGTCGAGCTGGAGGACCCGTTCGAGAACATGGGCGCCAAGCTCGTGCGCGAAGTCGCCAGCAAGACGAACGACGTCGCCGGCGACGGCACGACGACGGCGACGGTGCTCGCCGAGTCGATCCTGACGATCGGCCAGCGCTACCTGACGAGCGGCGTCGACCCCAACCACCTGCGCGCTGGCATCGACGCGGCGGTCGCGGCGGTCACGGCCGAGCTCGCCAAGATGGCGAAGAAGATCGACAACAAGAGCCGCGACGAGATCGCCCAGGTCG
>Ga0194127_10008862_pt1 | contig 10687 bp, 13 predicted proteins | sample TA2KigC100mmetaG_FD_148624 | JGI IMG/M metagenome (GOLD analysis project Ga0194127, IMG submission 148624) | Freshwater microbial communities from Lake Tanganyika, Tanzania - TA2015036 Kigoma Deep Cast 100m | ecosystem: Environmental > Aquatic > Freshwater > Lake | place: Tanzania: Lake... | reverse complement strand
CCCCGCCTGCTGCCAGTAACACTCGCCTTTAGCCAGTTCCTTGTAAACAAAGCAATCCAACGATGCAATTATGAAAACGATATTGAATTTTGAATCCAAGAATAAGCTGGCTATGGGTATTAGAATTGTGCTCATATTTGTTATCGGCTTGCTTGATTATGCGACTGGCTACGAATACGCCTTTTCATTATTTTATGTATTCCCCATATCTTTAGTTACCTGGTACTCAACTCCAATTGTTGGATTTGTTACGTGCGCTGTGAGTGCAATAGTATGGTTTTGGGCGGATACAAGCGCTGGAAATCCTTATTCGAGCTTTCTCATCCCGTATTGGAACAGTTCAATCAGGTTTTCATTTTTTATTATCATCGCCTCCCTCTTATCCGCCTTGAAAAGTGCACTTCAGAGAGAAAAGGAGTTATCCCTAACAGATTACTTAACTGGTGCATCAAATTTTCGACATTTTTACGAAGTGGAAATCGACTGATGTGCAGAACGATTATTGTCGTTGGCCACCCCATATGCACGGCCCCTGGCCAGGTCAAAGGATTACTGACCAGCTCAAAAGTCAAATTCGAGTATATTGACATCCATCGAGACACTGCCGCCGCCGCGCAGGTTCGTTCACTCAACAACGGCAACGAGACTGTGCCCACGTTGGTCTTTCCCGATGGGAGCATTCTCGCCCAGCCGACGATTGGACAACTCAAGGCTAAACTGGAATCCTGGGAATACAAAGTTGGCTTGGTTGCCTGGTTGACGGGGAACACATGGGGAATTCTGATCGTAGTTGGAGTCCTTGCTGTCTTTCTGCGCGCTTTGGGATATTCTAGACATGCTGCGCGCCTCGGAATGACATCCGCCTGGCTTCACGCCCTACCAACCCGCACCTGCAACGATGAACCTGCTCAACGATAATAGGATGTGTACGAATGTTCAAGCATTTTCGACCAATCTGCACGAGTTAAAAGAAGCATAATCAAATGATTCGGATAATACTTCTCAAATCTTCTGAAGCCTTCTTCTCGACAAGTGCAGGCATTATCCGCTGGATGGCTGATGAACAAGGAGATCTCAAATGCCGGTAACGACCGAAAAAGAGAAAATGTTGGCTGGGGAACGGTACAACTGTCTTGATCCGGACCTGGAATCTGATCGGCAGAAAGTCAAGGTGCTGTTACGTCTCTATAATCAATCAGAAACGGAACCCGAACGACAAAACATCCTCCAACAAATGTTAGGCGCAGTCGGTCAGGATTCGACCATCTGGCCGCCCTTTTATTGCAGCTACGGCAAGAATATTCTTATCGGAGATCACGTCTTTCTAAATTACATGTGCATCATATTGGATAACAATGAAGTGCGGATTGACAACCATGTCATGATCGGACCTGCCGTCCAAATCTATACTGCCGCCCACGATATTCAGGCGGCATCCCGCATCCAAGGTTGGGAGGTGGCCAAACCGATCGTGATCGAGGAGAATGTCTGGATCGGCGGCGGCGCAATCTTGTTGCCGGGTGTAAAGATAGGCCGGAATGCCATTGTGGGAGCAGGAGCAGTCGTTTCACGGGATGTTGCCGCCAATACAATCGTCGTAGGGAATCCGGCCAGGGTGATCAGGCAGATTGAGCAGTAATAGCGGATTATTTGTCTATTCGGTTTGTCCGCATTTGATTCGCAAGAAGCGCAGTGCGTAAAAGCCACACTACACAGGGTGGATTTACTTCGTGAAGTGCGTACTTTTTAAAGGGTCGATTACGACATCGCGGTAGTCCTTCATACAATTCGCCCCATCCACACCCGTCCAACTATCCATTCTTCTCGTGAGCTATCGGTGGTGGGGGCGAGGGGGCAGTGCACTTGGTTAACTCTCCAAGTACTCGGTGTTTCACTTCAGGAGTCGATTAAGCGAAAAAAGCAACAGGCAAGCAGGCATGCTTGAATAGAGACAAGAGAATGACAGAGGGAACTATCCCAGGCGGACTTCTGGTTAAAGAATTAATACCGGATGTTGCACAATTAAACCATTTGCCCTTCGACTGCGCTCACATCGTCCCGACACTTGCACCGAGCGCAAGTACGGTGTGTCCCCGTCTCGGGCCAGCGCCCTCGCGGGGCGAACGGCCTTCGGGAGGGCGAAGTTTGCGCAGATCGAAGGTACAAAGCACGGAGGACGGGCGGATTTTCCGTCTGTAGTTAGAAGCGCAACTGCGTCTGATGAGTTAGTACCTTAAATTTTTTAATTCATTTACCCGTAAGCAGACAATATATTTACCTCCTCTTGCATGTATCTCTGCACCGATTGAGGCGGATTTCCTTATCGCATAGTTGGCATTTGCTAGCATCCCGGCATTCAGAGCCATCTTCCAAGAATTTTGGGCCGCCAAACAATCCGTGTTCCGACAAGCGGATTCCCCGAGTTTAACAGGCATTTTTCAAGATTTAGGCTTATACTCTCTACAGTACGTGCTCTTTCGCTGCCTTGCGACTTAAGCAAATCGGTCACCTGCACACAACGCAGATATGCTTCGAATGTCCAGTTGCCTATGGACCAAGGAAGAAAGCCATGATACTTCTGCGTGAAATCACCGATGCGGAATTCTCCGAATATAAGCAGATGCTCATCGAAGAATACGCCCAGGACGTCTCACACAATTATCGCATTCCTCTGGAGGAGGCTCACGCACATTCCGCCAGCCAAATCAATGTCATGCTCCATCAAGGTCTTTCAACACCCAACCAATTCCTCTACACGATTCGGCAAAGGGAAGATCCCACCGAAGTTCAAATCGGCTACCTGTGGCTGGATGTCAATGACATGAAACACTCTTGTACACTATGTGACATCTTTCTATTCAAGGATTCGCGCGGCAAAGGATGGGGAAGGAAAACACTTGAGGTGCTGGAGACTTTAATGGCCGAGCGAGGAATCCGAAAGATCAATTTACACGTTTTCGCGAGCAATTCAGTGGCCCATTTACTTTATGTAAAATTAGGGTATCAGGTCACCGGCCTGAATATGAAAAAGTGGTTGTGAATGAAGTGAAACCTTGCTCGAACCACCGACCCCTCGACCCAATACAACGTGGACTCGAACGTTTTCATCGCGGCTGGGCGAAAGCTGTCTCCTCTGCAGGATCAACGATTTCGATTCAACGAAATCCATTCCCTTATGCTTGAAAAAAATCGACGATTACTGCAGGCGGCAGGTCTCGGCAAGGACTAACGGATATCCTGCCCACTCCATGCGGTATTCGTGACCATTATCCCTAAGGAAGTGCATAGTGAAGTGGAATGATTCGAAATTCGATTTGCTTTTTCGAAACATGGTTGTCATGTTTTCGTTACTGTTGGCGATATTTACGATTTACATGAACCGTCATTTCTTCCACGATGATACATACATAACCCTTCGATACGCAAGCAACCATATTTCTGGATACGGTTTCGTTTGGAATCCAGGCGAATATATTCAGGGTTATACAAGTTTTTTGCATCTTTTCATCCTCACATTTCTCGGTCAACTTGGAGTTGATTTGTTTCTGGCTTCCCGCCTGATCGGATTCGCCGCCCTAGCCGGCTTGCTCGGGATCATGATCCTGACGGGAGTCGCCATTCGAAACGAACGAGGGTTCCCTGCCTGGTACCTCCCGCCCATTCTTGTGATTACCTCCGCCCCATTGCTTGTCTGGGCGCTTGGTGGTTTGGAAGGGACGCTTTTCAGCCTGTTCGTTGCAGCTGGAAGCACCTTAATTCTCTTCACCAGCTCCGTATCAGGAAAATCCTGGCCGTATTTTTAGAGTGGTTTCCTGGGAGGTATTTGTTTTCTTGCACGTCCGGATGGGATCATCTTCATACTCGTCTCGCTTTTCTGGTTGTTCTGGCAGGCCTCGACCTACCAACCCCGCGATTGGTCTCATTGCTTTGGCTATCTTTTGGGTGTTCTCATCCTCGCGATACCCTATGCCACATGGCAAATCACCTACTATGGGAATCTGGTGCCTAACACATTCTACGTGAAGGCGGGGACTCCTTTGTGGTTGCGCCTGGAGTCGGGAACTTACTACCTGAAGGATTACTTCATTCGTCCGCCGTTTCTTCCAATCCTTACCTGCATCTCCCTCGGTTACTCACTTAAGAAGCGGTCCTGGAATTCGAGATTGACATATCTCACACTTTTGGTATCCGCCTACCTAGTTTTTATTTTCCTGGTTGGCGGTGATCATATGCAATCGTATCGCCTGTTGCTGCCGGTGATTCCACTTATGAGCGGATTGTTTACGACAGCCCTAAGCCTTACCCTCGAGTCAAGCCGTAAAGTGACCATAACCCTCATCACGCTCTCCGTCCTGATGCTCTCGAGTCTTCAGCTTTGGGATAAAACTTTAAATCCACAAAAAGAGGACCCGGCTACTTCCGTAGGAACCATCGTAGGGAAATATATTGAGTTCGCCTGGCCGGCTGGCTCTCTGGTCGCATTGAATACTGCCGGCTCAACACCTTATTATGCAGGTTCGCATACCTTCATTGACATGCTCGGGTTGAACGATCCAATCATAGCAAAACGCGTTATTGAAAATGTGGAACTCCCTCTTCAGAAAATTCCCGGTCATCTCAAGGGAGATGGCAAGTATGTACTTTCCCGCCAGCCCGATTACATCATACTTGGTCCAGGGGAGGGCACTGATGCAACTCAACCTTGGTATCTATCCGACCTGGAATTAAGTCGTGATCCACTGTTCCATCGCGATTATGCGGTACACCGCATTCGATTGGACCGAAATGGCAATGAAGTCTCTGGCGGAGGATTGATCTTTACCTATTACGAGAGGATCAACCATCAGGAGGAATAATGAGAATGGGACATCTACAAAGAGCAGAGAAAAACGCTCAATCCCGGTTGCTGGGTCCGTGCAATTCAGGTTGCCACATTCCATCCTTAACGGCACACTGCAAGGAGTGATATTCATGAGCCCGACTCGCCTGTCGCGACTGGAAGCACCAACTCGTATCGTTCTTCAATTCAATGATGCCTTTAATCGTCATGATGTGGCCGGGATGATGGATCTCATGACCGAGGACTGCATCTTCGAAAACACCAATCCAGCCCCCGATGGGACCGTATATGTGGGGAGAGATTCGGTTACACAATTTTGGCAGGATTTCTTCCTCCAATCACCAAATGCCCATATCGAGATCGAGGAAATCTTCGGCATCGCTTTTCGATGCATCATGCGCTGGAAATACAATTGGGTGGATGCGCGTGGCAAGAGGGGGCACGTGCGAGGTGCTGACATTTACAAAATTAGAAACGGACTCATCTGTGAGAAGTACTCCTACGTCAAGGGCTAGCCGCGGTATTCACTTTTGGAATTTGAGGCGGGTTTTCTTTCAACATTTTTTAACTTCCATAGTCGTGATGCCTGAAAATTCCCTGATATAATCCCTCCGATGAATCCCAGGCGATTTCTCGCTGCCTTGACGCTGATTTTGTTGCTCTTGCTGGCGCTCTGGCTGCCGGCCAGTGCCGCTCCCACCCCACAACAAACTTTTTCCACACCTACTCCGGGACCAGACGGGCGCATAGTTTATATCGTCCAACCGGGCGATAGTTGTTTCCGGGTGGCGGCGTTACACAGTGTTACAGAGGAACAATTACGTCAGTTGAACAAATTGGATGAAACCTGTACATTGATCGAGGGACAGCAACTGCTCATCGGTGTCATCTCTCTCGCTGGAACTCCGACCGCTGGACCGTCCCCAACCCCCGCTCCTCCGACACCCACACCAACTCCTTTTACGGGAACTACGGAGATCTGCGTTCTTTTATTCGAAGACACCAACGGAAATTCATTACGCGAGGAGATCGAACCTGCGATCCCCGGGGGCGCGGTCAGCGTGACTGAAATCAACGGCGAGTATTCCGCCTCTCAAGAAACCATCCTGCAAGCGGATCCGGAAGCCTTCCAGGGCATATGTTTTTCCAATGTTCCTGAGGGTGAGTACAACCTCACGGTAGCCATTCCGGATAATTTCAATGCCACCATGGAATTAAGTTATGCGCTGTCTGTCAATGCGGGGGATCGCGCCTTTGTAAACTTCGGCGCTCAATCGAAGGATGTGGTGGTTGATGCGGGCGGGGCTGGGACAGAGAACAGTTCCGGCGGCACATCGGCCTGGATGGCCTTGTTGGGCGGGCTTCTCTTGCTGGGAGGAGCCGGGCTTGGATATTATGCCTGGCGTTCCGGAAAGCCGGAGAGCAAATTGGCTGGCAAGAGCGGCCTCCTCAAGCGGTGACCGAAACAGACCCTTTCACCGACAGTCGTTTTTGAAATGAAAGCTCCTGCGATGAACAGGAGTCAAGCCAAACGCGGTAATCTGTCTGCGATGGAAACGTGTTCCATATCCCTTGTGATAGCGAAATCCATATTCCGGATATTTTGAGTTCAATTCAACCATCTGGAAATCTCGTGCGGTCTTCGCCAGGATCGACGCGGAAGCGATGCTCAGGGATCGCTGATCCCCCCTGACAAGGGATATTTGAGGCACGTCCAGTTCGGGAAGTTCCAGTCGAAAATCCGTGAGCAAAAACTGCGGTATCACGGAAAGGCATTCCAGCGCACGGCAGGCCGCCAGCCGCGTAGCAGGTACAATTCCCAGAGAATCAATCTCATCCTCGGATGCGAAACCAAGTCCCCATTCGGTGGCCATCTCCTTGATACGGGGCGATAGCTCCGCCCGCCGGCGGGGAGTCAACTGCTTAGAGTCGCGCACCCGCCTCAAGGTCCGCGCAAGATGCGGATCATCACTAGGAAGAATCACCGCCCCAACAGACACGGGACCGGCCATAGCGCCACGCCCAGCTTCATCCAGGCCGGCCACATAATCAGAGACCATCCAGAGAGCTCGTTCGATGGAAAGATCAGGTCTTCCTATCATAAGATCCACGAAGTGCATTGAAACGGATACGGAAGATGTCAACGAACATACGCAAGGCGTCCCGTACGGCATTGACCTTGCTGTCTGCGTCGAAGTACCACTGAATGGGAACTTCTCTCACGCGCAAATTGAATCGACGGGCAAGAAAAAGCAATTCGATATCGAAAGACCAGCCGCTTTGAGTCTGCAAACGAAACAACGGAAGGGTGGTCTCTGCGCGAAAACATTTAAATCCACACTGGGTATCCTGCATGCCTGGCAGGATCAACATCCGGATGGCCAGGTTGATGACTCGCCCGCCCCAATGCCGATATGCAGGCTCGTTGTATCGCATTGCCCCTGTTGCTTCGCGCGAAGCAATCGCCAGATCGAAATCTTCCAGCCTCGGCGGCAGGAATTTCATGATTTCCTCGATCGGCATGGACAGGTCGGCATCGCATATGAATCGAAATTCCCCCCGCGCAGACACCATACCGCTTCGAATTGCGTTGCCCTTGCCGCGCACTGGCTCGTGAAGTACGGCCAAATGCGGAAAGCGGGGGATCAAATCCCGCGCGATCTCAAGCGTGTTATCCGTGCTGCCGTTTTCGACCACCAGCACTTCGGAGGAAAATGGTTGAAGATGCAAAAATTCAAACACCTGCCCCAAGGTACGGGGCAGTCGACTCGCTTCATTATGGGCTGGGATGATGATGGACAGAAATGGAGTGGACAAGGCAATTTATCGGTTGGTCAACATCAACCCGGCGAATCCGATCACGATGCAGATTTCACACAACAACAGGATGCCCAAGATCAGGACCTGTGAAAAGGTCATGCCAAGGATTCGACCCCGGCCTGCGGCGGCAGCAGGGACCGCAACAGGCTGGTCCTTTTCTGCAATTTCCATCGGCGATGCGTTTTCTTCAAAGGCAAAACCAAGATCGTTCGTGTCGAAGGGTTTTACTTGTTCCGAGGCGGTGAAGATGGCTTGAGCGCGCGCGGCCGGCGTCGCCTGCGCAGGTGGCAGTGGCGCTGCCGGGACGACCTCCTGGGGTGGACGCGGATTGACGATTCGATCCGCAAAATCGTATACCAGATCCGCCCGCCAGACAGCCTGCGCCTGCAGCAGGGAATTGGCGAAAGGTTTCACCGCATCACTCATGACCACTCGCGCGATCGGGCGCATCGACTCCACATGCGCCCCCGGATCGGCGGTGATCAGGACTCCCTCCACGATTGCCGGCAGGGGGATTCCCTGACGTTCAAGAAAAACCTGAACCGCGCGGGCATAACGAATCACACGGGTCAACAAGTTGATGCGCGCCGGCTGCGCCCGACCATTGACGATTGTGTTCCATTGATCGCCTTTCGCCTCGAAGAATCCTTTGACATTCGTCACATACAGCACCGTGACGCCATTCGTCCCTACCAGGATCAAGGGGATGACGACTTCGCTGCCGGGCAGCGTATGGTTGCGGATGAGCACAAAACCCTTTTCGAGCACCCGTTCCATTTGGGCAATCACCTTCGATTGGGCTTCGAGTTCAGCCGGCCAATTGAATCCATGGGTCAAGGATCCCTGGAGACGGGCCACCAGATTGAACTGACCTTTTGAATCCACCAGGGGGGTTTTATCAATGATTTTCATCGCAATTCAGCGGTTCAAAATACCGGCGCGGATTCGATCTCATCCCGAGAAGCATCGGGATGGGTGGAGATCCATTCCTGACCACCCCGTTTAACCAGATTTACCTTGGCCCCGAAAATGAACGTCCCCCCGTGCAGTACGACCCGTTCACCCACGACGAATATCTTACCCGCCCGCAAACGTTCGACCAGAGATTTCCGATCGAGCATGATCCTGTCCGAAAAGGCTGCTCCCCGCCGTTCGTAGGAACGTGCCAGCAGGATCTGTCCGTTCTTGGTTCGAACAGCCTCAATCACACCATCGATTTTTCCGGTCATTTCCTGTGCTCCACGGGTATTGTAGCACATACGCGAAAGGTCAGAAATTCGCAGTCATGGAGTTGGAATTTCCCGGACTCGCGACCCTGCGGCAGGCGATCGAATATTGAATTAATTGAAACTTGGTGGAGAGGAACTCAGGTTGAAAACCTGGTCGGGGCGCTGGGATTTGAACCCAGGGCCTCTTGCTCCCAAAGCAAGCGCGCTAGCCGGACTGCGCCACGCCCCGATAACGCGACGAGTATAATGCGAAGGATGAAAACCCGTCAAGCAGCCCGTACCATACCGAACTTTCTGTTCTTATTTGGGATGGCCGCATGTTCCTCGTCGATTACCCCCCCTCCCACGCAAACGGCGACTTCGCAAAATCCGATCACGACAGTCACCATTGCTCCAAGCCCGATCCCGGCCACGTTCACAGCGACGCCTTCGACTTGCATTCCGGGGTCAGGAACCATCGTCAAGGATGTTTTGCCGGGTTCAATTCCACCCCAGGAGTTCCTGATCTACCTGCCTGCTTGTTATGAAGCGAGCGGCAGCGAACGGTTCCCTGCGCTGTACCTTCTGCACGGACAAACGTATACGCAGGATCAATGGGTCCGCATGGGCGCGCCATCTGCCGCAGATCGGTTGATTAATTCGGGCGAGTCCGTCCCGTTTATCATGGTTTTCCCCGACGATCATTATTGGAACCTGCCTGCCGGTGCCACCTTCGGAGTTCGTTTGATCAACGAGATTATTCCCTACATAGACAAGAATTACCGCACGCGTGCCTCGCGCGAATTCCGCGCCCTGGGTGGGTTGTCCCGCGGCGGCGGATGGACGCTGCAACTCGGTCTGGATCACCCCGATCTCTTTGGATCGCTGGGTCTGCATTCCCCTGCGATCTTCCAGGAGCACGGTCCGTTTGTTGAAACCATCATTCAGAACATACCGGCAGAAGCAAGGCCGCGCCTGTGGCTGGATATCGGGGATAACGACAAGGAACTGGGCAAAGGCCGGCAGCTGGAAGAAATCCTCACGCGCACGAATTACCTGCATGAATTTCATGTCTTCAACGGAGACCATTCCGAATTGTATTGGAGCGCACATGTGGAGACCTATCTACGCTGGTATTCGAAGATCTGGTCAGAAGCATCGGGTGAGTAGGATATAATCCCGGTTCCTCGGCATGTTTCAACTTCGCCGACAAACTGCTGCGGGAGAATTCATGAACATCTTTGTTACTGGGGGCGCCGGATACATCGGGTCAGCCACCGCCGAAGCGCTGATCGCGGCCGGGCATTCAGTCACTGTATACGATTCACTCGTGACCGGCCATCGTGGCGCAGTGCCGGCCGGCGCCAAATTCATCCATGCCTCCCTGGATGACAGCCATGCCCTTGCGGAGTCGCTGACCCACGCAAACTATGACGCAGTCATACATTTCGCGGCTTTCATCGAAGCCGGCGAAAGCATGAAAGACCCCGGAAAATATTTTCGAAACAACGCAATAAACTCGCTCCATCTGATCGAAACAGCTGTTCAGGCGGGCATCCGAAAATTCGTCTTTTCCTCCACTGCCGCGGTGTATCAATCCAGCGAGGATGTGCTCACCGAAGAGTCTCCCATTGGTCCGACTAATGTCTACGGTCAGACCAAGCGTATGACGGAACAAGTTCTGGATTGGTATCTCAAGATCCACGGATTGCGATTTGCAGCGTTGCGCTATTTCAATGCCTGCGGGGCACTTCCGGGTCGCGGGGAGGCTCATCAACCGGAATCGCATCTCATTCCACGCGTCCGGCGGATCGCCCTC
>Ga0194127_10008860_pt1 | contig 10688 bp, 9 predicted proteins | sample TA2KigC100mmetaG_FD_148624 | JGI IMG/M metagenome (GOLD analysis project Ga0194127, IMG submission 148624) | Freshwater microbial communities from Lake Tanganyika, Tanzania - TA2015036 Kigoma Deep Cast 100m | ecosystem: Environmental > Aquatic > Freshwater > Lake | place: Tanzania: Lake... | reverse complement strand
TGGACCATGCAGAAGTTGTTTATCATGGGATTAACAAAGAAATATTTTATCCCCGTAATGAAGATGAGATGTCTCAGCAATGTAAGAAAAAATATGGGTTAGATAAGTTTATTCTTTATGTATCTCATATTCAGAGATACAAAAATTTCTTTGAGCTTATAAAGGCGTTTATACTACTGAAGGGGAAGATCGATGATGATGTTCAACTTGTGTTTGCAGGTAAGTGTTTTGATGGGGAATATTACGATGAGATGAAGGCATTTATAGCAGGAAACGGATATGAGAACCGAGTTGTATTCTTAGGAGATATTCCCTATGAGGAATTGCCGTATCTCTATTCCAGATGTATGATTTTTGTTTATCCTTCAACCTGTGAATCGTTTGGAATGACCTTGGTGGGCCCAATGGCTTGCGGTGCTCCAATACTTGCTTCTCACATAGAGCCAATGATAGAAATTTGTGCAGAGGCGGCTATTTATTTTGATCCAACAAATCCTGCAGCAATATTGGATGTGATACACAAAACACTATTGGATAAAAATTTAGTTTCAACATTGAAAACAATTTCATTAAGAAGGGCGAAAGGTTTTTCATGGGAGAATGCGGCAATGAGTACTTTAAAGGTCTTTAAAAGCATTAGCCACTAATCCTTTTTCAAGCGTAATTTCATAAACAAACAGACACCTTCTTCCTCCTTTAGCAATTTCCACTCCTCAGTATTTTCTTCAATTTGTTTATAGTAAAATTGGGGTCTATCCCGGAAATCACCGCCACCTCCCACATCAGACTTTACCTTATGTTTTTTGCCTATTAAAACATATTCTGTATCGTCTTTTATATCAGGGAAAATATATAATTTTTTTCTATCATATAAGTGGGGCAATAAAGATTGCTCTGCAGAAATAATCGCATCCTTTGGAACTTGTGTAATTATTTCCTTTGCAATCACATTGTGCCTGGCAACCTTATAGTTGTTGAAATGAAAATTGTGGGTATAAAAATTCACAAGAGTATAATTTTTGTCCCAAAATTGCCGCGATAAAGGAGAGGGTCCAAAATAATAGTGTGACATAACAGCAACAATAAGCAGCGTAAAGGAACATGAAAACACTACATCTTTCCTTTTTACACTGAGTGGTTCTACCGACACTGTTTCCATTGTATCCTGTAAATATTTTTTTTGTATAAATAAAGTTATCTTGTTAATACCCATTATGCCAGAGAGAAATATAAATGGCACTGCAGGCGAGAGATGATAAAGGAATATCGTTGAATGCGTATATGAACCGGTAAGAAAGGTGCTCAAAATATTTGGCAAGGCAACAAGAAAAAGGGCAGGGGAAAAAAACGGAAAAAAACACACCGGTAATGTATACAGGATAAAACTTATTATTTTTGGCGGAGAACAAAGCGATTTAACGAAAAGAATGGGATTAAAAAATAGTGAATGAAGAATACCGCCGACTCCATTCCCCAGATATCCATATTGTCCAAATTGGAAGGCATCATGCCCTCCTCTTAACAACCCCATTATAGAGAAAACAACTACAACAAAATACACGAAACTCACCACAGAAGTAATGATTCCGGTTTTCGCCTCCTTTAGGACAAAAACAGCATATATTCCCAACGCAAATGCTACCAAAGAAACATCTTCCCTGGCTGACAAAGATAAGAACAAAAATAGAAAAAAGAGAGCGTATTTCTTTCTGTGTAGAAAATAAAATGTATATGTTAACAGAGGCACTGCAAACTTTAAATATTCAAACTCATATAAAGCCGCATAATGAATTGACGGATAGAGGAGAAACGCAACTGCTATGAAAAAACTTGCTAGTTCGTTTTTAAATAAACTATTTGCATACCAGTATAGGGGAAAACAAGTCAATGCAAACCCAAGCGTTTGCAAAATAATAATTGTTTCTACCTTTGGAGAGCAATAAAAGAACAGTGATACCAGATAAATTATTGGTGAAAAATGGGCGCTAAACCAATTATCATAGCCATGAAAAGATGCTTCTAATGATGAAATTGGCCCATTACCAGTTGTAATGTTATGCAAGACTTGTAAAGGAACTGCTAAATCAGCATAACAATGAAACGACCTAAATTTAAGTATTTGAAAGATTACTATATAAGAAAAGAATACCGCTGAAACTACAAACAAAAAATATTTCTTATATTTACGCTGGAAAAGGATTTTAGGTGATAGAATGAGGGTCAGAATAAATGTGACACTTCCCGTTAAACAGATACATAAAATAGCTCTTGCATAAAGGTTAATATACCGAGAGATGCTATCCTCAGGCAGATTTGGAGAAGCATCTATATGTACTAATTCTGTTAAAAACTGAAAATCTATTACAAAAATTCCAAAATAAAGCAAAGGGATGCTAATGCTAAAAAGCAGGAATAACGCAATAGATTTTCTATCTTGTGGGAGAGGGAGAATCTTCATTGCTCAGAAAAAAAGGTTTTTGAGATGTATGCTAAAAGGGCCGCCTTATAAACGCTTATCATCCAGAATCCACTGAATACCATATTTTGTTTTTAACATATTATTTCTTAATTTTTTCCCTACGAAAAAGATCCAGATGGGGTAATTCAGCTTCGCCAATAAGATGATTATTTTGAAGAGAGGGGTGTGATAAAACATTTTTTTAAGGATAGGTTGCCGCAGGAACAAATCCATTGTGGTCAGGAGTGATTTTTGACCGTGTTTGAACTCGAAATTAAGGGTGCTTATATCCTTACCTTTTACTTCAATTTTCCCATAATCGGCAATCCCCGTCCCGTGTTTTTCGCAGAGGGGGATATGCCTGGCTTTTGCAAGGTTAATCCCCATTATCTTTGCTGCGATACTGTCCAACGCAACATTATCACCTGAAGCAAGAATGAGATTACATACCCTTGGAACACCCTGCTTTGGTCCCTTGCCTTCACAACCTATTGTTCCATCCATAACGGAGAAAACGGGTTTTATTAACCGGTTTAAGTCCACCATTGCATTATCGATTTGTTCATGGAAATCGATTCTCATCTTCGTCAAACAACCCCATTGATTTTTTATAGCACCCGTTACAACTGTATTTCCATGGGTCTTTAAAACAGGTAAAGATATAATATGCGTCCTTGTTATAATTTCCGGAACCTCCACATAATCCCCAAGGACTAACGAATTTTGGAGGTAAACCTTCACGGTTTTCGCCTTTGAAAGGTTTATCCACTCGATCCCATATTTATTGCAAACGCTGAGTAACTTTGATTCTTTTACCCCTCGCTCAACATCGGTGGTCCAAGTATCAGACTCTACTACAGAAAATTTCTTCACATGGTCCTTGATCTTTAAAATAACCGCCTCCAGCACCCACGGTGAAGTGATATACCCGGGAAAGGCAATATCGATACATAAATTGGGTTTCAGGCATACTTCACTTCCATGAGGAACAAACATCTTCCACAGTGCCTGGTCCATCGCGTCATGGACCGCATGCATGACTGTTTTGTGTAAATCGTCGGAATTGTAGTCAACATCTATGACACTTACCGTAGGCTTCATCTCTTTCTCTTTCAATCTAACGCTATTTTTCCAGCACTATCACAGTATTCCAGCAGTATCGTCCAAGGCAAGGAAATACCCTAAGAACAAAGTCGTCGATTCTCTTTAAAAAAGTAAAACTTTTCTTATATTTTTCACCATCAACAATAACCTTTTTCCAATATCGCTCTTTTGAGGGATGCGCTCCCTTTAATAAGAACAGAAAAAAGATGAGGAGTGAAAACAGCCAAAATTCCCTGTGCCTTGTCCGGTTAAAATATCTTTTCATTGTAGTTAAGTCTTGAAATCGTACTGGCCGTTCTGTTGGCGTCCGCACATCCTTTGCAAGCATGCGGTAAACATGGATGAGGGGATTGTAGGCCAGGGGTTCTATAAATATAGCCATTCCCCCGGGTTTGAGTACCCTTTTAACCTCCCTTACCGCATCCTCAATTCTTACATGATGAAGCACCCCATTTCCAAATACATAGTCAAACGTATTATCCGGGAATTCTAATCTTTCAGCTACAGACTTGACCGTTTTTATGGCGACCCTATGTAAGTCTGATAATCTTTTTGCTACGGAGAGCATTTCAGCCGAGATATCAACGGCCGTTACCGTTGCCCCTTTCAGGGCAAAATATACCGATGTTTCTCCTGCCCCACACCCCAAATCAAGAAGCGTTTTGCCCATTAAGTCCCCAAATGTCTCCAGGGCATAGGCGTTTTCAACTGCGGTAACAGACTCAAAAGATTCACTAACAAGCAGTTCATGGAGATTAATCTCCTTTGCCCATTTATCGTGAAAAGTTTCTTCCGCAGTATGCCTGTTTCGAAGATTAATACTTTTTTCATTTATCATCACTTTTGCTCTGAAATCCGAGTAACTCTTGTACAACATAAAGAGGCCTGTGTTTTATTTCATCATATATCCTTCCAACATACTCACCAATAAGCCCCAGAAACAATAACTGTATTCCCCCGATGAATAATACCGATACAAGAATACCCGCAATTCCAGGGATAAATTTCCCCGTACAGACTCTCAAGAAAAGAATATACACACAGCAAATAAAACTAAAAAAGGAGATAAACACACCTGCATACATTGCAAACTGGAGCGGGAGAAACGAAAATGAGGTTATCCCATCAAATGCAAACTTCAACATTTTTTTAAGTGGATATTTTGTCTCACCCGCAAATCGCTTATCCCGGACATAGGTAACCCCTGTTTGCCTAAAACCTACCCAGGAAACAAGCCCCCGGATAAACCGGTGATGCTCCCTGATTGATCGGAGTGCTATAAGCACTTTTTTATCAATTAACCGAAAATCTCCTACATTCTTAGGAATAGTTACATTGGTAATCTTTATAATAAGTTTGTAAAAAATTGATGCAGTAAGTTTTTTGAGTACAGTCTCACCCTTTCTCTCATGGCGAACTGCATACACAACGTCAAATCCCTCTTTCCACTTTTCTATGAGACGGAGAATTACCTCCGGGGGGTCTTGGAGGTCTGCATCTATAATAACCACAGAATCCCCAACCGTGTAATCCATTCCAGCGGTTATGGCTATTTGGTGACCAAAATTTCTAGAAAAATTAATAACCTTTATGCTTGCATCCCGAGAGTTTAATTCTCTCAAAATAGATAAGGTATTATCCGTACTCCCGTCATTGACAAACACAATTTCATAGCCTTCCTTCGTACCTTGAAGCGTTGCGGTTGTTCTTCTGTAAAATTCGAGGAGAACCTCTTCCTCATTATAAACCGGAACGACAATTGAGTACTTGATACGGCTATTTTTATCCATTTATCTTAAGCTCATCAATAATGTCCAACAATTCTTCGTATGAAAATGCACGAGTTGGCGTCTTCTCTACCTTGCGCGCCAGTGTAATCCTCTCCATAATAGACTTTGCGTCACGAACCATCAGGCTCATCTCAGGATAACTTCCATATTGGCACCCGGTACAGTTTGATGTAATCTCAAATACCTGTTTGCGAAATTTATTATTGAAAAACAGATCGGGAAACCGGTCGTCCAGCAAGGATATCTTCTCTGGAAAACGCTGATCACAACAGACCGAGAAGTCCCCATTTGGCAAAATGACAAAATACAAATTCGGGCTGTCACAAACACCATGGTTCCTCCATGATGGGGTTCTATGCTTGATAAAATGAAGACTGCTCCTCAAAAAAGTATCTGAATCAAATACATGATAACCCGAACGTTTCATGGCGGAAATGGTATGAAACAAATTATCCACCTTCCCATTTTGATTGGTGGGAATCGCAAAAGCCCCGTCATTCCCCCTGAATTTGTAAACGTTATCTTCTTGAGAAATATGCACTGGTACGAGTGACACATACCAGCCAATCCTGGTCGCAAATTTAATAATGAGGGGGATTTCCTCAATGTTATATTGTGATAATACACAGCCAAGGGCACACACCTTCCCCTTTGCAGGAAATATGGCAGAAATGTTTGAAATGGTCTTTATCGCCTTTTTCCAAGATCCCTTTACCCCGTTTATGAAGTCCTGTTTATCCTCATCCAGGGAATCAAGGGAAACACAAATATCCTTTGCCCCCGCATCAACGCATGACTGCAATGTCTCTTTGCGTGTTGCAAGGCCCGCCGTTTGTAGCCTCACATTGAGACCATTTTTTGTAAATATTTTTACTATTTCCGGTAAATCCTCCCGCAAAAAGGGCTCGCCACCAGTTAGAAGAACTACCCCCGCCCGAATCTTAACTAAATTCTTTACTACCTTCTCAATCTCCGCCAGTGTAAGCTCTTTGTACTCCTTGTTTGCGGCTACAATATTACACATCTTGCACTTCAAATTGCATCGGGAATTAATAAAAAACTGGATGTAAAATGGGCTGTTTTTTGTAACCAATGCCTTAAGAATAGAATATTTCGTCTTGAGGGAAAACATAGTGCTTACAGCTTAAAGGAAAAAATGTTTGATAGTACCCATGTGTAAAAAGACATGGAATAAGGTATTGATGGGACAATATCACACTGTACCCAACAACCCTGACAATTCTTAATAATCATTCTGTACCGGGACGCCTTCTGGGATTCCCACATCTGGGAAAAAGGCTGTTCTTTCAGATTGCCCAACCGCAGTCCACTCCTTAAGCTGCAAGGTATGATTGACCCGTCGGGCAATATCCGTAAATAATTAAAATATGCCACACACTTGGGTAGTGGACTTATCGTGTTTCTTAAGAGTCGATTTTTTGCATGGTGGTGCAGGTAGTTTTCTGTAAAATGCCTCAGCCTCTCATATAAACTCCGGTGATGAGTCTCGTTTTCTATCTCCTCAAGTGTCTCGTAGAACTGATTCAAATCGTCCTTACTTATCGGCTCATAGAGCTCAAAATCACTACTGAAATCCTCGAAATCTGCCATCTCATCGCTTTCATGGTATCGGGAAGCAAGAAGCGTCATATGAACAAAATTATTTGCTCTGCAAAATGCATTTACTTCTTTTACCTTTGTAAGATTTTTAGATGAAATCGTTTGATTCACACCAATAAAAAAATGATATTTCTCCTGAAGTTTTTTAAGGCGTAATAAATTCTCTATAACAAGTTTACCAGATCCTTTTAGCTTACGAATATCATCGTGTACCTCGTCTAGCGTATCCAGGCTTACCTGTAAGTTTAATTTTATCCCCTCAGGAACAAGACTTTTAATAAGGTCTTCCATTCTTTCTATAAAGGTGCAATTCGTTGTTATAAAGTAAAATGCGGTTTTTGTGTTTTTATGGATATTATAAATTATCTCCTTTAAATCTTTTTTTATAAATGGTTCCCCTCCTGTAAATCTTATAACATCAAGATTTTTTAAATATGGGTCTGAAAAAATCTTTTTGATGTCATCAACAGTCAGTTCATTCTGAAAACTGTTTTCCCTTTTATAATTACCACACATAAAACATGACATATTACAACGATTGGTAACCTTATAGACTATTACTTTTGGTTTTGTTGGTTTATTTAGGGCATAGAGAAGATTTGTTTTAAAAAAATTATAAGGAAACTCTATTATCATTACTTACATTCAAAAAAACAGTTATTCATTGATGATGTGAAAAATTAATTTCCAAGTATTCTTTACAAACTTTAACTACCTGTTCTGCTGTTATGCTATTGATACACTCCTTAGTCTCACACTCTGTACGAAAACAGAAACGACACGGAAGGGTATCGTTTCTCAGGACTGTATGGTTGTTCCCCCATGGATGCCAGGCTCTTGGGAAATTTCTGGATGAATAAATCCCCACAACGGGTGTGCCCACTGCCGCCGCTAAATGGGCAGGTCCAAAGTCATTGGAAATTAAGAGGTTACAACGGGAGATGACTTCTGCTGTTTCCATATATGTGGTTTTCCCAATAAGATTAATTATCGAATCCCCTACTCTCCTTAAAATCTCTTCCCCCATAATTCTTTCACTTCTACCACCAATAAGCAGTATTGCCGCATCAAAATCTTTCCGCAAAACAGATAAAACTGAAACATAATTATCAACTGCCCAGTGATTAACCGTAAATTTTCCACCAGGGCAAATAGCGACAATAGGGTTTTTATCTTTCAATCCATATTCGCTCCAAATAGCATCCACAACCCTTTTGTCGTTATCTCTTATTGGCCTTATCCTTACCCACATTTAGTTACTGGATACAGGGGGAGGACGAGATGGACGGAGTAAATGTGGAGCAAGTGCAGAGATAGAGATTTTCCACATCTCTGTTATATCATCCAACCTCTGAAGACCAAGCCATAATGTTTGGGCACCCGGTTCTCCATCACATTTACGACCTAAAAAACCACCGAGACTTGCCGCCATATGTATTGTCTCGAGTAATGTGGGTGGTTCTTCAGGTGGTATTGGGTTTTTCGTCTTGTATGCAACAAGCGCCTTCCATTCCGCATCTTCGAAAAAAACCGTACAAGGAGCATCAGGAACCTCTCTGCCCAGTTTTGTCAAATGATAAATCCGCCATGCCACTACCATATCAATATCAATAGCAAGACAACTCTCTATCCTGTCCGCACTGCCCAGTTGTCTTATTTCTATTTTACACCCACTCTTGAGTGTCCTGTGATATATTTCTATACCCCAACGAATACAGTACCACTGCAATTTTTCCACCGCTTGTTCAAATGACACTACCTCACAGGTAGTCAGTAAAATCCATTTCAACCCCTCAACTCCCGGTGGAATATTCTTCTCTTCCGCAAGTATTGCACATATTCTTAACTCCCCCAATTCTTCCTTTTTCCATTGAGTCGAGCCATCCTCGCCAAAAAAATACTTTCTCATATTATTATCAATACCCCAAACCTCGAAGCCTTTCTCGTGAAAGTATCGAACTGATTCACTTCCTATTAAGCCTGTTGAACCGGTAATTATCGCAATACTCATAAAACTTTGTATTTAAAAAATTGATTGAATAATATCTTCATTTTTAATAATCCAATGATAAATATCTTTAACTATATCCTCTACAGAAAATTTAGGTTGCCAGCCAAAAGCCTGTGCCGCTTTCTTGTAATCTGTGATGTAGAATGGAATGTCTACACCAGAAGTTTCTTGAATACTTTCTATTGTCACTTCATTTTGAGAGACTTCCCTGCAAAGTTGTGTTAACTCAAACAGGCTGACAGAAATATCCAGTCCGCCGCCAAGATTGAAAATCTCCCCGGAAAGGGTATTCATTTTTTCACCCTGGAGATTTAATGCATCAAAAAGATCCTGCGGGTGGAGGATATCCCGAACTTGTTTTCCCTTACCACTAAAGCCAGTATATTTTAATGGCTTTCTCAAATAGTGATTAGCCACCCATAAAGTAAAAACCCCTTGTTCGACTTTACCAAATTGACCCGGACCACAAATAACACCACAGCGATTGATTACGGCTTTCAGACCATAGGCGCTTACATATTCTTGTATCAGAAGTTCAGAGGCTAATTTTGTAGCTCCGTAAAGGGATCGGGCCGTATTGGTAGGGAATTCCTCATTAATTCCTTGGGGTGATAATCCCCTGATAAACTCTTTGGAAGAATCAATATAAAGACGTGTCTCTCCTTCTTTGAGAGGGATATTAAGGAGGGGGTTTATAGAATAAACCCTGGATGTGGAGAGAAAGATAAAAATCCCTGTTTGTCTGAGCGCAAAGTTCAAACAATTAATTGTCCCATTCAGGTTCGTTTGAATTGTATAATTGTCAGGATTATTTATACCGGCTAATACAGAAGGCTCGGCAGAGGCTTCGATAAAAACATCAAACTTTTCTTTTATGGCTTCTATGTCTCCCGGACAGCGAATATCACCATGAATAAAACGAATTCCACGGTTCTTAAAGTCATTTAAATTGAATTCAGACCCTCTCCTATGGAGATTATCAAAGGCAACGATATTAGCAGAAGGGTGCCTTTCTTTATACATTCGGCACAGATGAGAACCTACAAAACCAGCGCCACCAGTAATTAAAATGTTCATTTATCTCCGATATCTTTCTTTTATCGAAAGGTACGCTTACGCCATCGATAATTTCTCATAATGGATACTGTTTTATCTCCGAGGGTGTTCGCAATTATTTTTCTGGTCAGTTGTCTTATAAAATTATTTGTACTGGTGATAACTTCGTAGAAAGCCGAAGAAATATTATAAGATTTTCGGATCATCCAATCGTTGAAAGTAAAGGTTGATCCTCCCCTTCCTCCTGCCCTCATGCGAACAAGAACGTCATCAAGTATAATCCATGGAATATTTGCCATCAGGCACCGTAACACAAAATCGTAATCAGCGCCTATTCGATAACGGGTATTAAAAAATCCGACGCGCTCGTACACCTTACGTCTCACAAATGTAGACGGGTGCTGCACTGTTAAACCTTTATGCAAATGGAGCAGACTCGATTTTAAAATAACCTTAGCGCCATCAGGAGAATCTTCCCACACTTCAATCGATCCGGAAACTACGCCAACATCGGGGTTACGTGAAAATGCCAATGCAACACGATCAAGCGTGCCTGGCAACCATGCATCATCACTGTTAAGAATGGCAATGATTTCACCAGTTGCACGTTTAATGCCCTTGTTCATTGCATCATATATGCCGTTATCTG
>Ga0194127_10008859_pt1 | contig 10689 bp, 4 predicted proteins | sample TA2KigC100mmetaG_FD_148624 | JGI IMG/M metagenome (GOLD analysis project Ga0194127, IMG submission 148624) | Freshwater microbial communities from Lake Tanganyika, Tanzania - TA2015036 Kigoma Deep Cast 100m | ecosystem: Environmental > Aquatic > Freshwater > Lake | place: Tanzania: Lake... | reverse complement strand
CGGGCGAGGATCTCCGCGACCGGGCCCTCGAGAGCAATGGACTCCAGGACGCGGCCGGCGACCTCCCCCGGCACGCCGCGCGCGCGCAGATCCTCGAGGACGCCCGCCTCGCCGATCTTGTCGAACTTGTCGATCGCCACCGAGATCGCCTGCAGGTGCGCGTCGCCTCCGGCCGACTCGACCAGCGCGTCGAGCAGCTTGCGATGCCCGACGCGCGTCTGGAAGTCGATGAAGCCGAGGTCGGACAGCGCCTCGACCATGATGGCGATCATCTCCGCGTCGGCGGCCATGGCCGCGGTGCCGGCCACGTCGACGTCGCACTGGCAGAACTCGCGGTAGCGGCCCCGCTGCGGCCGGTCGGCGCGCCAGACGCGCTGGATCTGGTAGCGCTTGAAGGGCCTCGGCGTCTCCGGGTGCATGGCCAGGAAGCGGGCGAAGGGCACCGTCAGGTCATAGGGCAGCGCGTAGTCGACGACCTGGTCGTAGTCGGTGACCGTGACGCTGGCCACGCGCCCCAGGCGCAACTGCTCGAGATCGGTCCCGCGGCGCAGGACCTTGAAGAGCAGCTGCTCGCCCTCGTCGCCCAGCTTCCCCTTCAGCGTCTCGAAGAGCTCGAGCGAGGGCGTCTCGATCGGCTCGTAGCCGTAGCGCTCGAAGATGCGCCGGATGCGCCCGATCACCCACTCGCGGCGGCGCACCTCGGCCGGCGTGAAGTCGCGCATGCCGGGGGGGATTCTGGGTCTGCTGCGTTCCATCGCCGCTCCTCGGGAGGATGGGGTCGTCGCGGGCGCGCCGCCGGGGGCCCCATCGGGCTCGGGATCCATGCTGCGTGGCGAGGCGCGGTCCGGCCCGGCCCGGCCGCCGCGGGCGCCGCCGCCGAATCAGCGAGGCACCGGCGAAGGCCGCCGGTGCCTCGGCGCAACCGGGTGGACAACGGGATTTGAACCCGCGACCTCTTGATCCACAGTCAAGCGCTCTGACCGACTGAGCTATGTCCACCATGAGGTGCTGACGAACGGGGGGCCCGAGCCCCGGGCGGCGATACTACGCGGGCCCGGCGGCGATTCGCAAGGCCTTTCCAACTCGTTACTCCGCAGGCGATAGCGGGGGGGGCTCGCCGCGGCGCGGCGGCCCGCGGGGCTTGCGCGCCGCTTCGGACTGCCCCTACAATGACCGCTTTCCCGCGCCCATCGGGACCGGCGCCGGGCGCCCTTTGCCGCCGATCCAGCCCGGCTTCTCCGGGCGGCGCCCGCCGAGAGGCTCGCAACGCAGGAGGATGGTCATGAAGGGCCGTGTGCTCGTGATCGACGACGAGCCCGAGATCCGGCGCAACCTGACCGTCGGCCTGACCCGGGAGGGCTACACCGTCGTCGCCTGCCCGGACGGCATCTCCGCGGTCCACGAGATGCAGCGGGCGCGCGAGAAAGGGGTCGGCTACGACTACCTGGTCACCGGCATCTTCATGCCGGACATCGACGGGCTGAAGATCCTCAAGGTCATCAAGAGCCGGTTCCCCGAACTGCCGGTGCTGGTGATCACGGGCTTCGGCGACGAGGCGCTCAAGTCGGCTGTTCTGTCCGAGGAGAACACCGCCTACCTCGACAAGCCCTTCGCCGTCCCGGAGCTGGTCTCGGCGTTGGAGAAGCTCGCTCCGGGACGCACGACGCTTGCGCCCGCCCCCGACGAGGCGGCCGACGAGGACGCCGGCGAGTCGGCGGGCGCCTACCTCATGCTGCGCATCACCGAGCCGGAACGGAGCCTCGAGGTCTTCCAGAGGCTCGGCAGGCTCGAGGGCGTCGCGTCGTGCGATGCCGTGCGCGGCGATGTCGACCTCATCCTGCTCGCCCGGGCCTCCGGCGAGGAGGGGATCCGCGCTCTCTTCGATCGGGTCAGGGCGATCCCCGGCGTCGAGGTGGCGTCGCTCTCCCCGGTCGAGCGGCCGAAGATCGACGTCGGCGTCAGCGACTTCATCCGTACCTACCGGCGCATGGTCAAGGCCGACGCCCGGCGGAGCCTCGGCAAGCAGCAGGAGACGACGAGCTACATCCTCGTCGACATCGACAGGGACGCCATCGAGAGGATCTTCACCACGGTCTGCTTCATCGACGAGGTCGTCTTCTGCGACGTGATCGAGGGGGGCGCCAGGCTGGTCGGCATGATCATGGGCCGCGGGGCGGCGGGCCGCACGCCCCGGATCGTCGAGAGGATCAGCCAGATCGACGGGGTGCTGCGCGTGCGCGAGGCCAAGGTCATCCGGATGCTCGAGGACTGAGGCCGGGGCGCCGGGCGGCGGGCGCGGAGGACGCCCCCGAGGGCGGGACGAGCCGAGGAGGGAAGCGATGGCTCACGAGACCGACAGCTTCGTCTACCGCCTCTGGCGCTACGACGGCGCGCCGGGCGAGCTGATTCCGCTCCTGCAGTCGGCCCAGGAGCACTTCGGCTACATTCCGCGCCGGGCGATCCGCTACATCTCCGAGGCGACCCACATCCCCGAGTCGGCGATCTACGGCGTGATCACCTTCTACAGCCAGTTCCGGCTCCAGCCGATGGGCAAGCATGTCGTCCGCATCTGCGCCGGCACCGCCTGCCACGTCTCCGGCTCGAAGCTGCTCATCGAGTCCGTGCAGGACGAGCTGGGCATCGAAGTCGGCGAGACGACCGCCGACGGTCTCTTCACGCTCTTCACCGTGGCCTGCCTGTTTTGCTGCTCGCTCGCTCCGGTCATGATGGTCGGCGAGGAGACCCACGGGCGCCTGACCCCGGCGTCGGTGCGCCGGATCCTGCGCGGCTACCGGCGCAAGAGCGAGGCGGCCGGGGCCCGCCCGGCCGCGGAAGCCACCACGGGAGCGGATCGATGAAACGACTTCTGGTGGGCATGGGCACCTGCGGATTGTCGGCCGGCGCCCGGGGCGTCCACGACCGGCTTGGCGAGCTGCTCGCCGGCCATCCCGACCGGGGAGAGCTGGCCATCACCGGCTGCATCGGGATGTGCTACTGCGAGCCGCTGGTCGAGGTGCGCGAGAACGGGCGGCGCGTCGTCTACGGCGAGGTGACGCCGGCGCGCGCCGAGGAGATCGTCTCCCGCCACGTCGTCGGGGGGGAGATCCTGGACGACTACGTCGTCTACCGGCTCGAGGAGGGGCGTCCGGCCTCGGGCCGCGAAGCCGACTTCATGGCCCCCCAGGAGCGGATCGTGCTGCGCAACTGCGGCGTGATCGATCCCGAGTCGATCGCGGAGTACGAGGCGGCGGGCGGATACGAGGCGCTGCGCAAGGCGCTCTTCGAGATGACGCCGGCGGCGATCATCGAGGAGATGAAGGCCTCGCTGCTGCGCGGCCGCGGGGGCGCGGGCTTCCCCACCGGGCTCAAGTGGTCCTTCGCCGCCGGCCAGGCGAGCGACACCAAGTATGTCGTCTGCAATGCCGACGAGGGGGACCCGGGCGCCTTCATGGACCGCTCGGTGCTCGAGGGCGATCCCCACGCGGTGCTGGAGGGGATGATCGTCTGCGCGCGGGCGATCGGCGGCACCCACGGCTACGTCTACTGCCGCGCCGAATACCCGCTGGCGCTGAAGCGGCTCGAGATCGCCCTGGCCGCGGCGCGCGAGCGGGGATACCTGGGGAAGAACATCCTCGGCTCGGACTTCTCCTTCGACGTCAAGATCAAGCAGGGCGCCGGCGCCTTCGTCTGCGGCGAGGAGACGGCCCTCTTCGCCTCGATCGAGGGGGAGCGGGGCATGCCCCGCATCCGCCCCCCGTTCCCCGCCGAGAAGGGGCTCTGGCGCAAGCCGACGAACAACAACAACGTCGAGACCTACGCCAACGTCCCCTGGATCCTGACCCGCGGCGCGGCGGCTTACCGCCGCTTCGGCACCGAGAAGAGCCCCGGCACGAAGGTCTTCGCTCTGGCCGGCAAGGTGCGCCGCGGCGGGCTGGCCGAGGTGCCGATGGGCATGACGATCCACGACCTCGTCCACCTCATCGGCGGGGGGATCAAGGAGGGGCGCGCTTTCAAGGCGGTGCAGATGGGCGGACCGTCGGGCGGCTGCATCCCCAGCGGGATCAGCGACACCCCCGTCGACTTCGAGCACATCCCGCCGACCGGCGCGATCATGGGCTCGGGCGGGATGGTCGTGCTGGACGACACGAGCTGCATGGTCGAGATCGCCCGCTTCTTCCTGGAGTTCACCCAGAACGAATCGTGCGGCAAGTGCACCTTCTGCCGGATCGGCACGCTGCGCATGCTCGAGGCGCTCGAGCGCATCACCCGCGGCGAAGGCGCGCCCGCCGACATCGTCAAGCTGGAGAAGCTCGCCGTGCAGATCAAGGAGGCGAGCCTCTGCGGGCTGGGGCAGACGGCGCCCAATCCCGTGCAGACGACGCTGCGCTACTACCGGCAGGAGTACGAGGCGCACATCGCCCGGCGGGAGTGTCCGGCGCGCTACTGCGAGGCGCTGGTCGACTTCTTCATCGACGCCGAGAAGTGCACCGGCTGCACGCTCTGCGCCAAGAACTGCCCGGTGCAGGCGATCACCGGCGAGCCGAAGAAGCTGCACGTCATCGATCAGAGCATCTGCGTCAAGTGCAGCCGCTGCATCGCGAGCTGCTCCTTCGGCGCGGTGTATAAGAACTAGGGGGCGCGATCGCGCCGGGACGCGCGGAGACGGCGAGCGCCGCGCCTGCGGCCGGTCGGGCGGGGCGCGACCGGCGGCCGGGGCCGGCGGGAGCAGGGGCCGGCGGGAGCAGGGGCCGGCGGGAGTAGAGGCGGGCGGAGGCAGCGGCCGGCGGGAGCAGAGGCGGGCGGATGGACACGATTCGGCTGAAGATCAACGGGCGGGAGATCACGGCGCGCGCCGGGCAGACCCTCCTCGAGGTGGTCGAGGAGCAGAAGCTCGACACCATCCCGACGCTGTGCCACTCGCCCGAGCTCGAGCCCTACGGCTCCTGCTTCCTTTGCGTCGTCGAGGTCGCCGGGCGGCCCAATCTCGTGCCCGCCTGCGCCACGCGCGTCGCCCCGGGGATGGAGGTGACGACGCGCAACGAGCGGATCCTCTCCTCGCGCCGGACGGCGCTGGAGCTGCTGCTCTCGAACCACTACGCCGACTGCCTTTCCCCCTGCCAGCTGGGCTGTCCGGCGGGCGTGGACGCCCAGGGCTACATCGCGCTGGCGGCGATGGGCGAGGTCCGCCGCGCGGTCGATCTCGTCCGCGAGACCAACCCGCTGCCTGCCGTCTGCGGGCGGGTCTGCGTGCGCAAGTGCGAGGTCGTCTGCCGCCGCGCGGACGTCGACGAGCCGGTGGGGATCAACTGGATCAAGCGGTACCTTACCGACCAGCCGGGGGTCTACGACGGCCGGCCCGAGCGCGAGGCGGATACGGGCAGGAGCGTCGCCATCGTCGGCGCCGGGCCGGCGGGATTGACCGCCGCCTGGTTCCTCGGGCGGCGCGGCCATCGTCCGGTGATCTACGAGGCGATGGAGCGCGGCGGGGGGATGCTGCGCTACGGGATCCCCGCCTATCGCCTGCCAGACGAAGTACTGGACGCGGAGATCGACTACATCTGCCGCGCCGGCGTGGAGATCCGCTACGGCGTGCGCGTCGGCCGCGACGTGACGATCGACGAGCTGCGCGCGCGCCACGACGCACTCTTCATCGCCGTCGGAGCCTGGGCGGGCAACGCGATGCGCGTCGAGGGCGAGGGCGACACGGAGGGCGTCGTCCAGGGGATCGACTTCCTGCGCGAGCAGGCCCAGCGCCCCTCGCCGGTGACGGGCACGGTGGTCGTGATCGGGGGGGGGAACACGGCCATGGACTGCGCGCGCACCGCCTGGCGCTGCGGCGCCGAGAAGGTGATCCTCCTCTACCGGCGCACCCGGGCGGAAACCCCGGCCGACAAGATGGAGATCCACGACTGCGTCGAGGAGGGGATCGAGATCATCGAGCTGGCCGCGCCGATCGGGATCGTCAAGACCGACGGCAGGCTCAAGGCGCTGCGCTGCATCCGCATGAAGCTGGGCGAGCCCGACGCCTCCGGCCGGCGCCGCCCGGTGCCCATGGAGGGTTCGGAGTTCGACTTCCCCTGCGACCTGGCGATCACCGCGATCGGCCAGGAGGCGGTGCTCGAGGGGCTGAAGACGATCGGCGGGAGCGGCCTCGAGGTCCACGCCTGGAAGACGGTCAAGGTCGACCCGCGGACGCTGGCGACGAACATCCCGGGCGTCTTCGCCGGCGGCGACGGCGCCGACGACGGGCCGACCGTCGTCATCGACGCGATCCGCGACGGGCAGCGCGCGGCGCGGGCGATCGACGCCCACCTGCGCGGCGCGCCCCTGCCGAGGGAGCCCTTCGTCGTCACCAAGGAGTTCTGGGGCAAGCCGGGCCGGGCCGAACTGGGGGAGATCGCCGAGAGCCCGCGCCACGAGGTGCACCAGATCGAGGTCGCCGACCGGGCGGGCAGCTTCCGCGAGGTGACCACCGGCTTCGAGCCGGAGGACACGCGCCACGAGACGGACCGCTGCCTGGCCTGCGGCTGTCTGCGCTTCGACGACTGCAAGCTGCGCCTCTACGCCGAGGAGTATGGAGCGGATCTGGGCAGCCTCGCCGGCTACGCCCGGCGCCACAAGGTGGACGAGCGCCATCCCCACATCGTCTACGATCCGAACAAGTGTGTGCTCTGCGCGCGCTGCGTGCGCACCTGCGCGCGCGTGCTGCCGATCTCCGCCTTGGGACTGATCCAGCGGGGCTTCAAGACCGAGATGCGCCCGGCGCTGAACGACCCGCTGATCGAGACGAGCTGCGTCTCCTGCGGCAACTGCATCGACGCCTGTCCGACCGGCGCGCTCACCGCCAAGCATCCCTTCCCGGGCCGCGCCTGTCTGGCGACCGAGTCGATCGCCTCGCACTGCGCCGTCTGTTCGCTCGGCTGCGCGATCACCGTCGAGCGCTTCGGCGACGGCCGCTACGCGATCGGCCCCTCCGGCGCGCCGGGCGAGTACCTCTGCCGCTACGGGCGCTTCGGCCACGAGCGCTTCGTCAAGCCGCGACGCATCGCCCGCCCGCTGCTGCGCGCCGGGGGCGCGGCGAGCGAGGTCGACTTCGAGGCGGCCTATCAGCGGGTCGTCGCCGGGCTGCGCAAGGTCGCCGGCGAGCAGGGGCCGGAGAGCCTGGCCGTGCTCCTCTCGCCCGAGCTGACTAACGAGGAGGCCTACCTCGCGGCGCGGATCGCGCGCGAGGGCCTGGGCACGAACAACGTGGGCTCGCTGGCCCTGATCGAAACGGGCCGCGAGGCGGGCGTGCTGGACTCCCCGCTCGGCTTCACCGCCTCGACCGCCGATCGCGGCGTGCTGCGCGACGCCGACGTGATCGTCTGCAACAACACGGCGACGGAGTCGGACAACCTCATCCTCGCCGTCGAGATCATCGCCGCCGCGCGCCGGGGCGCGCGACTGATCGTCGTCAACTCGATCCTCGATACGGTCGACCGATCCCTGGCCTCGGTGGCGATGGATCCGATGCGCGGGCGCGCTTCCCTGATCTGGGGCGGGATCCTCCGCGGGCTGCTGGAGGAGGATGCCGAGTGGCGCTCGGCGGTGCGCGGGCTGCCGGGCGGCGAGGCCTTCCTGGAGAGCCTGGAGCAGGGTCCGGAGGCGGCGGCCGAGTCGGCCGGGGTCGACCCCGAGCGCCTGCGCCGGGCGGCGAAGATCCTGGGCGCGGGAGGCCGGGTGGTCTTCGTCCACACGCCCGACCGGCCCGAGGACCAGGCGCCGGGCGACATCGAGACGCTGGCCAACTTCGTGCTGGCGCTGCGCGCCCGCGGGGCGCGGGCCGACCTGCTCCTGCCGCGGCTGAACGGCAACGGCGCGGGGCTGCCGGTGGCCGGGGCCGACCCGGCGTTCCTCCCGGGCCGCGCGCCGGTCGGCGGCACGACCCTCGGCGGAGCCCGCAGCCGCGCCGAGCTGCGGGCGATGCTGCGCGAGGGCAGGATCCGCGGCGCGCTCGTCATCGGCGAGGATCCGATGGAGCACGCCCGCACCGGCGCCTACTTCCAGAATGTCGACTTCCTGGCGGCTATCGACTGGACGCCGACCGAGACGACCCGCTTCGCCGACGTGACGCTGCCGGGGACGACCTACCTCGAGAGCGAGGGCACGCGCTGCAACTTCGAGGGCCGGCTCCTCGATTTCGCCCCCGCCGTCACGCCCCCGTCGGGCCTGCCCGGCTGGAAGGTGCTGGCCGAGCTGGCCGCGCGGCTGGGCGTCCGCGTGGGCGCGGCCGCCGCGGAGGAACTGACGCGCGAGATCGAGCGCGCGGTGCGCGCCGAGCTCAACTCGCTCTCCCCCTTCTACTGGAACAAGGGGGAAGCGCGCGTCTGGCCCGTGCGGGCGGCGCTCTCCGCCCCGCGACTGGGCGGCGGCGCGGCCTCCATCCCCCCCGCGCTGACGCACACGGGGCGCTACAAGCGGGCGATCCGCCAGGTGGGGGACAACTTCCGGGTGCGCTAGAATGGGGCGCGGGCGACGGAGCGCCTTGCCCCCCCGCCGGGCGCCCGGGGCTGTCGCCGGGTGCCACCTCCGACGGGCGGCCGTCGTTCACCAGCGTTGCGGCGGGGAGTCGCAGCCGAGGCATCACGGGATCGGGGAGGAGGCTCGCCAGTGGAAGGTCTCAGACCGCGGGTCCGGATCGCGCTCATCCTTATCTTCTGGCTCTCGGGTGCGGCGGCTCTCGCCTACCAGGTGCTCTGGACGCGCCAGCTCAACCTGATCATCGGAACCTCGGCGATCGCCGTGAGCACGGTGCTGGCCACGTTCATGGCCGGACTGGGACTCGGGGCGCACCTGGCCGGCCGCATCGCCGACCGGGCGCGCAATCCGTTGCTGCTCTACGGTGTGGCCGAGGTGGGCATCGGCGTCTTCGCCCTGCTCACTCCGGCGCTGCTCTCCGCGTCCGGCTGGCTCTACCTGGAGCTCTACCGGGCCTTCGAGGGGACCCCGGGCCTGGCCGTGGCCAGCCGGGCCATAGCCGCGGCGATCGTGCTCATCGTGCCGACGACGCTCATGGGAGCCACGCTGCCCTTCGTCGCCCGCTTCTACATCCGGCGCATGGACCACCTCGGCCGCGGACTGGCCACCCTCTACGGGATCAACACGTTGGGGGGGGTGCTGGGCGCGGGGTTGGTGGGCTACGTCCTGGTCTTCTCGCACGGAGTGCGGGCCTCCCTTCACCTCGCGGCCGCGGTCAACGGCCTCGCGGCAGTCGCCGCCATCGCCCTCAGTCTGCTGGCGCGGGAGTCGGTGCTGCCGAAGGCGGGCGGGGCCGACGCGCCCGCGGCCGCCCCGGAAGCTGGCGTGAGCGTGCCTGGGCCTGAAGCCCGCCTCCCGCGGCGCTGGATCGCGCTCGCCATGATCGGCTTCTGGGTGTCTGGGTTCACGACGCTGGCCTACGAGGTGCTCTGGGCGCGAACGCTCAACTTCGTCATCGGCAACAGCGTGTATGCCTTCACGACCATCCTGGTCGTGTTCCTCCTGGGCATCTTCCTCGGCACCCTGGCGGCGGGGCAGATCGCGGATCGCGCGCGCCAGCGCATCTGGGCGCTCGGGGTCGTGCAGCTCGCCGCCGGGCTGGGCAGCCTGGTCCTCTTCCTGCTGGCGCCCCGTCTGCCGGCCCTGGCCAGCGTTCTGGCCCAGCGAATCGGCGTGGAGACGGTCCTCCTCGGCATCGCCGGCAAGGTCGTGCCCGCGGCCATCGCCCTGCTCTTGCCCGCCGTGCTCCTGGGCCTGTCGTTCCCCCTCCTGCTGCGCGTGGCGACCGACCGCCTGGACCGGCTGGGGCGCAGGCTCGGGACCGCCTACGCGGTCAACACGGTCGGCGCGATCCTCGGCTCGCTGGTCGCCGGCTTCGTGCTCCTGCCGGTCGTCGGGTTGTCCCGGGGCATGCTCCTCGTCGTTGCCCTGAACGCGGCCATGTCCGCGCTCTTCTTCTGGCACGCCGAGCGCCGCCGGACGGGACGGCCGCTCGCCGTGCTGGCCGGCCTGGGCGCGCTGGCGGTGGTGACGGCCGCGGCGACCATCACGCCCCGGCCGTTCCTCGTGCACACGCCGATCATGACGCCGTTCCGCGAGATCCTCTTCCACGAGGAGGGGCGCACGGCCACGGTCGTGGTCACGCGCTCCTCCGCGGATTCGCCGCGACAGCGCGGGCTGGAGATGTACCTCAATCTGCTCGGCATGAGCGTGGTCGACGAGGCCCACTTCCATCAGCAGCACTACGCCACCGCCCCCCTGCTGCCCATCGTCCTGCACCCGCGGCCCGAGCGCGTGTTCGTCGTCGGCCTGGCCTCGGGCGTGACGACGGGAGCGGCAGCCCTGGACGAGCGCGTGCGCTCGGTCACCTGCGTGGAGATCTCGCCGGAGGTGGTTCGGGCCGCCGCGGCCTTCGACAGCCTCTCCTACGGCGCCACGTCGAATCCCCGGATCCGCAACCTGGTCGACGATGCCCGGGCCTACCTGGAGACGACCCGGGAGCGCTATGACGTGATCATCACGGACGCATTCCTCTCCGCGCTGACCGGCACGACGGCTCTGTACAGCCGGGACTTCTTCCTGCTCTGTCGCCGCCGCCTGGCCCCCGGGGGGGTGATGAGCATCGGCGTCGGCGAGCTCAAAGGCATCGACCGCACGGTGGCCCGGGCGGGG
>Ga0194127_10008857_pt1 | contig 10689 bp, 10 predicted proteins | sample TA2KigC100mmetaG_FD_148624 | JGI IMG/M metagenome (GOLD analysis project Ga0194127, IMG submission 148624) | Freshwater microbial communities from Lake Tanganyika, Tanzania - TA2015036 Kigoma Deep Cast 100m | ecosystem: Environmental > Aquatic > Freshwater > Lake | place: Tanzania: Lake... | reverse complement strand
AAAATTCGTATCCTGAAGCCCGTCGGAGCGCCACTGGCTTTGGGGATGAAAACCCAATCCATCCCAGCCAATCAGCGCCTCGGCCAGTTTCTGCGCGCCGGTATAATCGGCACTGCCGGTCTCAGCTCCAGCGGCGTCGGTATAAGTGGACGGCGGATAGTCATTCCAGCTCGAATCCGAACGAAACGCCTCAAGGGCGGTCCCGATAGCATTGAACTGCGATCGCTGCTTGACGACCATGGCCACCGTCTGAATTTTGCCGATGGCCGGCAGCAGCAGTCCGATCATCACGGCGATAATCGCCATGGCCGTCAGCATTTCCAAAAGCGTAAATCCGTGTATTTGTTTTATCCGTTTCATTGTTTTGCCTCCGCTTATACCTGTTTTAGAACTTGTTTTCTCCTTCTGTTTTGTTTCCCTGTTTTTAACTCTGAAATTTTTTCTTGCGAATCACACATTAAGAACCACAAATTTCATCTATCCCCCGAAGCCTTAAAAGGGAGAAAACCGCAAACTCCACTCTCCTTTATTTTTGCTTTTTAGTAATCGAAATTGGTAATATCGTCTTTGGTGCCATAGACGCCGTCCCATCCAGCGGAAATCAGAATGAACTTGTTGGCGTTGAACGGTTTATAATATTTGCGATCCACATCGGCGGTCTGCGTAATTTGCTCATAAAAGACCTGCGCCATTGTTTTGGAGGCATCGCTGGAATCCTTGAAATCCTTGTCTTCCAGCGTCGGATCCGTCATTACCGGCAATTGCACCAACGGCAGGTTGTCGTCAAAATTATAAATCCACTTGCCGTATTCGGTCGCTGCCGGGTTGGTCACGGGAACCGGCGGCGTATCGCCGCTGATGCGGAATCGTTTGGAACCGTCGGCCTTGAAATACAGCACCGGCTGCCCCACTTTTACGGTGGCGCCGTTCAAAGTAATCGAGTTGGTGTTAAAGGTATCCGTAATCACCGGGCTGCGCCCGCTATTGGTCGCTCCGCTGGAAGTATAAATTTGCGATGGCGCGGTCACGCTCTGCCACAATTCAGAAATCAGATAAATACCGCTGTGCTTCAGCTCCACATAAGGCCCCTTGCGCCGGTTCAGGCTCGCCGCTTTCGCAACGTCATAAAACGTCGCCTGAACTTCCAGGTCCATATTGGGTTTGTATAACAGGTCATTCGGCGGATACCATCCCGTCTGCGGCTCGATCCCGCGGTTATCCCGCCCCACCAGCGCCTCGGCCAGATGCTGTGCTCCGCAGACTAAGTTGGCGGCGCCGCCTATGGGCAGCGTTTTCGATTCCGGGTAGTCGTCAAATTCTTTGCTGAACAGTTCCAGCCCTGTGTCCATCGCCTTAAGTTCAACTTTTTGCCGCAGATTTCTGGCCTGCCGCATCGCCGCCCGGATGCCAATCGACATGATCGCGGTCAGTGTCGCGATAATCGATATCACCACCAGCAGTTCAATCAGCGTAAACGCCTTTGGGCTTGCTTTTGCATAAATCCATTTCATTATTCTTATCCTTCGCAAATAATTGCCTGACGGCACTGTATCAACAGAAAGAATTCATCTGATTAAACTAAATATTGAACATTTCTCACTGGCTTTTCAAGTCGTCTTTTGTATCAAACGTTTCGTCCGGCCCGGCCGATACCAGTACGGGAAACGCATCGCCGGTCATGTACTTATATGCAATAGCTGTTCCCCATGCGTCAACAAAGCGCACCCAGTCGTATGTAACCGTTGTCCCGCCGGAAGAAATCTGAACTTGCAGACCCACCCCATTCTTATCTTTGTTGGTGAGCATCCGGTTCGACAACCCGCTCAGAACGGTTTTGGACTGGGGAACCCGGTCCAGAAAATAAAACAGCGATTGACTGCACCACCAGAGGTTGCTTTCGCCAAGCGACGTCGGCTGGCTTCCCGGGGGGATAACCGTCACAGTTGTCGCCGACAACACTGCTTTCAACTCGTCCGCATTATATATCATCGGCGGGAATTTTTCCGTCTGGTCGTAGTACTGCTGCAGAGCCGTACCGATGACCTCGATTGCGCTGGCGGTCAGTTGTCGTTCGGCGCGGACACGCAGATATTTGCCCGCCGTCAGCAGCGCCCCGGCCAAAATCAGGATAATGGCCAGCGTCACGAGAACTTCGATTAACGTAAACGCTTTTTTTCTATCGGTACTCATTTCACATCATTTTCACCGGCGTCACCGTTATTCATTACAGAAAACCGTCATTTCGCGTCGAGGTCCGCCAGAGGCGGACGCCTTTTGCCTTTTACTTTTTCTCCGTGAACTATTGCATCTATTTTTTCATCCGGATGCGTTCGGACCCTCGGCGAAAACTATCAGCCGTTTCCCCGTCAATACCAGTTATCGCTCAGAACCTTTATCGAAATTCAAAATATCATCCCCGGTACCGTATAATCCGTCCTTGCCGGCGGACATCAGGATATATGTCCCCGCCCGATAAGGCCGCTTGATGGTCGTCACTTGTTTATTGAGAATAATACTTTCAAATGACTGCAAGTCGGCAGCAGCGCCGCCGTTGGCATACAGCGGATGAACTATCGCATCTTCCGGTGTTCCCAGCGCAAGCAGGTTCAGATTGTCCGGATAATAATAAATGTCGTCCCTGATAGCATTCGCGTTATTAAAATTCTGTTGTGTATACGCCGTGCGGGCACGATAATACAAAACCGGCATCCCGGTCTTTTTATTACCGGTGCCGCTGCGCTTTTTGCTGAAGATATCACACAATACCAGCGGATAATATGCCACACCTTCAGTGGGTTCCGTATAAGTACTGGTGGCAAATAATCCCAGCTTCCCCGCTCCTGTCCCATATACCTCATCCATCCGGAAAGCGTTGGCATTTTCCAGATCGATAAAAGGTCCCTTGCGGGCCTTGAGATTTTCATCTATCGTTTCCCATGCGGGGGAATAATTCGTACTTAAATGGTAAACGGGATAGACTAACTGAGTGTTGGTTTTATCAACCACGCAATTTCCCCCATCCGCCCGAAGTGCCGTGTTGGGGTGAACGCCCAGATAGTCAAGTCCAATCAGGGCCTCCGCCATCTTATTGGCGCCGCAATAGGCCGTCGCGGCCGCAAGAGCACCTGAGCCGCAGGCTGATGCGGCTACGCTTTTGGTGCCATCATAACTGTCAATATTGTCATTCGATTCCGGGTATGTCCCAAATGCACTGTCATTTTTGAACATTTCCAGGGCAACCTCGATACCGTGAAACTGCGCTTTTTGCTGGATTTGCCGCGAAAAGTCCTTGACCTGGTTGAGCGCCGGAATCAACAGGCCGATGAGGACGGCGATAATGCCCATCACCGTCAGCATTTCCACAATGGTGAACCCCTGATTTTGATTCGTACGTTTCATCGCTTTTTCCTTTCCGAAAGTAATAATGCCGTTTTCGTTATATCCTTAATTCCATCCGCCCTCGGCGGAGTCCTTGACTTTGAGTTTTGGGTTTTAACATTTGAATTTTCTTACATCAGCGCCTGGATGATGCTGACCATCGGCAAAAACATCGCCAGCACGATGGTTCCCACAATCAGACCGAGCGTGACAATCATAATCGGCTCCAGCATACTCATCATCGCCGAGACCAGGACGTCGGCCTCTTCATCGAAGTTGTCGGCCACCTTCATCAGCATTTTATCAAGGTCGCCGGTTTCCTCGCCGACATCGACCATATTAACCACGATGGAGTCCACCGTCTTGCTTTGCCGCAGCGGGTTGGCGAAAGTATCACCCTGCCGAATGGCGCCGTGAACCTTACCCAGCATTCGGGCATAGATTTCATTGTCGGCCGTTTCACGGGTGATGTTAATCGCCTCCAGAATCGGAACGCCGGCCCCAATCAGCGTCGCCAGCGTTCGCGTCCAGCGGGCCACCGCAGTCTTATAGACAACTTTTTTCACCACCGGCAAATGCAATTTCAGCCAGTCTATCGCAAACCGTCCATATTTGAATTTCCGGACCATCTTGAAAATCGACATAATGATAAAGGGTGAAATCGCCACTATGCCGGCATTCAGCCCCTTGCCGCCGATCAACCAGTTGCTGATTGCCATCAGTTTCAAAGTCAATGTCGGGAGCTTGCCTTTGCCTTCGCTCATATCCGTCAGCACGGCAGTGAAGGTCGGAATAATGAAAATCATCAGGCCCATCACGATAAACAGCGCCGCGGTCATCACCACGATCGGATAGACCATCGCGCCTTTAATCTTGGATTTGAGTCTCTCATTCTTTTCCATAAAGTCCGCCAGGCGGTCGAGAATGACGTCCAGAACGCCGCCGACTTCGCCGGCCGCGACCATATTGACAAACAACCGGTTAAAACACCGCGGATACTTGCCCATCGCTTCCGACAGCGTGGCGCCGCCTTCAATGTCATCGGCGACATAACCGATAATCCGCCGGAACGGCCCTTTTTTCAACTGCTCTTCCAGAATGCGAAGAGAACGCAGAATGGCCAGACCGGCGTCCTGCAGCGTCGAAAGCTGTCGCGCAAACTGCGTGACGGCTTTGATTTTGACTTTTTTGTTTCCGCCTTTGCGTTTTTGCGGGGCTGCGGCGGCCTTCGCCGTGACTTTTTTCCCGCTCGATTGCGCCTTGACCTTGGTCGGAAACAACCCTTTGTTGCGGATTTTGCTGATAGCCTCTTTACTGCTCAGGGCCTCGATTTCCGCCTTGACTTCTTTTCCTTTTGTGTCCAGCGCCGTGTATTCAAAGACTGGCATAGTATTGTCCTTTTACTGATTTTCCGCTTTACATTTGTTTATCTGTTTCATGCCATTTTTCCTTTTTAAAAGACGGCGTCATTCGCCCGCCGTGATTTATTCTTCGGCGGCCAGCGTTTCGCGGGACACTTCGTCAATCGTTGTAATTCCGTCAAAAATCGATGTTAAGCCGTTTTCCCGCAATGTTCTCATCCCCGCTTTGCGGGCCGCTTCGCGCAACACTCCGGTGGAACCATGATTCATAATCAAATCCCGGATTTCGTCGTTGAACAGCATAATCTCAAATAACCCGAGACGTCCGCGATACCCCGTGTTGTTGCATTTCTCGCAGCCTTTCCCGTAGAAAAACTTTTTGTCCCGAACGTCTTCCGGCGTCAAACCCAGTTCCATCAACTGCTCTTCCGTGGGGGTATATTCGGTTTTGCAGTGGACGCAGATTTTTCGCACAAGCCGCTGGGCAACAATGCCTTCGATAGTGGCGGTGATCAAGAAAGTCTCCAGTCCCAGGTCCACCAAACGCGCGATGGTGCTGGGGGCATCATTGGTATGAAGCGTCGTAAAGACAAGGTGGCCGGTCAGCGACGCCTGGATTGATATTTCCGCCGTTTCAAGGTCGCGGACTTCGCCGACCATGCAAATGTCCGGGTCCTGACGCAAAATGGACCGCAGGCACTTGGCAAATGTCAGGCCGATTTCCGGCCGGATTTGGACCTGAATCAGCCCGTCAATATCATATTCGACAGGATTTTCCGTCGTGATGATTTTTGTGTCGATTGCATTCAGCTTCTTGAGACAGGAATAGAGCGTGGTGGTTTTGCCGCTTCCGGTCGGACCGGTAACAATAACAATCCCATTGGGCTTCTCGCACAACTGATTGACCATATCCAGTTCTCGCGGCAGCATGCCCAGCATATCCAGCCGCAGGTCGACCTGGGTACGGTCCAGAACACGCAGCACAACGCTTTCACCGAACATCGTTGGTAAAACGCTCACTCGCAAATCCACTGGATTTCCGCCCACGACCAGCGAAATACGTCCGTCCTGCGGAAGACGTCTCTCGGCAATGTCGAGGCTGGCCATAACTTTAATACGGCTGGCCAGCGCCAGCGAAATGCTTTTGGGCGGCGGAATCATCTCATACAGCACGCCGTCGATACGATAACGCATCTTGAACTCATCTTCAAAAGGCTCGAAGTGAATGTCGGAGGCCTTGTCACGAATAGCCTGAAGTAAAACCCGGTTCAGGAGTTTTTTGACCGGATTCGATTCGGACAATTCTTTAATATCTTCCAGGTCGATACTTTCGCCTCGTCCCTGGAATTGCTGGAGAGTCTTGTCCCCCTCAATTTCTCCGATAAGTTCGTTAAGACCATCTTTGTCTTCTTTGTAATGCTTATCCAGCGCCGCGTTCAAAGCCTCGGTATCCGTCACCTTGGCTTCCACGGAAAATCCCAATAGCGTTGACAAGTCGTCGGTGGCACGGAAATTATCGGGATTGTCGATTGCGACGGTGATTCGATTGGCGGATTTATCATAGCTAAGAGGAAAAATACGATAACTGTGGGCCATTTGGGCGGGAACCAGGTCAATAATTTCGTGCGGCGTTTCCATCTTTGCGATGTCCACATATTCCATGCCGCGTTGCCCGGCCAAGGCGATTCGTAAATCTCTGTGTGTAATGAGTCCTTTTTCAATGAAGACTTCCCCCAGTTTAACCTGCCCTTTTCGCTCCTGCTGGACTTTCAAACATTCGTGCACCTTATCACGGGTCAATAGGCCCATTTTGATAAGAATACGTCCTATAGTCCTGCCTTTCAGTTCACTTACTGGAGGTATTTTAGTCATTATTTGAAACTCCTCAATTCTTTCGTCATCAGCTCATCCATTGGTATTATACGAGGTAAAAACCTAAATAGCAAGACTGTTTTTTTATTAGACACTTAGTATGGTTTATGTTTTTTGACCTTACAATGTAAAAACTGCAAGATAATTCGTCCAAAACTAATCAGCTTTTGTAAAGTCGGGGCTGAAATTTTACAAATATTTTATATGACACTTGGTCAATTTAGTTATTTTACAATGGTTTACACGAAACTGCTTTCCGCTGTATTGTCTATTTATGGTGTCTTTTAATAAAAAAATGCCATTTAGGGACATAAACGAAAATTAATGAGCCGGAGAATTGCAAAAATGCACACCTAAATTTATCGGCCAATCGAACATCGGGAAAATACACCTCCGCCAGCCGTTGTTCCCGCGATAACATAGCCATGGTCCTCTAAATACGGCATTGTCAAATATATATCGACCCGCACATTTTTCGAAACTTTTGGATTGGCCGACCTGTCAGACTGGACCGCCGGCTTACCTCCTGGGCAGGGTTACGCTTTTCAGATGGCTTAATGTAAGATAGTCGATAGCCCGTAAAAACCTTTAAGACGGTTTTTGACATTGACAATTTGTACTTGGCCGGATAAAATTCAACATATTGAAAATGCAGGTGTTATTGCGTTTTGGACCTGCAAAACAGTAAAAACCACAAAATCTGAGGTCATAAATGAAATCGTTAAATTTAATCCGGTTTTTTAATCTTTGTGCAGTTTTCGCGGTTGGAGGATTTTTATTGACTCTGGTCGGATGTGCCGGCTCTCCCGGAATGACCGCCAAGGAAGTACACCGCGAACACGTAAATTACGTCGGCTCCAACTGGCTGATGCTGCAAAAAGATATTGACGAATTTCTGATGATAGATCGACCCAGCCGGTTAGGTAACACGATTGTGCGTTAGAGCGGCCGTTTTTCGTTTCGCTTGTCGGGTTTGCGGCAAGAAGGGTTGTGGTATATTGATAGCATAGCTATGGATGGTATAGACTTTGAATGCGATTATTCGGTATATCGTCAATATTGGACCTTCTGAACGTTTGATTGTCCTGGCGGAACTTCTGCTGATAGGGGTGTTTGTTTATATCGTGATCAGTTTTCTGGAAGGAACTCGCGGCGAACGTCTTTTTCGCGGGGTGATATTTGTTCTTCTGGTAGGTTCTCTGATTTTGAATCTGGTGGTGCGGCAATTCGGAATGGCGAGAATTGCTTATCTCTACAGCGGATTTTTAATCGCCGTTTTGATTGTCGCGGTGACGGCATTTCAGCCGGAGCTGCGGCGGGCATTGATTCGTATCGGCCAGGCAGACCTGTTTTCTCCCAGTTCTCCGCAGCAGTTGACCCGAAGCGTAGAGGAAATCATCGAAGCAGTCACACAAATGGCCGCGGAAAAAACCGGCGCGATTATCGCCATTTCGCAGCAGGTTCCGCTGGGGGAATTCGCGGAAACCGGCGTGCGAATCGACGCGAAAGTCACCAGCGAGATGCTCAAGACCATTTTTTACGAAGGGACTCCGCTGCACGATATGGCCGTTCTGATTCAGGGCGACCGCATCGTCGCGGCCCGAGTTCAACTGCCGCTGGCCGAAGCCGACAGTACCATACACGGACGTCTCGGTTCCCGCCACCGCGCGGCGATTGGTATTTCCACCGCCTCGGACGCATTGGTCATTGTCGTCAGCGAGGAAACCGGCATTGTTTCTCTGGCGATGAACGGCCAGCTTCTTCGCAATATTTCCGAGGCACAACTGCGAAGACATCTGAACACGGCGATGGTCAAGGCGACTCCCTTATTGGAACGGCTGGGACACGGGAAACAGAACGAACAGGACTCTATTCATTCGGACGAACAGACGCCTCCAACGGTATAGCGGGATATGGACTGGATTAAAAAATTTCTGGCGGTGATATTTTTAACGCTGCTCATCTGGGCGTGGGCGTTTTTATCTCTCGAAACCCCACATACATGGATGGTCACATTAAAAACCGCTCCCGCGGCATCGGACGACTTCTGGATCACCTATAACGACGGCCAGGAGCAGGTTGACAACCTCAAGCTGACGCTCCGCGGGTCGCCGGACAAAATTTCCGAGCTGGTACAGCGGTATCGCAGCGAAAAGCTGGAGTTTTTTTACGACCCCAAAGAGTTTGGGCATGACGCCGGCGGCAAGTTCAAACTGGATATGACCGAGTATTTCCGCAGTCATCCCAAGATGGGAGAGTATGCCCTGACGTTTGAATCGTGTATGCCTGAAAAAATCGACGTTGAGGTGGAAAAACTTGTGCCTAAGCTTCTGGTGGTGCAGTGCGTGGATGAAAACGGCGCCGCGGTGAAACATGAATCTATCGAGCCGGCACAGGTGGAAATCAATGTTCGCAAGGATTACACGGGGCCGGGGTATGTGATGCTCACGGCGCAGCAGATGGATCGTGCGCGTCGGCTGCCGGTATCGGAACGGCCGTATGTGGAAATCGCGCCGGGCAAACGGAAATACGCGGAGAGAACAATTAATCTGACGCTGCCGGCCAGTGAGCCGCTCAAGGAGCAGGTCATTCAGCCGATGATTGGGTATATCGCCAGCCCGACGCTGCTGACTAAATACAAAATTGAATTAGTCAACGAAACGGAACTGAAAACGATTCGCAACATCCGGGCCACGGATAAGGCCTTTGATGCATACAAAAAGCAGCGTTATCACATTCTGGTTGAAGTGCGGGATGGCGATGAGACGCTCAGCGAAATCCCGGCCCGGCCGGTGATTTATAATTTCCCGCCGGAGTTTGTGAAGACCGGCCAGATAGAGGCTCCGAATCCGCCGCAGCAGGCACAGATAAAACTGACGCCGCTGCCCACCCCGGCCACACCCACAACCACCACCCTGCCCCCCTCTTAAGCGGCTCCGCCCTACTGACAAATTGGCTTAATGGGTTTGTTTGGGTTTGCTTTTTTTAGGTGATTTTTAGATTAGTCCTTTCTTTGTAATAAGTTATCGATTTTTGAAATGGGTTTGCTTTTCCAAAAAATGATGGTGAACCATTTTTTGGATATCAAAAATCAAAGTGCAAAAATCAAAATTAAGGAGTCGGCAGGGCCGACGGCTGAAATAAGCGGATTCCTCACCCGCAAGGGGTTCGGAATGACGGGCCTCTTGTTCTGTCAAGTTCTTCGACAACATGATACACATACTCCTTTTGTTTTCAAGGTTCATAGTTCTTAGTTCGTGGTTCGTAGAAAATCTGGATTCCGGCCTTCGCCGGAATGACAGAACCACGGGGCGCAAAAGAGGCGCCTCTTATATAGGGCGGACTTGCACACCGGTGTCGAAAATTTGTGTTTTTTCGAGGAGCGGAAAAGCTGTAAGTCTTTATCGTAAAAGAGGTTAAGTATTTTTAAGATTTTTAGATATAGCAGGATAGTGAAATCGCAATTGTGTTGAAATAACATAAACCACAGATTGACGCAGATTGTCACAGAGAGAAAAAAGGGAGAAGGCAAGAGACAAAAGGTATGTAGATATACAGGTATGCAGGGATGCAGAGGTGGAACAAAGACAAAGGGCAAAAGTTAAAAATCATCCGTCGTCGCTAAAGCTATGACGGACAAGAAAGGCGTACCTGCCCCCTTTATTTCCCCTCAAAAAAATCAGGGAAATTATTGACATCAAATTCACTTTAGGCTATAATTAATATCTGAAATTGGATACTGGGGAAGAGGCAAAAACAAAGATACCTTATCCTATACAATACTTTTGTTCTGTTTGGAGAATTTAGGACTGGGACGATGGAAAGCGGTCTATGAAGTTCAAAACATCAGCCTGCAAGATCCGATTCGTGAATTTACAATCTGGTCTAATTATGGGCTTTATTCCAATCTGATGGTAAATAATTTACCTGACCCCTTTCATTATTCTTAGAATATTTAATAGGGTGAGAATGTAGTATAGAGCACGAATCTGTGTTTTGGGGAGGCGAAATATCCTCTATTGAGGGTGAGACAAGAATGAAGAATTTGGCCGTTTTGAAGCGTCTGTTTTTGTCGATT
>Ga0194127_10008849_pt1 | contig 10693 bp, 1 predicted proteins | sample TA2KigC100mmetaG_FD_148624 | JGI IMG/M metagenome (GOLD analysis project Ga0194127, IMG submission 148624) | Freshwater microbial communities from Lake Tanganyika, Tanzania - TA2015036 Kigoma Deep Cast 100m | ecosystem: Environmental > Aquatic > Freshwater > Lake | place: Tanzania: Lake... | reverse complement strand
TCCCATCCTTGCAATAGTCTCAGAGCAGAAAGATATCTCTCTTCAGGGGTGCAATCTTTGAACAGTTTGTACAAAGATTTGATAGGTTTAGGAGTGGAGATCTTTCTGCGAGATCTCGGGTGCCTGTCACTTGTTTCTGACTGAAGCGGTGTAGCAAAGTACTGGTACAGTACTGCTTCGTCTAGAACACAAGGATCCGGCAGAGGAGGGACCTTCCCAGCTTGCACTTTGCTTAGGGCAAACTTGGATTTGTCCAGAAATCTGCTAGAGCTAAAGGCTCGGGAGAAAAGATCTGCAAGGTAATTCACTTCTGAAGGCACACTGTAGACCTTGTGAGGAATTTCCAATTGCAGTCTGGCCAGCTTGTTTACCAAGCCGTTGCAAGCAATGCTATACTCTCTGTTTCTGGACACCCACATGAGAGATCTAGCATCTGTGAAAACCACTATGTCCTTTATGCTGTTTAGCAAGTAAGGCCTGAAGTGGGTGAAAGCTTGCACCAAAGCGAAAGTCTCTTTAAAGTGGATGTTTTTTAAACTATCACTGTGAGAGAACAATTTGCTGTAGCAGCCAACAACCTTTAGGTCGTTGTTTCTTTGCACCCACAAAATGCAGCTGCAAGCAATTTTGGATGCATCTGTGGTGAGCAAAAGCTGCTCATCCCGGTTAGGTACCGTTAACCGGATGTCCAAGGCCACCAGGGCTTTAATGCTTTCCCAAGCATCCTCAGCATCTTGGTTCCAAGAGAAAATTCCACTCCTCAGAATTTGGTTGAGAGGGTATTTCACCTCTGCCAAATTTGGGATGAATTTTGACCAGTAGTTTAGAGCATACAATCTGCTTTGCAGAGTGTAGAGGCTGTCAGGCCTCTCCCAATCCAAAATGGATTGAGCTTTCACCTTGTCCAGAGCCAGTTCTGAAGCCTGGGGAGAAAAATCTACTCCCAGAATTTTGAACGAGTCTGGGAAAAAGGTGGACTTTTGAGGGCTGATTTTAATCCTGTTGAGCTGGTAGGCTCTAAGCACAGCTTTGATGTGGATCAGATGCTCCTCTTCATTTTCAGAAAAAATCCAAGAGTCATCCTGCCAATAGCAGAAGAACTTCTCAAAGCTGTCAGGCAGGAGGTCGGCCTCCTCTGCAGGGAGGGACCTTTTTATGTCCGCCAGAGATTCGTCAGAGAACATTATAGACATGGCTTGGTCCCAACAAGCTGGGGCTGAAGCCAATCCCTGAACCATCCTGTTAAACTGCATCACTTTGTTTCTGAGCCAGAAACAAGTGTAAGCTCTGCTTTCAGGGGCCAGTGGCAGGTGCCAGTATGCTTGGTTAGCATCCATGGAGCTGACAATCTTCCCTTCTAGCTTCTGGAAGATTTGTTCAGGCAGTTTTGGAACAGTCTTTTTAATGTTTTTTGTAGCAGCATTTACTCTTCTCAAATCCTGAACAATTCGAAACTGAGTATTTTTTACTCCCTTAACCTGAGCCAGGTAAGTGGATGCCTTTGTCAGATCCCTTAGTCCCTCATACTTGGGGACCAGGTGAAGGTTAGATATGGTTTTGGGAGTGTGACACTCCTCTACCAAACCCATGGCTTCAAAGGTCTGAAAAGTTTTGTCGCAAAAAGCCAGCTTCTCTTCTGACATAAATCTCTGCTTTTCAGCAGGGATCTCGTCAGGTATCTCGAGCTGAACTGTGAAGTGGGGAAATTTTCCCACATCCAGCTTATTTTTTGCAAACACTGATTCATGTTCTTTCAGTATTTGTTTTAATTTGGTGGTGGATTTTTCAGACAGTTTCTGACTGATCTCACAATCCTTCCAAGTGTATTGCTTGTCTAGATTTGTGGTGTCTATCAGGACTGTCTCTTGCATTATCTCCTCATCTACTGAATCTGAGGATTCGGGAGAAGAGTCTTTGTTTTTAGAGGTCTTTGTTGCATTCAGGGCTATGTCTTTGGGAGGACACGTAGTGGCTACCACAGACTTGTTCTGAAAATGCAGGTCCTCCGAAGTTTCATTCTTCAGCAGAACTGACACTCTGTTCTTTGAAGGGTGCAGAAATGCATTTGAAAAAGAAAACTTCACCGAGTTAAGAGATTGTATCTCGTCTGTTATCTCTTTCCAGTCCGATGAGCTAGTCAGAGTGCAGGATTCAGGAGATAGAATCTGCAACTCAGCAAGAGCTTCTGAGTGTGGGCTTAGAGTCAGAGTGTTCTTAATCTGGATTAGATTGCATTCTGCAGTGTCCTTTTCCTCACTCAGGGGAATGTGGTTTAGGCCTAGGTCAGAACCTGTCACCAGATGATCAGGTGTGATGGCTGAAACCAACGAAGGGTTGTATAAGAAGTCAGCTCCTAAAATTGCTTTGTAGCCATTTAGGGCATGAGCAATAAGAAACTCTATGTACACCGTGACTGTGCTGTCTTCAGCTGTGGCAAACACCACAGGTAAAGTCGTCTTTCCTATGATGTTATTGGTTAAAGTGTGACCTGCAACATTCATGTTTAGCTTAAGGGGCTGAAAAGTTTTCCCACTCAATTTGTGGAAACTTTCTACCGAAAGCAGGCAATGAGTGCTGCCTGTGTCCACCAAAGCCTTTAGGACCACTTCATCAAGCTGCAACTCTGTCTGCTTGACCGTAGCTCCTAGGCTGGTAGAGTTCAACTTTACTGCCTTAGGCTTTCTCTTGCCTGACTGTCTCTTAGGCTTGGAAGCTTGGAGAAGTCTGACAAGCTTGTCATTGTACTCAGAAGTTCTGCCTTTAGGCCCAACCTGAGTGGACAAGTATACCAAGTTGTCTAGATGAGTATTTCCTGAAGACGGATAGTCGTTAGGCATATACATCCTAGGCCTGGCAAATTTGTAGCTGTTTAACTCTGGTTTGAGTTGACTCTTTGGGGCCTTGGCTGACTTCGAGTCTGAGTCAGACGGCCTTAGGCGTTTTTTGACGAGTTAAGCTCACTCTGTTTAGGAGGGAAAGAGGATATCTCTTTACAATCCTTGCCATAGTGATTGAATTTTTCGCAGACTGTACACTTTTTGTGATTGAATCTGGGATACTTGTAGCACTCAAACTCATGGTGAGTTTCTCCTGCTGGGCACTTTCTACAACGTTTTTTCTTTTGGGGATTGTAGTCGTAGCCACAGTTTTCTCCCTTTTTCATAGAGGGGTAGGTCCTTCTCATCTCCTGAGACTTGTCTCTGCTTCTAGAGTTATCTCTAGTGCGAGATGACGACCTGTCTCTGGAATATCTGTTGACAGATTCTTTGGATCTGCTCCTAGATTTGTCCCTAGAGTTACTCCTGTAAGAGTTGCTCTTAGAGAAATCTCTGGATTGAGATCTCCGAGAGTTATCTCTCCTGTCTCCTGAGTAGTGGGAAGAGGGTCTGTATCTTTCTCCTCCCCTAGACTGAGATCTGTTTCTGTTAGGAGAGCGCGAATTTTCCCTTCTCCTAAAGTTATCTCTAGTCTTTGAGAAATCTCTTCTGTCTCTGCTAGGTTGACGAGAGTAGTTAGCACGAGTTCGAGAGTTATCTCTTCTCAATGATCTATCTCTGTTATCCCTGGACTGACTGAAACCCCTGTTGTGTTGCCCATTTCTGGAAGAGCTACGGGCTCTGGAGTTATCTCTGCCTCCCAGATGGCGAGAGAAGTCTCTGCCTCTGCTAGAGGATCTATACCTATCTCTTCTGTCTCTGTAACTCGAGTTATCTCCTCTTGAGTACCCAGAGTATCTCTCAGAGAGTCGGGATCTATCCCTATCTCTAGATGGATACCTAGATCTGGAGCCATCCCTAAACTGCATAGAGTTCAGAGAGATTCTATTAGAATTCATCTCTTCGTCCTCCTCTTCAGTTTTAATATTATCCTCAGCTCTTTGTCTAGCTGCAGATCTGGTCTCCATGGGGTGAAGGAGCCTAGCTTCAGCAGAGGCTGTTCTCCTCGTGTGAGAGGGGGGTCTGTAGGGTGCATCATGCCTATACCTGGTTCTGCCTCTGTCAGATGGGTTTCCCCCTCTGACCTGGCCAACTGGGCTAACTCCCAAGGGATCTAGAGGCTGGTTCAGCCCAAATCCTGGGGTGCTATGCATGGCGGCTGCTTGTAGTTGCGTAGGCCTAGCCCAATCATTGAGCTGTCCTCCAGCTGGATTCAGGTTATTTATTATACTTTGGGGGTTCAAATTTTGGAAGAAACTCTCCGAAGCATGAACCAACACATTAGGGTCACTGGCTGTCATATCAGGGGCTGCGACAGCTGTAGTGTCTTGGTCCATAAGAGACAGCTCTTCTCTATCTTCATCCCTTCTAGTTTCAGATCCTGCTTCAGACTCTGAACTGGAGAAATTCAGAGCTCTCTGTGTGGGCAGAGTAATGTGTTCAGTTTTGATAGTTGGGGGAGGCTGAGGCAGAGTGGCTTCAGACAGCTGAGAGAACATGGGAGTGTTAGTCCTCCACATCTGCTCTGCTCTAGCTGTAGCTGCAGCTGCTGATGCTTCAGCAGCGGCACTCTGCATGTCCAGAGCTGCTAACCTTTGCTGCTGCAGGTCAGCTTCCCTGGCAAATTCTGCCTGTTGAGCCCTTCTCCTATCATTTGCAGCTCTCCTAGCTGCTAAGGCCCTGTCATTTTCCTCTACTTCCTGCAGGGACATGGCATGAGGTCTGGGGGTTCTTTCTTGCTGAGGTATTAAGGGTAGACTCTGGTGCTGCTGGCTAGGTTGAGACACAGCGGGCACAAATCTAGCTGGGCTAATTATTGGTCTTCTGGGTTGTTCTGGCTGCTGCCTAGTCCAACCACTAGACGTTTGCTGCTGCTGCTGTTGCTGCTGCTGTTGCCGTTGGCGCAACAGATCCTGGGCAGCTTCTCTTTGTCTAGCCTGCTGCTGCTGCTGAGCTTGAGCTATCAGTAGCTGCTGCTGCTGGTGCTCATGCTCTCGCTGGCGCTGCTGCTGTTGCTGGAGCTGCTGCTGCTGGTGCTGCTGCTGTTGAGCTAGCAGTACCTGCTGCTGGAGCGCAATCTGCTGTGCACCTGGTCCTCCATAGGGAGGCGGGCCATAGGCAGGTGCTGCCCACTGTGAGTCCTGGTAAATTTCTTCTCCATAAAAATCATAGGGAAGTCTTTTCCTGAAAATATCACACCTCATGCTGTTCAGGTGTACAATACTTTCTAGGGATTGATTGTTTATGGGTCTTCCAAAACTTAGAGGTGAGTTCAATGTAACATTACCCCTTGTTTCTGCGGCCATAACTACTCCCCTTATCTCGATCAGAGTCATGGGGGTGCAGAGGGCTTTTGCCTTTTTTATGTCCTCGATAAGTGGAATAGCTATGCTGTCTGGGGTTAGAGATATCAGGGCTGTTCTGAATATCTGATCCCTCAAAGCAAGGTTCTCTGGGACATTTTCAGGATGCATTTTGTCTACTAGGTTTGTGAGCCTGGCCAAGGCTGAAGTCAGCTCTTCTAGAGGCTTTCTCTGGAAGGCCAGCAGCTGCTGTCTGTACAGAGGCAGCTTGTCTAGACGACCGTCCATCTTCAAGAGAAAGACTGCTATCTGGTTAGCATTCTTGTCTTGCAAGAGGGGAGTCTGTTCTGGCATGACTTTTGCTATGATTCTGAGCAAAGTCGTCTTCATCATGGGCATTGTGTATCTGCGGTCTAGTCCGAGCCTTTTTAGGTTGTCGAGACTAGCTTGCCAGTCTACTACTGTGCAGTTTGGATCTAGAAAAATCAGCTCTGCATTTTCGACAGCTGGGTCTGATGCTTCTGGTCGAGTCAGTTCGGCCCAAACAGCATTGTTGTCGGGATTTCCTGCTATGACATAGTAGAGTCTGTTTCCTCTACTTTGCATCCAGGTCATGAGATTTCTGGCTGGCTGTGCATTTGCACACTGCTGCGTGTAGTCTTGCACTGTGACTCCTACACATTCGAAGTCAAACACTGGGTCTGCAGCTACCTCTTCGTTCAGGTTAAACCTGCCTAAAAGTGCTTGGACAGCCTGCTGGGTAGGTGGGTCTGCTGCGGTTACATTCTGAATAGCAGTGAAAATTTGCCGTACTGTGTTGTGCAGATTATACTCCTGCTTGAAAGCCGCATAGTCAAAAGGGGCAGACATCTTTGTTCAATAAGCAGAAAACTGGTGGGAGACTTATCTGGGGTTAGAACCGTAAGGTTAAACCTTGCTGCTCACTCTCTTCTGAATTTGTAGGTTTCCCTATTCCTATCAGAGAGTACCAACTTTACAACTTTGTGACAAAGAAAAGCTTTAAGTAAATAATTGAAACTTTTAAGCTTCAATATTTAACTCATGGCTTCTTCTGGAAAGGTTGTTAGACTTAATGCCGAGGGTCGCCATGTTTAATTTTCGCGAATTTAACACGGTGAGGTCCGATATATCGTCCGGGCAGTCTAACCTTTACCTTTACCAGGGAAAATAGTCTACCGAAACATTTTATGATATTTTATTCATACTGTTGGGCATCTATTATTCTCAGTGACAAAACATAAATACTTTATTATTTCTACATATTTACAAGCTCTGATTTATCCAGCCTCTCTCAGGGCTTAATTTATTCAGCTTGGGACCCTTTCTTGATAAGGGGAATGATTCTCTATCTTGACATGTGTGAACTTTGACCTGTTGGTGGGGTAGCTGGGCAGGAGGTGAGGTGTAGAGGGTGAGTCCTCCAAGGGATGAGAGAGCCGGCCATGGGCCGGTCAACCCTTTTATAGACGCCAGGGCTGGGTCTATTTTAGGAAATAAAAGGGGTGGCCCAGGAAGAGGGGCAGGCCCAAACTGACCGCAAGGGTGAGACGCTGCTCGGCTGGATACATCGACCCCAGGGAGGGGGAGTTGCTCGGCTGTGTACACTGAATAGTCTCAAATATCTCAAGTCTAATTTTAATTCACTGAGACTTGCTACACAAAAATGTATTCTCCTCAAAATTGTCTTTCAGGTTGAGCACTGTCTTTATCAATAGGAGATTTTCACTTAGAATTGCCGAATAACAGATGCATGGTCACAGGGTTACTATAACGATATATGTATTTATTTATATCACATTTATGTACAGGGATAAATGACTATACAGAATATACAAATTAGTTAGTATAGTGTTTTATCAAAGATAACACACTATCTAAACATGGCCCCTTCTGGTGAGGAGCTACAAGACTCCTTCTCTCCAGAATTTAGGGGTTTTGAGGAACACGTAGTCCTGGTACTGCCTGACCTGAGGTAAGGTCCATCCAGGTCTGGTCAACCAGCTTTATTTGGGGAAAACTAGCCAACACTACTCCCACGTCCGTTTTCATAAAGTCGGGGAGAGGAAGCGCTTCCACCTTGTTTTGGTATTCCAAAATCAGAGAACTAGGAGGCAAGGAAATTCCCGTGACCTTGTGACCTGTCGAGTCTGTCACCTTGCCTGACTTGGGGTCATAGAGAAACCTCTTTTGCTGTCCATTGGGTCCAGTCATTACACCCGAAAGAAGCAGATTGGAGTACAACCCCTCCTTAATAGTCCAGAAAGCTGCCTTCTCCGAGTCATGACCCAAAGTGGGGTACATTCCAGGAGCGGAGGCTGAGCAAAGAGGCTGAGTCCTAATAATAGCAGGATCTTTGATAAAGGCCACGGATTCGGACAATTCAACCTCACTGTCCGGCTGGGATCTTCCCTGTGGGCGCCTGACAGTACAGCACTTAGCAATAAAAGCTAGCACCGGCATCAAACAGCCTTTTAGGAACTTTCCAGTAGCCAAAAGAGTCTGAGACATGCACTGGCCTAGGCACTCAGGGCAAAGGAAACAACTAACTAAAGCAGTTAGTCCCAGAAGGGCTAAGACTGACCATAGCAGGACCACGACAGCATTGCTAGCTGAAGTGGGACGGTCAAAATCAATTTTGAAGGGATCTATCTCTGTCAGCTGCTTAGTCAGGTCCAATTGGTCTTGGGCAGCTTTGAGCTCAGAGACAGCCTTTCCTTGAGCCTCTAGTTCTACGTCCAGACTAGTCAGAAGAGAGGACAGGTTGAAAGAGGCGGATCCTAAATTGTCTAAAGCTAGCATTGAATTTCCTGCCAGGTTTAGAGAGTTCAGCTGATCTAGATCAGAAGAGAGGATAGGGACTTTACCTAAAAGTTCAGACTGAACCCCAGAGATGGTCATCTCCTGGGTAGAGTATTCACAGTTCTTGTGGTATGGGACAGAGGACAATCCCTTGGGCAGAATTAAACTAGAATCAGTCTTGCTAGTGCGGCAGACAATTTCCAGCTTGTCCTCAGCGGCTGGGTTAGCTATGATCAGAGACTCGTCTTTTATCATAAAGTCCTGATTCATTGTGTAAGCAATTCTTTTAGGCACACAAGAGCTCAGCTCTGCCTGCCTGGAGTGCAGAGCTAGGACAAGATTTGCTGCACAGTTGCTAGGCAGAGGCTGCCTGACTGATACAGCTCCTTGGTTGCACAGCACATCCTTCTTTTCCATCTGACAGGCCTTCTTGGCCTCTTCTGGTAGAATTATTCTACCTTCCGAGTCCATGATCACCTTGTCAGGTAAGTTTGGTATTTTGAACCAACTTCCTGAGATGTAAGAGGGCAGTTGCTTCAGCCAATAAACTGTAAAACTCTCCCCATATCTAGGAATTTTGAACACAGCCTCGTATCCCACTGGGGAAAACCTAAACTGAGTTTCTACCTGAGTCAGACTTAAGCGGAAGTTTCGAGTCAGAAATCTCCTTAAGCTAGGCAGACTAACCTGACCCACATCCAAAACGTTAGTCAGGGCGGCCTCTATCAGCCTATGCATTTTTTCTGCAGTCTGAAAAATCAGCACAGAACCAGACGCCACAGCCTGATACTCATTAATGAGTCTGGTGGCGGCCTCCAGTTTCCTGCCAGCATTCTTAACATTCCCTGCCAAAGCATACTCTGAATCTACAAGATCTTTGATATCTTTGAAAAGGGCTGTCTGCTTATCCTGAAGCGTTGTAACAGAGTGGAAGACACTCTTCATAGTGCTTACCATCTTTTTGTTAGCTCCAGTAAGGTCATTAAGAGATTGGCGAGTCTCCTGCTCTTCTTTAGAGAGCAGATACTCACTGTCATAGATTTTCTGTACTTCCTCAGCTGTGGCAGTTCCAAACAGGGAAGACCAAAATCCAGACCAGCTCCTTTTCTGACGACGATTCCCGGAGTAACCAAAATCAGAGCCAGGGACTTTACTCGAGGCTAGGTCTCCTAGTCTGAGGTAGGAAGACAGGGACGGAGGAACTTTTGGGCCAAAGTCTGCAAATAGTATGATTGACAAATCAGAAGCCAGCATATATTTCAGATTTTGCAGTATGATAAATGCTTCTAGGATTCCTCTTTCCTCCAGCCCCGGGGCCATCTGATGGACCCAAAGCACAAAGGTCTGAGAGTCCTGCTCCCTTTTTAGCAGTACAGTGTTAGGGATCACCAAAGATGTGGCAAATCCCAGATTTCCGAGGAAAGTCCCAAACCTATGCTGCAAGGAATAACCAAAAGACTTCAAAGCAGATAGCAGTTTAGTCTGTTGGGTAGCGGGCATGGTTTTAATAAGGGAGAAGTCCTTTAGCAAGCCATGTATTTCCTCATCGCTTGATGATGCAAGCTCAGAAAGGAAAAACTTGTCAAAAGATGGGAATGTTGGTGCTCCTTTAGCTGGAGTGGGCATAAACTCTAGTTGTAACTTAGTTATCTGAGTGAGAACCGAGTCATTGCTAAAGTTTACCAGGGGCATTTCTACTTCTAAGGATAGTCCATGTATCGTGTCTACCATCAAACCTAGCCCATCATCTAAAATAGCTAGAGAGGCAGCCAGAGAATGAAAAAGCTTTGAGTAAAAGAAACTGTACAAAGACTGCTTCTCTTTCTCCTCAAGATTAGGTATTCTTTCGTCTACTCCGTCACAGGCATAGTAGCCCTTGCTACTCTTAACCATAAGTACATGGGACGAGTTAGCCGCTACTTGAACGGAGGTTCCCTCAAATTCAGCATGTAGATAGGTTTCCAACTCTTGAGACGACTTGAAAAACAATCTTCCTGCCTTTCTAGAACCCAAGACAAGAAATTTTAGACAATCTTCGTTTTCTAACTGGATCATCCTAAAACCTGCAAGATCAGGGGTTTTACAAGAAATAGAGTGACGAGTTACTGTCACTTCTGTGTGCAAGAGGACCGGTTCTTTGGACTGAAAGTCAGAGTTTAGTCTGGCGAGGTGTAGTCCTCTAAGACTTAGCTCGCTACACAGTCTGTCAGCTACCCGGGATTCCATTTCCTTTCTGAATAGAGTAAAGTTGGACGACCCATAATAGAGCCGGTGCGGAGCATAGTAATCAACCTCCTGGCTAAACTCTAGCAATCCCAGTCTATGGTACTGGGCATCTAGACTGGACTCCAACTCTAGGATGGGGAGTTGGGCAGAAAAGGTTAGTACTTCGTCTGTTACGAAGAGTTTCCCAACCGCAGTGGTTGAGAAGCTCTTGAGCAGTGACTCGGCTGGGCTAGCCAGAACAGTAGGGACAAGAAGCACGAGAGTGCAAGCCAACCAACAGGACCCTCCCATCTTGGGGAGAGGCAAGAAATGACTGAGCTTACCCTGCTCCAGCCTCCCTTTAAGTACCCAGGCTCCCTTCTCATAGTGAGAGGAGAGAAGGGGGGGGGGGAGGGGGAGGGGGGGTGA
>Ga0194127_10008848_pt1 | contig 10694 bp, 8 predicted proteins | sample TA2KigC100mmetaG_FD_148624 | JGI IMG/M metagenome (GOLD analysis project Ga0194127, IMG submission 148624) | Freshwater microbial communities from Lake Tanganyika, Tanzania - TA2015036 Kigoma Deep Cast 100m | ecosystem: Environmental > Aquatic > Freshwater > Lake | place: Tanzania: Lake... | reverse complement strand
CCCCCTGCGCGATCGACGAGCCGGCGGGCAGGCCGCGTGCGAGCCGCGTGACCTTGCAGCCGAGCGGCGCGAGCCGTTCCGCGAGCACGCGCGCGGTGCCTTCGCCCTCGAGGTCGGGGTTCGTCGCGAGGCAGACCTCGGCGGGCCGCTCGGCGCCGACCCGCGCGAGCAGCAACCCGGTCGTGAGGTCCTCCGGACGGATGCCCTCGAACTGCGACAGCCGGCCCTGCAGCACGTGGTAGAGGCCGCGGTAGCCCGTGTCCTCGAAGCGCGCGATCTCGCGCGGGTCCTCGACCACCAGCAGCATCGTGCGGTCCCGCGACGCATCGGCGCAGATGCCGCACGGATCCTGCGCGTCGAGGTTGCAGCAGCGCGAACAGGTCTTGACCGCGGCGCGGGCCTGCTCGATCGCCCGCGCGAGCCCCAGCGCCGCCTCGGCGTCGGTGCGCAGCAGGTGGAACGCGAGCCGCTCGGCGGTCTTCGGCCCGATGCCCGGCAAGCGCTGCAGGCGCTCGACGAGGTTCTCGATCGTGCGGTCGCGGGTCGCCATCTTCGGGCCGCGCGGGCGCTGCTAGAAGCCCATGCCCGGCAGGTTCATGCCGCCGGTGATCTTCGCCATCTCGCGGTCGCGCAGCTCCTTCGCCGCCTGCAGGGCCTGCTTCAAGGCCCCGGTCACGAGGTCCTCGAGCGTCTCGACGTCGTCGGGGTCGACCGCGGCCTTCTGGATCTTGACGGCCTGCAGTTCGAGGTTGCCGTTGACGTAGGCCTTCACGGCGCCGCCGCCGACGGATCCTTCGAGCACGCGCTCGCCGAGCGAACGCTGGGTGTCGGCCATCCGCCGCTGCATGTCCTGGGCCTGCTTGAGCAGGCTGCTCATGTCACCGAATCCGGTCGGCATGTCGTCCTCGCTGCTGTTGTTTGCCTGGATCATGCCGGGCCCGGGTCGCGGCATCCATGGCGGCCCGCGTCCGCGGTCACTCGGCCGGGTCCGGCGGCTGTTCGTCCACCGGCGCGCCTTCGTCGTCGCGGCGCGCCGGCGGGGGTTCGGCCACCGCGCGGTCCTGGGGGTCGACCACGACGATGCGACCGCGGAACGCGTCGACGACGCGTCTGGTCACGGGGCCCGGCTCGACCGTGGCGGCGGGCGGCGCGGCAGCCGGGCCCGGGCTCGGCAGCCGGACTTCGACCTGCACGGGCGCGCCCGCGACCTGCTGGACGAACCGCACGATCTCCCGCTGCACCTCCGGCGACGCCAGCCGGTCGAGGTGCATGCGCCGGTCGGTCTCCGGGGTGATCACGACGGCGCCGTTCGCCGGTCCGTCGATGCGGCACAGCTCGAGGGTCGCGCGCAGCAAGCCGCGCTCGGCCAACGCCGCGAGCAACCGCGCGCGGAAGTCGCCGGCGGCGGGCGGCAGCGGCGGGGCTGGCGCGGGCGGCGGCGCCGCGGCGAGCGGCGCGGCCGCGGGGCCCGCGGGTCGGCCGGCGACGGGCGACGGTCGCGGGGCCGGAGCCGCGGCTGGTCCCGGCGCGGCCGCCGGAGCGGCGAGACCGCCGGCCCTGACCTCGGCGAGCAGGTCGGCGAGCGTCGGCAACGAACCGGCCTGCGCCATGCGCACCAGCGCCACCTCGAACACCGCGCCGCGGTCGTCGCTGTCGCGCAGCCGCGCGCGGCCCTTGAGTCCCGCCGAGATCATCGCGTCGAGCTGGTGCAGCGCGATCTTCTGCGCGATCGCAGCCAGGCGGTCGCGCTGGGCCCCCGTCACCGGCACGAGGCCGCTGTCCTTGCCGTCGGCCTTCAGCAAGAGGGCCCAGCGCAGCACCTCGACGAGTTCGCCGAGCGCTTCGTATTCGTCGGTGCCGCGCTGCTGCTGCTCGCGCGCGAACTGCAGGCCCGCGCGCACGTCGCCGCCGAGCAGCGCCTCCACGACGCCGATCGTCGCATCGAGGCCGGCCCTGGCGACCACCGCGCGGTAGGCGCGCAGGTCGAACTTCGCGCCGAGTTCCCGCGCGAGCGGCAGCACGCGCTCCAGCGCCGTTTCGGCATCGCGCACGCCGCCGCGCACCGAGTTGGCGATCTCCTCGAGCACGTCGTCGGGCACGGCGACGCCGTCCTGTTCGGCGATCGAACGCAGCCGCCGCACGAGGTCCTGCTCGCCGACGCGGCGGAACAGCAGCACCTGGCAGCGCGACACGATCGTCTCGGGCACCTTGTGCAGCTCCGTCGTCGCGAGCACGAACACGACCTGCGGCGGCGGCTCCTCGAGCGTCTTCAGCAGCGCGTTGAAGGCGGGCTTCGACAGCATGTGCGCCTCGTCGAGGATCACCACGCGGTAGCGCGAGGTCATCGTCGCGAAGCCGACGTGTTCGCGCAGCTGCCGCACGTCGTCGACGCTGTTGTTGGACGCCGCGTCGATCTCGATCACGTCGGGGTTGCTGCCGTCGAGGATCGACGTGCACGCGGGGCACTCGCCGCACGGGTCGGGCGTGGGGCCCTGCTGGCAGTTCAGGCAGCGCGCGAGGATGCGGGCCGACGTGGTCTTGCCGACGCCGCGGCTGCCGGAGAACAGGAACGCGTGCGGCACCTTCTTCTGCTGCAGCGCCATGCGCAGCGACTGCAGCACCTGGTCCTGCCCGACCAGCTGCTGGAAGGTCTGCGGGCGGAACCGGCGCGCGACGACCTGGTAGGGTGTGTCGGGTCCGTGCCTGCCGCGCGCTCCTGCCATGCGGAGCAGCATCGCGGAAGCTCGGCCACGGGGGAAGGGCGCCGTGCCCGGCGGCCTCTGCACCGGCCGCCGCGGACGCCCGCCCGAGACGGTGGTTGCGCAGACCGGGCGGCCGGGCTAGAAAGCCTGTCCCCATTCTCCGCCCAGGCGCCGTTCCGGCGAGCAAGCGGCTGCGTGGAGAGGTGACCGAGCGGCTTAAGGAGCTCGCTTGGAAAGCGAGTGCAGCCCAAAAGGTTGCCGGGGGTTCGAATCCCCCCCTCTCCGCCAGTCTTCGCACGGCTCGCGAAGGTGGGGTCCGCCGGGTCCCGAGCAAGGGGGCGGCGTGAACCTGGTCAGGTCCGGAAGGAAGCAGCCATAAGCGTGCGGCTCCTTGTGCCCGGGGTGCCTGGTGGGTTCCACCTTCGCGGGCCGTGCTACTCTTCCGATCCGTCGGCCTGCGACCGCCAACCGGCGACGCTCATGGACAGGAAGCATCTCCTGCAGCGCATCACCTGCAACCCGGGGATCTTCGGCGGCAAGCCGATCGTGCGCGGTCTGCGCATCTCGGTCGAGAGCATCATCGGCCTCCTGGCACGGGGCGTGGAAGTCCGCGAGATCCTCGAGGACCATCCAGCCCTGGAGCGCGACGACATCCTGGCCTGCCTCGCCTACGCCCACGCAGCCATCGCGAACGACTCGCTGGGCGACATCAAGGTCGGGTAGCGGATGCGATTCCCGGTCGATCGCTGTGCCGGCGCGAAGCTCGCGCGCTGGCTCCGCTCCGTCGGGCACGACGTGCGGGATGCCGGGGAATCCGAGCGGGACCCCGGCGACGCGGAGCTGCTCGCCCTTGCGGTGGCCGAGGACCGGATCCTCGTCACGATCGATCTCGACTTCGGTCCGCTGGTCTTCGCGGGCGATGCCACGCACCGAGGCATCGTGAGGTTGCCGGATTGCCCCGCGAGCGAACGCATCGCGATCCTGGAGACCCTGCTGGCGCGTCACCGCGACGACCTCGAGGCGCGCGCCGTGATCACGGTTCGCTCCGGACGCGTGCGAGTCTCCCGCCGCGGTTCCTGACGCTGGCATGGGCCGATGCCTCCGCGCCCTCGGGCCCGCCGCCCCTACCCCATCACCACCCGCGGCAGGTCCCGCCGCAGCATCGTGGTGACCTCGTAGGCCGAGCCGCCCGGCTGCACCCGTTCCTCGGCGTGCACCTGGTCGTCGCCCTGCCGGCCGATCAGCACGGCCTCGTCGCCGAAACCCGCCTCGGGCACGTCGGTCAGGTCGACCACGATCTGGTTCATGCTGACCAGCCCCACGATCGGGACGCGGCGGCCGCGCACGAGCACCGGCGCCTCGTGCCACGAGCCGCGCGACAGGCCGTCCGCGTAGCCGACCGGCAGCAGGCCGAGTCGCGTCAGCCGCGTGCAGCGGTAGCGGCCGCCGTAGCCGACCGAGTCCCCGGCTTCGACGACGCGCAGGCCGACGATGCGCGCCTTCAGCGACAACACGGGCAGCAGGCTCACGACGCCGTGGCCGTGGCGCTCGAAGCCGTAGAGACCGCCGCCGATGCGCACCGCGTCGAGGCGCGCGTCGGGGCACACGAGCGTGCCGAGCGTGTTGGCGGCGTGGCGCAGCACCGTGCCGAGGTCGCGCACCAGCGCGAGCGCGCGCGCGAACGCGGCGAGCTGCGCCTGCATCGCCGGCAGGTCGCCGGGCGACAGCGCCTGGAAGTGCGTGCAGACGCCGGTCAGCAGCAACCGGCCGCGCGCGCGCAGTTCGCGCACGAACGCGCCGAACGAGGCCGCGGGCACACCGTGGCGGTGCATGCCCGTGTCGATCTCGACGTGCACGGGGAACGGCGCGCCGGGGCGCACGGCGGCGGCGAGCGCTTCGGCCTGTTCGCGGCTGCCGAGGCACGGCGTCAGCCGGTGGCGCACCGCGTCGCGGCACTCCCCGGGCGCCATCGGCCCGACCACGAGGATCGGCGCCTGCACGCCGTGCGCGCGCAGCGCGGCGCCCTCGGCGACGTCCGCGACCGCGAGCTGCGCAGCGCCCGCGCGCAGCACCGCGGCGGCGATCTCGCGCAGGCCGTGGCCGTAGGCGTTCGCCTTGACGACGGCGACGAGTTCGCGGTCCGGTCCCAGCACGCGCCGGAATTCACGCACGTTGTGGCGCAGCGCGGCGAGGTCGAGTTCGACCCACGCCGGTGCACCCGCAGCGATGCCTGCTTCGACCGGTATCCGCAACATGCCCTGACCGCAGGGCGCGGAGCGTAGCGAGGGGGTGGCGGCGCCGCTCGCGAAAAGGCGCGGCGGCGATGCCACGGGCGGGGCCGGCTCAAGGGATCGGCAACCAATCGCAGCGATGCGTCAGGTGGCGGCGGAACGACGGCTTCTTCAGCGCCTCCGCCAGTTCGGTCTCGCGCGGGAACCCATCGCGCCGGAACCGGCAACGACTCGCCACGCGCGCCGAGGCCACGTGCCGCTCGTGGATCCAGGCGTAGACGAGGTCCTGCCCGTGGGTCCGGAACGCGCGGAGCAGGAACTGGCCGAGGATCTGCGTCATCCAGCCCTTGCCCCAGTGCTCGGGCGCCAGCCAGTAGGCGACCTCGGCGCAGCGCACGCCGTGCCTCTGCTCCGCGAAGCGCAGCATGCACTGACCGACCGGCAGGCCGTCCCACTCGACGGCGAGGGTCTCCTGCCTGTCGTCGATCGAGCCGAGGGCGATCAGTTGCCGGGCCAGTTCCTCGGTGACCGGCGCCGGGTAGGGCTCCGGCAGGAAGGCCCACAACTGCGGATCGTCGAGCAGGGCGCGATAGCGCGGAGCGTCGGCCGGCTGCCAGCGGCGGAACGTGAACGGCGCCGCTGCCGGCGACACCGCCGGACCGGCCTCGGCGGCGGCCAGGGCCGAGGCCAGAGCCAGGTGGCAGTCGTCGGCGGCACGCACCCCGTGCGCGTCCGCATGCGCGGCGATCGCCGCCAGGATCTCGCGCCGCAGGGTTTGGATCGGCACGGTCGCCGGCGCGGCGGCCCACCGACCGATCCGACTTCGCAGAGACTCCACCAGCCGCTGACCGGCCGCGAGCGGTGTCGGATCCCGCGCCTCGCCGACCGGACCGGCCAGCCCGGGCTCCTCGTCGCGGCAGCCCGCGGGAACCCAGCCGAGCTGCGCGCAGTCGTAGGCCAGCGGCACGTTGGCGGCTTCGCAGGCGAGGATCTCCGCCGCCGACAGCACCCCGGCCCAGCGCGAGCGATGCAGATCGAGAAAGCCGCCGCCGGGAAGGGGCAGGACGCGACCGCCGACCGGGCGCTGCGGCAGCGGCCTGGCCTGGGCACCGGCGGTGGCGGGTTCAGGTGAGCGATCCGGGACTTCGCCTGCCATCGTGACCTCGAAGTCGTGCTGCCGGGAAGGAAGTCGTGCCGCGGGCAGAGCAGGGAGCGCCGCAGGCAGCGACGCAGCCAGTCAGGATAGCGGGAGGCGCGCATCGGTGGGGGCGGAGCCAGGCTCTGCTCCGGAGTTCCGTCGCTCGCCGTGGCCCGATCCGCCCGTGCCGCGGTCACGACCCGCGGCCGGTGCGGACCGAGGGCCCCCGCGCAGTGGTTGCGTGCGCGGCGCCGATGGCGCAAGACGGCGGCCATCGCCGCCGACTACGCGGCGGCGGCGCGCGCCGGGGCTCGCAGCGACATCACCGGAAGTCGACGCTCCACGCCACGGTCTCGTTCGCGGGCCGCTCGAGCACGAGCACCATGAGGTTTCCGTCCGCGGACGGCGCGAGATCCACCGGACGGTGCCCGTTCCGCGCGATGGTGATCCGGAACGGTTCGCCGCCCACCACCTTCGCCTTGCCGCAGAGCCGCCGGCCGTCCCACCGGACGTCCTCCAGATCGAGGGCGCCCTGCATCACGTGGCGGTCGGTGGACAGTACCTGCGGAACGTCGAGCACCTTGCGGACGCAGAGCATGCGCGCCTCGCCGGGACGCAGGGTCTCGCACAGGGCACCGTCGCCCCGGAGCCTGCCGGCCAGCCGATCGTTCCAGAAGTCGTAGACGTAGTACTCGGCCGCCGGGTCGAGACCGAGCGCGCCGTCGACCGGATCGCCCGCCAAGGGCACGGTGAGCGTCTCCTCCCGCGTGGGCAGCGTGTTGTTGAACAGCGTGACCTGATGCCAATCGGGCGTGACGGCGAAGTCGTAGACGCGCGGCCAGCCATCGTGCACGAAGGCGTCGACGGGGCGGGCGCTGCGCGGCTCCGTCGGATACGGGAAGGTGCGCTGCAGATCGTGCAGGGCTTCCGGTGTCAGGTCGCGGAACGAATTGGCCAGCAGCAGGCGGCTCGCCGCCACGTAGGCCATCGTCAGCAGCATGCGCCGGCCGTCCTGCTCGCTGCCGTTCCAGCCGTCCACCTGCCATGCGCTGGTCAGTTCCTTCGAGTCCATGTCGTAGGCCAGCACCACCCGGTTCTTGTACCAGCGCAGCCCGCTGCGGGAGACCATGTCGGGCGTGATCTTGTCCGTGTCGTTCGAAGTGCGCTGCGAGTCGACGATGCCGAGTGCCAGGTCGTTGTTGGGATTGTAGACCGCGCGCTCGTGCAGCCAGGAGTCCGGGCCCAGGCCGCCCTTCACGCAGCGCAGGAACTGCCGATAGAACGCGGTGGCCGTCCGGTGCGGATCGGCGAAGCCGCCCCGGCTCGCCTCGTTGCGCCAGAGATCGTCGCAGTAGTCGACCATCAACCCGTCGACGTGCCCGCGCAGCGCGAGAAACCGCGTCCGGACGTACTCCTGCACCGCCGGGATCGAGTAGTCGAGCGTGCGATCGACATCCTGCCCGCAGAGCCACGCCGTGTGCTGCTGGCGGAAATCCAGCGAGATCGGCGACTTCGACCAGGAGGTCGGCTGGACGTAGGTGAACGCCAGCACGCCCTGGCCGTGCATGCCGGCACCGTACTTGGCGGACGTCTCGCAGGGCGCGGTGTAGAGGCCGTGCAGCCGCCAATGTTCGTCGTCCCACCAGCCCTGCGGGTTCTGTTCGGTGTAGTTGTCGGGCACGAGCCGGCCAGCGGCGCGCGAGTACTTCAGGAACCCGCTCGCCTGCATCTTCTGCGCTTCCTCGACCAGACCCGCCGTCGTGTTGATCTTGTACGTGGACTTGTCCGGGAAGTTCTGCGCGCCCTGGGTCTTCCACACGCCTGCATACCACGCGCAGACCGTCGGGAAGTCATAGGGATGGGGGCTCGCGCCCGTCGCCTCCCGCAGGGCCCGACCGTACTTCTCCAACGCGGCGAACGGGTCCGCCGTGCCCGCGTCGAGATAGAAGCCGTCCTCCGGCAGGTAGGTCTCGCCGGGTTCGACCAGCCGCCCCAGCGGGTCGTTCGCTTCGAGCGTCGCCGTCAGGCCCTCCGAGGATGCGTCCTCTTCCGGCAGCGCGGCCGGCAACTTCGCGTCCGCGGCCATCTCCCAGAGCCAGATCTCGCTGACGACCGCGTTCGGCACCTTCGCGTCGTTGGTGAAGAGCAGGCTCAGGTTTCCCTCGCGATGGCATTCGGGCGGCAGGGCGACCGTGCGGACCTCCGGCCTCTCCGGCACGGAGCACTTGTCGATCAGCGTCGTCCCGCCGGCTTTGACCGATTCCACGCGGCCGTTCGCGTCCCGGTCCCACCAGGAGAATCCGAGCGCATAGCGCTTCCGCGGATCGAGGTCCTCGACCTGGAACTCGACTGCCTTCGCGTCGAACAGCACGGTCCCATAGGGTTCCTCCGCGCCGGACCACGTGTAGGGCCGGCCCCGCACCACGCGGAAGATGGACGCGCCGCCATCGGCGCTCCCGCAGTCGAGATAGCCGACGGGCCGCAGCCCCGGCAGTTCCAGCATCCGGGCCCAGCCCGCCCCGCGCCCGATCCTCGCCCATTTGGTGAAGTCGGCAGTCCGCAGGGCGCCGAGGACCAGCGAGCGCCGCACGCCCGCTTGCCGGAACGTCAGCAACAGGTTGTTGGCGCTGCTCCGCGCGGCGCGACGGGCGACACGCGGCTGGTTCGCGCCCGATGGCGCGTCGAGCGTGCGGACGTCCGTCCAGTTCTCGCCGAAAAACACGGCCCCACCTTTCATTGGCTGGAACTTCCTGACCCGCACGGGCTGGCCGGTCGTGTTGTGCAGTCCGGCGCGCAGTTCGACGGCGGAGGGATGGAGCCTGAGTTCCAGCAGCAACGTGGGCGCCTCCGGTTGCGAGCATTCCACGAGCAGCCGGTCCTTGTCCTCTGCGACGATCCTGCGGCGACTGCCACCGTCGGAGAACGCCCAGCCCTCGACGGTCGCATGCGCGTTGCCGATGGCGAGCGTATCGCCGCTCCACAGGCTGTACAGGCCGGTACCCGCGTCGAAGACGAGGCGCGTAGACCCGTTCTGCAGCACCTGGGCTCCGGCGGCAGCGACCACCCACAGGAGACTGGCTGCACCCCGCAGCACGTTCTGGAACATGGAGGATCCGGGCAAGGGTTCGCGGTCTCCCGGGCCACCCGGGCGACCACCGTCCATCGTCCTGCCTTGCAGACCCGGTGCAAGTCGCCGTCGTCTCGGCCTCGGTCACTGCCCGGAGGGACTGCTGCGGTTGCCGCAGTCGCTCGCGGCAGGTACAAGGAGTGCGTCAGTCCTTCATCAGCGAACCCCGGCAACCGGGCAGTTGGAGCCGCTGCCCCTCCCGCTCGGGCCGGGATCGTCCCCTTCCTGGAGGTTCCGATGCGCGCTGCTCTCCTCACCGGTGTCGTTCTGCTCGCTGCAAACCTTGCCGCACAGTCTCCCCTGGTCACCAACCAGACCCCGGGCAACCAAGGCAATATGGGCGGTGGTCTCTATTTCGACCTGCAGGTCCACACGTTCGTGCCGATCACCCAGATCGACACCTCGGTCGGCAACCTCGGCACCATCCCCGGCAACCTGCTGCTGGAGATCTGGCTCGGCCCGTCGAGCTATGTCGGCAACCTGGGCAACCCCGCAGCGTGGTCCCTCGCCGGCACGGCACTGGCCACGAACTACGTGCCGAGCGCCGCCTATCAGCAGGTCCCGTTCACCTGCAGGTTCCCCATTCTCCTCCCGCCGGGCAGCTACGGCGTCGCGCTGAGGTCGCAGAACGTCCCGCCGGCCGGCACCGTGCGGTGGAACCACGCCTACACGAACGGCGCAGGGTGCACGAGCACGACGATCCCCGGCTCCTGCGGCAACTCGCTGCACGGCAATGCCGAGCTCACGCTGCGCGCCGGCGCGGCCCAGAACCTGTTCCTGACTGGCGGGGTCTTCCAGCCGCGCGTGCTCGCCGGCGCGATCCACTACGGCTTCTATTCGACCGTCGCCCAGCCCTACGGACCGGGTTGTGGCAATCCCCCGCTCGGGCTGCTGCCCGATCTGGCCGCCCCGGCGATCCTCGGCACCACGGCGCGCGGGCTGCTCGGCAACTGCCCGACGCCGATCGTGCTCGCCAGCATGGGCGCCAGCAACGCGTTCTGGAACTCCGTGCCGCTGCCGCTGTCCCTGGCGCCGCACGGCGCGCCGGGCTGCCATCTGCTGCAGTCGACCGACCTCGGCGGCTGGTGGATGCCGACCTGGTTCACCGGGCCCGGCACCGCCGAACTGCGCTTCGCCGTGCCCAACCTGCCGGCACTCACCGGGATCCACGTCTACGCCCAGGCCTGGGAAAATGGACCCGGCGTCAATCCGGCGAACCTCATCGTCAGCAACGGGCTCGACTGGACGATCACGAGCCAGTGAGGCGGCGGGCCGGAACCCCGGCAAGCCAGCGCTGCAGGACCACGGCCAGCCCGCGCGGCGACATCCTTGTCCGTTCGCCTACTCGACGATCCGGGCGGTCTTGATCGAGTCGAGGTTGGGGAAGTCCTTCCGCAGATAGGCGTTCCCCTCGGCCTGGATCCTGCCCTGGAAGGGACCAGTACCGCGAGGGGCGCCCTCGCCGTAGCCCTTGTGCAGCGAGTCGACGACGTTCA
>Ga0194127_10008845_pt1 | contig 10698 bp, 11 predicted proteins | sample TA2KigC100mmetaG_FD_148624 | JGI IMG/M metagenome (GOLD analysis project Ga0194127, IMG submission 148624) | Freshwater microbial communities from Lake Tanganyika, Tanzania - TA2015036 Kigoma Deep Cast 100m | ecosystem: Environmental > Aquatic > Freshwater > Lake | place: Tanzania: Lake... | reverse complement strand
CCGCCGCCTGGCGCAGGCGCTGCAGGTCCAGCCCGGGCCGGACGGCTGGTTCACGGAACTCAACTACAACAGCGATCCGACCGCGACCAACCGCGGCGGCATCTACGTCGCCGGCGCCTGCCAGGGCCCCAAGGACATCCCCGATACGGTGGCCCAGGCCTCCGCGGTGGCGGCCCGGGTCCTCGGCAGCGTCATCTGCGGCTCGATCCCGACCGCCCACGAGCCTTTCTCGCACCTGGCCGTCGAACAGCGCGCCGCCATCCTCGCCGCGGCGCCACCGGAGGGGTAAGCATGGTCGTTCGCGCCAACCCGCACTTGATCGACGAGCTCGAGAAGTACGGTGCGCAGGATGTGGTCAAGTGCTACCACTGCGGCAACTGCAGCGCCACCTGCCCCTTCTCGGGCGGCGCCTATCTCTTCCCGCGCAAGTCGATGCGTTACCTGCAGATGGGACTGGAGTCCCGGCTGCGCGGCACGCTCGAACCCTGGCTGTGCTACTACTGCGGCGAATGTTCGGACCAGTGTCCGCGGCAAGCCGAGCCGGGCGAGACGATGATGAGCATGCGCCGCTGGCTCACGTCCCGCTACGACTTCACGGGCATCTCGTCGCTGTTCTATCGCTCCTGGCGCGCCGGGCTGCTGGCGATCGTGATCGTCGGCCTGCTGACCGGCCTCGGGCTGGTCTGGTTCGGGCTGGCCCGCGGCAGCCTCAGCGTCTACGACGGCGAGGGCGCCTTCCTGCCGGCGGAGGCCATCCACCGGTTCGACTGGGCGATGGCGGCGGTGCTGGTCCTGCTGCTGGGCATCAACTGCGCCCGCATGTGGTGGTTCACGATCGGCAGCGACCACGGCCTGCGGGTGCCGCCGCTCGAATATCTCCGCCAGTTGCCGCGGCTGCCGCTGCACTTCCTGACCCAGAAGCGGTACCGCGAGTGCGACCGCAAGCGACCGTGGGCGATCCACCTGGCGCTCATGCTGAGCTATCTCTCGATGCTCATCCTGATCATGTTCTTCCTGCCGCAGGTGCAGCAGGGTCCGGAGATCAACTGGGCGGTCCACGGCCTCGGCTATGCCGCCGCCCTCGGCCTCATCGCGACGACCGTGTACGCCCTGCGCGGGCGCCGCGTGCGCAGCGAGACCCACTACCGGCACTCGCACGAGACCGACTGGATCTTCCTCATCCTGCTGCTGCTCGTCGCCGCGACCGGCGTCGCGCAGCACGTCCTGCATCGCGCGGGACTGCCGGTCGCCGCGAACCTGCTCTACGTCGTGCACATGATGGGCGTCGTCCCGATGCTCGTCCTCGAGGTGCCGTTCAGCAAATGGTCCCACATGGCGTACCGGCCGCTGGCCATGTACCTGTCGGCCGTCCGCGACCGGGCGCTCGCTGCGGCGGCCGGCCAGATCGCGGCGACCGGCCAAGGGGCGGCGACCGGCCAGACCGCGGCGACCGGCCAGATCGCGGCGTCCCGGCCCTCCCCCACTGCCCAAGGAGCGGCGTCATGAGCGAGGACTGCCGGATCGGCGTCTACATCTGCAACTGCGGCACGAACATCGCCAAGGTGGTCAATGCCGAGTGGGTCTCCGCCCAGGTGTCCGGCCTGCCGAACGTGGTTTGCGCCCACGCCTACAAGTACATGTGCTCGAACCCCGGGCAGGAACTGATCACGCGGGACATCCGCGAGCAGCGCCTGGACCGCGTCGTGGTCGCCGCCAGCAGCCCGCGCATGCACGAGCCGACGTTCCGCAAGGCGCTCGAGGCGGCCGGCCTGAATCCGTACCTGCTCGAGATGGCCAACATCCGGGAGCAGTGCAGCTGGGTGCACGACGACCCGCGCGCGGCCTCGGCCAAGGCGGCCGACCTGACGCACGCGGCCATCCGGCGCGTCCGGCACCACAAGCCGCTGGAGAAACGCGAAGCCAACTACACGCCGGCGACGCTGGTCCTCGGCGGCGGCATCGCCGGGCTGACCGCGGCCGTCGAACTGGCCGAAGCCAACCAGCAGGTCTTCCTGGTCGAACGGGAGACGCGGCTCGGCGGCAACGTCGGCCGGGCCGACCTGACCGCCCCCTACCTCGACTCGGCCCGCGACATCCTGACCGAGAAGATCTCGCGGGCGAAGGACAGCCCGCGGATCGAGATTCTGACCGGCACCGAGCTGGTCGATCTGCAGGGGTTCGTGGGCAACTTCCGGGCGACGGTCAAGTCGGCCGCCGGCGACGAGCGCGAACTGCCGGTCGGCGCCGTGCTCGTCTGCACGGGCTATCAGGAATTCGACGCGACGCGCATCGAGCGGCTGGGCTACGGACGCTACCCGGACGTCATCACGTCGTTCGAGCTGGAGAAGCGCCTGGCGGAAGGGCGACTGGAGACCGACGACGGGCGCGTCCCGCGCTACGTCTCGATCGTGCATTGCGTGGGCTCGCGAAACCCCCGCTACCATCCCTACTGCTCGCGCGTCTGCTGCATGACGGCGCTCAAGTACGGACACGAGATCAAGTCGGCGCTGCCGGCGGCGACGGTCACCGACATCTACGTCGACATGCTGTCGTTCGGCAAGGGCGGCGAGGACCTCTATCGGCGGACCTCCGAGCTGAAGACCATGTTCCTGATGTACGAGAAGGGGGATCCGCCGCGCGTGCGGCCCGCGGAGCGGGGAGACGACTGCGGCCTGCTCGTCCAGGTCAACGAACGCCTGTCGGGCGAGATCATCGACGTGCCGGCCGACCTGGTGGTCCTGATGGTGGGCATGGAGGCGCGGTCCGACAGCGACGAGGTGGCGCGGATCACCGGCATCAGCCGTGATCCGCAGGGCTGGTTCATCGAGAGCCACCCGAAGCTGGCCCCGGTGTCCACGGCCACCGAGGGGGTGTACATCGCCGGCTGCTGCCAGTCGCCGAAGGACATCCCGGACTCGGTCGCGCAGGCGCGGGCGGCGGCGGCGATGGTCCTGGCGCACGTGGCCCGCGGACGCATCGAGATCGACGCCCGCTTCGCCGAGGTGGACGACGATCTCTGCAGCGGCTGCCGCATGTGCAACGAGCTGTGCCCCTACACCGCGATCAGCTTCGACGCCGAGCGGCGGCGCAGTTCGGTGGAGAGCGCTCTCTGCAAGGCCTGCGGCACCTGCGTGGCGGCCTGCCCCTCGGGCGCGCTGTCGGCGCGGCATTTCACGGACGACCAGATCTTCGACCAGATCGAAGGAGTGCTGGCATGGAGTTCGAACCGGTAATCGTCGGCTTCCTCTGCAACTGGTGTTCGTACACGGGCGCCGACCTGGCCGGCACGGCCCGCATCAAGCACGCGCCGAACCTGCGGACGATCCGGGTGATGTGCTCCGGCCGGGTCGATCCCACCTTCGTGCTGAAGGCGTTCGCCGCCGGCGCGGACGGCGTGCTCGTCTGCGGGTGCCACCCCGGGGACTGCCACTACATCGAGGGCAACTACAAGGCCATGCGCCGCTTCGAGCTGCTCAAGCGCATGGTCGCCGGCTACGGCATCGATGAGCGGCGGCTGCGCCTGGAATGGGTCTCCGCCAGCGAGGGCGAACGCTTCGCCCGCCTCGTCGACGAGATGACGGCCGACCTGCGGCGCCTGGGGCCGTGCGAGCTGGCGCCGACCCTGGTTCCGTGGCAGAGCGACCTGGGGACGCTGGCCGGCGAAGCGGCGGCCGCCGAGCGGGAGGTGACCCATGGCTGAACGGAAGCTGCAGGTCGCGCTGTACTGGGGAGCTGCCTGCGGGGGTTGCGACGTGGCCGTTCTGGACACGGACGCCTTCATCCTCGATCTGGCGGCCGTCGCGGACATCCGCTTCTGGCCGATCGCCGTCGACGGCAAGTACGCGGACGTCGAGGCGATGGCCGACGGCGAACTGGACCTGGCGCTCTTCAACGGCGCGGTGCGCAACAGCGAGAACCGGCGCCTGGCCGAGCTGCTGCGCCGGAAGGCGAAGATCTTCGTGGCCCTGGGAACCTGCGCGCACATGGGCGGGATCCCGGGCCTGGCCAACGGCGCCAGTCGCGAGGAGATCTTCAAGCGCGCCTACCTGGCCAACCCGTCGCTCGAGTCCGGCAACATCGCGCTGCCCGCCGTCGAGCACAAGGTGCCCGCCGGCACGCTCGACGTCCCGGAGTTCTACCGGCGCGTCCACAAGCTCGACGACATCGTGCCCGTGGACTACTACGTGCCCGGCTGCCCGCCGGCGCCCGACCAGGTCAAGGCCGTGCTGCTGGCCGTCGTCCAGGGGAACCTGCCCGCGCGCGGAGCCGTCGTCGGCTGCAGCGAGCGCGCGGTCTGCGACGACTGCGACCGGCGCAAGGACGAGAAGAAGGTCAAGCGCTTCTATCGGCCCTGGCAGGTGATCCAGGACCCGGAGCGCTGCCTGCTGGAACAGGGCATCATCTGCGCCGGGTCGGTCACGCGCTCGGGCTGCGGCGTCCGCTGCCCGGACAGCGGGATGCCGTGCCGCGGCTGCTACGGACCGACCGCCAACGTGAGGGACCAGGGCGCCAAGCTCATCTCCGCGGTGGCCTCCATCGTCGACAGCCGCGATCCGCAGGAGATCGCCTCGATCCTGGGCGAGGTCCCCGACATCATGGGCTACGCCTACCGTTTCGGGATGCCGGCCGCCACCCTCCAGCGCACCGTGGGGAGTCTCTGATATGTCACGCACGATCCAGATCGACCCGATCACGCGGCTGGAAGGACACGGCAAGATCACGATCTTCCTGGACGACCAGGGAGCCGTCGAGGATTGCTACTTCCAGATCCCGGAGCTGCGGGGCTTCGAGCGCTTCGTGGAGGGGCGGCCCATCGAGGAACTGCCGCGCATCGTCACGCGGATCTGCGGCGTGTGCCCCGCCAGCCACCACATGGCCAGCGCCAAGGCCGTCGACGCCTGCTTCGGCGGGCAGGTCGCGCCGCTGGCGCACAAGCTGCGCGACATGTACTACCATGCCCATTACATCCACAGCCACATCGCGCATTTCTACGCCCTGGCGGCGCCGGACTTCGTCTGCGGCCCGGGGTGCGACCCGGCCCAGCGCAACATCCTGGGCGTGGTGGCCAAGGTGGGCCTGGAGATCGGCGGCCAGGTCATCGCCTCGCGGTCGAAAGCGCAGCGGATCCAGGCCATCCTCGGCGGGCGGACGACGCACCTGGTCTGGTGCCTGCCGGGCGGCGTCTCGAAGGGCCTGACGACGGACGAACTGGCGGAGATCCGCCCCCTGGTCGGCGAGCTGTACGACTTCACCCAGTTCTCGCTCCAGCTGTTCAGGGACGTGATCCTCGGCAACCCCGAGTACGTGGAGTTGATCCTGAACGGCCCCTACACGCTCGATGTCCACAACATGGGGCTGGTCGACCAGAACAACGCCGTCAACTTCTACGACGGCCAGGTGCGCGTCGTCGACTTCGAGGGTCGCGAGATCTGCCGGTACTCACCGGCCGAATACGCCACCCACATCGCCGAGCACGTCGAGCCGTGGACCTACCTCAAGTTCCCGTACCTGCGCCAGCGCGGCTGGCAGGGGTTCCGGGAGGGACTGGACACGAGCCTGTACACGGCGACGCCCCTGAGCCGGCTCAACGTCGCCGACCGCATGGCGACGCCGCAGGCGCAGGCCGCCCGCGAAGAGATGTTCAGCACCTTGGGGGGTCGTCCGTGCCGGGCGCTGCTCGCGGCCCATTGGGCCCGCCTGGTCGAGATGGTCCAGAACGCGGAGATGCTGAAGCGCTATTGCGACGACCCGGAGATCACCGGGCCCGAGTACCGACTGATCCCGGACCGCATCACGGGCGAAGGGGTCGGCATCGTCGAGGCCATGCGGGGCACGCTGACCCACCACTACACCTGCGACCAGAACGGCATCTGCACCGGAGCCAACCTCATCGTCGGCACGACGAACAACAACGCCGCGATCCACATGGTCACGAAGAAGGTCGCCTCGACGATGATCAGGCCGGGCGTCGAGCCCGACAACGGCGTGCTGAACCTGATCGAGATGGCGTTCCGGTCGTTCGATCCCTGCTTCAGCTGCGCGACGCACAGCCTGCCGGGCCGGATGCCGCTGATCGTCACGCTGATGCAGGGCGGCGAGGTCGTGCGGACCTTCCGCCGGGACCCGTCCTGAGCGGCGGAGAGGACATGGAACGCGCGGGGACCGTGATCCTGGGCCTAGGCAACCCGATCCTGACGGATGACGCCGTCGGCGTCCGCCTGGCGGGCGAGGCGCGCTGCCGGTTCGGCGCGCGCCCGGATGTCGAGATCCACGAGGAGTGCCCGGTCGGCGGCCTGGAACTGCTGGCGTTCCTGGACGGATACCGGCGCGCGATCGTCATCGACGCCATCCACACCGAGGGCGGCCGCACCGGCGACTGCTACCGCTTCACCGCGACGGCGCTCCGCGGCACGGTGAACCTGAACAACGTCCATGACGCGAATTTCGCCACCGCGCTCGCCCTCGGGCGCCGGCTGGGGCAGCGGCTGCCGGAGGACGACGAGATCCATGTCTTCGCCGTCGAGGTGGCCGACGACCTGACCTTCGGCACCGAGCTGAGCGCGGAACTGGCCCCTTGCTATCCGCTCTGCCGCGAGCAGGTGCTGGCGGGAATCGAGGAACTTCTCGCGGAGGCGCCCGCGGAGGCGCCGTGAACCACGAAGGCTGTCGCGCGCCGGGAGGTCGGACATGGTACGCACAATCGTTTTGAAGGACGGGCGCGCGGTGCTCATCCGCCCCCTGGGCGTGGACGACTTCGAGTTGTCGAGGGCGTTCTTCCAGGGTCTCGACGCCGAGGAGCGGCAAAACCTGCGGCGCGACGTCACCGACCCGGAAGTGGTCCGCGAGCGCCTGCGCGAGGCGCAAACCTACCCGGTGGTGCGCCTGGTCGCGCTCCACGACGAGGCCATCGTCGCCGACGGCTCGCTCGAGCACGAGCGCTACGGCTGGGGCGACCGGGCCGCGCAGATCCGGCTGATCGTGGCGCCCGGCTTCCGGCGCATCGGGCTCGGCAGCAGCCTGGCCCGCCTTCTCTACGTCATCGCCAACCAGCGGGATCTCGAACGCATCAATGTCCGCATCCTGCGGCCGCAGGCCGCCTGCTCCGGCATCTTCCACCAGCTCGGGTTCCGCGAGGACTACGTCCTGCCCAACTACGTGAGGGACCTCGACGGCAAGCTGCAGGACCTGATCATCCTGCGCTGCGACCTGTCGGTGCTGTGCGAGGGCCCCGATCTGAAGTGACCCGCCCCGTGTCCGGCGGCGCGCTGCGGGCGGGCCCCGGCGCTAGCCCGGGCTAGAAACGGCTGATCAGCCGCAGCTCGGCGCCGTCGAAATCCGGGACCACATAGCAGGTGCCCGAGGTGCACGCCGTGCCGCCCCGGCGGCTGCCGACGAACAGCGTGGCCTCGTGGTGCCGGTCCAGGGGCGCGCTGGCGAACAGGCCGAGCCAGCGGCGGGGCTTCGTTTCGATGGTCCCGGGCGTCAGGGGATCGTCCTGCTCGTCCGGATCGTCGGAATACTCGGCCTGCAGCGCCAGGGTGCCCAGCCCCGCCCGGTCCACGCCCAGGCTCAGGTAAGCGTTGTCGAACGTCGCGACGACGTCGAAGGTGGTGCGCTCGGCGCGCTGGAACTCGGCCGCCACCCTCACCGACAGTCCGGCCTGCAGGTCGCGGCTCAGCGAACAGCCCACCGTCCGGTGGTCGGTCAGGCCCTCGACCTCGTCGCGGCCCCGGGCCGCGAAGATCTCCCAGTGCAGCGGGCTGAGCGGGTTGCCGCCCAGGGCCAGCGCGTCGAGCCGATACCGGCGCAGCCCGTTGACCTCGTTGCGCGCCCGGGCCGAATCGAACTGCAGCACGTGCTCGCCCGGCAGGGCGCCGATCACGGACAGCTGGTGGCCGTCCTCGCGGTCGGCGAGCAGGAAGTGGGACATCCGATTGAGCAGGTGCTGCGACATCTCCGGCACGAGGTTCGGCGGGTCGTTCCAGCCCAGCGCGAAGGCGTCGTAGTCCTTGGTCTCGAAGCTGGCGCCCCAGCGGCGCCAGTTGAGCTGCGTGGCCGTGTACATCGCGTGCGGCGCGGTCGCCTCGGTCTCCAGCCCGTCCTGCAGGGGATTCCAGGCGCGGCCGGCGTACTCGGCGTACAGCTGCAGATCGAATTCGTGGTCCGCGACCAGCGACGGCGCCAGCTCGGCGACCCTCACCGTCAGGTCGGCCGAGGCGTACTCGTCGCGCTCCGGTCCCACGCCGACCAGCTGGCGCTCGCTGCGCAGGTAACCGGCGCCGATCGTCAGCGAGCGGTGGACGTCCAGCGCGGCGTGGCCGCCGGCGACGTGGCCGTCGCGACGGGGCAGGTCGACGAGGCCGGGCGGGGCGTCGGGAAAGCGCACCGGCTCCCCGCTGAACGCCAGCGCCGACAGCGGGCCGCGGTCGAACTCGACGATCGCGCCGTCCAGGCTCCGCGAATCGACGTACTGCGACGGCGGGAACGTGGCGTCCCGCACGACGCCGCGCAGCTCGAAGGCGCGGAAGAGCAGGCCGCGCCCCAGCGTCGCGAAACCGTTGCCGAGGTTCAGGCGCAGTCCGCCGGTCTCCCACTCGGCGAACTTCAGCGTCAGTTCGTCGTAACGGGCGGGCAGGAAGCCCTCGTCGCGGGAGGGGCGGAAGCTCTCGAGGCGCACGCCCGCGCGCAGCGCGTCGCGGCTGTACTCGAGGTCGAACTGGTCGAAGAGGGAGACCGAACTCGCGGCCTCGGCCGTGGGATCGCGCCCCGACTGCCATTGCAGCAGGTTGTCCGCGCGAACGACCCCTTCGCCCCCGGCGCGGGCTTCGGGCGCGGACGGACCGGCCGGGAGCGCCAGCCACGCCAACGCCAGTCCGGCCACGGTCAGCGCGCGGCGCGCGCCTGCGGTCACTGCGAACCCTCCCCGGCCGCCGGCGCCGGCGCTTCCGCGGGGACCGCGGACGGCGCTTCCAGCAGCGGCAGGAGCTGCTCCTCGAGGAGTTCGATGTCGCCGCGCCGATAGCCCCGGTGCAGCGAACGGATGCGGCCTTCGCGATCGATCAGGAACGTCATCGGGATCGACTCCACGCGGTAGAGCTGCGCGGCCCGCTTGTCGGCATCGATCAGGATCGGGAACGTCAGGCCCAGCGAACGCGCCGTGCTGCCGATCTTGGGGCGATTGCGCGGCTCGTCCGTGCTGATGGCCAGGATCGTCAGGCCGCGCTCGGCATGGCGTTCGTGCAATCGCTGCAACTCGGGCAGGGACTGCTTGCAGGGACCGCACCAGGTGGCCCAGAAATCGACGATCACCGGGCCGCGTTCGAGCGCAGTCGCCAGGGTCACGCGTTCGCCGGCGGTGCTCTCGAGCGTGAAAGCGGGCGCCGGGCCGTGGTCCTTGTCGGCGGCCGCGGCGTCGCCCGTGGACGGGGACGCCGCGGCCCAGAGGATCAGGAACAGGTTGGGGATCAGGAACAGGTTCAAGAGGCCTCGTCGCGCAACCTCGGGTCGGGTCCCGTCCATGCCGGCTCCTGTTACTTCAGCAGGGTCACGAATCGCGATTGGCTCTTGCCGTTGACGTCGAGCTCGACCAGGTAGCTGCCGCTGGCCAGGGCCAGGCCCGCGTCATCGCGACCGTCCCAGGCGACCGTGTAGTCGCGGTCCGCGCCCTGGCGCTCGTCGACCAGGGTCCGCAGCGCGCGGCCCTGCACGTCAAGGATCCGCAGCCGCACCCGCGCGTCGCCGCTGCCGCCGATCCGGTAGGCCAGATTGGTGCTCGGGTTGAACGGGTTCGGGTAGGCCGGCTCCAGGACGAACCCGTCACGCGCCAGCGGCGGGATGTCCGAGGTCAGGTCCGCCAACGCCGCGGTGATGGCCGCGCTCGTCTGGGCCAGGTTCCAGCCGCTGCGGCGGAACGTGATGATCCCGTCCCCGCCCACCACGAAGAACACGTCGAACGTCACGGCGTAGCCGCTGGCGATGGCGCTGGAGCCGCCGTAGAGCGCGGGATAGGTGATGCCGGTCACCGAGACGAACGCGTTCGTCTGGGCGAGGGTGCCGCTCCACATCTCCAGGCCCAGGGCCTGGAACGAGGGACCGGCGAAGCTGGTGGCCATGGTCTGGGTGGACGGCCCCGCCGCCCGACAGCTGCCTCAGCCGTGGCCGAACATGAACAGGAATTTGACCTTGCCGTCGTAGTCGGACAGGCTGTGCGTCTGGCCGGTCGTGCTCTGGAGCGTGAACCCGGCGGCGACCTCGCCGACCTGGCCGGTCGCGAGGGCGTTGCCGGTCACCAGCGTGGCCAGGGCCAGGGCCACGGCTGCCGTTCGAATTCCGGAGGCGATGGGCATGGCGGCTCCCCTTGTCGTCTTCGCGCCTGGGCGTGGCGTCCGAACCGTCGACGAATTCGGACTGAATGAATCAACATTGTACGGCCGGGGCGAGACGCCGTCAAGGGGGTCGGCAGAGGGGAGCCGCCCGGCGGCGGGGGCCGGCGACGGGGCTTGCCGCCGGCGGCCGGGGGCCCTGTCACCGCTTCCGGTTGCGCCCGGCGGGCGGCCCGGCGGGCTTCCTGGCCCCCGGCCCGGCTCCCGGCGTTCGCCGAGCGCCGCGCGCGTCCTTCCCCGGCCCGGCCTGCGGACCGGGCCGCCGCGCCTTCCGGGCCTGGCGATCCTCCAGTTCCCGCCGCCGCCGCCCCACGGC
>Ga0194127_10008840_pt1 | contig 10701 bp, 10 predicted proteins | sample TA2KigC100mmetaG_FD_148624 | JGI IMG/M metagenome (GOLD analysis project Ga0194127, IMG submission 148624) | Freshwater microbial communities from Lake Tanganyika, Tanzania - TA2015036 Kigoma Deep Cast 100m | ecosystem: Environmental > Aquatic > Freshwater > Lake | place: Tanzania: Lake... | reverse complement strand
ATTTTTACGCTCGCTGATGACGCAAATGTCCGGGGGACAACCGGTCAATCTGGCCCCAATTATCCAAAATATTGCCTCGCAATACAATTCCACCGATACGGAAATTCTTTCGACATTTGCCAAACTGCTGGCCATTCTGGCGTGGACCGAACAGGTCTGCGATGTGCAGAATGTGACGATGCCGCAGATTACTGCCGACATCGGGCGCAATATGGAAAGCCTGGAAATTGACTATGCGGACTTTGCGGCACAGCGTTTTGTCGGCCAGCAGGCACAGCCGTCGGCCGAGCAAATCGCCGCCCAGTTCGAGGCGTATAAGAGCAATCAGCCCAACCGGTTTTCCGACGCCAACCCGTTCGGCTTTGGCTATCTGCTGCCGCACCGCGTGCAGATGGAATATATCGTTGTCAAGAATGATGATGTTGCGGCGCTGATTGCCAAACCCACCGCCGAAGAAATGGAAGCGTATTACAGCGCCAATTTGACGTCCCAGTTCCAGGATTCGACGCCGGTGGACCCCAACAAGCCCGACGGCGAGAAGAAGACTACAACCCGTTCGTTTGCTGAGGTATCGGAGCAGATTCGCAGAACACTCGAACAGGAGCGCGCGGACAAACAGAAACAGGTTATTTTCAAGGACATCCGCGACCTGCTGGATGCAAAATTTGCTTCTTTGGATATGGAAAAGGCGACCGTCGAACAGCTTCAGCAGGCGGCGGCCGATTTTAACGCCGTTGCCAAGCAGATTGGCGATAAATACAAATTGGATGTGCGTGCCGGCAAGACCGGCCTGCTGAGTCCGGAACAATTGAGCAATGACAGCGCGCTGCGCAGCCTGCGTTTTGAACAGGCCGGCCAGTCCTATCTGCTTTGCGACGCCGCATTGACGATACCGGCTGACGGCAAACAGATCAAATCGGTCGGCCAGTACATCCCCAAACAATGGGAAAATATCGGCACGCTGAGCGGCGGATTGTATGACGAGAAGGCAAGTAAGTATTACGCCCTGACGGCGATTGCCCGCGTCATTGCCGTCTATCCGCCCAAAACGGCAGAGAATATCGATGTCGCTTACAGCATTGACGGACTCCGGCTCAAGGACAGCGATGCCCTCAAAACCTTCACTCTCAAAGACAAGGTCATTGAAGACCTCAAGCTGGTCAGTGCGATGGAAACAGCCAAAAAGCACGCCGACGAGTTCAAGGCACTGGCCGCCAAAAACTGGGACGATGCGATTAAGGCATACAACACCCAATACGCCCCCAAGGACCCCAACAAGGCGGCCGATGGAGAATTCAAATCTTTAGCCGTCCAGACACTTAGCCGGCAGATTCTTGTACCGCAAAGCGACATCGACCGCATCCAGAAAATGGCACAACGCTATCAATCGCGTATCGCGGCCAATATGCTCAATGTCAAATACAGTCAGCTGTTGGGCGACAAAACCGATACCGGCACGATTGCCGACGCGGTTGAATTTAAGCCCGCCGCCACGATGTATGTCGTCAAGCAGATCAAGCGAAATCCGGCGACGACCAAAGACCTGACCGACAATGCCGCAATGACGGCACTGCGAACCACCGTTACGACATCTGCTTCGCTGGGGCTGTATCATCTGAATCCGGACAACATCAAACAGCGGATGAATTACAAGTCGCTGATTGCCAATGAACCAGAAACCACGGCGCCGGATGCGGCGGCTGCCCCGGAGGCCGCCAAATGACGCAGCCGCGTCAAAAACCCGATTTGATTTTATGGCTGATTGTGGTCGCCCTCGCCGGCTGGGTGGTTCCAGGCGCGAGCTATTTTTTGATTAAACAGACGCGCCGCGCCATCGTCGCCTGTATTACGATTACGCTGACATTTGCCGTCGGGCTGTATATCGGCTCGGTCGGCATCGTCGATTCGGTCGGGGGTTGGGCGTGGTATATGGCACAATTGCTGGCTTCGCCGGCCGTCTGGCTGTTCGACCAGATGACCCGCAGCGGGCAGTATCCATCCTATGGCAGACCCTGCGACATCGGACAGATTTATACCGCGGTGGCCGGCCTGCTGAATCTGCTGTGCATTCTGAGCGCCGTCTATATGGCGTATTCCGGACGCGGCGAAACCATTGGACAGGAGGAAGCCGATGCTGTCTGATGTGTGCCTGACGCTGGCTTCGTTCACGCAGCCCGAATCCATCGGGGCGACGGGGCTGTCCATGCTGTGGATGTTTCCGCTGCTGGCGTCGATTGCGGTCATTTATAAGACCGCCAAACTGCGGGCGATGTTCTGGCCGGCGTTTATCACAGAGACGCTCAAGCTGACCGCGTTTTTGTCCGGCTTTATGATTTTGGCGATTGTCGTGCTCAATCTGGTCGTCTGGCTGCTGACCAGCTGAATCGTCAGTCTTCCAGGGAATCTTCTTCCTTTTTCAACTGCCGCAATTCAACCAGGGCGTTGTATGCGGCTTTCTGCTCGGCCTCCTTTTTGGTCATCGACCAGGCGCTGGGATACCGGCGATGCTGGATGACGGCGGCGACCTCAAAACACTTATTGTGGTCAGGGCCTTTTTCGTCCAGCAGTTCATACTGCGGCGTGGTGTGCATCTTGCGCTGGCAAAACTGCTGCAGCAGGGATTTGAAATTATCATGATGACTGTTCTCGTCGGCTTGGGCAAACGCTTTGGCAAACAGCGTCAGCACCATCTTTTGCGCCGCTTCAAATCCTCCATCCAGATAGACCGCGGCGATGACCGCTTCCATCGTGCCGGCGGCAATCGAACCAATCAGCGCCCTGGCTCGATCCGTCCCCTTGCCGACCTGAATAAAATCCGCCAGCTTCATATCAATAGCGACATCCGAACACATCTTGCGGGAGACAACCAGACTTTTCATCTTGGTCAAATCCCCCTCAAAATTATCCGGATAGCGTTCAAACAGCGCCGTGCAGACAACCAGCGACAAGACCGCATCGCCCAGAAACTCCAGCCGCTCATTGCTGTCCAAGCGGTCGTCAGTCTGGGATGAATGGCTCATCGCCTCAATCAGCAGTTTTTGATTTTTGAATGGATACCCCAGCAGCGTTTCGATCTGCTGCAAAGACTCTGCTTCCATAATCAGGCTCTCGTTTTTTGCAAGCAGATTGCGAAAACCGCCTCCGCCGGCGGCGTTCGCAATGTGCTCGTCATTCGTTAACAGTGCTATTATACCCTGTCAGCCGCCCGTGTCAATAACCGCGATTATCGGGCAGCCATCTGCAGGCCGGCCAGAGCGATAAATTGGTCTTCGACAAAATGGAACACCATATCCAAACCGGTCAGGCTGAATATCCCGCGCGTCTGCGAGCCCATGCCGCACAAGACCAGTTTGCGGCCGTTTTCGTGAAGGGTCTTGCGCAGCTTCAGCAGTTTGGCAAGACTCGACGAGGTTACCGTCATGACATCGGAAAAATCCACCACCACGTCGGATTCCACCTGCTCACAGGCCATTTGATTGGCTGTATGCAGTTCTTCGCCCATATACGGTTCGGAGGCCAGATTGACCAATATCACAGTGTCAGACCAATTTTGAATTCCCATAATTTGACTCCATAAAGACTTTTTTATCTGCTGTGGTATCGGAAATATAGTTGGCTCAATTAACTGGTTTATGCAGGAAAAACGCTTTTTTGAGCTGAAAACAAAGGACGACGGCATTTCAGGGCAATATTATCGGACTTTTTCGATTTCCCCATATCATTTTGTTGTTTTTTTACGGCAAATCGGTTATCATAACACTTGCAATTAAATTGGGGATTTCAGATATAATAAGTCGGAAATTATTTTTTTGTTCACGGACGAGGTTAATTATGAAAACGACTCGCACATGCGGCGTTAAGGCGATGCTGTACATCTTTTTGGTGGCCATTGCCACATCCGCTTACGCACAGGAATTTATGCCTGTCAATTGGCGTACCGGCGGAGGCTCCGTCGTCAAGCAAATCCGGTATTTTGAATCCGATAAGCCCAACGAACTGCTGCCGGCGGCGTTTGCTGCCGAGCCGCTGCCGGCCGGAGTTGCGGTCAATGTGATTGACTCTCCGCCGGTAGATGGCTTCGTGCCTTGGATTGTCGTACTGACGACCAACAAGGCTATTGAAGACGACTATGTCGCCGTTACCGAAACCAGTATTCAGGGGGCGTTGACCGTTGGCGACACGCAAAACAAGTACGCCATCGGCATTTTTGACACCGGCGCCAGCGCCCATGTTTTCGGCTACGAAAACGCCCTGCTGCGAAATCTCTATCCGAATTACCTGACTGCCAACACAACAGTAATCAGCGGCGTTACCGGCTCGGTCGATGCGTGGGTTAGCCTGCCTATCGGGGTTTTCATCAAGGGGCTTTCGGCGTTAACGCCCGGTACCGGCGGCAGCGACGCCAAACTGCTCAGCAACGCCGGCTTTGTCGGCCAGAGCAACGTGTCGATTATTGTCGGCGATGAGCCGCTGACCCCGCAGCAGCCGGATTTGGTAACAGCCATCGGTTCGCCGATGAGTGTCTATTTTACAACCGTTATCCGCAACGACAGGCCGGTTACCATCACCCGTGCCGGCCAGCAGATTACCGCGCCGGATATCAAAATCCTGACGCACAATGACCCCAACATTCCAGACTATCCCAACAAGGTTCCGCTTGAATTGCGGCCCCTGGGTGCGGTCAATGTCCAATACATCCCGACATTGGACCCTTTCAATATTAGCTTTGACCCATCCAGTCCATCCATTATCACCGGCAACGGCTCGCAAAGCCTGTTTTTTGTCTCCAGTGTGGACTTGTACGACGGCGCTCACAGTGCAATCGACAAATCCCGCTTTATGTTCGACACCGGCGCTCAGATTACCACCATCGGCTCACGGATTGCCGCACGGCTCGGCTTAGACCCGCAGAACCCCGCCTTTGAAGTCGAAATCGTCGGCGTTACCGGCGACAGCATTATGGCGCCCGGATTTTACCTCGACCGTCTCGAAATCCCCGCTCTGGGGCAATGGCTCGAATACACTAACGTGCCAGTCATCCTGCTGGATATCTTCAGCCCCGAAGGCGGCACACTGGATGGCATCATCGGGATGAACCTCTTTACGCAATACAACCTTGTGCTGCGCGGCGGCGGACTGTTTTTGGAAGAGGACCCGTATTTCGCATTTCAAAAGATTGCCGCCCCGATTCAAGGCGACATCGCCCCTGCCGGCGGGGATGGCGTTGTCGATATGCAGGATTTGGCGGCGTACAGTGCGCTGTGGATGACGACCACCCTGTCGCCCAATTGGAATCCAAAAGCCGACATCGCACCAACAACCCCCGACGGCGTTATCAATACCAGCGACTTGCTCATCCTGGCGCAAAACTGGCTGACCTCGCAGGGCGGATAAAAACTCTCCGCCGGCAATCCGGGGTATTATAAAAAATGTTTCAACCGGCCAACCAAATGGTGCGCCAGCCGTGTCGGTTCCGGCAGGCGATATCGCGTACAGCATTGCAGGACTATCGCTATGGCCTCAGCCGGGCTTATCTTATGCCCCGGCGAAACAAACAGCGGCTTGACATGGTGCTTAGTCCGCACCACCGCCCCGACCTGCTCGCTTTTATCCATCAGCGGCGTAAAGCAGCCCTTCTCCTGCGGCGGCTCTTGGAAGGTGCCGATCAGCCGGCTTTTGGCGCAGCCGATCGTCGGGCAATCCAGAAATAAACCCAGATGACACGCCAGCCCCAGCCGGCGCGGATGAGCAATCCCCTGCCCATCGACCAGCACCGCATCCGGCTGTGTCGACAATTTCCGCATCGCCTCCAGACACACCGGCGCCTCCCGAAACGACAGCAGCCCCGGCACATACGGAAAAGACACGGCCATCACCGCCTCTTGCTGCTCCACCAGCTCCAGCGCCGGCAGCCGCATCACGACGGCAACGGCAGCAATCCGCCGCCTGTCCCGGCTCAGTGCACAATCCAGCCCCGCGACAATCCGCACCGGCCGGCAAAACGCCGCCAATTCAACCTGTCCGGCCAGCTCCTTCTGCAGCGCAACCGCCGCCCCTGCCGATAAATCCCACAAATGTAATTCCTTGATTCGCATAGCCTTATACTCGCCTTACTCCGTAGAATGGGCTTTAGCATATCAGGTATCTTATAGACGCAGGCCGGATGAAAGTAAAACCTCTTCTAAAAAATAATTCACGACACAGATTGTCCGATGATTTTGAAAATAAACCTCAAAAAAATGGTTGTTCAGGATATTAGATCGGTGGTTTCTCCTGTCTAAGAACCACTAAAAAGGAACTAAGAACTAATTTTAAGTCTTGATTTTCGAACCGGTTTATGGAAGATACAGGCTGCCGGCGATGTTGGATTTTGGCCGGCCTGAACTCTTATTTAGGGTGTAATTATGTCAAATATTAAACCGTTTGTTGTGGAATTAAACGATGCCCAGGACTATCAGCGTCTGATGCAGGCGCCGCAAACCTGCGGGATGAAGGCCGGCAGAGTGTTTTTGGGTCCCGGCGATGAATGCGGCAAACACAGCACCGACGCCCGCGAAGAACTGCTGGTCTTCCTCAATGGGCACGGCCAAGCGGTAATGGGACAAGCCCGCATCGGCGTCGGCAAAGGCAAAGTCCTCTACATCCCCCCGCACACCGAGCACAACATCATCAACACCGGCTCAGACCCGCTGGTCTATGTGTTCTGCGTAACGCCTGTTTAACTGCGACCAAAACTCACATAACTGATTATCAGACAAAAGATTGCAGCAGAGTGTTGTAATCGACATACTCACTAATCAGTTGCCGCAGCCGGGCGATCTTGTCGGTATCATAGATCTGTATTTTGAATCCCAGGTCCTTCATCCGGGCGCTGACGGTAAAGGTATCTTCAGCACTGGTCAGTACGGGTATCCGGCTGCTTTTGAGCAGCGGTTCAATGGTGGGATGCGGTTCAAAGCCGCCGGTCAGAAGTAGCCCCCCGCTTAGCGGGCTTTGCCGCGACAGCACCAGAATCGACACCATGATATTGTCGATGCGGTCGCCGGGCATAATGACCAGCGTATTGTCGCGGATATAGCGGACCACATTCTGCGGTTCCATCGCCGCGACGACCATATGTTCGATGTGGTTGTTCAGCGACTCCTGGCCGCACAGCACATTGTACTTGAATTCCTCCGCAAGCTGGCCGACGGTGAACGTGGACAATATCGGCTCGTAGGGAATCGCGCCCAGCAGGCGGGTTTTGAACAGTTTGAGGCCGCGGCCAACGACATCCTTGACCATATCGTATTTTTCGGGAAGCACCTTGTTGAGGATAACGCCGAGGATATCGACATTGTATTCACGAAACAGCGACAGGCTGAGGGCAACTTCGTCAATAGGCTTTCCAATGCCCCCTGCCGTAACGATAACCACTTGTGCATCAAGCAGTTGCGCAACTCGAGCATTGGATAATCCAAAGCAGCTTCCCACGCCCGCATGGCCGGTCCCCTCAAAAATAACCATCTTGTGCCTGCGGTACAACTCATCCCGGCAGCGGATGATTTCGTCTTCGAGCGGCTTAACATCGGGATGGTTGATGAATTTGCGGGTGAAATCCCGCTCAATCGCGATGGGGCTTAGAAAATACGGCTCATCGGGCAGGTTGAAGACCTGGTGCATCAGAACACTGTCTTTATCGATGTTTTTGTCCATATAGCGGACATAGTGCTGGCCGACCGGCTTGCAGTAGCCCGGATCAAGACTGCGGCTATGAAGCAATTGCATCAGCCCAAGCGTAACGGATGTTTTGCCGCAATCCTGCAGCGTTGCCGCGATATAAATCGGTTTCATTGGTTAGTTTCCCTTTTTAACCGCATTGCAATTTCGAATGAAAAACGCCTCTTTGACAAAACGTAATTCATTATATATAATACACTTATGACACGTCTGGACGTACCATCCCCATCTTTTCCGTCAGCCGGTCGAAGTCATCTAAGGAATAATACTCTATGATGATTCTGCCCTTGTGGTTTCGCCGGCCGGATTCGATTTTGACCTTGGTTCCGAGGATGGATTTCAACTGATTCTCCAGGTCGATAATAAAGGCCTCTTTTGTCTTCTTTTCTTTTTGTGTCTTGTGGGACTCGTCCAGATGCAGGCGAACCAGCCGTTCGACTTCCCGGACACTGAGCCGCCCTGCCATCGCCTTGGCTGCGATTGTCTTTTTCAACTGATCATTTTGGATGCCCAATATCGCCTTGGCATGTCCCATCGTTAAGTCGCCGGCGTTGAGCATATCCTTGATTTCGGTTGGCAATTCCAGCAGCCGGATATAGTTTGTAACAACAGAACGGTCCTCGCCGAGCCTGTCTGCGGCCTCATTATGAGTTAAATTGAACGTATTAATGTAGTTTTGATAGGCTTTTGACCGCTCTATGGGCTTTAAATTGGAACGATGGATATTTTCCACTAATGCCAGCTCCAGCATCTGCTGGTCTGTGGCATTGCGTAAAAAGACAGGGATTTGCGTCAATCCAGCCTTCTGGGCAGCCCGAAAACGGCGTTCCCCAGCAATGATTTGATATCCGCTGTCGCCAGCCTGACGGACAATAATCGGCTGAATAATGCCGTTTGCCTTGATTGAAGAGGTCAACTCTTCCAGTTCCTGCTCATTCCAGGTCGTTCTCGGCTGAAATGGGTTTGGAGTTATCTGCGAGACATTGAGTGTATGATGGGAATCTTTGAGTTCCTTGTCCGGCGGGAAATTTGGCTTCGTTTTCTCCGGGTCGTCCATCGATAAACGCTGCGGACTTGTTTCCTGGGCGGGAACGGATAATTGTCCCAAAAGGGCTTCAAGCCCCCTGCCCAGATGCGGACGCTTCAACTTCTTAGAGTCGGTCATAAATCCTCCCTGAAATTAAGTTCTTTTTTTGTTTCGGTCTTAATTACAGGAAAAGATAAAATTTGACAACAAAAAAATGTTTCACGTGAAACATTTTTAAAAATAAATATTCTGCCCTAATTTAGTCCGGCAATGTTTCACGTGGAACATCTATATTTCAATAAAGTTAGTTAGTTTTTCAACTATTACCGTATATTGTATAACTTGTCTATCCCATAAATTTGAGCAATTTTCTCATTGAACAGGGTCAGATTTTCCCTGGGGATGATGACTTTGGGCTGGTACATCTCAAATTCCACGACATCATATGGGCTCATGGCGGCAGCCTTTTGTGCCTCCAGAATATCTTCTATTTTCTGTATCTTCATACCGTTAAAAGTACTTACGACAAGTCTGCCGAGTTCGTTATAGCCCTGATTGATGGGTGCAGGCAATACAAAACTTAAAATCACAATATCTATGCGGTCATCGGCAGGGCGGAAGGCATCATTATAATAGTATTGATACAAATGGGGCGGAACCTTGCCAGACCAGTTTTCCCCCCATAGCTTATAGTAATCTCTTGTGAGTTTTTGGAACACAAAACCGCCAGTCACGACGTATTCCGGCTGCCTGTCATATTCATAGTAGGGGACTAACATCTGTTCGGCTTTGAAATTTTTAACTGCCACCGGCAGTTTTTCGATTTTACCATCGCGAAAGACCTCAAAATTTAATGTCTGGCCGGCTCGCCGGGTACCTATCAAATGGTCACAGGTGATGCGGTCATAGCGAGGATGAGCGTATTTGCCATAAGCATCTATTTGATAATCATTTATAGATAATACAACATCGCCTTTTTTCAATTCTTCGCTGCCGGTCCCCAAAGTGTTAACGCGACTGACATAGATGCCATCCTGTAGATTTTCCGGCATTTTAAGGAAATTACGCATACTCGGGTCGATTAGATTATTGGATTCAAATCCAATGATGCCGAAGCCGGCGTATGTTTCCTGTTCCGTCTCGGCCAGAAAACGCAAAATCTGCTCTGAGGGGATGACGCCAAGCTGATTTTCACCGGTCCAGTTGACAATTCCAACCGGCTTTTGGCCGTCACAGACCACCTCGGCAAGTGCGGTCGTTCTGGAAACATTGGTCAAAATGAAATTCAGATTGCGGGTAAAGGAGATTGGATTGGTGTCGCACTGGGCCCTGTCTAATGTTCCTCGGGCGGAGGTAACCTGGCCGGCCATAGACAGCCAATAAATGTCTAAGTCCTTGCCTTTATTATAGATATCTTCAAACAGCAGGGGGGTTAGGGGGTCTCCGGAGGCCTCTTTTTCCAACTCTAATAAGCACAGGTTGTACTCATAATCGACTGCCTTAATGGAGGCGGGGATATAGTCGTTTTTGCCGAACCGCTTTGCCTGGATGGTGGTGGCGTTGATGACGTTGGAGGCCGTGGTCAAAATCTGGTAGGGGGCGACAGCGCAGCCATAGCCGACTCTTTCAGCGACTTCGGTGCGTTTCCACGGCTGAAACTGTTCATAGCCGGACACCGAGATTCGCAGGCTGACTAAGCTGGATTTGATTTGCTCGGTTATATCGACTCGGCCGGCCTGATGCGAACTCGGCAGCGAACAGGAATCGCAAAAAACGGCGATAACAATAATGATGAGGGCGTATTGTATGTTTTTCATTATGACTATCCTTTGAGGCAGGGGGGTTATTGTTTTGTGAGGACCTGGTATTTTTCAAGGATTTTGGGGTGGTTTTGTTTGGCGGATTTGGCGTCCAGAATCATCGGAGAGTCGTTGCCGACAAAGTGAACTTCGATG
>Ga0194127_10008833_pt1 | contig 10707 bp, 2 predicted proteins | sample TA2KigC100mmetaG_FD_148624 | JGI IMG/M metagenome (GOLD analysis project Ga0194127, IMG submission 148624) | Freshwater microbial communities from Lake Tanganyika, Tanzania - TA2015036 Kigoma Deep Cast 100m | ecosystem: Environmental > Aquatic > Freshwater > Lake | place: Tanzania: Lake... | reverse complement strand
CATTGACCACGCATATTGCTGGTATAATAACGGTAGTATGATTGTGAAAATGTATTTCATCAATCACGTTCCTTTTACGTTTGATGAACTACCAGAAGGTCATTTGCAAGATGAAGACTTGTGTAGAATAGCAGATCAGAATAGATCGTTTGAAATAGAAGACTTATATCAAACTTCTTTTTATCTTATAGCAGAAGAAGCACATCCTTGTCTCTTTCCAATGGATCTAGAAAACCCAGAAGATATGCCTGATGATGTGGAATATGAATATAATGAAGAGGATCTAATGGGATAAATAAAAGATAATGAGAACTCAAAGATAGAAAAATGCCACTTAACAAACTTGAAAACTTTATCAAGAATTATGAAGGTCGTATTCTTTATGTAAACTCAAACGATCTTGATGCTACTGACAGCATCACTAATCAAGGAAACTCTCTTACTAAACCTTTCAAAACAATTCAGAGAGCATTAATTGAATCAGCAAGATTCTCTTTCGTGGTAGGAGATAATAATGATTTTAATGGACGGACAACAATTCTCGTATTCCCAGGCGAACATGTAATTGATAATAGACCTGGTTTCGGAATTCGTAAAACTGGAACCGCAACTGCATCTGCAGTCGCCCCAAACGGAAACATAACCTCTCCAGCTTCTGATATATTTACTTTAACACTTGAATCTAACTTTGATATCACTCAAGAAAACAATATTCTGCATAAATTTAATAGTGTAAATGGTGGAGTTATTATTCCTCGTGGCACATCAATTGTAGGTCTTGATTTAAGAAAAACAAAAATTCGTCCAAAATATGTCCCTAATCCAACTGACTCAAATGTAAAATCATCTGCAATTTTTCAATTAACTGGTCAATGTTATTTCTGGCAGTTTTCATTCTTTGATGCTGATGAGAATGAAAATGTATATACTGACCCATCTATTTTTTCTTCAGGATCTGGTAATTTAGCAAAACCTACATTCTCTCACCATAAACTAACTTGTTTTGAGTACGCTGATGGTGTAAATGTCCCCGCGGGATATGATCTCACTGATCTTGATATGTATTATGCAAAATTATCACAGGCATTTAACGAAGGTTCAGGTCGTCAGATTCCGTCAGCACAGAAGTTTCCACTTGCTCCAAACGCATTTACAAAGGAGAGAGCAGAATGGGAAATTGTTGGTGCATTTGCAGACGATCCTTTAACGGTTACAAATATTATTTCTGGAGATGGCGCAACTCCAAACGCAGTTGTTACAGTCACAACTCTTACAAATCACGAGTTAACTGTCGGCACTCCAATTAAGATTCGTGGTTCAAATACGACAGATTATAATATTTCTACGATTGTTGCGTCCGTAACAGGGGACAAGACATTTACATATCTCCTTCCTTTTGTAAGAAATAATCTTCCAGCTTCACCTTCAGGATCCGTTACCATAACTATTGAAACAGATACTGTCAAAGGTGCATCTCCATACATCTTTAATATCTCTCTTCGCTCTGTATGGGGTATACAGGGTATGCATGCTGATGGAAGCAAGGCATCTGGTTTCCGTTCAATGGTTGTGGCACAGTTCACTGCTGTGTCTCTACAAAAAGATGACCGTGCATTTGTCAAATATGATCCCATAACTAGAACATATTCTGGTATTCCAATTACAAAGGTTACAGGATCTTTACTATCCTCTGGGTCTTCATCTACAAATAACAATCAAATCTATCACCTAGATGCAAATGCAATCTATAGGTATGATTGGACGAATAGTCATATCAAGATGACAAACGACGCAGTTGTTCAAATTGTGTCTGTTTTTGCAATTGGATTTACTAAACATTTTGATACAGAATCTGGTGGTGATGCTTCAATTACCAACTCAAACTCAAACTTTGGTCAAATTGCTCTTGTTGCTGATGGATTCAAGAAAGAAGCATTCAGTAAAGACAATACCAGTTATATTACATCCATTATCTCACCAAAACGTGTCCCACCAATAGAGAGAAAAATTGATTGGATTTCAATTGATGTTGGGTTAACAACCGCAGTCGGTATTTCGAGTCATTTATATTTGTTTGGATTTAATACGAAAGATAACGTTCCACCTAACTTAATTCAAGGTTATAGAGTTGGTGCTCGTGTAAATGATCGTATTTTTGTAGATCTACCTAACGGCACATCAAGAAGTGCCAAGATCTTAATGTCTGAAAATGTTCTTGGTGCAGGTGTAACAACCATTGATGGTGCAACAAGTTCTGTTATGGAGCACATTGTCAGTCAGGTAACAACAGCACCTCTATATGATACATTGACAGTTGTCCCTGATCATAAATTACAACTTGGGCAAAAATTAATTTTATTAAGTGACCAAGCAGATCTTCCAGAAGGAATTGTCACTGATAAAGTTTATTATGCGATTCCTGTTTCTGGACAACCAAGTAAGTTAAGAATAGCTTCCTCTCAAACAAATGCATTAAACGGCATTGCTCTCACTTTATATGGTGGAGCAAATTTAAGAATTTTAAGTAGAGTTTCGAATATTGATTCTGGAGAACTCGGATCTCCAATACAATTTGACCCTAATAGAAATAATTGGTTCCTTCATGTTGAACCACTAAATGAATTTTATGACGCTGTCAATTCTTTGGGTGTTATTGGATTTGGAGAACCAAGGACAGATGTAACTTATTTTAATAGAGTCGCTGATGATAGAAGTATTGATGATAAAGTTTATAAAGTTCGTGTTGTTATTCCAAAAGAAGTTGTAAATTCAAAAGACCCAGGAGACGGATTTATAATTCAAGAATCAAGCACGACAGGTGCTTTGACTAATGCTGAATTTAGTTTAACTTCAATTACGGCAAGTGATGCCTCTTACCAGAGAAACCCTGGTTTTATTAGCACTTGCACATTCTCAAGTCCAACAATTACTGTTACAACTGAACAACCTCATAGATTAAATCAGGGTGATCGAGTCTTAATTAAAAATGTTAAGTCATCTACAAATCTGACTGGAGTCGGTGTAACTGGTTTTAATGGTGATTTTACCGTTACTTCAGTTACTGGTGACAAGACATTTAGTTATTCACAAATAGATGTTAACGGTTCAACACATAATGTTGGTATTTTTTCTGGATCAACAACTAGAGATACAAACCTTCCTAGATTTGAAAGAAATGATCTTAAGTCTAATCTTTATATCTATCGTTCCGATGTCATTAGTCCCTATGAATATGCAGTTCAAGATGGCATCTATCACCTTTACATTTTAAACTCTCAAAATGCAGTTCCAGATCACTTTACAGATTACAAGTATGGACAAAATATCGTTGATCTTTACCCTCAATTAGATCGTGATAATTATAATGATAACCCAGCATCATCGGTATCATTTGCCAAAAGATTTCCGCTTGGTGATGTTGTAACAAACGATCTTAAGAAGAGCACCACTAGAGAAACAATTGATATAATCACTAAAAAACTTCGCGGTGTTCCAATTGTTCAAACAGTTTCTCCAATTTCATCTGGTATTACCACAATAACCACAACACTTCCACACGGATTTAATGGAATTGTTGGCATTACAACACTTACACCTGGAAGTGGATATAATAACGGAACATATTATAATGTAAAACTTCTAAATTCTGATGATACTTGGAGTGGTGCCACTGCTAAAGTTGTTGTCGTTGGATCTGCTGTCACAAATGTTCAAATCATTGCATCTGGTTCTGGATACAATAGTGGACAAGTTCTAAAAATTGATGGATTTACTGGCGCTACAGTTGGTTTAACTAGTTCTACTATTTCTAATTCAGTAAATAATTCCTTACAAATTACTGGTATTGGAACTGCAAGGGATTCTGTTTATAAAATTGTTAAAGTTCCCTCTAGCACAACAATTGCTATTGCAAGAACTTCTGGTGATCCTCTTGTCTATCCAAATCAATACTTATTTAATGTCACCTCATCAGTAGTTGTATCTTCAAGAATTTTTAATGCAACTGTAGGCATCACTACACTCTCTTGCTCATCTGCTCACGGTTTAGTTGCAGGAAATAGCATCAGAATCCTGGATAGTTCTGATAATAATCTTGGTGATTTTGTTGTTAATCAAACAATTGGTATTAATACTGTTATTATCGGAGCAAATGTAAGTGCATCTGCAAATAGAATTCTGAAACACGGATTTGCTGCAAATGATTTGCCGTCTACAACTGGTAATGAAAATCTTGCGGCAAGAGGAATTTCTTTCTTTGATAATCAAACGGCACTTTTACAAGTGAATTTGAATGCCGATACAACATCTGGAATTTCCACCTTTGCAATTATTTCAAATGACGGACAAGGTGAAGTTGGTGTTGCCACAACCTCAAGATTCCCATTAGGAAGTTTCATTCAAATTGGTGAGGAAATAATGAGAGTTGCAAGTAGCACTCTCACTGGAGCTGGTAGTAATGAAATTTCTGCAATTCGTGGATATCTTGGAACAAGAAAAGTTAGTCATCAAAAAGACTCTTTAATTAAAAAAATTAACCCACTACCAATTGAATTCCGCAGACCTTCAATTCTTCGTGCTTCTGGACATACATTTGAATATGTTGGGTATGGTCCAGGAAACTATTCAACCGCTTTACCACAAATTCAAGTTAAGACACTTTCTGATAGGGAAGATTTTCTCTCACAAGCACAGGAAAGATCTTCTGGACAGGTTGTCTACACTGGTATGAATAGTGATGGAGACTTCTTTATCGGAAACACCAAATATTCTGCGTCTTCTGGAGTTCAACAAACATTTGATATTCCGATTTCAACGGTTACTGGTCAAGATCCTTCTAGATTATCGGTTATATTTGATGAAGTTATCGTTAAAGAAAGAATTATTGTTGAAGGTGGAAAATCAAAACAAATTCTATCTCAATTTGATGGACCGGTAACATTTAGTGAAAATATTATTATGAATGATGAGGTTAAAATTAATGGTGAATTAATTTTATCAAACATCTTAAGACAAAACAATACAACAGATTCCATATCACAAACCACTGGTTCCATTGTGACTAAAGGTGGAGTTGGTATCGCTAAAAATCTTTATGTTGGCGGTAATGTTAGTGTTGCGGGAACGGCAACATTTAACGGTGATGTTGCATTTAATAGTGGACTTGTTCCCGATTCCTTCGAGGGTGCCTATATTGGAACTGCTCAACTTCCTTGGGGAGAGGCTTGGATTGCTGGTATTGGAATTGCTACTGAAGGTGTTCCTGGAGGAACAGAAGTTCAGGACAGAACAATTAATGCTTGGACTGGTGATCTTGTTTTAACATCTCAAGCTGGAATTGTCTCTGTTACTGATAAATTAGAAGTCACAAATGATCTTCTTGTTAAGGGAAACACTTTCTTAACTGGTATTGCAACTGTTGCTACTGGATTAGTCCCTGATACTGATGAAGGTGCATTCCTAGGAACTGCAGTATTACCATTCTCTGAAGCACATATTGATGAAGTTAGAATTGGTGTCAGTAGCGATACTGAAATTGATACTGCCACAGGTAATTTAATTCTTGATTCTGCAACAGGATTAACTATCATTGATGATAATTTACAAGTTACTGGAATCACAAATATTCAAGGTCAAGTTACATTTGGTGACTTAATTACAGTAAATGTTGGTATTGTTCCTGATACCGATGAGGGTGCTTTTGTTGGAACCTCAACTTTAGCATTCTCTGAAGCACATATTGATGAAATTAGAATTGGTGTTTCTGGTGGTGGAGAAATTGATACTAGATCTGGAGGTTTAACTCTTGATTCTGCAACCGGAGCAACATTACTAGATGATAATGTCACTATTTCTGGAACTCTAGGAGTCACTGGTCAAACAACCTTAACTGGTTTATTAGATGCTAATGGTGGTGCCACGATTGATAATATTCGTATTGGTGTCGCTAATGATAATGAGATTGACACATCAACAGGTAATTTAACAATCGACTCCGCTGGCGGCACAACTACACTTGATGATAATGTCAGTGTTACTGGAACTCTAGGAGTCACTGGTGCTACAACACTCAATTCAACCTTAGGAGTCACTGGTCAAACAACCTTAACTGGTTTATTAGATGCTAATGGTGGTGCAGAGATTGATAATATTCGTATTGGTGTTTTGAGTAATAATACTATCGATACGAGCACAGGTGAATTAATTCTTGATTCTAATAGTGGAACAGTAACTGTCAATGATGATCTTCTAGTCAACGGTAATTCAACAGTTCGAGGCACTGGTAAAAACTTTAAAGTTCAAGACGGATCTAATAATGATAAATTTACCATTGCATCAAATACTGGAAATACTGTTATTGAAGGTACATTGAATGTCAAAGGAAATACTACATTAGGTGATACCGCTGCAAGTGATTCTGTAACGATTAATGGTTCAGTTCTAATTACAAATACAACACAATCAACTAGTAAAGACACTGGATGTCTAGTTCTTGAAGGTGGACTGGGTGTAGAGAAAAATGTCCACATTGGTGGAACATTAAACGTTACCTCATCTTCAACATTTAATGGAAATATTAATGCAGGTTCAAATACAATCACTGCTGGAACATTCAGTGGAAATGCTACCAGTGCATCAATTGCTGCCAATTTAAGTTTCGGTTCTGCCAATCAAGTTGTCTTTAAGAATAGTTCCAATAATGGCGCCACTTCGGGCAATTTAACCTTTGATGGAACCAATTTAAGTTGTGCCGGTGATATTACTGCCTTTGCTTCCGATGAAAGACTCAAAACAAATATTCAACCTCTTGAAAATGCACTCGATAAAGTTCTTCAGTTAAGTGGTTTTACATATACATTTAATGAAATTGGTGAGAGTCTTGGATTTAATACAGAAACCACGTATGTTGGTGTATCTGCACAACAAGTTCAAGCGGTTCTACCTGAAGCTGTAGCACCATGTCCTGCAAATCAAGATTACCTAACAGTTAAATATGAAAAAATTGTTCCACTTTTGATTGAAGCAATCAAAGAACTTGCTGATAAAGTTGAAAAACTAGAGCAAAAATTATCCGATAAATAACTAGAAAGTCTACGAAATGGCAAATTTTAGTAAGTCATTTAATTTTAGAAATGGTGTTCAAGTTGATGAAGATAATTTTCTAGTTAATTCTAATGGATTGGTGGGAATTGGAACAACAGTCCCAAGTAGTGAATTAGATGTTCGTGGAGATATTAGAGTATCTGGAATTGTAACAACCAAAAGTTTATTTGTTGCAGGAATTGCAACATTTACTGATGTTATGATTGGAACCGGAATTACAATCTATGGTAATGCTGGTATCATTAGTGCAACTTTTTCTGGAGACGGTTCAAATTTAAGAGGTATTCCAACATCGCAGTGGGTTGATGTTGATGTTGGTTTAGGATTTACTTCAATTTATGCAGCAGGAAATGTTGGAATTGCAACAACCTCCCCAACATCATCATTACAAATTGGTGGTAGATCTGAACTTGGACAAAATGGTGTTGGAATTAGTTCTGGAGGTAACATTAGAGCCTCTGGAATTATCACTGCATCATCTTTTGTTGGATCAGGAATAGGTATTACGTTATTAAATGCAAGTAATATATCCTCTGGAACACTAAGTGCTGCGAGATTACCAACTGATATTAATATTAGTGGTGTTGCAACTGTTGCAACTTTACATGCAACTCAAATTCAACATACAGGGATTGCAACCTTTGCACAACTAAATGCAACACAAATCGATGTGAGTGGGATAAGCACTCTTGGAGTTGCAACCATATCAACACTTCACGTTGGTCTAGGAACAATTACTACCTTTAATGCATCTCAGGCGCAAATAGGTGTTGGGACAGTTACAACTCTAGGATCAACAAATGCGACTATTACACAACTAAATGCAACACAAATCAATGTGAGTGGGATAAGCACTCTTGGAGTTGCAACCATATCAACACTTCATGTTGGTTTAGGAACAGTCACCACCTTTAATGCCTCTCAGGCGCAAATAGGTGTTGGGACAGTTACAATTCTAGGATCAACAAATGCGACTATTACATCTGTTAATGCTGGAGTCATAACATCATCTTTTATTAATTCAAGTTTATCTGTTCTTGGGATCTCTACTGCAACTAATTTAATTTCTGGAAATATTAGACTTGGAGTCTCTGTAGCGAATGAAATTGACACTTCAACAGGTAATCTAACACTTGACTCTACAGGAGGCACCGTCGCAATTGATGATAACTTAACTGTTTCTGGAGTTTCTACATTTACTGGACCAACAGCTCTTTCATCTACATTAGCAGTCACTGGAGTCTCCACATTCACCGGACTTGTGGACGCCAATGGTGGAGCAGAAATTGATAACATTCGTATTGGTGTCGCTAATGACAATGAGATTGACACATCAACAGGTAATTTAACACTTGATTCTGCCGGTGGAACAATAACGATTGATGATAATTTATTTGTGGTCGGTGTGTCTACCTTTGAAGGTATCATCAATACAAATAACGGTATTTTACCTGATGTTGATCTTGGAGCAAGTTTAGGATCTAATTCAAAGTATTTTTCTAGTCTTTATGTTGCTGAAGTTAATGTCGGTGTAGGTGCAAGTAATCAAATTAATACTCGATCAAATGACCTCTCTTTAAATTCAGCAACTGGAAGAACTATTATAGATGGTAATCTAACTGTTGTAGGAAATTCATATTTCACTGGAGTTTCAACAGTTCAAGTTAGTTTGTTGCCCGATGTTGATCAAGGAGCTTCTCTTGGTTCATCATCATTAAGATTCTCTGATCTTTTTGTAGATAATGTAAGAATCGGTGTTGGTTCCGACAATGAAGTCTCCACAGGAAGTGGAAACTTAAAATTAGATTCTTCGTCTAAACTTGTTGAGATTGCAGATAGATTTACCGTATCTGGTGAGACATTTTTAACTGGAATTGCCACAGCATCTATTGGAATTCTACCTGATGTAGATAAGGGTGCTTTTATTGGAACATCTGGAAAAGCGTTCACGGAGGCTTATATAAATGAAGTAACAATCGGTGTTGCTGGCACCAATATTATTTCTACAAGACAAGGAAACCTAGTTCTAAATGGTCAATCCAATAAAGTTGTTGTTAATAACGATCTAACTGTTTCGCAAATAACTAATTTAAATAATGATCTTTACGTTGGAACCCTTGATTTTTATGTTGATAGTTTAAATAACAGAATTGGTATTGGAACCACCTCACTTTCAAATGATATCACTGTTTTAAGGGATGGTAATTTAAATGTTGAACTAGTTTCTACAACTGGAACAACTCAATTATCACTCGGACAAAGTCTTGGTGTAGGAAACAATGCTTCGACTATTTCATATTCTGGTGATTTAAATATCAATAATAAATCATCAACAGGGTCAATTAATGTTAATTTATCTTCTGGAACTGGAATCAACACGGTATCATTTTTCAAAGTTCTTCATAAAGGAGACACCTTAATTTCAATTGGACATAGTGGTCGTATTGGCATCAATAAGAGTAATGCAAATCACGCAATAGATGTTAATGGAAATTTAGCAGTTTCTGGATATGGTGAAGTTGTAGGTGTTCTTACCATTGGGCAAGGCGCTACTAAGAGCACTTTAGGTCTTTCGGATTCGGTCATCGCTGCTAATTTAACAGGTAATGTAAACTCTACTGCTGGGGTTAGCACATTTAAAAATGTAGATGTTGATTCTTTTGTTACGATTGGATCTACGCTTACGGTAAGAACTGGTCTTGGATCATTTTCAACTGGTGTTGCAATTGGTGCAACCAATGTTCTGACCATTAATCAGATTCATATGTTGCCCAGGTTAAATGTTGGTGGAGACATTCATACTGATGGAAGTATGCTTTTTAGTTCCAGCACCTCAATAGTTGGTATCGGTACAACTGGATTTAGAATTGATGATAGACCAGATCTTGGTAATAATCCTGGGTCAAACTTCCCAGGAATTAACTATGGTGTATTACAATTAAAAGGTGATATTTCAGTTACAGGATACAGTGGGGGATCTTCAATATTCGTTCCTGGACCAATTGGAAACACAACGGCATTTATACAATATCTTGATACTCGTTCTTTAGATGATCAAAACTATCAGTATAGTGTAGGAATTAACACTCATGTTCCAAGGTCTTGTCTGGACCTTGGTGCATCAGCGAGCCCTTTAATTCTACCAGGTCTTGATCAGACTCGAAAGAATTACATGTTGACTCATCCACCTGCATCCACAATCTCAACATATGGTGCTCAAACTGGTGATGCCGCTGTTCCAGGAAGTCTGTTATTCCGCACAGATATTAATCGCGTAGAACTTGGCATTACCACAACTGGAGTATTCTGTGGTATTGCAACTCTTACCTTTAATGGAACTGGATTTGATGCATTCATTCCACCGAAAATGACCACCACTAATCGAAATACTTTAACGGGTGGTGGAATTCCTGATGGAGCAATCATTTATAATACCACAGATAATAAATTACAGTTAAGAGCTGCTGGTGCTTGGGTAGATCTCAATTAATACTTGACATAATCATTAAATTTGATTAAAATATAATTGTGGTAGTTGAAAATCATATATGAGGTTCACAATGGCGATTGGTAATCCACCATATGGTGTTGGAGGTAATCTTGCGA
>Ga0194127_10008829_pt1 | contig 10709 bp, 7 predicted proteins | sample TA2KigC100mmetaG_FD_148624 | JGI IMG/M metagenome (GOLD analysis project Ga0194127, IMG submission 148624) | Freshwater microbial communities from Lake Tanganyika, Tanzania - TA2015036 Kigoma Deep Cast 100m | ecosystem: Environmental > Aquatic > Freshwater > Lake | place: Tanzania: Lake... | reverse complement strand
GAGCACCGGGATGGACCTTCGAAGCGTCCACCAGATCGACGAGTGGACGACGTGCACGCCGGCCGAGCGCTACCCGATCGTGAAGGACGAGACGCCGTTCACGGCGCAGATCGGCGCCGTTCACTACTACTCCCGCACCCTCCGCTTCGCGGGCGACCTCGCGTACCAGAACTGGGGGAGCATCCCGAGCTACAAGTCCGTGGCGCAGCTCTCGCTCGGGACCGAGTGGGAGCAGTCGGATCGCCTCGTCCTTCGCGCGGGGTTCTTCACGCTCTTTGATCCGAGCGACCTTCCGGACGACCGCTACGCGGAGGAGCTCCGCGACATCGAGAGGAGCGGCAACATCGTCCACGCGGACGAGTTCTTCCTCTCCGCGGGGGCGGGTTACTGGTTGACGCCGTACCTCCTCGTCGAGGGAGCGGCCGCGAACAGCCGGCTTCTTAGCCCCGAGGAGGGCCGCACTTCCGTGCTCGTCGGGATGCGTTTCCTACTCTCTCCGGAGCGGGAGGAGACCCGGTGACGCGAGCGCCGATCGGCGTCCTCGCGTCGGGCCGGGGGAGCAACCTGCTCGCGATTCTTGAAGCATCAAGCGCTTCCGGATATCCCGCGAGGGTGGCGCTTGTCCTCTCGGACGTCGAGGACGCGCCCGCGCTCGATCACGCCCGCGCGGCCGGCGTCGACGCGCTGTACGTCCCGCCCGGACCGCGGCGCGCCCGCGTCTCTCCGGAAGCGGAAACGCGGATGGTCGAGGAGCTCCGGGCGCGGGACGTCCGGCTCGTCGCGCTCGCCGGCTTCATGCGGATCCTCTCGCCGCGATTTCTTGACGCGTTTCCGAACCGCGTGATCAACATCCATCCCTCGCTTCTCCCCTCGTTCCCCGGGCTCGAGGCGCAGCGACAGGCCTTCGCACACGGCGTCCGGGTCTCCGGCTGCACGACTCACATCGTCGACGCGGGCGTCGACTCCGGCCCGATCCTCTTTCAGACCGCGGTCCCCGTCCGCGACGAGGAGACGGCGGAAAGCCTCGCGGCGCGAATCCTCGCGGAGGAGCACAAGCTTTATCCGCGAACGATCGCCGCGCTTCTCACGCAGGAGCTTGTTCTCGACGGAAGACGGTGCCTCTTCCGTCCGAAAGGAGCGCCCCGGTGACCACGCATGCCGTCGGACGAACGATCGTCGCGGGGAGAGAGCCGGACCGGAGCGGGAAGGTCCGCGATCTCTTCTATCTCGGAGACCGCATCCTTATCGTGACGAGCGACCGCATCTCCGCCTTCGACCGGGTGCTCCCCACGCGAATCCCGGGGAAGGGGAAGGTGCTCAACACGATCTCCGCCTTCTGGTTCGACCGCCTGGCCGCGATCGTTCCGAACCACAAGATCTCCACCGATCCGAGCGAGTATCCCGAGCCGTTCCGCGGCGAGCGCGAGGCGCTCGAAGGGCGGTCGATGCTCGTGCGCCGCGGAGAGGTCTTCCCGTTCGAGTGCGTCGTGCGCGGGTATCTCGCCGGATCAGGATGGAAGGAGTACCGGGCGTCGGGAACGATCTCCGGCGTTTCGCTCCCGCGCGGACTCCGGCTCTCGGACAAGCTCCCCGAGCCGATCTTCACGCCGAGCACGAAGGCGGAGGGGACGCACGACCTCCCGGTTTCCCTCGGCGATATGGAGAACGCGCTCGGGAAGGAGACGGCGCGCGCGCTTCGCGATCGTTCCCTTGCCCTCTTTCGCGAGGCGACCGCCCACGCGGAGGCGCGCGGAATCCTTCTCGCCGACACGAAGTTCGAGTTCGCCAGGATCGACGGGGCGATCCATCTCGTCGACGAGGCGCTCACGCCCGACTCCTCGCGCTTCTGGAAGGCGGCGGGCTACCGTCCGGGGGAAGCGCAGGAGAGCTTCGACAAGCAGTTCGTGCGCGAGCACCTTCTCGGGATCTCCTGGAGCGGGGAGGAGCCCGCCCCCGCGCTTCCGCCCGATGTGGTGGAGGCGACGATCCGGCGCTATCGCGAGATCCTTGAGATCTTAACGAGCTAACGATCGAGGGCGCGAGGCGTCCGGCGGCCGCGCGGCGGATCCCCGCCGCACGTGCGGAAAGGAAGAAGGTGCGCATGGAATCGATGCGGCGGATCCGGCGCGCGATCGTCTCGGTTTCCGACAAGAGAGGCCTCGTCCCCTTCGCCTCCGCGCTCGCTTCGGCGGGTGCGGAGATCCTCTCGACCGGAGGAACGGCCGCGCATCTCCGAGAGGCGGGAATCGAGGTGCGCGAGATTCGCGAGGTGAGCGGTTTCCCCGAGATGCTCGGCGGGCGGGTGCGCACGCTCCATCCGCTCCTCTTCGGCGGGATCCTCGCCCGGCGCGGCGTCGCCTCCGATCGAGAGGAGATGGAGGTCTTCGGCATCCCGCCGATCGATCTCGTGCTCGTGAACTTCTACCCGTTCGCCGAGACGATCGCGCGCGGGGGCGCCACGGAGGAAGAGATCGTCGAGTCGATCGACATCGGAGGACCCTCGCTTCTCCGGGCGGCGGCGAAGAACTTCGAGGACGTCGCCGTCCTCTTCCACCCGGACCAGTACGAGCCGTTCCTCGCGCGCCTCCGCTCGGACGAGGGGGTTCCCCTCGCCGAGCGCCGCGCGCTCGCGGCCCGCGCGTTCCGCTATGTCGCCGACTACGACGAGCGGATCCTTGCTTGGTTCGAGCGGGACGCGCACGGCGCGCTTCCCGATCCGTTCCACCTCGCCGGATCGCTCCGGCAGGCGCTCCGCTACGGCGAAAACCCGCACCAGACGGCCGCCTGGTACGAAAGGGCCGGTTCCTCCCACCGCTTCGAGGCGCTCCAGGGAAAGGAGCTCTCGTACAACAACCTTGCCGACGCCGACGCCGCCTGGCGGCTCCTTCTCGAGTTCGAATCGCCCGCGGCGGTGATCGTGAAGCACGGAAACCCTTGCGGCGCCGCCCTCGGCGTTGACGCGCCCGCCGCCTTCCGCGCCGCCTTCTCGACCGACCCGCTCTCCGCGTTCGGAGGGATCGTCGCGGTGAACGCGCCGGTCGGGGAAGCGCTCGCCTCCGAATGGGAGAAGATCTTCCTCGAGGTCGTTCTCGCCCCCGACTTCGAGCCGGAGGCGCTCCGCATCCTCGCGAAGAAGAAGAACCTCCGCCTCGTGCGCGTCTTTGCGAACCCGTCGCAAGGTCCCGGACGAGAAGTCCGCCTCCTCGTCGACGGCTTCCTCGTTCAAGACCTCGATCGTTTACCACTCAATGAAGAGACGTGGCGCGTCGTCACCGAGCGGAAGCCGGCGGAGGAAGAGACGCGGGACGCGCGCTTCGCCTGGCGAACAGCCAAGCACGTCCGCTCGAACGCGATCGTTCTGGCGCGCGGAGAGAGAACGATCGGGATCGGCGCCGGGCAGATGAGCCGCGTCGACTCGACCCTTCTCGCGATCGAGAAGGCGCGGCGCGCGGGGATCGAGACGAAGGGCGCCGTCCTCGCCTCGGACGGCTTCTTCCCCTTCCCGGACAGTCTCGAGCGGGCGCGCGAGGCGGGGATCGCCGTGTTCGTCCAGCCGGGGGGATCGATCCGCGACGAGGAGGTCGTCGCCGCCGCGAACCGCCTCGGCGCGGCGATGATCCTCACCGGCGCCCGGCATTTCCGGCACTAAGTCGGCTAGAAACGGAGGGGAACGTGCAGGCGCGCGAGTGGGTTCTCGTCCTCGACTTCGGCTCGCAAACCACCCAGCTCATCGCGAGGCGGATCCGCGAGGCGAGCGTCTTCTGCCGCATCCTCGCCCCCTCGCGCGCGGGCGAGGAGCTTCTCCTCGACGACACGCTCCGCGGAATCGTCCTCTCGGGCGGGCCTTCTTCTGTGTTCGACAAGAACGCCCCGCGTCTTCCCGAGTGGTTCTCGCGCTACGAAGGCCCCGTGCTCGGCATCTGCTACGGCATGCAGCTTCTCGTGCACGCCGCCGGCGGCGAGGTCGCCGGAGGGGAGGAGAGGGAATACGGGCCGGCCGACCTCGAACGGACGGAACCTTGCGCGCTTCTCGAGGGGGTGAAGAGCCCGTCGCGCGTCTGGATGAGCCACGGGGACCGCGCCGTCCGCCTCCCCGAGGGGACGCGCGCCGTCGCGCGCACCGCCGACATCCCCTACGCGGCGATCGCGGATCGAGAAGCGCGGCGCCACGGCGTTCAGTTCCACCCCGAGGTGATTCATACCGAAGAGGGAGAGAGGATCCTCCGGAACTTTCTCTTCCGCGTGTGCGGATGCCGCGGGGATTGGACGGCGGAGCACGTCGCCGAGCGCGCGATCGCGGAGATCCGCGAGAAGGTCGAGGATGCCGAGGTCCTCACGGCGGTGAGCGGCGGCGTCGATTCGACCGTGATGGCGCGCCTCGTCCATCGCGCGGTCGGAGACCGGCTCCGCGCGGTCTTCGTCGACAACGGCCTTCTCCGGAAAGGAGAGAGGGAGTGGGTGATCCGCGCGTTCCGCGAGGAGCTTCGTCTTCCGCTCGAGGTGATCGACGGGGAAGAGCGCTTCCTCGCGCGGCTCCAAGGGGTCTCCGATCCCGAGGAGAAGCGCCGGATCATCGGACGGACGTTCGTCGATCTCTTCCAAGAGCGCGCGGGGGAGTGGCCGCGCGTCCGCTTGCTCGCGCAAGGGACCCTCTACCCGGACGTCATCGAGTCGGTCTCCACCGAGGGGCCGTCGGCCAAAATCAAGACGCACCACAACGTCGGCGGCCTGCCAGAGACGCTCCGCCTCGCGCTCGTCGAGCCGCTCCGGGAGCTCTTCAAGGATGAAGTGCGCGCACTCGGGCGCGCCCTCGACATCCCCGAGACGCTTCTCGGGCGCCACCCGTTCCCCGGGCCCGGGCTTGCGGTCCGGATCCTCGGGCCGGTCACGCGCGCCGCTCTCGAAACCCTTCGCGCGTGCGACGATCTCTTTATCCGTGAACTGAAGGATTCGGGCGAGTACGATCGCGTCTGGCAGGCGTTCGCCGTGCTTCTTCCCGTCTCGTCGGTCGGCGTGATGGGGGACAGCCGCACGTACGAGCAGGTCGTCGCCCTTCGCGCGGTCACCTCGAGGGACGGGATGACCGCGGACTGGGCGCGCCTCCCGCACGACCTTCTCGCGCGGATCGCGACGCGGATCCTGAACAGCGTGAAGGGGGTGAACCGGGTCGTGTACGACCTGAGCTCGAAACCCCCCGCGACGATCGAATGGGAGTAGCGATGCCGAGAAGACAAAGGAGAGATCGTGCCGAAGGAGGCTCGCGTGCGCGCGCGCGCGCGCCGATCGCCGCGCTCCTCTTTCTTTTCGCCTCGGCGGCGTTCGCGGCCCCTGATATCCCGAGCGAGCCGGTCGACTGGCTTCTCGATCCGCCGGAGACGCTCGTCCGCGAGAGAAGCGGCGAGATCGACGCGATGATCGCCCTCTGCGAGGAGATGGGCTGGACCGAGAAGGAGTACGCGCTCCGCGAGGCGAGGCTCCGCGAGAGACCGCCGGAAGGCGAGGCGCGGGCCGCCGAGGAGAAGAGGATCGCATCGCTCGCCCTCCGCACCGGCCGCTCCGCGCGCGCGCTCGAGCTTCTCGGCGACCCGGACCCGGGCGACGCCGAAGGGACCCTTCTCGCCGGCATCGTCGCGCTCCGCTCCGGAAAGAACCGGGAGGCGTCGCACCTTCTCCGCGCGGCGGAAGATCTCGGCGCGGCCGACCGCGATCTCGTCCGTTTCCGTCGCGCGGAAGCGCTCCGCTCCCTTCCCGAGGCGGATTACGGGATCCCGCTCCTTCTCGAGATCGCGGCCGAGCCGTCGGGCCGCTTTCGGATCGACGCGCTAGAGGAGGCGGCGCTCGCCCTCTTTCGCCGAAAGGAGCCGGAAAAGGCGCTCCCGCTCCTCCTCCGCGAGTACGGCGCCGGCTACGAAAGCTTGAAGCATCGAGAGCTCATCTACCGCACAGCCGAGGCGGAGCGCGAGACCGGACGGGCCGCCGCGGCCGCGTCTCTCCACCGGCGACTCCTCGAGGAGTGGCCCGAGCATCCGCGCGCGCTCGAATCGTTCCGCGCCCTTCGGCGGATGGAGACCGCGGGGACGATCCCGCACGATCCGCGCCTTCCTCTCCTCGGCGCACGAGCGGCGGCGCGCGCGGGGAGGACCGACGAGGCGATCCAGCTCCTTCGCCCGCTCCTCGATCGCCCCGAGCCCGATCCGCTCCGTCTCGAGGCATTACTTGAAACGGGAAAGGTTCACTATCAAGCGGAACGGTACCGCTCCGCCCTCCGCGTGCTCGATCCCCTCGCCGCGGGCTCGGGGGAGACGGCGCGGACCGCCCTTCTCTACCGGGCGCGCTCCTTCCGCAAGATGGGGGAATGGACCTCGTCGATCGAGGCGTACACGGCGTACGCGAGACGCTTCCCGACGAGCAGCCTCGCGCCGGAGGCGCAGTGGGAGGTCGCCTGGCGACGCAAGCTCCTCCGCCATCACGAGGAGGCGGCGAAAGCGTTTCGCGAGGTCCGCGTCCTGTTTCCGGAGAGCGAGTACGCGGCGCGCGCCCCCCTCCAGGAGGCGCTCTCCCTCGATGCGCTCGGCAGGACCCGGGAGGCGCGCGCGATCGTCGAGGAGCATCTCCGCGGCGGGGTCTCGGGGAGCGACCGGGTCGAGGCGCTCTACTGGGTCGCCGACCTCGCGGGGCGGCTCGGCGATTCGGCGCGCGCGGAGAGCGCGTTTCGGGAGCTCGCGGAGAAGCATCCCGAAACGTACTACGGGCTCCGCGCCGCCTCGAAGCTCGGAAAGACGGTGATCCTCTCCCCCTCGCGGATCGCGGAAGCGGCCGAGAGAGACGACCCGATGCGCGCGTGGATCCGCGAGTGGAGCCCGCGCCGAAGCGGAACCGCGGGACTCGACTTCGGCCGGCTCGCGCTCTACGCCTCTCTCGCGGAAGGTGAGGAGGCGCGCCGCGAGGCCGCCTCGCTCCGCAAGAGCCTCGAGGACGACCCGGAAGGGCTCCTCGATCTCGCGCGCGCCTGCCGCCGGCTCGCCCTCTTCGACGAGCTGATCCGCTGCGGCCGGCGGATTCAGGCTCTCGCGGAACGGGCGGGGGCGGATTCGGTCTTCCCGCACCTTCTCGCGCTCATCTATCCGCCCGCCTACCTCGATCTCATCGCCGCGGAGTGCGCGAAGTGGGAGGAGATCGATCCTTTCTTCGTTTTGTCCTTGATGCGTCAAGAGAGCTGGTTCCAGCCGAACGCGGTCTCCTCGGCGGGGGCGCGCGGCCTCATGCAGATCCTCCCCTCGACCGGGAAGCACATCGCGCGAAGCCTCGGCGAGGGGGACTCGTTCCGGGCGGAGCGGCTCGACGAGCCGGAGCGGAACATCCGATACGGGGTCTGGTACCTCCGTTCGCTCCTTCGCCGTTACGGGGGGGACGCGGTCGTCGCGGCGAGCGCTTACAACGCGGGGGAGGGGAGCGCGGACACGTGGGTCGCCGCCGCGGGGGACGAAGGTCCCGACCGCTACGTGGAGAAGATCACGTTCAGCGAGACCCGAACGTACGTGAAGCGGATCCTCTCCGGCTATTGGATCTGCAGGGCCATCTACGACGAGATCGCGACCCGTGGGTTCTCAGGTTAGGCCCGCCGCCCTTCTCGTTCTCGCGGCCGCGGTCGCCGCTCTGGCCGCCTCATACGAGCCGACCACGCTCGTCTACCCGACCTTCAAGCACGACCTCGGTCTTCACCACGTCAACGATTTCCACCTGCGCCTCTTCACAGGGAACCGGCATCGGTTTCGAGATCCGCGCGGAGTCGCCGCCGTCAAGCTGATCGAGCGGGACAACCCGGAGAAGACCGGCGACGACGATGAGCTGACCGTCTTCGGCGTGAACGCGGGCGAGCACTGCGTCATCTACAACTCGTCCGAAACAACCCTCGCCTCGTACGGGAAGAAGGGGAGCGGCGCGGGAGAGCTTCTCGATCCGTGGGGGATCGCCGCGAGCCCCGCCGGGGATGTCTACGTCGCCGACACGGGGAACCACCGGATCGTGCGCCTCCGCTACCGCGCGGGAAAGCTGAACGAGCTCGGCCCGCTCTCCGAACCGCTGGGCGATCCCACGCCATTTCGCTCCCCGAAAGGGGTCGCGCTCGCGACGAACGGCGACCTCTACGTCGCCGACGCCGGGAACGACCGCGTGGCGGTGCTCGACCGGATGGGGAACGGAATCCGCGCGTTCGGGGAGGACTTCTTGTCGGACCCGGAGGCGATCGCCGTGCTCGACCGGGAGGAGCGCTGGTCGTGCCGTCCGGACGAGTTCGTCGTCGTGATCGACGGGGAAGGGACGCGCGTCTGGAAGCTCCGTCCGGATGGAACCCCGATCGCTCGCGCGACCGCGGCGGAGCTGAGGATCCCAAACGGGCGCTTCCGCGGCGTCGCGATCGACTACCATCACCAGATCTACCTAACGGACGAAGCGAACCACGCGATTCATAAGCTGACGCCGGATCTCGAGCTCCTCACTTCCTTTGGACGTGAAGGGTCAGGGGACGCCGAATTCCGGGCGCCCTTCGGCATCACGGTCTGGCGGCGCTTCGGGCAGTTCTTTATCTCCGAAAGGACCGGTGCGCAGTACTACTGGGTGGGGGTCGACGTCGTCGACTATCGCGCGGACCCGGTCGTCTTTCGCTCGTCGGGAAAGATCCGCTTCTTTCTCACCGAGAGGGCGGAGGTCGCGGTCGCGATCCAGAACGACGCGGGACGCACAGTCCGAACGATCGCCGAGGGGCGCTTCTTTCCGGCCGGCGAGCGGTCCGTCGTTTGGGACGGGCGGGACGACGCGGGGGAGACGCTTCCGCCCGGGCGCTACCGGGCGCGCATCGAGGCGCGGGCGGTCTACTCTTCGTCGAAGCACTTCCGGAAGGTGGTTGAATTCCCTCTCGCGCTGGGATAGCCTGCGCCCGGCGGCCGGAGGATGCGAACGGAGGAGAAGGGTGACGGACGATCGGATCCGATGGGATGCGCTCACGTACGACGGGAGCGCGCCCGGACGTCCCGTCCCCTCGCTTCACATCTTTCTGAAACCGGCGGACCGCTCGGGGAGCGGACCACCCGCCGCCCAACGCCTCTTCCAGGACCTCGTCGCGCGCTTCTACTCGGGACCGCCGTTTCTCACCCCTCGCGAGAAGCTGGCCGACACGATCCGCCACGCGATCGAGGAGGCGTCGCGCACCGCCGAGGAGCGGGCGACCGGCGATCTCTCTCTCGCGGTCGCGATCGTCGATCCGGTGGACGAGGAGCTCCACCTCTTTCGGCAAGGGGACATCCTCCTCCTCTTGGCCGGCGAGGAGAACCGCCTGATCGGCGGGAGCGGCTACGAGACGCACGAATCGGGCTCGCTTCGGGGGCTCGCGTTTCTCGAGGCGAGTCGCGCGGAGGAGGGAGCCCATCTCGCGCTCATCGGGAAGGAAGAGCGGGGCCGGCTGCTCGTCGCCGGGTCGACCATCGGGATCTGGGTGCCGCTTGGAGAGGAGGGGGCGGCGATCGAACCGGTCGTAGCGGGGCGCGCCCTCGAGCCGGAGCGCGCGCCGCGGGCGTCCGAACCCTCGATGCCCGCGCCGACGGCGGTCGAGCCACCACCCGCGCCCGCCCTCGAGTCGGAGAGAGACCAACCGGTTCCTCCGGCCGCCGAGCCGCCCCTCGAGCCGGAACGTCTAAGCGCCCCGCATGCCGTTCCGGAGCCCGTGCCCACGGAGAGGACCGCGGACGAGCTCCGCTCGCCCAGAAGCCCGCGCCGCCGTCTCTCTCTCCTTCCTTTCTCACTCCTTCTTCTCCTCCTCCTCCTCGTGGTGTTCTGGAATCGGGCGGAGCGAGAGGCGAAGGGGGATCGAGAGGAAACGGCGCGAACGGAGTCCGCGCCGGCGCCATCCGAAGCGCCCGCGCCGGAGGCCGCCCCGGTCCGGGAGCCGCCTCCCGCGCCCGCGGGGACCCCGGCGTGGAGTTTCCGCGCGGGAGGAGCGATCACGTCCTCCCCTCATGTGTCGGGGGATCGGGTCTTTTTCGGATGCCGGGACGGGAAGCTCTACGCGCTTGACCGCGAGAGCGGAAGCCGCGCGTGGACCGCAGCAGGCCCGGGAGGGATCGGGTCCACGCCGGCGGCCGCGGGTGGTTTCGTCTTCTTCGGCGAGTACGAGGGGGCGGTCGTCGCGGTCTCCGAAACGGATGGGCGCGAGCTTTGGCGGCGCCCGACCGGGGGCAGGATCGTCTCCTCCCCTTGCGTCCACGAAGGCCGCGTCTACGTCGGCTCCTTCGATCGCTCGCTCTACGCGCTCGGAGTCGAATCCGGCGCGGTCCTCTGGCGCTTTCCCACACAGGGCGTCATCTGGTCCTCGCCGACCATCGCGGGAGATCTCGTCCTCTTCGGTTCGTGGGACGGATCTCTCTACGCGGTCCGCCGCCTGGACGGCTCGCTCGCCTGGCGGCACGATACCCGGGATCGCGTCTACTCGTCCCCCCGCGCGCAGGGGGAGGAGGTTTACATCGGGACCCAGAAGGGGGCGCTCGTTCGCCTCGAGCGGAGCACCGGGCGGGTCGTCTGGTCCTCTCCCACGGGGAGCCCCGTCCACTCCCGCCCGGTGATCGCCGAGGACCGGGTGGTGTTCGGATGCGAAGACGGGACCGTCCAGTGCGCGTATCGGGAGACGGGAGAGATCCTCTGGAGCTACCCGACCGGCG
>Ga0194127_10008826_pt1 | contig 10712 bp, 8 predicted proteins | sample TA2KigC100mmetaG_FD_148624 | JGI IMG/M metagenome (GOLD analysis project Ga0194127, IMG submission 148624) | Freshwater microbial communities from Lake Tanganyika, Tanzania - TA2015036 Kigoma Deep Cast 100m | ecosystem: Environmental > Aquatic > Freshwater > Lake | place: Tanzania: Lake... | reverse complement strand
TTAATTCGCCGGACAACCAGACCGAGTAGGGACGGCGCTGGCCGCTGGGCAACACCAGTTCCTTGAGGCCCATGACGAAGTCGTCGCCCGTGGCCGGGTTGTAGATATCGACCGTCCAGGACAAGGTGCCGTCCGGGCCGGTCTTGGGTTCCTTGGGCGACATCAGCGCCTTCAGAATGGGGGTCTCGGCGATCTCCTCGAAGGCGCCGAGTTCCTGGCAGCGCAGGTACATCAGCCGGGCGAAGCCGGCGACCAGGCTGGGCACGCGGACGGCTTCGGCCGCGGGCGGCAGCGGCAGGTCGAAGCCGTCATCGCCGGAGGCCTTCATCAGGCTTTCCAGCTTGGTCTTGAGCCAGCCGCGATCATTGGAGCGCATGTCCATGGATAGCGACTTGGCCAGCGCCCCGAGTCCGCGCGGCTGTTCCGCGCCGTTGATCCAGACCTCGAACGGCTGACGCCGCCCGTTCTCCAAATGTCCGACGAAAACGGCGAAAGAACCGCGCGGGTGGTCGACCATATAGCACCAGGCCGGATTACCGCCGACCGGGCGCGGTCGCCGCCGCCAGCGCAGGGAGGCCAGGGTGGGTTCCGGCACCCGTTCCAGGCGGATGCGGCGATTGGGGTCGGTCTCGTCGAAATCCGGTTCCACCGTGGCGGTTTGTACGGCTTGCGCCTCGGTGGCTTCCAGCACCGAACCGGTGATGAGGTTGGGCCGATAGGTCGCGAGTCCCTTAAGGCCATGTCGCCAGGCTTCGAGATAGAGATCCTGAAACGCCTCGAAGGGATAATCCGCCGGCACATTCACGGTCTTTGAAATGCTGGTATCGACATAGTGCTGTACCGCCGCCAGCATGCGCATGTGATCCAGCGCGGAGATTTCCAGCGCCGTGATCCAGTGCGGCGGGAGATGATTCATGTCGCCGCCCTCGATCCGGTAGCGGCGGTAGGCATGATCCTCCACCGCGTAATCCTGGATGCCGCCATCCGGCGTGCGCTTGCGGCGGGTATAGGTCCAGGCGAAGGGCGGCTCGATGCCGTTGGAAGCATTGTCGGCGAAGGCCAGGCTGATGGTCCCGGTCGGCGCGATGGCCAACAGATGGCTGTTGCGTAGGCCATCCTGGCGGATGGTCTCGCGCAACTCATCAGGCAGACGTTGGGCGAAGCCCGAAGCCAGATAGGGCTTGGCCTTGAACAACGGGAACGCGCCCTTCTCGCGCGCCAGTTCCACCGACCCGGCATAGGCCGCGTCACGCAGCGCTTCCGCGATGCGGGCCGTCATGGCGCGCGCCGCGTCGGTGTCATATTTGAGCCCGAGCAGGATCAGCGCATCGCCCAACCCGGTGAAACCCAGCCCGATGCGCCGCTTGGCCATGGCCTCGCTCCGTTGCGCCGCCAGTGGCCAGAAGCTCAAGTCCAGCACATTGTGGGGCATGCGCACCGCCAGACCCGCCAGTTCCGCCAGGCCCTTGATATCGAACTCTGCCCTGTCGGTAAAGGGCGCGCTGACCAGCCGCGTCAGGTCGATGGAGCCGAGACAGCAGCAACCGTAGTCGGGCAGCCACTCCTCGGCACAGTTATGGGCATGCAGGCCATTGGCATCGAATTCATGGATGTCCGGAATTTCAACGTCGTAGACATCCGCCATGCCGCAAGGCTCTACAGACTCCACGGTGGCGATGAAACGTTCCCGATTGGCCGACCGGCGATAGAATCGATTCAACTCGGCCAGCTTGCCGGCCTTTTCGGCATGATGAAAGCCGATGAGTTGTTCGAAACGGATGAGGTTATCCCTGGAGATGACCAGGTCGTGCAGCGCCTGGCGCTCGTAGACGGCCTGGCCGCCGCGCCCATCCGGCATGATCCGCGGGCCAGCGGGATGGCGATTCGCATAAATCGTGGAGCCAATGCCCAGACGCAGCAACATCCGTTGTACGGCTTCGAGGGTGTCGATATTGGACTGGCAGAGGCGCACACTGACGCCCTTGGTCTGGTGGCCGCCCACAGTGCCGTCGGTATCAAAAAATCCCCTAAGGAACCCGCGATAAAATTCCGACGAGGCTTGCTCGATCGAGGGGGTGACGCGCTTGGCGTTGTGGGCGAGACCGAAGGAGAGGGCCAGTTCGCGCAAGGCGGAGGTCCCGGCGCGGAACTGATTGCCAGTCGGACTGGCCCGGAACCAGCCCTTGAAGTCGGCGCGATGAGGCATCGCCCGCGGGACCTCCAGGGCGGGCTCCATCAGGCTGCTTGCGGTGAGTGAGGGGATACAGTCACCGTTGGCCGCAACCTTCAGGTCCGGGTCCCAGACCGCAAGCAGGGCGGCATCCTTCTTGAGGTGACCATCACCCATCAGCAGACCGAGGACATAACCTTCGCCGAAGCCACCGGCCCCTTCCCATCCCTTGAATTCACGATGGTTCTGCAGCAACAGGCGGTCACCCGGTCGCAATTCCGATGCCGGTGTCCACTCTGTCTCCAGACTGTAACGAGTCAGGCGGCTGAGCCGGCGTACACGATGATCTTCCGTCAATCGCAGCGCATGACCCTCCCGCGTCTTGAGTCGGACGATCGGCTTGTGACCCGTAGGGAAGAATCCCTTGGGAGCGCTGGGATGGGCTTGGCCGTCGACGATGGCGACGAAAGGCGTACCGATCAGATCTCCCACTAGACGTGGCCCCTGCTCCGTCATCACCCAGGTATCGGCGGTCACGCAGGGATTGGTGGCTTCGAAAGTCTCGCAATAATGCAGATTGTTTTCCGCATTGGCGCGGTCGACGAACAGCACCCCGGGCTCGGCGTGGTCATAGGTCGAGGTCATGATTTGATGCCAGAGTTCGCGGGCGGGCAGGATACGATAGACCCAAAGCCCGTCCTCGCGTTGGCGGATGCTCCGGGCGGGGTCGATTTCCCCTGGCTCGGCCGGGTGGACCAGTTCCCAGAGCGCATCGGCCTCGACCGCTTGTATGAAAGCGTCGGTCACCGCCACCGAGAGGTTGAAGTTGGTCAGTTCGCCGGCGCGGTCCTTGGCGTGAATGAAGGCCTCGATGTCGGGATGATCGCAGCGCAGCACACCCATCTGGGCGCCGCGGCGGCTGCCGGCGGATTCGACGGTTTCGCAGGAGCGGTCGAAAACCCGCATATAGGAAATGGGGCCCGAGGCATTGGAGGCGGTGCCCTTGACCCTGGCGCCCTTGGGGCGGATGCGGGAGAAATCATAGCCCACGCCGCCGCCCCGGCGCATGGTTTCGGCGGCCTCCTGCAGGGCGATGTAGATGCCGGGTTTGCCGTCACGATCCGGTTCGGAAATGGAATCCCCCACCGGCTGGACAAAGCAGTTGAGCAGGGTGGCCTGAATGTCGGTGCCCCCTGCCGACATGATGCGTCCGGCCGGGATGAACCCGCGCTCCAGCGCTTCCAGAAAGCGTGGTTCCCAGACGTCTGGCCGGGATTCGACCGATGCCAGCGCCCGGGCCACGCGGTGGAAAATGTCTTGCGCCGTGGTCTCGCCGTGTTTGGCGTATTTTTCTCTAAGGACATCATCGGAAATGGGCTGGGTGGGCATCGCGTTCACCATGGGTTCTGGGGACGCCATTTTAGTCCCCCGAACACACCCTTGCGGTGAACGCGCTTGTTTCCCATTCGGGTCTGGCCTTGGCGTGGCTTTGGCCCATGGGGCCGGTTCGACCGGGTCCGGTGCTGGCGGTAGGCGGTACTTACAAGAGGCCATTTTCCGCGAATGAATAGGCCCGGTCCCCATCGCCGACGATGAAGTGATCCAGCACCCGGATGTCGACCAGATTGAGCGCCTGTTTCAGACGGTGGGTGATGAGACGGTCGGCTTCGCTGGGTTCGGCGATGCCGGAGGGATGATTATGGGCGAAGATCACGGCCGCCGCGTTATAGGCGAGCGCTGTCTTGACGACTTCTCGCGGGTAGACGCTGGCGCCGTCGATGGTGCCGCGAAACAGTTCGCGGAACTCGATGACACGGTGTTGGTTGTCCAGTAGCAGGCAGGCAAAAACCTCATGGGGGTAGGCGCGCATTTTCGCGGCGAGAAATTGGCGGGTCAGGTCGGGACTCGTCAGGGCGCTCTGTCGCTCCAGGGTTTGCCGCAAATGACGCCGGGCCATTTCCAGGACCGCCTGGAGTTGCGCGTACTTGGCCATGCCAAGACCGGGACTTTGACGGAAGCGCTCGAAGTCGCTCTCCAGCAGGGCGCGCAGGGAGCCGAACTCCGTCAAGAGATCCCTGGCCAGGTCGACGGCGGTTTTACCGCGAATCCCGGTGCGTAGAAAGATGGCCAGCAATTCAGCGTCCGAAAGGCTTTCCGGGCCGCGCTGGAGAAGTTTTTCTCTGGGTCGTTCGTCGTCGGGCCAGTCGGTGATCGGCATGTTCGTATCTCCCCAGTGCGCAATGGATATCCGTAAACATCCATAGCATAGAAGCCGCGCGGCAAACTTGCCATAATCCCCCTTTCGGCATGGAATTCAGGCCCACGGATTGACAGATGTTGAGCGGCGGCAAGATTCTTCTAGGCGTCACCGGCGGGATAGCCGCCTACAAGGCGGCGGAACTGGTGCGGCTGCTGCGCGGCGCCGGAGCCGAGGTACGCGTGGTCATGACTCAAGCCGCGACCGCGTTCGTGACGCCGTTGACGTTTCAGGCGCTGTCGGGAAACCCCGTCCATCGGCATTTGCTGGACAGCACGGAAGAATCCGCCATGGATCACATTCGGCTCGCGCGCTGGGCGGACCTCATCCTGGTCGCCCCCGCCACCGCCGACTTCATGGCCAGGTTGAGCGTGGGTCGCGCCGACGATTTGCTGGCGACGCTGTGTCTGGCGACCGCCGCGCCGATCGTCCTCGCCCCGGCCATGAATCAGGCCATGTGGCGCAACCCGGCCACCCAGGACAATGCGGCCGTGCTCCAGCGGCGCGGCATCCGTTTGTTGGGACCCGCCGAAGGCGCGCAGGCTTGCGGCGAAACCGGACCGGGGCGCATGCTGGAACCGGTCGAGATACTGGCGGCCGTGGCAGCCGGGAGGGGCGGCCAGGTCGGGATGCTGGCAACGGGCGCCGTGCTTGAGGCTGGCCCCGGCGAAGGGCGGCTCCGGGGCATTCGCATTCTCATCAGCGCCGGACCGACCCGTGAGCCGCTCGATCCAGTCCGCTACCTGAGCAACCGCAGTTCCGGCAAGATGGGCTATGCACTGGCGGCGGCGGCGGGGGCGATGGGTGCGGAGGTAGTGTTGGTGACCGGGCCCACCGCGTTGCCGGAGCCTTCCGTCAGCGAACTCGTGCGGGTCGAAACCGCGCGGTCCATGTACGAGGCCGTTCTGGCGCGCGCCAGCGCGGCGGATATCTATATCGGCGCGGCCGCCGTCGCCGATTACACCCCCGAGCCCGCGCCGCACAAGATCAAGAAGGCCGCCGACGAACTGACCTTGAAACTGGTCAGGACTCGCGACATCCTGGCCGCCGTCGCGAAGCTGGGGGCGCGTCCCTTTACCGTGGGATTTGCCGCCGAGACCCAACACCTCGAAACCTATGCCCGCGGCAAGTTGACGGACAAGTCGCTCGACATGGTGGCCGCCAACCGGGTGGGCGCAGGTCAGGGTTTCGAGGTGGACGACAATGCATTATTCGTCTGTTGGCCGAAGGGCGAACGCTATTTGTCCAGGGCGCCCAAAACCACCCTGGCCCATCAACTCCTGAACCTGATTGCCGACCGCTACCATGCACAGCATCCAACTCAAGATTCTCGATAAGCGTCTGGGCGGCGATATTCCGCTGCCGGAATACGCCACCGCAGGTTCGGCGGGTCTGGATCTCCGGGCTTGCCTGGATGAGCCCTTGCTTCTGAATCCCGGTGAAACGCGGCTGATTCCGACCGGCCTGGCCATTCATATCGACGACCCGGGGCTTGCGGCGGTACTGCTGCCGCGTTCCGGGTTGGGCCACAAGCATGGCATCGTGCTCGGCAATCTGGTCGGGCTGATCGACTCGGACTATCAAGGCCAGGTTTTCGTATCCTGTTGGAATCGCGGTCGGGAGCCCTTTACGATCCAGGTCGGCGATCGCCTCGCGCAAATGGTGTTCGTGCCGGTGGTGCAAGTCCAGTTCCAGCGGGTCGACGAATTCACCGAAAGCCCGCGGGCGCATGGCGGCTTTGGCCATACCGGTCACCAATAGGCCCGCGACGCGCCTTCGTCCCCTTCCATCGCTACTTCAGGAATGACCGTGCAAAAGCAAACCGCTCTGGAAACCGAATCCGCCTCCCGCATCGCCCACGTCCTCATCGAGGCCCTGCCTTACATCAGACGCTTCAAGGGCAAGACGCTGGTGATCAAGTATGGCGGCAACGCCATGACCGACGAGCAACTCAAGCACAGTTTCGCGCGGGATATCGTGCTGCTGAAGCTGGTGGGCATCAATCCGGTCGTGGTGCATGGCGGTGGTCCGCAAATCGGTCACCTCTTGCAGCGCCTGGGCAAGACCAGCCATTTTGTCCAGGGCATGCGGGTCACCGACGCCGAGACCATGGACGTCGTGGAGATGGTGCTGGGCGGTCTGGTCAATAAGGAGATCGTCAACCTGATCAATCAACATGGCGGTTCCGCCGTGGGCCTGACCGGCAAGGATGGGGATCTGATTCACGCCGAAAAAATCACGATGTCACAGCGCCCGCCGGAAGCCGATGAGCCGGAAATCATCGACCTCGGGCATGTCGGCCGGGTGCGCAGCATCGACCCGAGCATCGTCAACACCCTGGTGCAGAGCGATTTCATTCCGGTCATCGCGCCCATCGGCGTGGGCGACGACGGGTTTTCCTACAACATCAACGCCGATCTGGTGGCCGGCAAGATGGCGGAAATCCTGAAGGCCGAGAAGCTGATGCTGCTGACCAACACCGTCGGTATCCTGGACAAGGAGGGCGGCTTGCTGACGGGTCTGTCACTGCCCGAAGTCGACGTGCTGATCGAAGACGGCACTATCAGCGGGGGTATGATTCCCAAGGTCAACTGCGCGGGGGATGCGCTCAAGGGCGGGGTCAAGAGTGTCCATATCATCGACGGCCGCGTCGAGCATGCCGTGTTGCTGGAACTGCTGACCGATCGCGGCATCGGCACGCTGCTCATGCCCTCCCGGATCGGGGCGGTTTCCGCATGGGTGTAGAGCGGAGGGCGTGCTCCACCGGTGCGGGTAATGAGCATGGCTAGTGTTCACGATGTCCCGGGGACTCCTGGCCGGGCGTCGTCGGGGCATGCGCCGTCGACTCCAGCAATGCAATCTGAATAAGGGGCCTGGCGATCCCGTACCCGATCACTTTTGCACATTGGCGGTGTCCCGGTAATGGCGGATGGCGTCCAGTTCGGTCAACCGGCCTTCGGCTGCCAGGTAGGTCATGATGTCGTCGAGCCGGATGATGGGGTACACGGGCGTGTCGAAGCGCGCGGCCACTTCCTCGACCGCGGACAGTTCACCTTCGCCGCGCTCCTGCCGGTCGAGGGCGATCAGCACCCCGCAAGGCGTGGCCCCGGCGCCACGGATGATAGCCACCGACTCCCGGACCGAAGTCCCGGCGGTGATCACATCATCCAGAATCAGCACCTTGCCCGATAGCGGAGAGCCCACGATGGAACCCCCCTCGCCATGATCCTTGGCTTCCTTGCGGTTGAAGGCAAAGGGAACCGGCTTCCCGGTTTTGCGCGACAAAGCCATGGCCGTGGCGCAGGCCAGCGGTATGCCCTTGTAGGCGGGACCATAGAGCACATCCGCTTCGATACCGGCGGCTAGCAGGGCCTCGGCATAGAATTGCCCCAAGCGGTCCAGGTGGGCGCCGGTGTTGAACAGGCCGGTGTTGAAAAAGTAGGGACTGCGCCGCCCGGATTTGAGGATGAAGTCGCCAAAGCGCAACACATCGCTTTCAATGGCAAAGCGGATAAAGCCTTCCTGATAGGTGTGCATGGTAAGAATTCTCTCGCGTGGATGAAGGATCGGGGCGTCGCTCAGGGGACCGCGACCCGCCGCAACAGCTCATCGATCACCCGATCCGTATCGATGCCATCAGCCTCGGCTTCGTAACTCAGAATCAGCCGGTGCCGCAATACGTCGGGAGCCATGGACTGGATATCCTCCGGCATCACGAAATCCCGTCCATTCAGCCAGGCGCGGGCACGGGCGCAGCGGTCCAGCGCAATGGTCGCGCGTGGGCTCGCCCCATATTGCAACCATCGGCCCAGGCTTTCGTCATAGGCGCCCGGGTTCCGCGTCGCCAGGACCAGTTGCAACAGATATTCCTCCAGGGAATCAGCCAGGTAGAGATTCAATACCTCCTGCCGCGCCGCGAACAGAACCCTTTGCGGAATCGGCGTGAAGGCGACGGCGGAGGCCGCTCCCTCGCGCATGGCCTCCTGGCGTACCAGGCGGAGGATGGCGCGCTCATGCTGGGCATCGGGGTAGCCGATGCGGATGAACAGCATGAAGCGGTCAAGCTGGGCCTCCGGCAGAGGATAGGTGCCTTCCTGCTCGATCGGGTTTTGCGTGGCCATGACCAGGAACAGCTCGGGCAACTTGTAGGTGACCCGGCCCACCGTGATCTGCCGCTCCGCCATGGCTTCCAGTAGGGCTGACTGCACCTTGGCCGGCGAGCGGTTGATTTCGTCCGCCAGCACCAGGTTGTGAAACAGGGGGCCGGTCTGGAAATGAAAGGAGCCATCCTGGGGACGATAGATCTCCGTGCCGGTCAGATCCGCCGGCAGGAGATCCGGGGTGAACTGAATACGGTGGAAATCACCCTCGATGCCCCGGCTCAAGACATTGATCGCGCGCGTCTTGGCCAGGCCGGGAGCCCCTTCGACCAGGATATGGCCATCCGCCAGGAGAGCGACCAGCATTCTTTCCACCAGGCGCTCCTGGCCCAGCACCTGGCCGGAAACAAAATCGCGGAGAGTTTGTAATTGGGTCTGGGCTTCGGTCAGGGTGTTCTCGGGAGCTGAATTCTCGGCGGTCATGTCGTCCTGGCTTATATGGATTCGTAGATGGGTTGGGAGTTGAATTATAGGCCGCGCCCGCGCGACGGTTCCTGTTCGCGGAGTTGGGCGGCGCGGCTTAGCTCCGCTCCAGCGCCCGGTGGCCGATGTCCCGGCGGTAGAAAGCTCCCGGCCAATGTATTTCCGCAACCCGTGCATACGCCTGGGTGCTGGCCTCGGCGAGGCTCGCGCCCAGGGCGCTCACGCATAGCACCCGACCCCCGGCGGTCACGACGGCGCCATGCCGCAGGGCGGTACCCGCATGGAAAACCTTGACGTCGGCCGACGGGTCTCCGGTCAACCCCTCGATCGTATCGCCCTTGGCATAGTCGAAGGGATAGCCTCCAGCCGCCATCACCACACCGAGCGCCGGACGAGGATCCCATTCGGTCTCGGCTTCGTCCAGCCGACCCGCCAGCGCCTGGAGGCAGAGCGCCGGCAGATCGCCGCGCAGCCGCATCAGGATGGGCTGCGTCTCAGGATCGCCAAAGCGGCAATTGAATTCCAGCACCTTGATGGCGCCCGCGGGCGAGATCATCAATCCGGCATAAAGAAAACCCGTATAAGGATGACCCTCCGCCGCCATGCCGCGCAGGGTCGGGAAAATGACCTCGGCCATCACGCGCTCATGCACCGCGGGCGTGACCACGGGCGCGGGTGAATAGGCGCCCATGCCGCCCGTGTTCGGGCCGGTATCACCCTCGTCGCGCGCCTTGTGATCCTGGGAACTGGCCATGGCCAGGGCATGCTCCCCATCCGCCATGACGATGAAGCTGGCCTCCTCGCCGTCCAGGAACTCTTCGATGACCACGCGATGTCCCGCCGCCCCGAAGGCATTGCCGGCCAGCATGTCACGCACCGCCGTGACGGCCTCGTCCACGGTGCGCGCCACCACCACGCCTTTGCCGGCGGCCAGGCCATCGGCCTTGACCACGATCGGCGCGCCCTTCCCGCGCACATACGCCAGGGCCGGTTCCACCTCCGTGAAGGTAGCGAATTCCGCCGTCGGAATGCCGTGGCGCGCCATGAAGGCTTTGCAGAAGGCCTTGGAGCCCTCCAGTTGGGCGGCGCTCCGGGTCGGACCGAAGCAGGGCAAGCCCGCCTCCCGGAAGGCATCGACGAGACCGAGCACCAAGGGCGCCTCGGGGCCGACGATCGTCAGGCCGATGGCCTCGCGCTGGGCAAAAGCCAACAAACCCGCCACGTCGTCGGCGGCAATCGACACATTTTCGAGACCCGGTTCCCGTGCGGTCCCGGCATTGCCTGGTGCGACATACACGGTATCGGCCAGTGGCGATTGCGCGGCTTTCCAGGCCAGTGCATGTTCGCGGCCGCCGCCGCCCACAATCAAAATCTTCATCGCTGTTTTCCGGTGGTTTCAATCAGGGGTGGATGATACCCGTTAGTCCATCCACCAAGCCAACCGGGCGACGGCCGGGCAATGTCAACAACAGGAACACGATTACGGCAATGGATTTGGTTTGCATTGCTGGAAACGCTCTCAGTGCGGTTGAGTAACCCAATCCAATTGGGCTTCCAGCCTTACCGGAATGTCGGGGGGGGGGGTAGACGAAGGCGCCAGCTCAGCCGGAGAGTAACTGCCCTGATTGGCTAGTGACAGGCAGCACGTGGGTTCGCTAAGGCAGCCGCGCAAGCGCCAGCCGAGGGAGGGGGACGATTTCTC
>Ga0194127_10008818_pt1 | contig 10722 bp, 13 predicted proteins | sample TA2KigC100mmetaG_FD_148624 | JGI IMG/M metagenome (GOLD analysis project Ga0194127, IMG submission 148624) | Freshwater microbial communities from Lake Tanganyika, Tanzania - TA2015036 Kigoma Deep Cast 100m | ecosystem: Environmental > Aquatic > Freshwater > Lake | place: Tanzania: Lake... | reverse complement strand
ACGCATTACAAAACGCTGCAGCAATATCTGATTGAGTCACTGTGCGAGCCGGTGTACCACAAGTGGTTGGAAATGGCGGTGATGGCACAGTTGCTTGATTTGCCTGGTTTTGACAGCAGCCCGCAGCGTTATCAAGACGCAAAGTGGATTGCACCTGCAGCGCAGTTTGTTGATCCACAAAAAGAAGCGGCTGCGTACAAGGACATGATCCGATCTGGGATTATGACACTTTCGCAAGTGGTTGCATTGCATGGTGGTGATTTTGAGGACCAGATGCGGCAACGGCAGCATGAACTTGCTGTGGCAGACGAACTAGGGATTGTCCTTGACACCGATCCATCCCAAGTCTCAAACAACGGCGTCAGTCAGCCATTGCCTGTTGCGCCAACAGAGCATCCAACAGACCATGGTGATGAGCCAGAAATAGAGGACATCAACTAATGGCTAAGGTCGGCGACAAAACAATTGATCTATCCCCTACTGAAGGGATGAAATCCGAGGCGCGGCGATATCGCGCATGGAAGCAGGAGGGTCGCCCAGGTGGCACCAGCGTTGCCGCAAGCCGCGCTACTCAAATTTTGAGCGGCGATGAGTTAAGCCCTGAAACCGTAATCACCATGGCTGCATGGTTCGCACGCCATGAGGTCGACAAACAAGGCAAAGGCTTTCGCCCTGATAGTGATGACTATCCCTCGCCTGGTCGCGTAGCATGGGCGGCATGGGGCGGTGACTCCGGTCAATCTTGGAGCAACATGAAATCCAAAGCCATCAAAAAAGCACGTGAGCGTGCCCTAGATGAATTAACGGATGAACGCCCCTACCCAAATGAGCACGCTGCTCGTTTGACTGACCCCGGTCAATATGACCGCATTCGACGCGTCAACGATGAATTCGGTGCTGGCATCGATGCCATCTATGGTGTTAAAAATGAAACGTCAGAATTGCAAGCCATTCGTTTTGATGCTGACCGTTTCACGGCTGCAGAAGCCCGCGATTGGTTGTCCGATCACGATTACGATCCCATGGAATTCGAAGAAGCTACCGGTGAACGCAGCATGAATCGTGCTGCTCCTGACGGTGTGAAGGTTGGCGATTTTGTCGAGTGGGACAGCAGCGGCGGCACAGCACGTGGCAAAATCACGCGCATTTCTCGCAGTGGCGTCATCAACGTTCCCGACTCTTCGTTTACAATTAATGCATCAGAAGAAGATCCTGCTGCATTGATTCGCGTGTATCGCAAAGATGGCGACAGCTACGAGGCAACTGATCGCGTCGTAGGTCACAGGCTTTCTGAACTACGCAAGATTGCAGCACTGCGTTTCTTTGAAGGCGAGACACAAAAGCGTGGTGTCACAACAGAATTCCGCACTGAGGCTGACGACAGGACACTGGAGTTTCCGTTTGCTAGCGAGAAACCAGTAGAGCGTTATTACGGCATGGAAGTGCTGAAGATGGATGAAAGGTCAATGGACCTGAGTCGCCTTAATGATGGAGCACCGCTTTTGTATCAGCATGATGCTGATCGGATTGTTGGCGTGGTACAGAAGGCATACATTAAGAACAAGCGTGCTTATGCACGTGTAAAACTCGCAAACAATGAACTTGGGCGCGAGATGCAAGAGCTGATCAAGGATGGCATCATCCGTAACGTCAGCTTTGGTTATAAAATTACCGACATGGAGACCGATGAGACCACTTCACCAGTGACTTATCGGGCAACTAAATTCCAGCCCTTCGAATTGAGCCTGGTCACAGTGCCTGCAGACGAAACGGTTGGAATTGGACGCGCCTTCTCTCATAATGAAGGCGTCAATACGGCGTCAGCCGTGGAAACAAACCCCAACGGAGTATTCACCGTGGATCAACACCTCAACGTTGAGGCTATCCGCGCTGAGGCTGTACAAGCCAAGGCGAAGGAAGCAGCCGAAATGATCGCTCTTGGTCAACGCACCAAGAATATGGATCTGGCTCAGGAGTTCATTGCTAACTCCCGCAGCCTTGACGAACTGCGTTCTGCCCTTCTTGAAAAGATGGGTGTTCAGGAAAAACCCCTGAATCCAAAGGATGCTGAAATTGGCATGAGCGAGAAAGAGAGGCGTGACTTCTCCTTCATTCGCGCCATCAACGCCTTGGCACATCCCAATAGCCAAGAAGCTCAGCGTGCTGCTGGTTTTGAACTTGAAGTCAGCCGTGCTGCTCAGCAGAAGTCTGGCAAGGAAGCCCGTGGCATCCTGATCCCTGCTGACGTGCTGGGTTATGGTCGTCGCGATCTGACTGTCGGCTCTGCTTCTGCTGGCGGTGATCTGGTTGCTACCGATCTGATGAGCGATAGCTTCATCGATCTGCTCCGCAAGGCTCTTGTGTTGCAGACTGCTGGTGCAACTGTGATGACCGGTTTGCAGGGCATGTGCGCTCTGCCGCGTCAGTCTGGTGGCGCGACTGTGTACCACGTGGCTGAGTCTTCCTCAATCACTGAGTCGCAACTCACCGTTGATCAGGTGACGATGCAGCCTCGTACCCTTGGTGCGTTGACTGATTACAGCCGTCGCCTGCTGCTGCAATCCAGCATTGACGTTGAAAACCTTGTACGTCGTGACTTGGCTCAGCAGATTGCTATTGAGGTTGAAAACCAAGCAATGAACGGTACTGGTACTGGTTCTTATCCGCTTGGCTTCTTGAACGTCACTGGCATCAACACTGAGTCTGGCGTTGTAGCTTTCAGCGACTATGTCAATGCTGAGGCAAAACTGAGCACCAGTAATGCCTTGCTTGGCACTCTGGGTTATCTGATGAACTCCACCTTGCGTGGGACTTTGAAGGTGACCGAGAAGTCTGCTTCTGGCACTAACGCCAACTTCATCTACGAGGCGAACAACACCATTAATGGTTACTCGGCTTATGTGTCCAACTCCATGCCGAACAACACAGCGGTGTTCGCTAACTTCAGCGACATCCTGATCGGCTTCTGGAGCGGTCTGGACATCATGGTTGACCCTTACACCGGCTCTGCCTCTGGCACAGTGCGTGTGGTTGCCATGCAGGACTATGACGTGGCTGTCCGTCATCCTGAGTCCATCTGCAAACTGTCCTGATAACGAGGAGCGGAATGCGCATCCAAATGCTTCGCGGCACCATCGTTGACCTCAAAGAGGTAAAGATTGGTGACATTGTCGAGACTGACAAAAGATCTGCACTTTTGTTGATCGGCATACAGGCAGCGTTGCCCGCTCCACTTATTCAGGAAGTGGTTGTAACGGCTGAAGAAGAGCCGCAAACTGTACAAAGCACACCCGCTCCCAAACGGAGAAAGACCAATGCTGCACAATCTGGGGTCTAAGACCTACATCGGTAGCCTGCTTGGCGCTGATTCTCGCTCTGCAACTGCAAACGGCACCGGTTTTGACCTGCAAGGGTCTAACGATGCTGAAGGTGAAGCCATTGTCATCCTCGACTCCGAGGCTGGTTCTGGCACCTCTCCTACCCTGAGTGTCAAACTTCAGGATTCCGCTGATAACTCAACCTTCGCAGACATCACTGGTGCCACTTTTACTCAAGTGACTAGTGCTGCCGCTGGTTTTGAAAAGATCAGCATCAACACAAATGACGTGCGCCGTTATGTGCGTGCTGTCGGCACCCTTGGTGGCACCTCTCCGGTGTTTGTGTATGCCGTCTCGCTGGTTTACAGCAAGAAATACGGCAACTGATCCTGATGGCGATTTCTGAGACGCTGGCATTTTTGAATACCAACGAGTTTGGCGTCACTTGCCAAATTGGTGCTGGTGCAAGCTTTGTTGGCATATTGGATTCGCCCATGGAGGTGTTGGCGGGCGGTATGGCTCTGTCTCGGGAGTATTTGCTTTACGCAAAAACTTCAGATGTCAGCGCCACCGTTCGCGGCACTGCAATCACTGTTGACTCAGTGTCTTACACAGTGCGTGAAAATCGCCCTGTGGATGATGGTCTTTTTTCTGAGCTGTTGTTGAGCAAGGTCTGATGGCTGATACACGCCGTGAATTGATCTTGGCTCGCATCAAAACCAACCTTGACAGTATTTCTGGCGCAACCGTTTACAGAAGCCGTGTGGAGCCTCTTGCGCGTGGTGAGGTGCCTGCAGTCATTGTTGAACCAGTCAACGATCAACCTGTTGATACAAACTTTTTTAACAAGTTGGATTGGACTTTGCGTGTACGCATAACAACGCTTGTGCGTGCAGCTATACCAGACGACGATTCTGATACCTACACACAGCAGGTGCATGCAAAGCTGATGGCAGATCAAACTGTCAATGGTTATGCACTTGACCTGACGCCTGACCGCACAGACTTCAGTCTCTATGAGGCTGATGTGCCTCTCGGTATCATTAGCCAAGACTTTCTTGTGCGCTATCGCACGAGTAGGACTTCACTTACTACCGCTTGAGACCATGGCTAAGATTGAAAAGCAAGTTCCCAATCCCGGAGTGGGCGGCAGTTATCTGTTTGACCCTAAGTCTGGGCAACTTACACTGATCACAGAATCCGCCGCTCCTACCTCAAATGGCACTGACTCGGAAGAAGTTTCTGATCGCGAAGATTGAGTCAACTTATGGCACAGATCCCTCGCCTGTTGGCGGAAGTGATGCCGTTCAAGTGACTAATCTTGAGATCACACCAATTGAGTCTGACAACGTTCAGGCTGCCGCATTCCAAGGTTTTCTTGGTAATAGCACCCGTGGGACCTTGGTAGCCAACAAGCGTGTCAGCGTGACATTTGATGTTGAGCTTGGCGGCTCAGGCACTGCCGGTACTGCACCAGCTTTTGGTCCGCTGCTTAAGTCATGCGGTCTGTCAGAAACAATTGTCTCAAGCACAAGCGTGACCTACGCGCCTGTTAGCAGCAGCTTCAGCTCTGCCACTATTTATTGTTTTTACGATGACACCCGCCACAAAATTACTGGCGCACGTGGCACCGTCAGCTTCAACCTTACCTCTGGGCAGTTTGCAACAGCCAGTTTCCAATTCATTGGCATTTACAATGCACCTGATGGCACTGCACTAAGCGGCAGCTTCACCGTTGCCAACCAAGCCGCAGCCATTGAGGTGAACGACACTAATGTGACGACTGCCACCTTTCACGGTGTAACCAGCAGCCGCATTGAGTCGATTGACTTGGCTTTAAACAACGAGCTGCTGTACAAAGAGACCGCCTCAAACAAAGAGGTTCTCATTACTAACCGCGCTCCTGGAGGCACCTGCGTGCTTGAGGCTCCTGCGATTGGCACCACCGACTTCTTCGCTAAGGCTGTCGCGGTCGCCACTGGCAGCACCAGTCTTGTGCTCGGCGCTACTGCTGGGAACATTGTCACGATGAACGCTGCCCAGACCGATATCACTGGTTGCAGCTATGGTGATACCAATGGAGTAATCTCCCTGTCGATGCCGTTCTTGGCTCTGCCTACGACGGCTGGCAACAACGAGATGTCTCTAGTCTTCACCTGATCGCGCATGGCTTTTGTCCTCAAGAAGACCGCTTCCTATAAGTGGGAAGTCAAGGTTGAAATTCCAGTTGATGGAAATCGCTTTGAGACCCAAACGTTTGAGGCGGTCTTCAAGAAGATGAGTCGCTCGGCTTTCAACGATCTTATTGACAAGGGTGATGACGCTCTTGTTGATGGGATCCTTGAAGGCTGGGAAGGCATTAAGGACGAAGAGGGCAAGGATGTGCCGTTTACACAGAAGAACAAAAAAGAACTGTGTGATGACCCGTATGTAATGAAGGCGTTGATTCAGGCATATGCCGACAGCGTGACTGGAGCGCCAGCAAAAAACTAAAAGCCGCCGCCGAGTATTGGGCAAAGGGCGGCGTTGTTGACGAGCGCGAGGCTGACCTCAAGGCTTTAGGTGCAAGCCCTGAGCAGATCGCTGCAGCACTGGCAAACAACAAGCCAAACGACTGCGAAGTTTGGGAGGAGAACTGGGACATCGTGCTCATGTTTATCCGTATGTCTACGCAGTGGCACACAAGTATGGCTGGGTTGACCGGAATGAACTACCCGAGCTTGCAATGGCTATGTAAGCTGTATGCAGTCAAAGATCCTGTCGCCATATTTGAAGGCGTCCAGGTCATGGAAATGGCTGCCCTTGCCGTTTTAAATGCGAGCCGCAAATGAGCCAAGTCACTGAACTGCTAATCAGAATCAAGCAGCAAGGTGATCAGCAACTCACCAGGCTTCAGGGCAATCTGAAAAGCTTGGCGCAGCAAACATCTGCGACCAACGTTAATTTTAAAGAGTTATCGGAAGAACTTCGCAAGATACAAAATACTTCCACGCAAAGCATTAACAATCTGCGTGGCTACGCAAATACTTGGCGCGAAATTGCAAACAGTGTTGATGTTGCAAGCAATGAATTTAAACAAGCAAATGCTGAGGCGGCAAAACTTGAAGCGCAACTGAAACGGCTTCAGCCTGGCGGTGCAGGTGGTAGATTTAAAGGCATTGCTCAAGGCGTTGGTACTGTTGCCGCTGCTGGCGTCTTTGGCGGTCCGCTTGGCGCCGTAGGCGCATTGGCTGGCGCACCTTTCGGCGTTGCTGGCATGGCTGCTGGTGGTGCCATTGGCGCTCAAGTTGTTTTGATGGGTCAGCAGGTAGCAGGGCTAGCAAGTTATACGGCTGAACTTGACAAACAACGACTTGCATTACAGCTTGTTACTCAAGATGGTGCTTCCTACCAACAGGGTTTGGCTTTTATTAATCAAACCAGTCGTGAATTAGCAATACCCCAAGAGTTAATAACAAAACAATTTACTCAATTATCGGCATCGGTACTGGGTGCTGGCGGCAATATTCAAGATGCTGAAAAAGCATTTCTCGGTATCGCTGCTGGCATTCGTGGTACTGGCGGAAGCCTTGAGGATCTTGATGGCGCTCTTCGCGCTACTGCTCAGGTCTTTAGCAAAGGGAAAGTATCAGCAGAAGAATTACGCCAACAGATTGGCGAACGACTGCCTGGTGCATTTACATTGTTTGCCAAAGCTATCGATAAAACTCCGCAGCAATTAGACAAGGCTCTTGAGGATGGCAGTGTATCGCTGCAAGATTTTCTTCGGTTTACTCAAAAACTTTTAGATGAATATGGTGAAAATGCAAAAATTATTGCCAGTGGTCCAGAATCTGCCGGTGATCGCCTGAAAACAGCTTTGTCTCGCTTGAGCGAAAGTGTTGGTCGTCTTTTAAAACCGATTGGCGCAGCATTTCAAAGCATTTTTGCAGACATTGTCAATTCAATTGATGGTGCCGCTCGCGGACTGGCAAGATTTTTTGGGATCAAATTTTATGATCCAACTCGAATTAAAGAACTAACAACTGACATTTCGCGTCTAAAAAAAGAAATTGAAGCATTGCCCGGTGGCAAGGGACGTACCGCTAGGGAAAATTTGCTTCTTTTGAAAGAACAGGAATTAGTTGCTCAAAAAGCATTAGCTCCTGCCACCACCGGTCCGACACGCCCCAGCAATTTGCCCGGCGCTGGTAGGGATGGCAACGGAGATAAAAAATCAATTCTCAATAAATTGCAAACAGATTTTTCAAAATCCGTTGCTGTCCTTGGTCGTCAATTCAATAATCATTTTCGTCGTGCCCTGTTGAATGACGTTCTTGTCTATGAACAAAAAATTACCCAAGCATTGAAAAAGGGAAATATTGGAGAGGCAGATCGGCTCAAAATTATGCAACAACGTCGCGCTCTTGAAATTACAAGAGACGTATTAATCAATGAAGAAACCTCGCTTGAAAATAAAATTATTGAAGGCAAGCAAAAGGGCTTAGATTTGACAAATGCTCAAATCAGGCTTGATGCTATCAGGCTTGAACGTGAGCAGGCAGTCGCTGATATTAGAAAACTTGACAACCAGCAATTGCGTGATGCCGCTGTATTTGTTCAAAAATTAAACGAAGACGCAGCAAGATATGGCGGTGATCAAGAAGTGCAGCCAATAACAATGTTTGGCAAGATGAAAGAAGAAATAGAGGCGTTAAAAGATTCTTTTGAGGATATTCAGCCTCGCTTGACTTCTCTTGCGGATGGATTGGCAACTAGTTTCAGCACAGCATTTTCAAGTCTTGTTTTTTCAACGCAATCCGCCCGCCAATCACTTGCTCAATTATTTGAAGATATAGCTAAATCATTCCAGAATATGATTACGCAAATGATTGCCGATTATTTAAAGCTGCAAATAATGACGTTCTTCCGTAATCTTTTTGCTCCATCACCTATTTCTGTTGCCGGTAATTATTTTGGCGGTAGCGCCCCATCCATGTTTACCAATCCCAGCTTTGGCGTTGGCACTGGTAGTTTTACTGGGTCACTGCTACCAAGTTTTGCAATGGGTGGCGTGATGACCAACAGCGGTCCGCTCAAGCTTCGTCGTTATGCAGGCGGTGGAATCGCCTCCGGTCCGCAGCTTGCCATGTTTGGCGAAGGTAGCCGCCCTGAGGCGTACGTGCCTCTTCCTGACGGTCGCAGCATCCCTGTGACAATGCGCGGCAATAGTTCTGGCGCCAACGTCACCGTCAATGTTGACGCAGGTGGAAGCAGTGTTGAGGGTGATGGTCCGAAAGCAAATATGCTTGGTAAGGCAATCGGCATTGCTGTACAGCAAGAACTCGTTAAACAAAAACGCCCTGGAGGCTTGTTGGCGTAATGGCTACTTTTAATGATGCAACTGTTGGCACCAGCGCAGGCGGTACAACGCCCAACTTTGGTGCAGTGCGTAAAAGTCAACCTGTTGTGCGCAAAGTGCAGTTTGGTGACGGATATGAACAACGTTTGACATACGGATTGAATCAAAATCCACGTGTTTGGGATCTAACTTGGACTGCAAAAGACAGCACTGATGCAGATGCTATTGAAGCATTTTTTGACGCACGCGCTGCTGACAACGCAAGCTTTGATTGGACGCCACTAGACGAAGCAACTGCCTATAAATGGGTTGTTGAAAGTTGGTCGCGTGATTTCCAATATGCAAATGTAAATACGATCAATGCCACTTTCCGTCAGGTCTTTGAACCGTAATGGCATACGCACCCTGGACTGCTAGCACTGCCTTTGCCGTTGGCAACATCCGGCGTTCTACAACGCTGCAGGCATCAGGTCTGGTTTTCCAATGCACGGTAGCTGGCACCAGTGGCGCCACTGAACCTGTCTGGGCAACAGACGTTGGCAGTTACATCACCGATAACACCGTTACCTGGGTTGCGATTGCTAGCAGCTACGAGGATCTAGCTGCCATTGCACCGAGTGCAATTATTGAGTTGTTTGAGCTGACGTTGGACACAACGTTGCACGGTAGCAACGACACGTATCGCTTCCATAACGGCGCTAACGCTAACGTCAGCGGCAACATCGTCTGGAACGGCAACTCATACACCCGCCTACCAGTGAAAGCGGAGGGCTTTGAATACACCAACACCGGCACACTGCCGCGCCCCACGCTGACCATCGCCAACCTAGACGGCACGATGACAACATTGCTGTTGCTCGTGAATGCCACCACAGCAGGCAATGACCTTGGTGGCGCCACCGTCAAGCGCATCCGCACACTGAAAAAATATTTAGACGGTCAAGCAGCAGCAGATCCCCACGCCAAATTCCCAGATGAGGTTTGGTTTATAGATCGCAAGGCAAGCGAAACCCGCGATAGCGTCAGCTTTGAGCTTGCTAGCAAATTTGATCTTGCTGGTGTGATGATCCCTAAGCGGCAGATCATCGCCAACATCTGCCAATGGCAGTACCGCAGCACGGAGTGCAGCTACACAGGTTCCACTTACTTCAATGTCAACGATCAGTCTGTTGCCACGCTGGCTGCCGACAAATGCGGCAAACGCCTCAGCTCGTGCAAGCTGCGGTTTGGCGCCACGGCTGAATTACCCTTTGGCTCGTTCCCCGGTGCAGGCTTGACCGAATGAATCTGTCAAAAACCATCCAGCAGCAGGCACTGGAGCACGCCAAGGCTGAGTTCCCTGTTGAATCCTGCGGGCTTGTTGCTGTCATCAAAGGACGCAAGCGGTATTTTCCATGCCGCAATCTGGCAGAAACCCCAGATGAGCACTTTGTCCTGGATCCGCTGCAGTACGCCGAGATTGAGGATCAGGGCGAAATCGTGGCGGTAGTCCATAGCCACCCCAAGACCAACCACGCTCCATCACAGGCTGATCGCGTCGCGTGCGAAAAATCCGGGCTGCCCTGGCACATCGTCAATCCCCAGACCGAGTTGTGGGGCTACTGCGAGCCTGATGGATTCGAGCTGCCTTACGTCGGGCGTGAGTTTGTGTTCGGCATTGTCGATTGCTACAGCCTTTGCAGGGACTGGTACAAGCGGGAGTTTGGACTGGATCTGAAGGACTACGACCGCCGCGATCAGTTCTGGCTCAAGGGCGAGAGCCTATATATGGACAACTTCGCCAAGGAGGGCTTCCACCAAATACCACTGGAGGAGCTGCAGTACGGTGACGCCATCCTGATGCACATGGAGTCATCGCTGCCCAACCATGCGGCAGTGTACCTGGGCGATCAGTTGATGATCCATCACCTGCAAAGGCGGCTCAGTAGCAGGGATCTGTACGGCGGTTATTATTTGAAGAGCACTGCCTGCGCCCTTCGGCATGAAAGTCGTTAAGGTCTACGGCGCACTCCGCAAAAAGCTGGGGCAATGCCGTTTTGAATTTGACGCAGAAACGCCCGCGCA
>Ga0194127_10008812_pt1 | contig 10730 bp, 11 predicted proteins | sample TA2KigC100mmetaG_FD_148624 | JGI IMG/M metagenome (GOLD analysis project Ga0194127, IMG submission 148624) | Freshwater microbial communities from Lake Tanganyika, Tanzania - TA2015036 Kigoma Deep Cast 100m | ecosystem: Environmental > Aquatic > Freshwater > Lake | place: Tanzania: Lake... | reverse complement strand
GACACCTTCATGACCTTGGTCGCCACGGCCAAGAAACTGGAGGTAAGTTTTTACGCGTACATCCAAGACCGTATTTCTGGCGCGTACCGATTGCCCAAGCTCGCTGATTTGATCACGGAGCGCGCCCAGCGAGATCCACTCGATGCGTCTTGGAGTTCGCCGTAGAATTACCCCAAGTTATTGAGAAGATACGTTTCGTTATCGGATTGCATCAGGTATAGCCCACCCATTCGGGCGTTCAACAAATCGGCGGCGCGGCGGACAATCATCGGGAGCAATTGGGCGGGATCGGTTTGCCGGTTGATTTCCAACGAGGTTTCGTACAATGCCGTCATCTGTTGCGCTAGGCGCGCTTGCGCTCGTTGGGCGCGGCGCAGTTCGGTCACGTCACGCGCCATCGCGCGCACAATCGGCGCGGCGACCCCTTCGGTGCGGAGCGTGCTGGTGAATTCGAGGAGGCGCGTTTCGCCGCTCCGCGTTTGCACGCGCATCAGTCCGCTGGCTTTGCCGTCGCGCTGAATCGTCGCCAGGTACGTGTCAAAAAAGGCGCGGACTGGGTGTGCCAACCCATCGCGGACGTTCAGCCGTGTGAGTTCGTCGATCGCGTAGCCGAAAAGTTGGGCAGCCGCCGGATTCACGGAGATGATATTACCCTGCAAATCGTGCAGAACAATGATGATCAGACTCGATTCGACCAGATCGCGATAGCGATCCTCGCTCGCGCGCAGGGCTTGCTCGGCTTGGCTGCGCGCGATCGCGCTGCCCAGATTATCGGCGGCGACGCGGAGCGCGCCGATTTCCGCTTCGGTCCATTCGCGTTCGCGCGAACAATCGTCGAATCCGATAAAGCCCCACCATTCCGTCCCGACAAAGATGGGCACTGCAACGAGCGATTGAATACCTTGGGGCTCGAGATCCTCGCGCTCGGGAATTGGAAAATCGCGCACCAGTCCGTACAGCGGCTGACCTTGCCCCAGTATTTCTGCCCAGCGGATCAAACCCGGCATCGCGTAAGGCAGGGCTTGCAAATCCGGATTGTCAATCTGCGGCGCGATGCCGGGGTGACACCATTCGTAACGCTGACTCGCCAACAGAGCCCCCGTCGCGTCGCGGTGATTCTGAAAAATGTACACGCGGCTGACTTGAGCGGCTTGACCCAGCCGCGCCAACAGATCAGGAATGCACTGATTCCAGTCCGGCGTCTGGAACAATTGCTCGGTGGCATAAGCAACGACGGACAGAATGGCTTCGCGCTGGCGGAGTGTCTCTTCGGTTCGCTTGCGCTCGGTAATATCTTGCAGGATGCCGATCGATCCTTGGCGGATTCCCTGTGCGTCAAAGATTTCCACTGCCGAATCGCTGATCCAGCGGATCTGTCCGTCGCGCGCGCGGATTCGTACGTCGGTTTGCCAAATTGGGATTTCGCTGGCGTGCGCGCGGCGCACGAGTTCAGAACGCTCCACTCCGGCACATGCACCGCTGGGGATCAAATCAAGCACCAATGAACGCCAGAGCGCAGGCGTCATTTCGCCCGGCGCGTAGCCGGTCATTTGCCGGACTCCTTCGCCCATAAAGGGATACGTCTCAAGGCGATAGTCGTGAAAGTAGGGGACGGCGCCTGCCGCTTCAATCGCGCGGCGATACAATCTTTCCGAATCGCGCAGGGCTTGGTCTGCGCGCTTGCGTTCGGTGATGTCGGTCGCCAGCGCGATCACGACCGGCTGTCCCAGATAAGTGCCGGGATAAAGCCGCACGTCTTTGGGGAAGATTTCACCGTTGCTGCGCTTGCCCCAAAATTCAAAGCGTTGCGGTTCTCCGGCAAACGCGCGCGCGACTTGGGTTTGCACGGCAGACAGATCGTTTTTGTCTGGCGCAGAAACGATCTCAGGCGTCTTGCCGATGAAGAATTCGCGCGGATAGCCGTACATTTCAACCGCGCCCTGGTTGACATCGAGAAATCTCCCGGCGCGATCCTGAATATAGATCGCTTCGGCGACGCTATCGAAGAGATCGCGATAACTGGCTTCGCTGGCGCGCAACTTTTCTTCCGCGCGCGTGCGCTCGGTGATGTCGGTGAAGACGACGAGCGCGCCCGCCCACGCATCGTTTTCAAAACGCGGGCTGGCGGCGACGATCACGGTCAGGCGCGCGCCGTCGCGGCGCACCAGTTCCACTTTATAGCGATCCGTTTCGCCGCGCGCGCGGCGTGCCAGCGCGGCGCGCACGATCGGTTGTTGCTCGACCGGCACGACCAGTGTCCAGGGCTTGCCGATCAACTCCTCCGGCGCGTAGCCCAGCAAATTCGCGGCGGCGGGGTTGACAAAGGTGAAATCTCCTGCGGCGTTTTCGACGACGACACCCTCGGTCAAATTGTGGACGATGCTCGCGCTCAGTTCTTCCAGGTCTTGATTTTTCTCTGCGGGCATAGATCACCTCGCGATGACAGCATGTTCGCGTCGCCTGCATTGTATCGCGAAACACCGCGCGCGTCAATCGAAACTTGATATTTCTGCCGTTCCGCGCTATACTATGAGCAGGTGCAGGGTCGCACATCACCGGACTCACATTTCGCATCCAAGGAGGGAATGGGAATGGAGACGCTTGGCTAGGCAATCCAGAAGCGTGATTCGAACGCGTCTGGATTTTTTGTTTCCCCGATCACGTTGAAAGAAAGGAGCATCAATGAATCGAACGGTTGACATTGTTGGGGTGGGGTGGAGCGGCTTTGGTTCCATCACTCCCGATCTATCGTACAAGGAGATGATCTTTCAAGCCGCGACGCGGGCGTATGCGGATGCCGGCATCGATCCGCGCAACGATGCGCAGGGTTTTGTGACGGCGGCGGAAGATTATCACGAAGGGACGAGTATCTTCGACGAGTACACGCCGGATCAACTGGGCGCGGTGTTGCGCCCGATGCACACTATCACGGGCGATGGGTTGCACGCGCTTGCCGCCGCGTATATGAACATCGCGTCCGGCTTGATGAATGTCGTCGTCGTCGAGGCGCACAGCAAAGCGTCCAACATCCTCACGCTCGATCACATTACGGCATTCGCGGAGGACCCCACGTTCGAACGCCCGCTCGCCATCAACCCGGTCGCGCTCGCCGGTCTGGAGATGCAAAGGGGATTGGACGCGGGGCGGTACACGGTGGAGCAATGCGCGCAGGTCGTCGTGAAAAACAAGAACAATGCGCTTGCCAATCCCGCGGCGGCATATGCCGCCGCCATCGGGAAAAAACCCGTGCTGGAAGCCCAGCCGCTGGCAACGCCGTTGACGCGCTTGATGGCGGCGTCTCACGCCGACGGCGCGATCGTTTTCGTGTTGGCGGATTCGGACACCGCCAAGCGGTTCAAAGGCAAGCCGGTGCGCGTGCGCGGCATCGGCTGGGCGAACGACACGCCCGCGCTCGATTCGCGCGAATGGCTGGATGCCAAATACGCGCGTAAAGCGGCGGAGATGGCGTATCGGGTCGCGCAAATTCGGCACCCGCGCGGCGAAATTGATTTTGCCGAGGTGGACGATACCTTCGCGTACAAGGAACTGCAACACCTCGAAGCGTTGCAGCTTACGGAACCGGGGCAAGCCGGGGCGCTGACGGAACAAGGTGCGACGGAACGCGCCGGCGCGTTGCCGGTCAATCCCAGCGGCGGAGGTCTGGGCGTCGGTTCGTTGCTCGATGCGAATGGATTGGCGCGCGCGCTGGAAGTGGTGTTGCAATTGCGCGGCGAAGCCGGCGCGCGTCAGTTACATAAGGCAAACACGGGCTTGGCGTTCGCGTGGCGCGGCTTGCCGACGACGAGTGGCGCGGCAGTCGTTCTGAGTAACTAGTATTCAGTATTCAGAATTCAGAACGGAACACTGAATAACCGATTATGCGTAATTGGCTATACACTCGCCGCCGAACGAGTTCAGCACTTCAAATTAGGTCGGAAATCAGTCAACCGATGGCATCTCAGGGACTCGTCACGTTCAAGAGCCTATCAAAATGGACGGTCCGCCACTTGACGTAACGCCAAAGGGTGAATTACGCATAATCGGTTGAATACTGAATACGGAGAACTTGGAGGATACACAATGAGTATGAGACGAGTAGCCGTCGTCGGCGCGGGAATGACGAAATTCGTGCGCCGCTCGCAAGAGACCGGGCGCGAACTGTCCTGGGAAGCGGTGAGCAAAGCGCTCGAGTCGTGCGAAATGTCGCTCGACCAAATGGATTGCGTCGTGATGGGCAGCGCGCCGGACGCGTTCGACGGTGTGCATATGAAAGCGGAGTGGCTCTCCGACGGCGCGGGCGCGTGGGGCAAGCCGTATATGCGCGGCTATGTGGGCGGCGGCACCGGCGTATTCGCCCCGGCGCAGGGTTGGTATCACATCGCGTCCGGTTTGTTCGATACGTGCTTGGTGGTATGCGAAGAACGTATGTCGCCGACGCAACCGCATCCGCAAGCCGCGTTCAATTCGATTTTCGATAACTTTACCGAGCGCGCCCTGGGACCCAACCTCTTGTGGATCTTCGCGCTCGAAATGAACGCGTATATGAATCGCTATGGGTTGAAGAAAGAAGATATCGCGCTGGTCTCGGTCAAGAACAAACGCAACGCCGCCGATCATCCGGCGTCGTTGCTGGGCGATCCGAACATCACGGTGCAAGATGTGTTGAATTCCGAAGTGCTTGCCTGGCCCGTCCAACGTCTGGACGTATCGCCCATCACCGATGGCGCGGTCGCACTCGTGTTGGCGGCAGAGCCGGTGGCGCGCCGCGTGACACCCAAGCCGGTCTGGATCGAAGGGGTCGGTTGGTGTCTGGACACGGCGTACTGGACGAATCGCGATTTGTCGTACCCAACATACGTCGAAGAAGCCGCGCGTATGGCGTACAAAATGGCGGGCATCAAAGAGCCGCGCAAAGAGATTCACATCGCCGAGCCGTACGATCCGTTCGATTACAAAGAATTGCATCACCTCGAAGGGTTGATGTTGTTTGGCAAGGGTCAAGCCCCCGAAGCGACCGCGCGCGGCGTCACGCAGCGGACTGGTGATTTGCCGGTGTGTCCCTCGGGCGGTTTGCTGGGCGTGGGCAACCCGATCGCGGCGGCTGGGCTGATGAAGATCGCCGAACTGTTCTGGCAACTGCGCGGCGAAGCCGGCAAACGTCAAGTCCCCGGCGACCCGCGTCGCGGCGTCGCGCAAGCGTGGGGCGATCTGATGCAAGTCGGCACAGTCGTCGTGATGGGAAAGTAAATCGAAATATGCCAAAGATGCCAAAGAACCAAACGTGCCAAAAAGTTTGGCAGGTTTGGCAAGTTTGGCAGATTTGACACATTTGGAGAAAAAATATGGAACATTTAGTTTATCCAAGCAAGGGCTTGAGCGAACAAGCGTTTGAAAAGCGCGAGGTGCTATTCGAAACGTGGCACGTCAAAGCCGAATACGCGTGGGATACCGGCGTCGCCATCGGCAAGTATCTTGCCGAGTTGAAGGAGGGACGGATCGTCGGGCGACGCTGTTTCAAATGCAAGCGAGTGATGGTGCCGCCGCGAATGTTCTGCGAACATTGTTTTCGCCCCACCGACGAGTGGGCGTACGTTCAGGACATCGGCACCGTCAAGACGTTTTCACTGTGCTACGTGCGCTGGGATATGGTGCGCCTGACCGAACCTGAAATTCCCGCCGTGATCGATCTGGATGGCGCTTCGCGTGGAATGGGGATTATGCACAAATTGGGCGCGGTGGACTCGCGCGCCGTCAAAATCGGAATGCGCGTCCAAGCCGTGTGGAAGCCGCCGGCAGAACGCACGGGGAGCATCACGGACATTGCGTATTTCAAGCCCCTGTGACAAAACGTGCCAAACATGCCAAACGTGCCAAAATCTTTTTGGCAGATTGGGCTCGTTTGGCAGATTTGGCTGATTTGGAGGAAAGATGAGTCTCTTGAATAATCTCGAACATCCAACGGACGCGCGCATCTGGCGCGGCGATCTGCCGGTCTATCATCGGTACACGGCGGGTGTCGCCGGGGAAAAATTCTTGCGCGCGCTCAAGGACCAAGGCGCAGTGTACGGCACGCGCTGTCCCACGTGCGGCTACGTCTACGTCCCCGCGCGCCTCTACTGCGAACGCGACGCGACGCACCTCGACGATTCGACGTGGGCGCCCGTGGGACCCGCAGGCGCGTTGGTGTCGTTCAGCGCAGTGTGGGTGGATCTCGACGGCAAGCGTTTGGACGCGCCGCAATGGGTCGGCTTGGTGCGCCTCAAGGGCGCGTCATCCGTGTTGATGCACTATCTTCAAACACCGACCGGCGCGCTCCACGCGGGAATGACGGTTCAAGCCGTGCTCAAACCCGCCAATGAACGCGTCGGCTCAATCACAGATATTGCGTACTTCAAGCCACTGTGAATCCGTAGGGGCGAGTCAGCAACTCGCCCCTACGCATTTTTTTAGTATAACGATTCTCGGCGACGCGCCAAGAATTCAAACCCTTCGTTCAACCAGTCCCACGTGAACTTACGGCAGCTTTGCGGATGAGCGCATTGATCCGGCGAACGGTGCGCCACGCCATTTTCCCCGCTTTTTGAAACGAATGTCACGTTCGCCAACCGAGTCATAAATCCGGCGGCTCTGCGGAAATTTCTACACGCCGCGTTGCGCGCGCGCTCATCACCTCGCAATACAGCGCCTCGATCTGATCCGCGATGCGCGTCCAGGCGTACTCGCGCGCCACCTCCACGCCGCGCTTGCCCAAGCGCGCGCGCAAATCGGGATCGTGCAAAATGCGGTTCAAACAATCCGCCATCGCGCGCGCGTTTCCCTCCGGCACCAGATAGCCGGTCTCACCGTCGCGCACGACGAACGACAAACCGCCGACATCGGACGCGACGACCGGCGTGCCGCACGCCATCGCCTCCAGCGCGACCATCCCGAACGATTCGTAGCGCGATGGCATCACGACGACATCGGCGGACGCGTAATAGTACGGCAACGATTCCTGGGAACGTTTGCCTAAGAACGTCACCACGTCCGCGATCCCCAGTTCGTCTTTGAGCGCGTGCAAGCGCGCCAGTTCTTCGTCCGGCTCCTCCTCGTCCACATCCCCGCCGATGAGGCACACGCACAACCGCCCGCGCAGAGACGGCTCGGCTTCGACGACCAACTTCATCGCGCGAAACCAGGTGTCAATTCCCTTGATCGGATCGATCCGTCCGACGAACAAGACGTTGTGATCCTCTTTGAAATATTGTTTTCGGTCCGGAATAGCGAGCGGCTGAAAGTGTTGAAGATCGACGCCGGGCGGAATGATCGTAATTTGGGCGTGCGGCGCGTCGTACAGATCGAGCATCTGTTGCCGGTCGCGCGGCGTCGCGGCGACGACGCGATCGGCGCGGCGCATCATCTCACGTTCGACCGCGATGCGGCGTGCCGTCTCGCGATCGTGCTGTCCGATCGCGACCCGGTTTTTCAGCGCGCCGAGCGTGTGGAACATTTGCGCGATCGGCGCGGGATGCTGGCGTTGCAGTTCGCGCGCGACCCAGCCGGAGAGCCAATAGTGCGCGTGATACACATCGTACTGCACGCGTTCGTGGCAGGCAATCGCGCACACGCCTTGTGCGAATTCCGGCAGGTAATCGAAGAGGCGATGTTTGTTGTACGGCGCTTCGGGTCCGGCGGGGACGTGAAAGACGCGCGCGCCGATTTCGAGTCCCGGCACTTCGTGCGGCACCGCCGGATCTTGCGAGCGCGTAAAAATATCAACGCGATGACCGCGCGCAGATAACTCGCGCGCAAGTTCGCGGACGTAGACATTCATCCCGCCCGTCTCTTTGCCGCCGAGCGCGGCGAGCGGGCAGGTGTGGACGCTGAGCATTGCAATATTCATCAGGGCAATTCCTCGGTCGGACATTTTTATAAAATTGTCCTACCATTCATTTTACTCGTAGCGCGGCGATGGCGCAAATTCGCAATCGCGTGAACCGTCATTTCGAGATGCGGTTTTTGCATCGAGAAATCTCGGCAACACGGATGCGAGATTTCTCGCTGTGCTCGAAACGACATTTTTCGTTTTTGCGCTCGCGTGGTATAATAGAACCGAACGACGGAGTTCATTTGACGCGGAGGAATTATGTCTGGACATTCCAAATGGGCACAAATCAAACGCAAAAAAGGCGTCGCGGATGTAAAGAAGGGACAGGTGTTCACGCGGCTCGGGCGCGAAATTATGCTGGCGGCGCGCGAGGGCGGCGGCGACCCGAACGCGAATTTCACTTTGCGTCTGGCGATGGACAAGGCGCGCGCGCAAAATATGCCCAAAGAAAATATCGAGCGCGCGATCAAACGCGGCACCGGCGAATTGAGCGAAGGCGGGCAACTCGAAGAGATTATGTACGAGGGCTACGGCGCGGGCGGCGCGGCGATCCTGGTTCAGGTCTTGACCGATAATCGCAATCGCACCGCGTCCGAGATTCGTCACTTGTTCACGCGCGGCGGCGGCAATCTTGCCACGAGCAACGCGGTCGCGTGGATGTTCGAAAAGAAAGGCGTCATCGCGATTGAGAACGCCAAAAATCCCGACGATCTCGCGCTCGAATTGATCGACGCCGGAGCGGAAGATTACAAAGCCGACAAGACCCTGCTCGATTTGTACTGCGCGGCGGAGAATCTGAAATCGCTGCGCGACGCGCTGGAGAAACGCAAACTCGCCTTTGCCTCGGCGGAACTCGCGTGGATCGCCAAGAATCCGGCGCAGGTCAGCGACGAGCAAGCCGTCTCGACGCTCAAGTTGGTGGAGTCGCTGGAAGAACACGACGACGTGCAAAAGGTGTACACGAATGTGGAAATCACGGACGCAGTGATGGCAAAGTTCGAAGCGGCAAAGTAAAACATCAAATATGCCAAATGTGCCAAATAGCCAAAGTAGCCAAATCAAATCTTTGGCACGTTTGGCATCTTTGGCGCATTTGGCATTTTTGTCATGATTATTTTGGGAGTCGATCCAGGGACAGCGATTACTGGCTACGGCGTCGTTGAGAGCGACGGCGACGCGTTGCAGATGATCGCGTCCGGCGCGATTACGACGCCGTCCGATTGGCAATTGCCGCGCCGCTTGCAGCACATTCACGCGGAACTGACCGCGCTCATCGCGCAACATCAGCCAACGGACGCCGTCGTCGAAAAATTATTCTTCAGCAAGAATGTTCGCACCGCGTTGTCTGTGGGTCAGGCACGCGGTGTCGCTCTACTTGCCGCGTCGCAAGCCGGTCTGGCGATTCACGAGTACACGCCGTTGCAGATCAAGCAAGCGGTCGTCGGCTACGGGCGCGCGGAGAAGATGCAGATTCAGCAGATGGTCAAGGTGCTGCTGCAACTCGATCACATTCCACAGCCCGACGATGCGGCGGACGCGCTCGCGATTGCGATTTGTCACGCGCACTCCGCAAAATTCAGCGAGGTGGCAAGGGACACGTGACAGGCGCCAAGTGACAAGGGAAGTAACACGTATCACGTTTCACTTCCCTTGTCACTTGTCCCTTGCCACTTGGCACAGGAATTCAAATGATCGCAACTCTTCACGGCAAAATTCAAGCGCGCACCGACGATGCGCTCATCGTCAACGTCGGCGGCCTCGGTTTTCGCGTGCGTGTGCCAGCTAGTACGATCGCGAATCTCGGCGCGGTCGGCAGCGAGGCGCAGTTGTTTACGCACTTGCACGTGCGCGAAGACGACTTGTCGCTGTACGGTTTCGCGACGGAAGACGAATTGCGTTTGTTCGAAACGTTGCTAACGGTGAGCGGCATCGGTCCGAAAGTTGGAATGGGTATTCTCTCCGCCGCGCCAACGGATACGCTGCGCGCCGCGATCGCGCAAGGCAATCTCGACGTGCTGACCGCGTTGCCGGGGATCGGCAAGAAAACTGCACAGCGACTCGTGTTGGAACTCAAAGGCAAGGTTGACATCAGCGGCTTGGGCGAGGTGAGCGAGTTGACGCCGGTTGACAAGGATGTGATGGACGCGCTGATCAACCTGGGTTACAGCGCGGCAGAAGCGGCGCGCGCGGCGCGTTCCGTTCCGGCAACCGCGCAGACGATTGAAGAGCGCGTGCGCGTCGCGTTGCAGTATCTGGGGGGAAGGTGAAATGGGTGAAATCTATCTGGAATTGACAATTGCCAATATCGAAGATCGGCGACGGCAAAAGGAACTTGCTTTTCTGGTTGACACGGGCGCGACCCGCGCGTGGGTTTCAAAGCAGGTCGCCAAGGAATTGGGGATCAAAAAAATCGGCGAGATTTCGCTGGAATTGGCGAATGGCAATGTCAGAAACCGATTATGCGTAATTGGCACCGAGCCATAAAAGGAGTATCCTTGCGGATGTCTCTATTCCAACAAGGAGCATCCTTTTATGGTCATCTCAGTGCCGAACCAAGATTATATTGACTCGGTCGTTCAGGCAATTCATCAACAGTCGCTCAATCATGAACGCTTGCGGAAATTGCTTTTCGCCGTGATCGATCAGTTTTGTGCAGGCTTGCCTGTGGTCACAAAGCCCGGACGCAAGGTCACCTATCCCGACAATGCCATTCTCAAGATCGATATGTTGATGCATCTCAGTGGCAAGCGCGGCGAAACCGAAATGTTGCGTGAGATCGAACGGCATTATGCCGCCGATTTCCCCCAGTGCCCGAAACAGCCGCGCTTGTGGTATCGGATTCGCCAAGCCCTCCCGCTGATCG
>Ga0194127_10008803_pt1 | contig 10740 bp, 11 predicted proteins | sample TA2KigC100mmetaG_FD_148624 | JGI IMG/M metagenome (GOLD analysis project Ga0194127, IMG submission 148624) | Freshwater microbial communities from Lake Tanganyika, Tanzania - TA2015036 Kigoma Deep Cast 100m | ecosystem: Environmental > Aquatic > Freshwater > Lake | place: Tanzania: Lake... | reverse complement strand
CCGCCGGCGGGGTTGCCCGCGTCACGCCGTCAATCCCGGACATGTCCGGGGCTGCGGGGGCTTCCTGGCCGGTGGCCAGCAGCACCACCAAACCGAGTGACACGGCAGCCGCCAGGTGGAGCATGTGGCGCATGGGGCACCTCCTTTCGAAGGTCCATCCTATCCTGCCAAAGCCAGGAGGTCGAGAACGACCTGGTCTCACAGTCCGGATCGGCGGGCATCAACTGCTCTCATCCGGGTACGATTTCAGGGACTTCGCCGAGTTCATGGGGGGAGGGACGAAGGAATGAGCGCCCCGGGCGGGCAGCGACTCATCGAGAAGGCGACGGACGAGGCGTTCGGGCGGGCGTTCGGCGACATGGTCGAGAGATTCACCAGGCTGTTCGCGTGGCGGCGGCTGGCCGAAGGGCTCGGGCCGGAGACGGTCTACTCCGCCCCTTGCTGATCCGCCGGCTGGACGTCAGCTTCGGACGAGATGTCGTCCCCCGGGGCGGGATGGAATTCGACGAACAGAGCATCCCAACCATTGGCATAGGGTGCCACCACATGAGCCATGCCCGGTATTGAGGAGGTCAGCATCGCCCGGGCAGCTCCGGACGGTTCAGGAGTCACGCTGACGGATGTCTTGGCTGTGCCGCCCTCGGGGGAGAGGAAGTAGCCGAGGTCAGTCCCGAACACCACAGGCCCGAGGGTCTTCAGGTCACTCGCTGAGAGTGCCTCGCCCGACGGCTTGGTGAGCGCGGCGGACAGCTCCACGCAGTCGCCTGCAAGCACTCCGTCGCCCATAAGCGGCCGCCCCTCACCATCCGCACCGAGCCTTGACGCTGATAGGGTCAAAGCGACCGGCACGACGGCCGGTTGGGCCTTGGCTTCGAAGGCGACCTCAGCTTCGCCGACAAAGCCACCAACGACCGCTCGGAGCTTGGCATGACCTGCTCCGGTACTGACCAGGAATGCTTTAGCCTGGCCCGTCTCATCGAGGACAAGATCGACCGAGGACTTTGCGTCGGGCACCCCCGGTCCCGACAGGGTTCCCAGCGACGTGGCGATCCGAACGGCAGTCCCGCCCTCTCCGTGAAGCCCGGAGCCCCGCGGGGCCCCCGACTCGCCCACGAGGATTGAGACGACGACCACCTCTCCCACCGGGACGGTAGTGGCCGCGGGCTCGACCGCGACCGTAACCTCGGGTTGTCTCAGGTCTTCACACGAGTTTCCCAATCCCGCGCTCAGAAGGGCCAGAGCCAACAGCGTCCTGCTGCGGAATCCCCCGTTACGGAACCAGCATGGTATTGACATCGACCGCCTCCGCTCATTTCGTGACATGGAACAAGCGACTGTATTCCTCCCAGGCCTTCCAAAACAGCGTCACCGGCGTCGACAAGGTAGCCTTTCCTGTGGGGTCGGTCAGGGTCGCCTTGAAGCTGAACGTGTCGTTCGCCTGTTGTTTCACATTTGTTAGGTCCAGGGTCAGGCCGTCGGCCCATACTCTGAATCCCTTCAGCCTGCACTCCGGCGACGTCAACTCGCCGATCAACTTCCCGTCGAATTGCACTCCCAACTTCAGGTTCGACGGCACGTCCAGCCTTACACACATAATCCCCATCGCATCTCCTCCTATGGTTCACTTGAATATCCCGACAGCGTCCTTCAGCAGCTTCCAGACATTGATGTCGAGGGACAGGCGGGCGAAGCCGCCCACCATCAGCCGGTCTTCGTCATCGAGGGGGGCTCCCGCATTGTGCCAGGCAACGGTTGCGCCCCCGGATATCCGGATGTTCTGATGCAGCCGTAGCCCGACCCCGAGGAACGGCGTCATGTCGTCCGTGAGCAACCCCCGGATTCCGAGGTCCTTGCGTTGGAAACTCGAGACCGTGACACCGAAGACGAGCGAGACCCACTTGTACCAGGGATGGAAGGTGCCATACCACGGCAGAACGGATTCCCACAAGGCCACGTTGGGGTCGACGGGATGCAGGTAGAAATTCACTCCCGCTGAGAAGGGGACTATCGGCGGAGCATGGCCCGTATCCCCGAAAGCGAACCACCCGAACCCGAAGTCCGCGGTCAGCATCACCTGTTCGAGCTTCACCCGCGAGCGTTGGATTCCGGTCTTGACGCGGATGCGTTCTCCTGGTATCGCAGCCACCTGGCTCGCAAGTCGGGCCGACAACTCAGCATCCAGGGCGGCAACCTCCTTCTCCAGGTCCGCAAGCTGCACGTGCGAAGCCGCCACCCTTTCCAGTAAGGCGGACACCGAGAAGGCTTTGCCCTCGAGGTTGTTCCCCAAAGTGTCCGTGCACTTTCCGCATGCGACGCACTGCTTCCAGCCGGTAGCAAGCTCCGCAGCGAGCTTCCGCCTTTCCCCCGGTGGTGCCTTCTCAAACACCACGATCCCATCGGAGGCGGACTTGGTGGGGATGCAGGTTCCCGAGATGAAGCACTTGCGCGCTTGTGTTCCGTAGTCGTCATCCTGAGCCAGCACGGTCAATGCCCCCTCTACGAGATCCCGCTGTCCAGGGCAGCTTGGCAGCGAGTCGTCGCAAACACACAAGGTGTGGTAGGCGTTCACCAATTGTGGGATCGCTTCATTGAAGCTCGTAAGATAGCTATTGATGGAATTTGTCTTCGTGTTGTCGATGTTCTCGGTCTTTACTGCTATTTGTGTTATGTTGGTTTTTATGAATTCAAAGCTAGTCGTGTCTGATGTCGCCGCGTGCTTACTGGATAACTCATTCAGGCTGGTGTTGAGTATGCCTGAGGGGTTAATTGCTATGCTTGGGTACGCTTTCATGCTCTGAACGTTGTGTTCATAGGCACTCAGGAGTATATTGATTTCTGCCCTGATTGTATAGACCTCTGCAGACACCTCGCATTGTGTTCGTGTTCTGGCTGTATATGCGCAGAACATGTATTCGATCTCATATCGAAGGCCACGTCCTTGCCGGGGCGCGACCAGAATCTCGAACTTGGCAAGTTTGTCTTCGGCAGAGGCCACCGGCGTGCAACTGGATCCCCACTCGAACCCGCTCGAATCGGAAGCCGGGGGAGCGTCGCCTGTCGGTCGGAAGTGAACTTCAGCGCTCGGTGTGTTGGGGCAGGCGGTCTCACCGCAGTTCCCGTCCCTGTCGCATTCCTTCCAGGCCAACCCAAAGCAGGATGTCTCGTTCTTTGGAAACGAGGCTTCGACGACGAACGGCTCTCCGTAGGGAGGCGACGAGAGCAGCGCACCGGCCGAAGGCGAGTACACGATTCTTGAATACTCCACTTTGCCGAGGGAATTGCTGGATGCTTCTTCCTCGGCGTGGGCGCTCGCAGATACCAGGACCGCAGCGACAGCGAAGAGATCAATGCCATGGCACGGTAATCGACGAACAATCATTGGTCAACCTATCCGTTCTCGCCAGGAGTCATAAACGGGGACAGAACATGAATCGTAGCGCCTGCCGGCACCCAGTCAAGGAGTTTCTTCAAGCGGATGACACAGGGGGCCAAGACGGGCAACACCGGAGCGCAGGTCTACCTCCCCGCCTTCCACTGGTTGTACGCGCGGTTCAGGAGGGGGACGAACTCGCTGGTGGCCTTGAGGTTGCCGGCCTGGCTGGGGTGGTCGTCGCCGTCGCCCGAGGGGTACTCCAAGACGTTCGGGTCGTCGTCGTCGTCGCCGTCGGTGATGTGCTCGACCTGGCCGTCCACGAAGCGGTGGTGGTTGCCGGTCGCCTTGCCGAGATCATTGACTTCCGGGCTGCCGCCGTTGGTCGTGAGCACGTTGTAAAAGTCGAACACGAACACGTTGCCGACGGTGTAGTCCTTGAGCCAGTCGTTGACCAGCCAGTCGTTGAAGACCCGGGCGTTCCACGCAAACGTGCCGTCGCTCAGGGGCGGCGCGGTGATCACGATGAACAGCTTCTCGGGCCTGGTGGCGAAGTACTCCAGGAGGTCGATGTAGATGCCTTTGGCATTGGCTGCGGTGTGGAACTCGGAGGACGAGTCCTGTTCCTTGAGCGGATTGTCGTCGATATCGGGGACCGGGTCATCGGTGTCGCCCTGGAGCGCGGAGTTCGGGAAGCAGGACTTGAACACGATGACCTCGTTCTCTCCGCCGGGGTCGTCGTCCAGGCGGGAGTAGGAGCAGTTCTGTCCCGACTCGCCGTAGACGGCATCCAGGATGGCAGAGGAGTCGGGGCCGCGGAACCAGAGCCACCAGTGGCCGATGTCGGTGGTGTCGCCGATGGCATTCGGCCCCCATCCGTAGTTCGTGTCGCTGACGAAGTAGTTGTTGGCCCTCAGCGCCAGTCCGAGCTGGCCGTTCTCGTCATTGAGCCAGTTCTCTCCGGTGGAATGATGGATGAAGAGCAGGCGTACGGTTTCTTCCGGCGGGGCGGCCTCCCCCTCGAGGGGTACCGTCTCGAACGGGGGGGCGTCGGGCAGGGCGGCGTCGGTGCCGGTCGAAACGTCATCCTGGGGCGTGGGTTCTCCACCTCCTCCTCCGCATGCTGCGGTGACGAGGACGAGGCCGGCAAACAGGCTCGAAACGAGGGTCTTGATCATCGGGAACCTCCGTGACGGTTCGCTGGATCATACACCAACTCTCCCGGCACACCAACAAGTTGAGCAGCGCATTGCTTGCGTTTCGGGCCGTGTTGGAGTAGGTTGCGCTCACCGCATGTTCATTCCGGTGGGCTGGTGTGCTCTCCTGGTTCGTTGCAGCGGAAAGGTAGAAGGATGAGATTCGACGAGTTGAGCTTGTCAGCGGCCCTGCTCCGGGCCGTTGCGGCGGAAGGCTACGACAAGCCTACGCCCATTCAGGAGATGGCCATTCCCCCCGCCCTGGCCGGCAAGGACGTCCTGGGATGCGCGCAGACCGGCACGGGGAAGACCGCAGCGTTTGCATTGCCGATCCTGCAGAAGCTGTCCGCCACGGGGGAGACCCGCGGCAGGCGCCGGATTCGTGCCCTGGTGTTGACGCCGACGCGGGAGCTGGCTGCCCAGGTGGCGGACAACTTCGTCCGGTACGGGGCTCAGACGACGCTGAGAACAGTGGTCATCTTCGGCGGGGTGAGCCAGGTGCCCCAGGTGGAGGGACTGAAGCGTGGGGCGGACGTGGTAGTGGCGACTCCCGGACGTCTGTTGGACCTGATCCAGCAGGGGTACGTGGAGTTGGGAGGAGTCGAGGTGTTCGTGCTGGACGAGGCGGACCGGATGCTGGACATGGGGTTCATCCACGACATCCGGAAGGTCGCTTCGCATGTTCCGAGGAAGAGGCAGACGTTGTTCTTCTCGGCGACGTTGCCCGAGGACATCCGCGTGCTGGCGAGCGACCTTCTTTATGACCCGATCCGGGTCGCGGTGGATCCTCCGGCCTCGACCGTCGAGCTCATCGAGCAGGCGGTCTGTTTCGTGGAGAAGGGGGACAAGCTCAACCTGCTCAAGCACCTGCTGTCCGTGCCGGAGCTCAGACGGGTGCTGGTGTTTGCACGCACCAAGCACGGGTCGGACAAGGTGGTCAAGCTGCTCAAGCGGGACGGGGTAGGGGCGCTTGCCATCCATGGCAACAAGTCGCAGGGGGCGAGGACCAGGGCGTTGGACGGTTTCAAGGCAGGGGACACCCGCATCCTGGTGGCCACGGACATCGCGGCCCGGGGGCTCGACGTCGAGGACATCGACCTGGTCGTGAACTTCGACCTCCCGCACGAGCCCGAGGTCTATGTGCACCGGATCGGGCGAACCGGCCGGGCCGGCGGCCGAGGCACCGCGATCTCGTTCTGCGCCCAGGAAGAGCGGGATGACCTGGCCGCGATCGAGAGGCTCATCGCCATGCACCTGATCCGGGTTTCGGATCATCCCCACCGTTCTCCGATACCGCCGCCGCCGGTGACGACGCTGAAGGGGAGGGAGAAGCCCGGTTCCGGGCGTACTCCTGCTCCGACCGAAGGAGCGGTCCGGAGGTCATCGGATCGGGGGCATCGGCGGGGGCCGAGACGGACTCACCGGTAGTACTTCCGGCACAGCCGGGCGCCTGCCTGTTCGAAGGCCGGCTCACCGAAGTGGAGCAGTTCTTCGACGGTGACGAACGCAAAGCCGCGGTCGGAGAGGGCCCGGAGGATTCCGGGCAGGGCCAGCGGCGTAGTGTGGGGTCCGACGTGGAACAGGATGATGTCCCCGGGCTCTGCCTCGGCCGCGACGCAGGCGGTCATGGCCGCCGGCGGAGGTGGCGGCTCGGTCCAGTCCTCGAGGTCGAGGGTGGCCAGGAGGTGCTCTGTGTAACCTTCCTCGTGCAGCACCTCGTCCCGCCACGCAGCGCGTGCGTACGCGGGGGAACGGAACAGCGGATGGAGCGAGACGCCGGCGACATCGAGGAAGGCCTGCTCGCAAGTGCGTAGCTCGGTGCGGGTCTGCTCGCGGCCGGAACCGAGCGTGTGGTTGTTCGTGTGATTGCCGAGGAGATGGCCCCCGTCCCGCAGGCGTTCGATGGTCCGTTTCTGCAGCGTGCCGTCGCGGAGATAGAGCCCGTTGAGGAAGAACGTCCCCCGGGCGTGGAATGCATCGAGCGCGTCGAGGATCCGATTGAGCGCCGCGTCGTTGTAACCGTCGAAAAAGGTCAGGGCAACCACCTTCGCCGAGGTGTCCACGTGGGTCCACTCAGCGACCCGCTCGCATGCGTCGCCGCTCCCGTCGCCGTCGCCGTCGGCCTGGTCCGGGTTGTTCTGGAAGCGACAGTTGTCCACGCACCCTTCGGGCATCCCGAGGCCGTTGCACGGCGGGCCCGAGCCGAAGTTGGGGATCCCGTCTCCGTCCGGGTCGACGATGCCGCGGCACAGGCCGTCCACGAGCGAGTCATCCGGCGTCACCGGATTGCCGTCATCGCAGTTGCGGGGGAACCGGACGTCATCGAGAGGTACCCGGGACCATGGACCCCCACTGGTCGGCGAGTGGGCGCACGATGCGGCCAGAGCAAAGGCCGCAAGCCACACGGTTGGTACGGCCGTCCGCAGGCGCCCAATCCGTCCCTCACACAGCATCATCCACCTCCGGCCGAAGACGCTTCGACTCGAACCCCAGCGTCACGCTGTAGAGCACGTGATCGAAGAAGTAGGCCACACGCTTGTCGAGCTCGAGCACACGATAGGTATCGAGCAGCTTGCCCCGATAGCCCCGCTCGACAAAGACCGCCCAGATGTGCTTCTTGAGCAGCAGGAACGAGCTGAGCACCTCGTGCAGCGCGAACCCCTCCGCCGCGCGCCTGGCCCCCAGCTCGACGTAGTGGGCCCGCAGGCTGTCGGCCGGCAGCGCTCCCTTGAGCCACGACGCGAAGCGGGACAGGACGTAGCGGGCCCGTTCCTGCAACTCATGGCGGTCCCATCCGTGGTACCCGAGGGTGGACGAGTGCGAGGTGACGTCCTGGACCCACCCGGCGACCGCAGGCTCCGGATCCAGGGCGAGCATGTCGAGCAGCAGGTCGGAAGCCATGCCTTCCGAGAACAGCTCGCCGGACCTCGTGCTGGCAAGGAACCCCTCCATCGACTTCCGGATGGTCCATTCCTCCTCGTGAAGGCGGAGGTACGCTGCGATGGCTCGGGTCTGGGGAGGGAAGGGGATGGGGGGAAGACCGTCGAGCGGGAAGTAGCGGGCCTCGTCCGCATCGTCCCCGGCCTGCTCGATTCCCCCCGCCTTCTCGGCCTCGAACGTGACGATGAGGACGTCGCCGTAGAGCGGGCTCACGTACGAGCTGGCATCGAGGAGCTGCCGGATTCGGCCGTCGATTCCCGCTTCCTCCCTGAGCTCCCGCAGTGCCGCCTGCTCGATGTCCTCGCCGATCTCGGCAAAGCCGACAGGCATGCACCAGCGCCCCATGAACGGTTCATGGTTCCGCTTGATCAGGAGGATGGAACGGTCGGGCCCGGGGACGAGGACGGAGGCAACCGGGAGCGGGTTCTCGTAGAGGACGTTGTTGCATGCCGGGCAGGCCAGCCGTTCCCGTCCTTCGAGCTCCCGGACCTCAAGCCTGCTTCCGCACTGCGGACAGAAGAGTTTCTTCATGGCACGCACACGAAGATGATGTCGTTCTTCGTGACAACGAGTTCCTGCCGGGAGAGCATCTCCCGAGTGGTCGCGACGATGGATTCGGCCTGTACGTTTCCCATCCACCCGGGGCGCTTGAACCGGAGGTATCGCTCCAGGTCGTCGGCATCGTCCCGGGAAAACCTCAGGCGGTTCTCGTAGCGCACGACGCTGATGCTCGAGAAGTAGGGTGACAGAATGTCGAACCCGTTGGTATCATTGAAATGTTCCAGCACACCGAAGACCCGGTCGTCCCCGATGATCCGGTTGAGCTCCTGGAAGGAGTCGGCGCAGTGCGTGACCGCGACGAAGCATCCGCCAGGGCGAAGCAGGCGCCGCACCTCCGCTGCCATTCCGGGAAAGTAGTAGAAGGAGAAGACGGACAGCACGGTGTCGAACGAACCGTCGGGGAACGCTGTACGGGTCGGGAGCCCCATGGCGAAGAACTCGGGTCTGCCGCCGCAATGGGCGACCCGGGCTTCGAAGTACCAGCGGTTGTCATCGTCGCGGTCGACTCCGACCACCCGGGTTCCGTGGCGGAGGTGGCCTTCCAATTGCTCCCAGATGAAACCGTAGCCGCACCCGAGGTCCAGGAGGCTCTCGGTCCGGTCCAGCGGGATGCAACTCCGGATGACCTCGCGGATGTCGACCCGGTTGGTCGAGTGTCGGGCGATGATCCGACCTGCTCGAATATGTCCCTCGGGTTCGTACATTCTCCCCCCATCCTGAGCGCAGCATAGCACTCAAGGGAGCGGGGGTGTCAAGCGGAGCCTGAGCGCCCCGGAGCGTCCGCTCTCCTTGTCGTTCGTGGCGGCATGGCCGGCTTGCCAGGCCGATATGCGCCCTCGGGCCCTCAGTCCAGATCCTTGCGTTCCACCCAACGAGCGGCCATGCAGGTGAGCTCGACCGTCGTGCCGACCTGGAGCTTGCGCTTGATGCTGGACCGGTGGGAGTCCACGGTCTTTGGACTGACACAGAGGTGGCCGGCAATCTCCTTGGTGGTGAGTCCGGAGCCGATCATGGTGAAGAGCTGGAGCTCCCGGTCCGTGAGCGTTTCGACAGGGTCTCCGGCCTCAGGAGATCCTCCGTGGAAGCGATTGAGCAGGCGGGATACCATCTTCCGGCTGACGAAGACCTGTCCTGCGAGAACGGTGCGGACCGCAATGACCAATTCCTGCGGGGCCTCCATCTTCATGATGTACCCGTTGGCGCCGGCCTTCAGCGCCCGCTCGGCGAACAGCGTCTCGTCGTGCATGGAGAGGACCAGCACCGGAAGCCTCGAGTTGGACCTGCGGATCTCCTTGACCAGGTCGAGGCCCGACCCGTTGACCAGCGAGATGTCCGCAATGACCATGTCGGGCTTCAGACGACGGATCGCCTCGACGGCCTCCCGGACGGTGCCCACCTCGCCGCAGACGATCAGGTCGGGTTCCCGGCCCAGGAGCTGGCGCAGCCCCAGCCGCACCACCGCGTGGTCATCCACTACAAGCAGCCTCTTCCGGACCGAGTCCGGCACGAGCCCGGACATGGCCGTCACCTCTCTTCACCGGAGTCAAACAATGGACACAACTCCTCGGCTCATTGCTAGCCGGACGCTGCGAAGTTGTCAAGCACGGCGTCGGCGCCAGGGCTCGGCTCGAAAGAACGGCGGCTTCGGACGGGTCTCAGTTCGATGCCAGACGGCGGAGGAAATTTCTCTGGGGTTTTCCCCTAGGCCCGCGTCATGCCTCCGCGCCCGGCGGGCGAGCCGCCGACTGGAGCGGCCGCGCCGCGGGCAAGCAGCCAAGCGGTCCAGCGGGTCTGCCGCACCGCGGGATCGGAGGGCCGCTCAGGGCATCGCGACCCGGACCGGTTCGTGCAGCGGGGGCGATTCGGCAACGGGGGGCCGAAGAAAGTACGTTGACTTGGTGGTCGAACCTCGCATATCCACCGAAGCGTGCGGCGCCCATCCTGCTGAGGGACCGTAGGGCGCAACTCGACACATGAAGGCCGGTCGGAGTGAACGTCGCGGGCGGGATCCAGACTCAATCGTCAGGGGGTCCTGGTCCACGGTTCCCGAGGGCCGGCAACAAGGAGGAAGAGATGGGAACGAAGGTCAAGACGGCAATCGACATCGCTGGCGCAGTGGAGAGATCTCTGGTATTTGAGAAGATCCGTCGCCTCGAGGACTACCCTCGGTTCATGCCGGACGTCAAGCGGGTCCGGGTGCTCGAGCAGTCCGACACGGCCGGGGCCAGCGAATGGGACGTGGAGATCGAAGGCTGCCCGCTGCACTGGGTCGAGCGGGATTGCTTCGACGGGGATGCCATGGTGTTCAGCTTCGACTCGGTCGAGGGGGACTTCGACCGGTTCTCCGGCCGCTGGGAGGTGCTGGAGACGGCATCGGGGCTGCGAGTGGAGTTCGAGGTGGAGTACCTTGTCGGTATTCCGGTCATCGAGGACATCATCGGACCGATCCTGAAGGTCAAGATGGAGCGGAACACGATGAAGATGCTGGAGCACCTCAAGGCCGAGGTGGAGGCGTCGCTCGGATTGGAGAGCGGGGACACGGGGCTCGGCATGGACCCGGGTGTGGTGGCCAGGATGGCGGCGTAGAGCATCGGGCTACGGCTCCCGGGGGGGCTATGGCAACCGGTTGGGAGCGACAACGCAGCGTCGAGGGAATCATGGCTGACGACAAGG
>Ga0194127_10008796_pt1 | contig 10746 bp, 8 predicted proteins | sample TA2KigC100mmetaG_FD_148624 | JGI IMG/M metagenome (GOLD analysis project Ga0194127, IMG submission 148624) | Freshwater microbial communities from Lake Tanganyika, Tanzania - TA2015036 Kigoma Deep Cast 100m | ecosystem: Environmental > Aquatic > Freshwater > Lake | place: Tanzania: Lake... | reverse complement strand
CGATTCCGTTCCAGGCGCGCAACCTTATCTGCGTGGCCCTTACCCCACCATGTATGTCAATCAACCCTGGACGATCCGACAATATGCGGGCTTCTCGACGGCTGAAGATTCAAATGCCTTCTATCGCCGCAATCTCGCTGCAGGCCAGAAGGGTCTCTCGGTCGCGTTCGATCTTGCGACGCATCGTGGTTATGATTCCGATCATCCGCGTGTCAAAGGCGATGTCGGCATGGCTGGTGTTGCGATTGATTCTATTTACGACATGCGCACTCTGTTCTCGGGCATTCCGCTTGACGAGATGAGCGTGTCGATGACGATGAATGGGGCGGTTCTGCCGGTGCTCGCGCTTTACATCGTCGCTGCTGAAGAACAGGGCGTGGCGCAAGAAAAGCTCTCCGGCACAATCCAGAACGATATCCTCAAAGAATTCATGGTGAGAAATACGTATATTTATCCGCCTGCGCCATCGATGCGCATCATCTCGGATATTTTCTCCTACACGTCGACGCATATGCCCAAATTCAATTCGATTTCGATTTCCGGCTATCACATGCAAGAAGCAGGTGCGACGCAGGATCTCGAACTCGCTTACACGCTTGCTGATGGTGTCGATTATATCCGCGCCGGTATTGCTGTAGGATTAGACATCGACACGTTTGCCCCGCGTCTCTCGTTCTTCTGGGCCATCGGCATGAATTTTTTCATGGAAGTCGCAAAGCTCCGCGCTGCGCGCCTTCTCTGGACGAAACTCGTCAAGCAGTTCAACCCGAAGAGCGAGAAGAGCCTGCCTTTGCGCACGCACAGCCAGACTTCCGGCTGGTCACTCACGGCTCAGGATGTCTTCAATAATGTCATTCGTACCGAGATTGAAGCGATGGCGGCAACGCAAGGCCATACGCAGTCGCTGCATACCAATTCGCTCGACGAAGCACTTGCCCTACCGACGGATTTCTCGGCGCGCATTGCCCGCAATACGCAGCTCTTTTTGCAAAAGGAAAGCGGCACAACGCGCATCATCGATCCGTGGGGCGGATCGCATTATGTCGAGCGCTTGACGGCGGAACTCGCTGAAAAAGCCTGGGCGCATATCGAAGAAGTCGAAGCGTTAGGCGGCATGGCGAAAGCCATTGATGCCGGCATTCCGAAACGCCGCATCGAAGAAGCGGCAGCACGTACACAAGCGCGTATCGACTCCGGCACGCAAGCTGTCATCGGCGTGAATATCTACCGTCCTGAAAACAAGCAGCAGATCGACGTCTTGAAAGTTGATAACTCCGCAGTGCTTGCCCAGCAAATCGACAAACTCAAACGCCTCCGCGCCGAACGCAATGAAACCGACACGCAAGCCGCATTGAAAGCGCTTGAAGACGGCGCACGCGGAAACGCCAATCTGCTTGAACTCTCGATCAATGCCGGACGCGCGAAAGCCACTGTCGGCGAAATTTCCATGGCGCTTGAGAAGGCATTCGGACGCCACAAGGCTGTCGCCGATGTCGTCATGGGCGTTTATAGCAAAGAAATTGGCGCACTCAATGAAGCCTTCGACCGCGCGCGCGATATGGTTGCATCTTTCAAAGAAAATGACGGTCGCCTGCCGCGCATTCTCGTCGCGAAAATGGGTCAGGACGGACACGATCGCGGGCAGAAAGTGATTGCATCCGCATTCTCTGATCTCGGCTTTGACGTCGATGTCGGCGATCTCTTCTCAACACCCGAGGAAGCCGCGAAAGAAGCGATTGAGAAAAATGTTCATGTGGTCGGCGTGTCAACGCTTGCGGCTAGTCATCTGACACTTGTGCCCGCACTTAAAGCTGCATTTTTTCAATCAGGCCGTTCAGACATTATGATCGTGGTCGGCGGCGTGATCCCCGAGCAAGATTTTGAAGCGCTCAAAAATGCAGGCGCTGATGCCATCTTTCCGCCGGGTACGGTCGTGTCCGACGCGGCAATCAATGTGCTTGATCGTTTAAATGAACGTCGTGGCTATCGGCAAACGCACGTGTTATAAAATTATTGTGTCTCGAGGCTCTGCGCTTCGAACGCTTGCGCTTGTCGCGCATCGTCCGGCGGCATCGCTAGCTGTGCACCAATCGCACGAATGGCCGCCGGCGCTGCCGCAAAAGTACCATGGCGGAAAAAATCACCCGTATCGGTATTTGAAAGATCGTAAACGCGCACGCCAAGTTTTGCGATTTCGTCGCGTTGCGTTTTGTCATTGAGATCAAGTGCGCCCACACGTTGACGATCGCCCGCCAAGACACTTGAAATATTGAGTGCCTTATCATCCGCAGCCGCAAAAATTGAAACGCGCGCAAAAGCGCCAACACGCGCATATTGCTGCTTGAAGACAGCAAGATCGATATCCGGGGCGGCCAGCATCACTTCACCAAGACGACCGGAGAGATCGCCGCGACCGCCGATGGCCGATTCGCGTAAAGCTTCCATCGTCAACCATGTGCCCATGGAATGGGCCAAAATGTGAATGCGTCCAACGCCAGGCATAGTGCCAAGTTCTGAGAGAACGGTCGTTAAATCATCACGAGACGCTGTCGCGTTGTCTTTATCTGCACCATAAGCAAAAGCTCGGTTTTGCGAAGGCCATGTAAAAAGGACCGGCACGCCTGTAAATCCGGAATCGGTTGCAATTTGTGCAAGACGAAACCGAGCTTCGTCATAGCCAGTATTGAAGCCATGAACGTAAACAAGAATATCACGAGCGGTACCAACACGACCGGAAAGCTGCGCTGAAATTTCGGCACGAAACCGATCATGATCAAGCATGCGTTGACTTAAAAAAGTGAAATGAGAGTTCCGACTTTCCGAACCAAAGGCAGGCCTTTCAATTTGTCCGGTTTTATGATTTTTTGGAATATTGATGAGATTCATCAAATAATTTGTCGTTGATGAAAGCTCGGTGGTCACCGATCCATCGCCATTCATTTTACGAGTTGTCGCAATGAAAATAGGCATCACATCACCGGTTTTCACTTCAGCCGTATCTGTGAAGCGCGTACCGGATAATCCGCTCATGCATCCAGAAAGCATCGTCAATGCAACGCCGATGACACTGAATTTCATACATTGTGAAGGCTGCGGACGGATCATGTTCATTCTAAAAAATTGAGATCAAAACTAAGGCACGCCTCTTTCATGGGTGAATGAGGCGAGATTAGGACCAGTGCCTTTAGGCATCCATCAAAAGGCTTGTTGGTTTGACGGAACCGACCGTCATGCCGTTCCAATTGGTTAAGGTCGGCCACGCTTTAGCATCAAATGCGCGCCGCTCCTCTTCACTCATTATGAGGAAGCGATGAACAATGCCCGCAAGCATCGCTTGTGATGCGCGCGTCTCGCCATCATCCGCTTTAAGTGCAATGCCTAAACCCTGTTCGGGCAAAGCCGCACAGTAAACACCTTCAGCGCCGGTTTTCACAAACAGGCGTTGACCAAAAATTTCCATCGCAACCGTATCAAGCCGCCCAGTGCCCGCGACCATAGAGGGATGGGCTGCGGCCGCTTGCCGAAGCCGCGCCGCAGCTTTCGCTCGTTCAGGCCCAAGCCCTGCGCCCGTGCCAATCTTTGCGAAACCATGTGCAAGATTTTTCAAGGGCACCGCATAGGTTGGAATCGAGCAGCCATCCGTGCCGGTCCATTCCTCACGCACGCGAAACCCTGTCATCTCTTCGCCAGCGGCGCGAATTTGTCTTTGCACTCGATGTTCGGGTTTTATGTAACCCTTTGGGTCCTCATCAAGGCCGCAAGCCAAGCAAATGAAGCCTGAATGTTTGCCGGAGCAATTATTGTGAAGTGCCGAGGGTTTTTGGCCGGCTGCGACCAACGCGCGTTCCGCTGTTTTATTCGAGGGCCAATGTGCCCCACATTCGAGGCATGTTTGATCCTTACCCGCCCGCTTTGGCCTCCCCAATGCGGTTTCTGCGTGGCGCGGCTCGCCGGAATGAGACGATATGGCAAGCGCCAGTTCTTCATCGGTGAGGCCAAAGCGATCTGCAATCCCTGACTCGATCAGCGGGAGCGCTTGGAAAGCTTTCACTGCCGAACGCGGAAAGACGGGCGTTTCAATATCCCCGAGTTCAAGGACGGTCCCGCCATCGGCATCAATAACGGCCACAGACCCCCGATGTTGGGATTCGACCGCTTGGCCACGATAGACTTCGACAAGAACGGGATGGGTGCTCACAACTATGACTCCAAAAGACGAGACGAGAGTGGCAGTCGCATATCGAAGCTTTCGACACAAGGGAGCAGACTTTTCCTTGGCCTTGGGTTAGAGCGGAGTCGTCAGTAAGGCCGCGAAGCGGACGGATGAAATACGGAGAAAAGGTTCATGCGTATTGCCATGATTGGCGCAGGTTATGTCGGGTTGGTGTCGGGCGCCTGCTTTTCGGATTTCGGTCATGAAGTGATCTGCGTCGATGCAAGCCGCGATCGGATCGAGGGACTAAATCGGGGCGAGATACCCATTTACGAACCTGGCCTTGCTGAACTTGTCGCAAAAAATACGCGTGAAGGTCGCCTCTCTTTCACAATGGATTTACCTGCTGCTGTTTCAAAAGCGGATGCCGTTTTTATTGCTGTCGGCACGCCCTCACGTCGTGGTGACGGTCATGCGGATTTATCTTATGTCTATGCCGCGACGCGCCAAATTGCTGAAGCGATTCATCCTGACGCGATTGTCGTCACAAAATCAACGGTGCCTGTTGGAACCGGTGATGAAGTTGAGCGGATCTTGCGCGAGATGCGTCCGGAGCATTCAATTGAAGTGGTCTCTAATCCTGAATTTCTTCGCGAAGGCGCTGCCATTGGTGATTTTAAAAGGCCTGATCGTATCGTGATCGGCACGACTGATGAGCGTGCACGTAAAGTAATGACAGAAATTTATCGACCGCTTTATCTCAACGAGCCGCCACTCGTCTTTACAGATCGTCGAACATCCGAATTGATTAAGTATGCCGCGAATGCCTTTCTTGCTGTCAAGATCACTTACATCAATGAGATTGCGGATCTCTGCGAGGCGGTCGGTGCCAATGTGCAAGATGTTTCGCGAGGGATCGGATTGGATAACCGCATAGGTTCAAAATTTCTTCATCCTGGTCCCGGTTATGGAGGTTCTTGTTTTCCAAAAGATACGCAAGCATTGGTAAAAACTGCGCAAGATGAAGGTGTAGCTTTACGCATCGTTGAAAGTGTTGTGGCTGTAAATGATCAACGCAAAAGAGGAATGGCACATCGTGTAATTTCTGCACTTGGTGGCGATGTGCGTGGAAAAACTATTGCGGTTTTAGGTCTCACTTTTAAACCCAATACGGATGATATGCGCGATGCGCCATCATTGGCTTTGATTACAGCCCTCCAAGATGCCGGTGCTGAGATTCGCGCTTATGATCCGCAAGGTATGGAAGCGGCAGCGTCAATGACATCGAATGTGTTTTTCGCTGATAATGCCTATACATGTGTTGATAATGCTGATGCGCTTGTCATTGTGACTGAATGGGATGCATTCAGGGCGCTTGATCTTGAGCGCGTTCGCGCATCTCTTAAGACTCCCGTTCTAATCGATCTACGCAATATTTATCGCCCAGTAGAAATGCGGACAAAAGGCTTTCAGTATGTGAGCGTGGGTCGTCCGTGAAGCCAGACGCGTTTGTCCATCAAAAACATTATGATTTTGGTCTGAACGCCTTGCAGAATTTTTTATTCGTCTCAAAACGATCACCGCCGATCAAATCAATGCAGTAAGGAACCGCTGGAAATACCGCATCGAGACAAGTGCGAATCGCTGTAGGTTTTCCGGGTAGATTGATGATCAGACTCTTGCCACGAATGCCTGCCGTTTGACGCGAGAGAATGGCAGTAGGGACTTCTTTCAAACTCGCTATGCGCATTAATTCTCCAAAGCCGGGCATCATTTTTTCGCATACCGCTTCGGTGGCTTCCGGTGTGACATCGCGTAGCGCTGGGCCGGTGCCGCCCGTGGTCAAGATCAAAGAGCAGGCTTCATGATCGGCTAGATCGCAGAGTGTTGTGATAATGGTCGGCGTCTCGTCAGGAATGATCACCTGAACAGGTCGCCAAGACGACGCCAAAAGATTCGTCAAAGCGGCAATGATTCCAGGCCCGCCTTTATCTTCATAATCACCGCGACTAGCGCGATCCGAGATCGTGACAATGCCAATCGGCGAAGCAGTGCTCATGGAGGTCAATCCCTCTAAATCCTTATTGCAAACTTGACTCTCTGCGGTCCGACCGCGAAGTGATTTATTTGTAGCATGTGGTGGACGCAATCGACAGGGATAGGCCGAGCATGGATCGGGACACGCTGGCGGAACTCTTTGGACAGATTGCCGTTCGAGCGGGTGCCATCATTCTCCCACACCGCGCGCGGCTTGATCAGGCGCGTCGAAAAGCAGATGGCAGTCCCGTGACTGATGCCGATGAGGCCTCGGAGCGGTTTATTCTTCGCGCGCTGTGTGAAGCCGTGCCTGAAATTCCGGTGATTGCAGAAGAGGAACAAGCCGCTGGGATATCCCATGCTATCGCTGATCGATTTATTCTTGTCGATCCGCTTGATGGGACGCGGGAATTTATTCGTGGCCGTGCGGAATTTGCGGTCAATATCGGGTTGATCGAGGGAGGCGTCCCCGTTGCCGGCGCGATTTATGCGCCGCTTCTCTCCAAACTCTGGATTGGCGGAACACGAGCCTTTGCGCTGACAATTAAGCCGGATGAAGCGCTCGAGGCCGCAAGTGATCGGCGGGAGATCGCCACGCGTGAAGCCCCGCAGGGCCCACTCACGGTGGTGGCGAGCCGTTCACATCCCGACCGTGCAACGGGAGAATTTATCGACGCGCTTTCCATTGCAGAGTGCATTTCCGCCGGATCTTCGCTGAAATTTTGTCTCGTGGCAGAGGGACGGGCGGATCTCTATCCGCGTTTTGGCCCAACAATGGAATGGGACGTCGCGGCCGGACATGCGATTATTTCCGCTGCGGGTGGTGTTGTGGTTGATGGCGAGGGTCGTCCCTTTCGTTACGGGAAAGGCGGGTTTCAAAGCGGTGCTTTTGTCGCTTTTAGTCGCGAAAGTTTAGCGCGGCGGATTTTTTCAGTTAGATTGGCTGACCCGGATATTGCGTTCACGCTGCGACAGTCTGACGCTGTGTAATCATTTAACGTCAAGTCATGATTGCTGGACGGAATTTTCCCGTTAAGTCGCCATTGCGTTAGTGAATGCAGCGCAGAGTCTTTATTCTGGTGTTGCAGAGCAACAAAATGCGCGAGGGGGCGCGAAAAAATGTCGGCTGAAAATTACGATGATCATGCCAAGAAAGAGGATCTGAAAGTCCTCCATTCGATGGGCTATGCAGAAGAACTCGAAAGATCGATGAGTGCATTTTCAAATTTTGCGATTTTTTTCGATCATTTGCATTTTGTCGGGCGGCATTAACTAACTCGCTCAAGCCACAGCGGGTGCGGGCGGCGGCGCCATCGGAATCGGTTGGATTGTTGGGTGTGCGGTTTCTGCAGTCTTCGGAATCGCGATGGCGCAAATTGGTTCGGCCTATCCGACTGCAGGCGGTCTTTATCATTGGGGTTTCATTCTCGGTAACCACTTCACAGGCTGGCTTACGGCTTGGCTTAATCTTTTAGGTCTTGTGACAGTTCTTGGTGCGATCAATTTCGGAACATGGAATTTCTTTGCCGGCGCATTTGGTTTCGATGTAACCAATCTCACCAATCAAATGATCTTTCTCGTTGTGATTACGGGCGCGCAAGCTCTCGTCAATCATTTCGGCATTCGCCTGACCGCATTGCTTACCGATTTCTCGGGTTATTTGATTTTTGGTGCTGCACTCGCATTGACGATTGGATGTCTGATCGCCGCGGATCATTGGGAAATCTCACGGCTTTGGACCTTTACAAATTATTCCGGTCAACCGGAAGAAGGCTCGGTGTGGCCGCAATCGGATTCATTGTTCCGGATTTTCCTTTTGGGACTCTTGCTGCCGATTTACACAATCACCGGCTATGATGCTTCTGCCCATACGTCTGAAGAAACGAAACGCGCTGCGCATTCTGTTCCGCGTGGCATTGTCTCGTCGATCCTGTGGTCTTCGATCGCGAGTTGGGTCATGCTCTCCGCTTTCGTGATGATGATCCCGGATATGGCAGAAGCCGCGAAGCAAGGCTGGAACGTCTTCTTCTGGGCGATTGATGCGAAAATGAATCCGACTTTCGCGAAGCTTCTCTATGTTGCGATTTTCATCTCGCAATGGCTTTGCGGTTTGGCGACAGTGACATCCGTATCGCGCATGATTTTTGCCTTCTCGCGTGATGGTGGATTGCCCTTCTCGAAAACCTTGGCAAGTGTGAGCAAAGCGCATCGCACACCTGTCTCTGCGATTCGGACGGGTTCGATACTGTCCGTGCTCTTTGTTTGGGGCACGACGGTGATCTCCATCGCCGGCTCGTCGGCCTATTCGATTGTCGTGTCTTGCACGGTGATCTTCTTGTTCCTGTCCTTCACGGTGCCGATTGCTTTGGGCCTCTTTGCGCACGGCACGCCAAAATGGAACAAGATGGGTCCTTGGGATTTGGGCCCGGGCCTCTTCAAACTCTTTGCTGTATTGTCGATCCTCGCAATGGCGTTGATCTTCTATCTCGGCATCCAGCCACCGAATGATTGGGCGCTCTCAATTACGGTCGGCTTCTTGATTTTGACGGGGATCATCTGGTTCGCTTTTGAAAATAAGCGTTTCAAAGGCCCGCCGATTGGTCATGTGATCGCCAAGCGCCAAGCCGAAATTGCGGCGGCGGAAGCGGCTATCGGCGAGAAATAATTCGAAATGAGAAGGCGTCGGGCCAAGTCCCGCCACTTTTAATGCCCCGCCGTTTTTCTTTTGCGGGTTTCAGGCGCCGTGAATATGCCGATATTGCTGAAGGAAAGTGGCCCTTAATCCGCGCGCTCCGTGGTGGGTGAAATAGGTCTGCCACTTTTTGAGCTCATCAAGCGTCAGACGATAGCGCTCAGCGGCCTCCTCTGAACTGATCAGGCCCGCATGAATGGCTTCAATCAATTTGGCTTTCCGGCTCATGACCCAACGGGTTTCGTGGCTTGGCGGCAGATCGGCGAGCGAAAGTGCCGCAGCCGGGGCTTGGGACAACACAGACATGATACGCAACCAGATACAAACGAGACGCTACAACACGCGTGCTTCGAACAACAATACCGAATCACCTTGGTTTTTTTACCATAGGACCTTAAAAATTTATGCTCGATCCGAATAAAAGGCGCGACCGCCTTTGATTTACGACTTGCCAATCCGCACCGTGATCGCTTTCATGATCGCCGCTATTCACTCTGAATTTTAACCTTGCTCTGCCGTCCGGAGTCATCATGTCGTCTTCCCCTGTTCTTAAAAACGCCGCCGATGCCCTTGCCTATGTCCGCAAACGCGATGTGCCTTATGTGCGGCTCGGCGTCTTCGACATGGACGGCGTGTTTCGCGGCAAATATGTCAATCGCGATAAATTCGAAAGCGCGATCGAGAAGGGCTTGGGATTTTGCGACGTTGTCGTGGGCTGGGATTCGAATGATCAACTCTATGACAATGTGACGGTGACCGGTTGGCATACCGGTTATCCCGATGCCAAAGTGCGCATGGTGCCGGAAACAATGCGGCTAATTCCGTTTGAAGATGATCTGCCGTTGTTTCTTTGCGAGTTTACCGGCAAATGGGAGGATGTCTGCCCGCGCGGTACATTGCGTCGCGTATTGAAGCGTGCGGCGGATAACGGATTCCGTGTCAATGCCGCCGCCGAATTCGAGTTTTTTCTTTTTGAAGAAACGCCTCATTCCGTGCGTGAAAAAAATTATCGGAACCTAAAAAATATCACGCCTGGCTTCTTCGGTTACTCTATGCTGCGTTCATCGGTTCATGCCGATTTCTATCGCGATCTTTTGGATCTCGGCCGCAAGATGAATTTTGAGATCGAAGGCCTTCACACTGAAACGGGTCCGGGAGTGCTTGAAGCGGCAATCAAGGTCGATGAAGCATTGCACGCTGCGGATAAAGCCGCTCTCTTTAAAACCTACACAAAAGTCCTCGCACAGAAACGCGGCTGGATGGCCTCTTTCATGGCGAAGAGTTCACATGAATGGCCGGGCCAATCAGGCCATTTGCATTTGTCGCTTGCGGATAAAAAAACCGGACGCGGACTTTTTTATGATGCGAAGAAAAAACATAAAATGTCCGACACGATGCGCTGGTTTGTTGGCGGGCAACAAGATTTGATGCCAGAACTCCTCGCAATGGTGGCGCTCACTGTGAATTCTTACACGCGTCTCATTCCAGGCTTCTGGGCACCAACCGATTCAGCATGGTCGGTTGATAATCGCACAACCGCATTGCGTGTCATTGAAGGCTCTGAAAAATCGCAGCGCGTTGAGTACCGCGTCGCTGCAGCCGATATCAATCCCTATCTCGCGCTTGCTGCCGCCATTGGTTCAGGCCTTTGGGGTATCGAAAATAAAATCGAACCGGGTGATGCGCAAACCGGTAATGCCTATGAAGCCAAGCTTCCTAAAAACCGCGCGCTCCCACGCACTTTATGGGAAGCCGCGCAGAGGCTTAAAGCTTCGAAAGCAGCGCGCGATCTTTTCGGCGATGTCTTTGTTGATCATTTCGCAGCGACGCGCGAATGGGAAGAAAGAGAGTTCCGTCGCGCCCC
>Ga0194127_10008794_pt1 | contig 10748 bp, 8 predicted proteins | sample TA2KigC100mmetaG_FD_148624 | JGI IMG/M metagenome (GOLD analysis project Ga0194127, IMG submission 148624) | Freshwater microbial communities from Lake Tanganyika, Tanzania - TA2015036 Kigoma Deep Cast 100m | ecosystem: Environmental > Aquatic > Freshwater > Lake | place: Tanzania: Lake... | reverse complement strand
TTTTCCGGCCGTGAAAAGCCTTTGTCTGTCCCTCGATTGCCGTGAGCGCCCCGTCCATCGCCTCGCCCTGTCGCTTCGCTTCACCCAGCCGGGTATCGATGTCGCGGACTTTCTTGATTACCTCCCCTTCGGCGTGCTGCTTCGCCCGCGCCTCCTTCGACTCAATTTCGGCGGTCCGTTTCAAGGTGAGGGTCTCGGCAACGGTTTTCTGCTTTTCCGGCAGGGCGGCGACGGCGCCATCGAGCTCCGCGCTTTCAGCGGTCTGTTGAGCGCGCAGCGCCGCCACTCCCCGGTAATCGCCTTCGATGCCGAGGGCCTTTCGGGCGAGCTCCAGTTTCTTCGCCTCCGGCGCAAAGGCAGTCCGGCGCTTCAGGTTCTCCTGCAGTTTCCTATCCAGCTCCTCGGTCTCCCTCTCCAGGGCGGCCACTCGCTCGAGCCAGAGGGCGGCCCTGCGCAGGCCTTCGACGTGGGTCGCCAGCTCGATTTCCCGGGCCTGTTTCTCCTCCAGATCGTTTTGCAGCCCCTTCTCCTCGTCGGGGCTTAAAACCTGAATCCCCTTCGCTTCGGCCTGCAACAGCCCAAGCCTGTCGCGTTCCTCGGTGCGGCGTTCATGGACCTTCAAGGATATCAGGCTATAGATTTTGGTGCCGGTGATCTGTTCAAGGATGGGCGCCCGCGCATCGGGGGGGGCCTGGAGAAATGCCGCGAACCCCCCCTGGGCGAGGAGCATCGAGCGGGTAAAGCGCTCGAAATCCATTCCCGTCGCCGTTTCGACGGCTCTGCCCACCTGCGCGAGCCTCGATTCCAGAACAGCTCCCGAATCCGCATCGGCTATCTCGTGCCTCGCCTGCTGCAGCTCGCCATCGGGCCGTCTCCGGGCGCGGTGCTGGCTCCAGTGGCAGCGGTAACGTCCCCTCTGCGTCTCGAAGGTCACCTCGGCAAAGCATTCGCCGCTCTGGCGCGACATGATTTCGTTGCTGCTTTTGGTCACTTTGTCCAGACGGGGCGTTTGGCCGTACAGCCCGATACAGATGGCATCGAGAATCGTCGTCTTCCCCGCGCCGGTCGGTCCGGTGATGGCGAACAGACCGTCCGACGAGTAGGCGGGGTGGGTGAAATCCAGATGCCATTCACCCAGGAGTGAATTGAGGTTTTTGAATCGAACGCCGAGAATCTTCATGCGATCTCCGTTTACTCGGCCATCGTGTCCGCCTCATGGAGGGAGACGATCACTTCCCTGTAGGCGCCGAGCAGCTCCGGGCGCTGCTGCTGGGGGACATTGTGCGAATCGAGGCAGCGGTTGAACACCTCCGCCGCGTCCAGGTCGTCGAGTGATTCCTCCTTGCCTACCCTGCCCAATACGCTTTGCAGGACCCGGTTGTTTTTCACGCAAAGGATCTCCATCCCGGTCCCTTTGTTTGCCTCATCGAGCCGCTCGCGCAGATTGCTTTTGATCTCCTCTCCGTCGTAAACGATTTCAAGCCAGGGTTCTTCCCCTTTGGATCTCAGCGCTTCGATACCGCCGGCGATGGTTTGCCAGTCCCCTCTGAGGGTCTTGAGCTCACGGAACGTGGGCACAGGTATCTCCGTGACAAGGGGCGTCTTGCCCGAGAACTCGGCGAGGACGACGCACTTTTGCTGATCGGCTTCCCCGAAGCCGATGGGGAGCGGCGAGCCGCAGTAGCGGATGACTTCGGAACCGCCCACCTTCTGGGGAATGTGCAGATGCCCCAGGGCAAGATAATCGATGCCTTCGGGAAACAGATCCGCCCCGACCTGCGCCAGGGAGCCGATATAGAGCTCGCGCACCCCGTCGCCGTCGACGGTGCGGCCGCCCGCCGCGAACAGATGCCCCATGGCGATGATGGGAACCGGTGTATTCAACAGGTCGCTTTTCCGCCGGGCCGCCTCGCACACCAGGCGGTAATGGGTCCTGATCCCCTCGACGAGTTTGCGCTCCTTCTCCTCGATGCTCTCGCCCGCCTCGGCAACGCGGATATCGCGGTCTCGAAGATAGGGGACGGCACAGACGACAGCCCCCGGTTCTCGATCCGCTCCGGCGAGCACGATCGCCTCATCCGCGGGGGGGGTGGAGGCGCACCCCACGACGTGGACGTTCAGGTATTTCAGGAGCTCCCGGGGGGCGTTCAGAAAGGTCGGCGAATCATGGTTTCCCGCGGTGATCACCACGTGGCGGTTTGCAGATGCCGCCGCGCGGCAGAGGAAACGGTAATAGATCTCCTGGGCGGTATTGCTGGGGGTGCTGTTGTCAAACACATCCCCGGCGACGAGCAGAAGATCGATCGCTTCGCCCTCGATCAGTCCCAACAGCCAGTTCAGGAAGGCTTCGGACTCTTCGTATCGCTTGCGGCCATGAAGGGTTCGCCCGATGTGCCAGTCGGATGTATGCAGAACCTTCATTTTATCCATCGATCGCTGGTTTCAGCTCTCCCGGTCAAGAAAACGGAGCAATCGGCAGGCGGCGGCGGTGGGGGGCAATCGGCCGTTTTCCACCTCCCGCGCGAGGCTTGGGAGCTGCTTGCGGACTTCCGGGTGGTGGTCGAACCTCTCTCTCAGGCCTTCTTCCACCAGCGACCACATCCAGGCCAGGGACTGGCGGCGGCGGTTCGCTTCCCTCTCGCCGCTGGCGGTCATCACATCCCGGTGCTTGAGGACAATCGACCAGATCTCTTCGATGCCGATTCCTTCCCGGGCGCTGCAGGTCAGTACCGGCGGCGACCAGTTGGGGGAGGCGGGCCTCAGCAGATGAAGCGCCGTCTGGTAGTCCCTTTGGGCAATGCCCGCTCTATCGATGTTGTCCCCGTCCGCCTTGGTGACGGCCAGGGCGTCGGCCAGCTCGAGAAATCCCTTTTTGATCCCCTGCAGTTCGTCGCCGGCGCCGGCCAGTATCAGGACCAGAAAAAAGTCCACCATCGAAGCCACGGTCATTTCCGACTGGCCGATCCCGACCGTTTCGACGATGACCGCATCAAACCCGGCGGCCTCGCAAATCAGCATCGTTTCCCGGGTTTTTCGGGCGACCCCGCCCAGGGTCCCTCCGGAGGGGGAGGGCCGGATGAAGGCTCGGGGGTCGGCGGAAAGCCGCCCCATCCGGGTCTTGTCGGCCAGGATGCTCCCGCCGCTCCGGGTGCTGCTCGGATCGACCGCCAGGACCGCCACCTTCAGCCCTTTTTCGACCAGCGCTATCCCAAGGGCTTCGATAAAGCAGCTTTTCCCGGCGCCGGGGACGCCGGTGATTCCCAGGCGCACCGCTCTTCCGGTATACGGGAGGAGGCGCTCCAGGATCGCCTGGGATGCGGTCTGGTGGTCGGGAAGGGAGCTTTCGATCAGGGTGATGGTTTTGGCCAGAATCCGGTGGTTCCCCGCGAGCAGGCCGGCGACGCTGGTTTCGATATCAGATATCATCCGCTGCTTCGCTCCAGGGCATTGAGCGTCTGATTGGCCGCGTCGATGATCGAGGTGCCGGGGCCAAACACGCCGACCGCGCCGGCATTGTAGAGAAACTCGTAGTCGGCATGGGGAATGATTCCCCCGACGACGACCTTGATATCGTCGCCTCCGCCGGCCTTCAGCGCTGCAATGAGCTGGGGAACCAGGGTCTTATGCCCGGCAACGAGGCTCGAGACGCCGACCAGATGGACATCGTTGTCGATGGCGGTCCTGGCGACCTCTTCCGGCGTCAGGAAGATGGGGCTGATATCCACATCGAATCCCAGATCCGCAAAGGCCGTGGCCACCACCTTGACCCCCCGGTCGTGGCCGTCCTGACCGATTTTGGTCATCAGTATCCTCGGTCTCCGCCCCGCTTTGCCGGCGAAATCGCTGCACCGTTTCCGGATGGCGTCAATGACGGTGCTGTCGACGTATTCCGACGCATAGACGCCGGAGATGCATTGCGTGGTGGCCGTAAAGCGGCCGAACACCTTTTCCATGGCATCGGATACCTCCCCGACGGTTGCCCTGGCCCGGATGGCCGGCAGGGTCGCCTCCAGAAGATTACCCCCGGCCTCGGCGGTCCGCGTGATCTGCTCAAGGGCCTTTTCGACCTCTGCCGCGTTGCGGCGTTCCTTCAATTCCTTGAGCCGGGCGATCTGCTCCAGGCGCACCGCGTCGGTCACTTCACGGACATCCTCCAGGGGTTTTTCCTCGATTTTATACCTGTTCACGCCGACGATCACATCCAGCCCCTGATCGATCCGGGCCTGCTTTCGGGCGGCGGATTCCTCGATGCGGAGTTTCGGCATCCCGGTTTCGATCGCCCTGGCCATACCGCCGAGCGATTCGACTTCGTGGATGATCTTGCGGGCTTCGCGGACGATGCCGTCGGTGAGGGCTTCCAGATAATAGGAGCCGCCCAGCGGATCCACGACCCGGCAGATCTCGGTCTCCTCCTGGAGGATGATCTGGGTGTTGCGGGCGATCCGGGCGGAAAAATCGGTCGGGAGACCGACCGCTTCGTCAAAGGCATTGGTGTGCAGCGACTGCGTCCCGCCGAGGACCGCGGTGAGCGCCTCCAGCGTGGTGCGGATGATGTTGTTGTGGGGATCCTGCTGGGTGAGGCTCCACCCCGACGTCTGGCAGTGGGTTCGAAGGATGAGCGACTGGGGATTTTTCGGATTGAAGGGTTTGATCAGCTCGTGCCACAGGAAGCGCGCGGCCCTGAGCATAGCGATGTCCATGAAAAAATTCATGCCGATGCCGAAGAAGAAGGAGAGCCGGGGGGCGAAGGTGTCGATGTCCAGCCCCGTGGCCAGCGCGGCCTTCACATATTCGACGCCGTCCGCCAGGGTGAAGGCGGTCTGCAGGACCGAGTTGGCCCCCGCCTCCATCATATGATAGCCGCTGATGCTGACGGTGTTGAACCTGGGCATGTGCTCGGAGCAGTACCCGATGATGTCCGAGACGATCCGCATCGAGGGGCCGGGAGGATAGATGTAGGTATTGCGGGTCAGATATTCCTTCAGGATATCGTTTTGAATCGTCCCGGTCAGTTTTTCCTGGGGGACCCCCTGCTCCTCGGCGGCCACGATGAAGCCGGCAAGAACGGGAAGGACCGCGCCGTTCATGGTCATCGAGACGGACATCTCGTCGAGCGGAATGCGATCGAAGAGGATCTTCATGTCTTCGACCGAATCCACGGCAACCCCGACCTTCCCGATATCGCCGACGACACGGGGGTTGTCCGAGTCGTACCCCCGATGGGTGGCCAGATCGAAGGCGACCGAGAGCCCCTTCTGCCCGGCGGCGAGGTTCTGCCGATAAAAGGCGTTGGATTCGCGGGCCGTGGAAAAACCGGCGTATTGACGGATCGTCCAGGGTCTGCCGGCGTACATGGTGGCCATGGGGCCGCGGACATAGGGGGGCAGGCCGGGGAGGGTGTTGACGTGTTCCATCCCCTCCAGGTCTTCGGCGGTGTAGAGGGGTTTGACCCGGATCCCTTCCGGGGTCATCCAATCGAGTACTTCGGGGGGTTGTCCTTTGAGAAGTTTGGTCGCAAGGTCTGTCCACTGTTTCTTTTGCGGATGATTCGCCATGGCTCGCTCCATAAACGACGCAATCGATAGTGCTGAAAAATAGCTATTCGTTTATAAGACCCTTTCTTCGCTTTGTCAACGGATATGGATTGGATGGTGCTTGCCCTATCCAACGATTACAGGTTCGGTAACCGAAGTCGCTCCGGTTCGATAATCGCTTCTGCCTCGATTTCAACGAGCATCTCCGGCATCGCCAGGCCCGCCACAACCACAGTGGTGCTTGTGGGCAGCGGCACTGAAAAAAATTTCAGGCGCTCGTCACTGGCCTCGAAATAGGCTTTCATGTCTGTCACGTAGGTCGTCGTGCGGGTCACGTCGGCCAGGGTGGCGCCAACCGATTCCAGTGAAATCCGGATATTTTCACAGACCTTGCGGATCTGCGCCCGCATATCCCCCTTTCCCTCCAACGCACCGGCGGAATTACGGGCCGTCCTTCCGGCGATGTAGAGATGCGCATGGTCGCCCGTCTTGACCACGACGACAGGTGTGTAAAGAATCCGATTGTTTCCGGCGACTTTGTAAGTGTTATCCGGGGTGATGTAATAACGCTCCAGCATGGGGTTTCTCCTTTTAATAAAATGCTCCTGTTGCCGCGATCGAGCCGTCACACTTTCTGGAATCGCTCCAGAACTTCATGGGTATAGGACCCGCTCAATAGGCCCAGTGAAAGATACCCTTGCCGATCAGGTTCATAATGACGGGAACACTGTAGATCAGGCCGATCGCTCCGATTTTACGGCGATCCGTTTTCATGCCGATGACGAGTATGACCGCCACGTAGAAATGAAAATAGCCGAAGAGGAAAATCAGCCAGACGCCGCCAAAGGAAAGATTCCAGAAGGGGTATTCCCAGACAAGGTGACCACCGATGTTCAGCAGGCATTCCACAAAAACACAGAAGACCGAATAGGCGACCGCCCAAAACCAACGGTTTGGAACCCCCAAGATTTTGTCTTCTTTTTTGTCTGCAAGTGTATGGTAGTAAATGATCCCGGAGATTGCGAACATGAACATGATCTCGATGTTCCATCCAATCATTGTCCTCAGGGCCGTGTCGCCGGGGGTAGTCCAGAAGGCCGAACGGTTAGTGAAATGGAAAACCCAACCGTTCCATGTCTCATTGAAGAAGTCCATACCGAAAACGGTAAGGCCTGCAAAGATGGCATTCCAATCCCCTGTCTCTCGTGCCTTCTTCATCTCCGTGACGTAAATGTAGATGGTGATGGCCAAAAGAGGGATAATGTACCACTTGATCATCGTCAGGTCCCATAGCCCGTTTAGGGCCGCCTTGGATGCTGGGGTCGGCATTGTCGCACCTCCTCTCGATAAAATGTTGCTATCCCGTTATTGACACTCAGTCACGAGCCCGATGCCATTTATGTGTATGTATCGGTAACGGACATTAAATACACGTATACAGTGATCAATATCCTGAAACACTGATCAGCACCTTTCTGTCTCGTGGCACATTATCGAAATCGACCAGAACGATCTGTTGCCAGGTTCCCAAACCAAGACGGCCCTGGATCAAAGGAACAGTGAGAGAGGGTCCCATAAGCGCCGCCCTTACGTGGGCATAACCGTTTCCATCGCCCCATCTGGCGTCATGCCGATATGGGATTCCGGATGGTGTAAGGCGTTCGATGGCTTCCTGTAAATCCTTAACAACCCCGATTTCGTATTCGATTGTTGTGACCGCTGCTGTGGAGCCAGGGACAAAGATGAGAACCTGTCCCTCTGTCAATCCCGACTCGGCGACTTTACGGGACACATGGGCCGTGATGTCAATGATGTCGGTATCGCCACTGGTCTTGAATGACAGGTATGCATTTTTGATTTTGAAGTTCATGGAGAGACCCTGATCATGTTACGGGTACTTTGGTATCGAGATCTTCAGCCATCAGCGCCCCGTATCTTCAACCGTTTCCGGAAATCCATCGGTTTCTCATATCCTGGTAATGCCCATATCCCTGCCTTTGCGGATCTCGCTTCCTTCTCCGCCCGCACGAACTGTGATCGATTCAACAAATTGGCTTGGTTTATGAGTACGACCCGTGCGTTGATTGATTTTGGGCGTTTCCGAGTCATCTGTACCGTAGAGTCTGACCCGCAGTTTGGTTTTTTCCGGAGTGGTGACTTGGATGGTATCGCCATCTGAAACCTTGGTGACCTTGGCGGTTACGGTGCGTATCGGTTCTCGATCGAAAGAGAGAGAGGTGAAGAGAAAGGTGGTTATTGCCGCAAAGCAGAGGGTGAAATAGACTTTTACGGGGGATATTTTTGGGTACATGGCGCAACCGTTGTGATTTATCGGATACGGGTTGAGAATAGGGAAAATAGGAGAGGATGTCAACGGAATAAGTGGCTTCGCTCCCTCCACTTGGTAATCAGCAAGACTGTTTATAGAAAAATAATGGTGTGGACGGAAATGTCTTCACCTGCTTATCCTCGGTTGGCTAAATCACTGAGAATCAATGATAATCAATCGTACTGTTTCGCACTGAACACAGCCCCGTTTTCAACACGAAACCCGGGTTGCAGGTTTATTATCGGCGCCCTGAAATTTACGATAGCTCCGTTCTGAACAGTCAACCCCATACCGGCGGTAATGGATGTCGTCGCCGTACAATTATAGGTATTGCCGGATGTGAATGTCATGTTCTGAAGCACTACCACATCTCCAGAACAACCATTTTCTCCTGTTACCGGAATATTAGCACCACCCCCACCAGTAAAGACCAGCGTACCAGTGTTTGTACCGGGAGATGTCGGTTGGTATCGGACGGTGACAACCTGACTCTGATTGTAGCCAAGGCTATAATTTCCTCCTGAGACAATATTAAAAGGGGCAGCCGCGGTCGCATTGCCCACTAAGGTTCCGCTCCCAATGTTTTTAACCGTCAAATACAAATCCTTTGTCGATCCAACAGGAATATATCCGAAATTGAGACTGCTGGGCGTCAACTGCATGATTGGCGTTACTTCTCCAACACCAAGTTGGCAGATGTTGAAGGTCTTACCCGCGATCGTCAACGTCCCGTTGCGGCGGTTGCCCACATTGGGGCCGGACTCATAAGTTAAGGCCCATTGTTTATTGTTACTGCCACCGGAAACAATGGCTGCCCAGCTTGCGTTGCTCATGCTGGTCCAGGGACAGCCGGGGCCGATCAAGACATTGATAGTCCCTATGCCACCGCCTGCTGGAAGACACGCGCTACTTCCTAAAAGCTGAGCATCACACATTCCACGGCAGGGCCTATAAAGATCGTAAGTCCCGGCGCTTCCTGGGTTCACGATATAGGTATAATTCCCCGTTTTCGGGAGGGTCCAGGTCTGGGCGCTTCCTCCGTACTCGGTACCGTCAATGCCGGGAACATCACCCGTCACGAATTGCCCATCCGGATCAAAAAGAGCTCCATTTCTGGAACTTGTTCCGGTGGTTGAGTTCAGGAAGAGGCCTGCCCTCCCGCCTGCGGTGCCGGAGAATTTATAGGCATCTATTTTATTATTACTGTACGGGACGCCGATAAAGGCCTGACCGCAGGCAATGGTATTGGCGCAACGTCCCGTTAAAAACTGAAGGCCGACATCATAGGTGCCGGTGCCCAATCCGTTAGAGTACCAGTCGCTGTCTTCGACGTTGATGGTATAGGTTCCCGTTTCCGGCAAAGGGCCGAAATAGTTCACTCCCCCGTCAGAGTGTATCAGTTGGCTACCGTCCGGGTTGTAAAGCCTAAAATTTGGGAAAAATGATCCGGAGGTCGAGCCTGTCTTGTTTATGTCAACCATCACCATCTCGCCCGCATTGGCCGAGAAGCGGTAGGCCTTCATTTGAAGCGGGGTGGTGATTTGATCGCTGACCGTCTGCCCGCAGGCAATGGATGTGCTGCAGCCACCTCCTTTTATAAATTGCAAGCTGACACGATATTGGCCGGTTTGTGAAGTACGCCAAAATGAAAAGGCGCCCGTGCCGGGTAGCGTAATAGTTACAGGGTATTCTCTTTCCTGGATCATATTTTCTCCAAACCAAATTCTTAGGACGATCCAGTCGCCCTCGTTGGCCGGAAACTCAAAGGGATACTCTGCGCCATAATTCGAATAAGAGGGGTCGGGTCGATAGTTTCCGGCTATCACTTCGCCGCACCCGATAGCTCCCGCCTGAAGGACGTCATGATGAGCGAGCTCATGAAAATCGATTTGGCCGAGTCGAGGTGCCCCACCGTTATTAGAGTAATGAAAACCTACGGTTTTTGAATTGGTGGTCCAAGCACGAGGGTCCGAAGGATCCTGACCCGAAATCCAAGGAGTGTTACTGAATAAGCCCCAGGGGCATAATGCGCCCGGGGGATCTACAATGCTCCCATCGTCGAAAATGGCCCGCACACGTACATTGAAATTCCCTGTCCCCCCGGCGGCATGCAGCGGCCACGGGAAAACTCCAGTCGTGAATTCGCAACCGTAGCCTGAATCCTCTTCCCGGATCCTGCCGATACCGGCTCCGCCTGGCACGGTAAACCGAACCGACGAATTGGAGCCCGAAGATTGCAGAGTAATGTTCGCAACAGGTTCGCCCTCAGAGGCGGCTGAGCCGCCCAAAGCGCTCTCGGAGGAAATTCTTCCTGATAGGCTCGGTTCTGACGTGGTCAAAGCTCCTGCCGCCGCATATATCGGGTTCGAATTACAGAAACAGACGACCAGGATAAGTGAGAGGAATTTGACGAGGGAAGCAATTGGGAACTTGTACTTTCCCAAGAAATAATGCCGTGCTGAGAAAGCAATAATTTTCATGGCAGCCATCTGTTGCATAAGATGCAATGTACGAAACGCCGATAACTGCAATATACTCAAACCGACGATTCGATGATGACTAACAGCCCCTTACTCTACAGCATCCTCATAGTAAGACGAGAAAAATTTTTACACGATATTGCCTTCACAAATTGAAAATATAGAAAAAAGTTCTTGTTTGTCAAGAAATATGTTGTCTTATAACGGACACCATTCGAAAGCACCATACTTTCTATCTTCGACGAATGAGTGACTTCAGGAAGCTTCTGCTCAGCTCACATAATCACCGATTTTCACGGAGCTATAACCGTCATTTGAGGACAAGATTTTAATGCCTCCTTCATTGGAACTTCAGGGTCAGTTTGGCGCCGTCGAGCCAAGAGATGGACTGCGGCATTCTCTGCC
>Ga0194127_10008790_pt1 | contig 10750 bp, 7 predicted proteins | sample TA2KigC100mmetaG_FD_148624 | JGI IMG/M metagenome (GOLD analysis project Ga0194127, IMG submission 148624) | Freshwater microbial communities from Lake Tanganyika, Tanzania - TA2015036 Kigoma Deep Cast 100m | ecosystem: Environmental > Aquatic > Freshwater > Lake | place: Tanzania: Lake... | reverse complement strand
GGCAACATAGGCAATGATTCCGGTCCAGATAAAAATTGTGGTGTATTTGGATAACATACCCAATCCGGCAAAAACTCCGGTGAGCAAAATATACTTTCTGGCATCACTGTCAATGGATGTCCGCCGGATTGCTTTGATGGCAAAGAAAACGGATAAGAGCCAGAATAACATTTGCGGGGTATCGGGAAGGATGAAAACCCCTGTTATGATGAATCCGTAAATTGAAGTAGAATAAAGTAAGGCTGCATAAAATCCGGTTAAAGAATCTTTAATTTGCTTGCCAATTAAATAAAACAGCCAGCAATTCAATGATCCGAAAATCACGGATCCCAGACGGAGAAACAATTCACTGTCGAAAAGAAGATTGAAAGAAAATAACTGAATTATAAAACCAACCATGGGAGGATGATCAAAATGGCTCAAATCGGGATATAAAGCATAAGTCCGGTAATAGACCTCATCATTACCAAGCTCAAGGGAATAAGAAAGAAACATCCTGATCAAAGCAGAGGCAGTGATCAGGAATGCCATTGCTTTCCTGATTTTCAATTCAGCCATTTTCAGAGTTTTGGCTTTCTGCGGAATTTTTTCCTGAAAACAAATATATTGACAAAAATAAAGATCAATGTCCCAAATCCAAGGACCCTTAAAAGTGCAGTCCGATATATATCTACCTCCGGAATGGAAAATTTTGCCGGCTGATCCTGATTTGTCCGGCAAACCGGATTCAGGTAATAAGTGATTCCCTGGCTGTACTCAATTTCGGCTCTCACATAGGTATCTGACCGGCTGATCTTATATGCTGCCGAATCCGCATCAAATGTTGTAGTAAGAACTTTTCCTCCCTGACCGATAAAGCGGATTTCATTGGCTGGCGAATCCGTCGCTATTTTTAAAGTGTCATTAGTGACACGGATCATTTTAATTGCGGGCAGTAGCTTTGTTCGTTCCCTTTTATCTTCAAATGATTCTCCGTTGGGGCGCATAATTTTTGCCCCATAAGCACGGCCTTCCTTTAATGCAAGGATAATTTCTTCCTGATCGGTGCTTGCTGAGTTGATAAACGTGCAATGATGGCCGATCTCATCCGGGTTTGAAACATCATGCGCATCATCATCGCCAAGGATGGTTACATAATTTCCTGCCGATAGGGCCGAATCCCAGTGTGCCGGAGAAGTCCGGTAATTATTCAAAACTTCGACGCCATCGTAATTCGAAAGATAAGTCATGTCTTCGGGTGCGTATCCGTTACGAAATCTCGGATGTGCGATATAGGTGAGGTCACTTCCTTTTCTAAGCAGGTTCAGAACATGCTGCTTATTATGAAGGGACTGAAAGAAAGGATAGTCTGTCCACAGAACTTTGCGTGCACCGATCATAACCTGATGATTCTTTTTAATGCCGTAGCCATGTTCATAAACAGCTACATATCCCGGCTCCCCTGACCTGAAGCGATTAATTTTCTGGTAATCGGAAGTGCCGATGATGTCGTACCACTGACTTTTGTATGTTTCGTATATTACCTCGTTGGAATTTTCGCGCCCTGCAGTTATTCCAAGCCATGCATAAGATTGAACCTGGAAATTGGCCTTCTTCCAGTGTTTAAAATCAGCCTTCTGATAGGGATTAAAAATTTTAGTTCCGCTAAAAGGCATCGGTGTATTAAACTTATAAACAGGACAAAGGATGTATTCAACAACAATGATTAACAGAATAAGTGAGATGAAAAGCAGTAAAGTCTTCCCGATGTGTTTAATAATTTTTAAAGCCATGCAAAAGCGTATTTGGATTGTGGGCAAAATTAATAGATATTTGAAGGGAATGCGCATCAAAGTTTCGTAATTGTTTAACAATTGATACAGTAATCATCGATTGGCGCAATTCAATTATATTGTATACTCATTCTTGGCAGGTTTGCGACAGTAAAGCTGCTTAGAATGAGTTATACCGAGAGGAACAGCAGCGTAAAATTCGCAAATCTGTTCCAATTCGGTATAAAACAATAAGTTGAAACAAATCCTGTCAATTTATCGTACTATCGCTCATTCCTGACAAAAAGGAAATTTATATATAAACTCCTGAAATTAAGGACTCAATCCAAAAAAAAGTGAATTTGTTTTTAGTTGAAAGGATGAAATAGAACTGTATTGTTAAAATTTATTCTCATTTTGGGAAGGATAAAAAAAAGATAGTATTTTCGAAAAAAAATTGCCGGTGATATGAATTCATTTAAAATTTTTATTGTTGAAGATGATCCTTTGTATGGCGAAATGTTGAAATATCATCTATCCCTTAATCCTGACAATGAAGTTTTTAAATTTGAAACAGGCAGTGAATGCCTGAAAAACCTTTACCAGGGACCGTCACTTATTTCACTCGATTATTCTCTGCCCGATATGTCAGGATTCGATGTAATTAAAAAGGTAAGAGAATATAACCAGGATATTCCGATAGTCATTGTTTCGGGCCAGGAAGATGTGGCTACGGCAGTCAGGCTATTAAAGGACGGAGCCTATGATTATTTTGTAAAAGATGAAGACACCAAGGAGCGACTTTGGAACACACTTAAAAATATCAAGGAGCGGCTTGAATTAAAGGAAGAAATCAATACCCTGAAGGAGGAGATCGGAAAAAAATATGAGTTCAGAAAAATTATAAAGGGCAACAGCCAGGCTATTAAACAGATTTTCCAGCTCATCGAGAAGGCAACTTTTACCAATATCACGGTTTCGCTTTACGGTGAAACAGGAACAGGGAAAGAACTTGTAGCCAAAGCAATCCATTATAATTCTACCAGGGCAAGATATTCCTTTGTGCCGATCAATGTTACGGCCATTCCTACGGAACTAATCGAAAGCGAGTTTTTCGGGCATGAGAAGGGATCGTTCACCGGAGCCAATTCGAGAAAAATAGGAAAATTCGAGCTGGCTAACAGGGGAACGATTTTTCTGGATGAGATTGGCGAAATGGATTTAAACATGCAGGCAAAGCTGTTAAGGGTGATCCAGGAGAAAGAGCTGACGCGCGTTGGCGGTCTCAAGCCTATTAAATTCGACGCCCGTGTAATCGTAGCAACGAACCGGAATCTTGCCAAGGAAGTTCAGAAAGGAAATTTCAGGGAAGATTTATATTACAGATTATTAGGTTTACCAATTGAGATACCGCCGCTGAGATTCAGGGGCAATGATATTCTGATTCTCGCAAAACACTTCGTTGACGAGTTTTGTAAGGAGAATAAATTGAACAAGCTCGAAATTTCATCAAAGGCACAGGAAAAATTATTGAAGTATCCTTTTCCGGGTAATGTACGGGAACTGAAGGCGGTTATGGAGCTTGCCTGTGTTCTAACCAATTCACTTAATATTGATGAAGAGCACATCACCTTTAATTCCACCAATGCAAAGAGTGATTTTCTTTTAGAGGAGGATACGCTTGATGGATATGTGAAAAAAATAGTGAAGTTTTACCTTCAGAAATACAACAACAATGTAATGGTGGTCGCCAAAAAGCTTGATATTGGAAAATCCACCATCTACCGGATGCTAAAAAATAACGAGATATAACTATAAACAACCAGGTGTTGATACTTTTTGGTGATGCAATGTTTTTTACATTTTATTTCATGATAATTTCCCTTTTTTAATTCAATGTTTTTCAAAAAGAGAATACTGCTTTTGGCTCATTAGAGTAAATCCTTTAAATACAATTGATTGGACATGTGGTATAATAGTTGCGAAATCCCACTCGTTAAAAAAAGAAGAAAATTACAATTTACTGTTAAATAATTTTTAAAAAGAAATATCAATGGACTCTAAGAAATTGTTTGATCTGACTAACTTGAATGAGATGCTTGGTGGGGACCAAAAAGCAATTTTTCAAATGATAAAGATTTTCCTGCAGGCCACTCCCGAAAGTCTGAGTGAATTGAATAAATGTTACCAGAAGGATGATAGCGATGGCGTCAGCAAGTTGGCTCATAAACTAAAATCATCTGTTGATATTTTTTGCATCAATGATATCAAGCAGGATATCAGGCGTCTGGAAAACAATACCCGCGATAATATCAATAAGGATGAAATACCTGACCTTGTTGAAAAGATCAATGCAATTCTGAACCGCGCTATTGAACAGGTAAAAGAAGAAAGAGAAATTCTTCACAAGCAACTTTTCGAGAACGAAAACGCCGCTAAACCCTGATTATAAAGGAATATTCCCGTGCTTTTTAGGTGGGTTCGTCTGAGCCTTGTTCTGCGTCATATCCAGCGCCTGGATAATTTTATTCCGGGTTTGTTTCGGATATATAATTTCATCAACATAGCCTAAAGCAGCTGCTTTGAACGGACTTGCGAATGTCCGTTTATACTCCTCAACCGCCTGCTTTTTATCCTTCTCATTTAACTTGTCTCTGAAAATTATATTTACAGCTCCTTCAGGTCCCATAACCGCAATTTCAGCTGTGGGATATGCATAATTAACATCGGCCCCGATATGCTTGCTCGACATTACGTCATAAGCGCCTCCATAAGCTTTGCGGGTAATGATGGTGATCTTGGGAACTGTGGCTTCGGCAAAGGCATATAAAAGCTTGGCCCCATGCTTGATAATGCCACCGAATTCCTGGGCAGTGCCGGGTAAAAATCCGGGAACATCAACAAAAGTGATCAGGGGTATGTTGAACGCATCGCAAAACCTGACAAAACGCGCTCCTTTGGTTGACGAATTAATATCGAGCACACCGGCAAGGATCGCAGGCTGGTTAGCTACAATACCGACAGGTCTGCCGCCCATCCTCGCACCCCCGACAATGATATTCTGAGCAAAATAGGGCATCACCTCAAAGAAATTGTGATCATCTGCTACAGTAGTGATGATTTCTTTAATATCATAGGGCTTATTGGGATCATCGGGGACAATCGTCTGAAGACTTTCATCTTCCCGGTTAATATCATCAGTGCAGGGTTTAACAGGCGGATCTTCCATGTTATTGGATGGAATAAAGCTCAGCAATTCCCTGATCATCATCATGGCCATCTCGTCATCTTCGGCAATAAAATGAGCTACTCCGCTTTTTGAATTATGGGTCATGGCTCCGCCAAGGTCTTCCATCGTCACTTCCTCGTGAGTAACAGTTTTGATCACCTCAGGACCGGTAACGAACATGTAGCTCGTGTTTTTTACCATGAGGATAAAATCAGTGATGGCGGGCGAATATACCGCTCCGCCGGCACACGGGCCGAGCACTGCTGAAATCTGTGGTATCACACCTGAAACAATAGTATTACGGTAAAAAATATCCGCATAGCCCGCAAGGCTTTCAACTCCTTCCTGAATTCTTGCTCCGCCCGAATCATTCAGACCGATAACAGGAGCTCCCATTTTCAGCGCCAGATCCATGATCTTGATGATTTTGTCGGCATTGGCGCGGCTGAGGGTTCCCCCGAAAACCGTAAAATCCTGAGCGAATACGTAAACAAGCCTCCCGTCAATTTTTCCGTAGCCGGCAACCACTCCATCGCCCATGATTTTATTTTTGTCCATCCCGAAATCCGTGGCTCTGTGGGTTACGAATTTGTCAACCTCTACAAAAGTTTCCGGATCGAGCAAATCTTTAATCCTTTCCCTCGCAGTCTTTCTGCCCGCCTTGTGCTGTCGTTCAATTCTTTCTTTTCCTCCGCCTAATTCCGCAAGTTTATTTCTTTCTTCAAATTGCTTTAACTTCTCTTCCAATGCCATAAAATCTGGTTTTAAATCGGGTTCTTACTCAATGATTATCAGGGGCTGATTACCATCCACGGTGTCGCCCTCCTTCACCAGGACAGCTTTAATCTTCCTGTCGCTTTTCACTTTATATTCACTTTCCATTTTCATTGCCGAGACAATAACGACGGTTTCTCCGGCCTTGACCTGATCGCCTTTTTTTACAAGGATCTTTACGATCTTCCCGGGCATGGGTGAGGAAATTGCCGTTGTATCGCCGAGGTGATCCTGTTTGCGGTTCATCAGGTATTTGGCTTCAGCATCCATGATATCCACATCGTAACAGTTATACAGGGTGCTGATGGTGTAAGACTTCGGTGTTTTTCCGTTGGCAAGCTCTACGTTATAGGATTTGTTTCGGTAAAGGATCGAATAAACACCTTTTTCAACCATTACGAGATCTACAAGGTAAACTTTTCCATTGATTGAAATCTGGTGCTTGTCACCGTCTTTGCCCAGCAGCTCGACGCTTACCGATTGACCGTCAATATTTATTTCCAAAGCCATAAATCCCTGAATTACATTCTTAATAAATTCTTTTTCCGGTTTTTCGCCTTCCATTCATTTCCCGATTTCACCTGGGCTACTCTCTGCTGTGTTTGTGCGATCCGGTTGTGATAGTCAATAAAAGCTGCGATGATAGCCATTGCCTTGCAGTCGCCAACGCACGATTCCTTCTCTTCGAGGAAGCTCTTGTTTTTTTCGATGAAATGGGTGTTATAAGTGCCTTCCACGAAATCAGGTGTGTTCATGATCCTTTCGAGGAACTTGATTGATGTTTTCACTCCGGTTATCTTGTATGAATGAAGTGCACGCTTCATCCGGGCTATGGCTTCGGACCTTGTTTTACCCCAGACAATCAGTTTCGAGATCAGGGGGTCGTAATAAATAGGAATTTCAAAACCCTCATAAACATACCCGTCATGGCGAACCCCGAAGCCGAGAGGTTCGGTGATGTGCTGGATAACACCCGGACTGGGCATGAAATTATTATCGGGATCCTCAGCATAAATACGGCATTCAATCGCATGGCCATTCTGCGATAGCTGCTTTTGACCAAAGGTAAGCTCAAGTCCGTTGGCTATGTTGATTTGTTCCCGAACCAGGTCAATGCCGGTTACCCTTTCCGTGATCGGATGCTCAACCTGAAGACGTGTGTTCATCTCAAGAAAGAAATAATTCAGGTTATCATCCACGATGAACTCGATAGTGCCGGCTCCCTCATATTTGGCTGCTTTTGCCACAGCTACCGCATGGTTACCCATTTCTTTTCTGATCTTTGGCGTCATCAGCGGACTCGGTGTTTCCTCAATCACTTTCTGATGTCTTCTCTGAACCGAACACTCTCTTTCGAACAGATGGATAACATTTCCATGACGGTCAGCAAGAATCTGGAACTCGATGTGATGGGGCGACCCGATATATTTTTCAATATAAACCGCATCATTGCCGAAAGCCGCCTTTGCCTCCGATTTGGCTGCGCGGATCGAAGGAATAATATCAGCTTCATCTTTTACCAGCCTCATTCCTTTTCCTCCTCCGCCGGCTGATGCCTTGATCATAACCGGCAATCCGATTTTCCGGATAATTTTCACGGCTTCTTCATCCCTGATGATGGGATCGGTAGTGCCAGGAACCACTGGAACTCCGGCTTTCATGATGGTTCTGCGGGCTGTGATCTTATCGCCCATGGAAGATATTGATTTGGCAGAGGGTCCGATAAAAATGATCCCTTCTTTTGAGCACCTGTCGGAGAATTCAGCATTTTCGGAAAGGAAGCCGTATCCCGGGTGGATCGCGTCTGATTTTGATTTTTTAGCGGCGGCAATGATCCTGTCAATAGAGAGGTAGCTTTCGGCAGATGGGGACGGCCCGATAAAGTAGGCTTCGTCGGCATAGCGGACATGCATTGACCGGCGATCGGCTTCAGAATAAACCGCCACCGTATGGATTCCCATCTCACGGCAGGTTCGCATGATCCTGACAGCTATTTCACCCCGGTTTGCGACAAGTATTTTCTTTATCATGTACTGAACTTGTTTGTGACAATGCTGATTGAAAATGAAGTATTCCGAATCAGAACAGGTTTGCGAATTTTACGTTACTGTTCCTCTCGGTATAACTCATTCTAAGCAGTTCCCGCCTTTGGTGGGACCAGCCAAGAATGAGTATAATTAAATGGTAAAACATCTAAAAAGCTTCATATAAAAGAGAGGCAAAATTAAACATTTTATTAAAACGGTTTGGATGCAGGAGAATAACTGATCCAGGAGAACGGAGCAGCCGGTTCGAAATGCCTGGCGCTTTCAGAAAGTTTTCGAATCTGTGTATTTGAACTGTGAGTATGGTTCTGCGAAAATCTTTGCGATCTGTGGGAAATCTTCTCCTCTCACGACTATTTATTACAAACTCAGGACTTCATTTATATGTCTTTATTAACACTCCTCTTTTAGTAAACAATTCCGACATGACGTCGGCATGGAATGAAATTGATTTAATTTCGGTTTCTGATATTGTATTCACATGGCTTTAAATTATATCTGGATCGCTTTTTTCATCATTGCTTTCATAGTCGGCCTTTTCCGCCTGATCTTTCTTGGGGATATGGATGTCTTCCCGAATATAGTGAACGGCACCTTCGACAGCGCTAAGACAGGTTTTGAAATATCCCTCGGACTTACCGGCGTTCTGACCCTATGGATGGGGCTGATGAAAATAGGGGAGATGGGTGGTATCGTGAAGGTGTTTTCACGGATTGTCGGACCCTTCTTTGCCAGGCTTTTTCCCGGCCTTCCGAAAAACCACCCGGCAAACAGCTCCATTATGATGAACTTTGCTGCGAACATGCTCGGACTCGATAATGCCGCAACTCCGCTCGGACTCAAAGCCATGAAGGAAATGCAGGAAACAAATCCGATAAAAGACACGGCTTCCAATCCAATGATCATGTTCCTTGTATTAAATACCTCAGGACTGACCATCCTGCCGATTTCCATTATGGTGTTTCGAACACAGCTCGGCGCAACCGATCCTTCGGATATCTTCATCCCCATTTTACTTGCCACCTTTTTCTCGACCTTAGTGGGACTGATTTCAGTGGCCATTTACCAGCGTATCAATTTGCTCGACAAAGTTATTCTGGCTTACCTTGGCAGCATCAGCCTGCTGATCATCGGGATCATCTGGTACTTTTCCGGGCTTCCTAAAGAACAGATCAGCCAGATATCTTCGGTTGCGAGCAACATCATCCTGTTTTCCATTATCATTGCGTTTATAATGCTCGGACTGCGAAAAAAGATCAATATCTATGAGGCTTTTATCGAAGGCGCAAAGGATGGATTCGGTGTTGCCATAAAGATCATTCCCTTTCTTATTGCCATACTGGTTGCCATCGGCGCTTTCCGGGCATCCGGCGCAATGGAGATATTGATTGATGCAATTCGGTCAGGAGTAGCGACACTGGGTTTGGACACCTCATTCGTTGATGCGCTGCCCACTGCTTTCATGAAACCGCTGAGCGGCAGCGGAGCGCGGGGGATGATGGTGGACGCGATGAAAACCTTCGGAGCCGATTCCTTTGCCGGAAGGATTGCCTGTATTGTACAGGGCTCAGCCGATACCACCTTTTATATTCTTGCCGTTTACTTTGGCTCGGTAGGCATTAAAAAAACACGCTATGCTTTAGGCTGCGGACTACTGGCTGATTTTGCAGGAATAACCGCCGCGATAGTAATGGGGTACTTGTTTTTTGGGTAAAGAAATTCTTGCCACGAAGACTCGAATGCACAAAGGTTCTCTATAAAAATTACTTGTTTTTGCCATTGTTGTTTTCAAGCATTGGAACCGAAACTTCATTGTTGATGATCATGAAGGGAACCCTCACGCGGTCGATATTGTTTGCTATCCAGGGATCCTTGAACATCCAGTCTTTGAATGTATCATTTGAAATCAGATAACAGTTTTCAAATTTGACTTTTTGCAGCAGGAAATCATCCGCTGAAGTGTGGGACGGCGCTTCAAGATACTTTACAGAATTTTTGACTTTATCATAAATATGTGCATCCGTAACGGCATGTCTCAGAGAAGAATCGGCGATCACATAAATTTCTGTAAAACGAAGTGATTTCAGTTTGTTCGCCATAAGCAGGATGTTCTGATATTTCGGCTTAATGCCAGAGCCACGATCAGCGGAAGCATAAGCTACATTGCTGCCGTCGAGGTAAATTTTCTTGTCAGATATTCGCGAAATCTCGAAGAATTCACCCTCTTTGTCGTAATGACCGTTCTTTTTGACATCTTCGTTGCCGGAGAGGAAGGCTGCAATATCATCTGAATTATTCAAATTACATTTAAACCAGCCGGGCAAAATCTTCTTCCCGTTTTCATCCTCTGTTTTATGTTTTTCCAGTATCTCCTGGACCAGATCTGTCAGCTTCTTGAGCGAAAGCTTTTTCCCATTTTCGAATTTCGAAAGCTCTTTCAATAATTCCACTTCATCGAAGCCCAGCTTTCCTGCTGCTTTTTTCTCAAAGTCGAGGTAAGTGAAATAATCATGCCCGGTTTTAATATTCAGTACCATAGCCTTATTGTAACTTTCTGCATTCACAAAACCGGCTTTTGTAGCCTGCATATAATCCTCAGCATAAAGAAATCCATGCTGCATGGCAAGATCGTATAATGCTTTATCCGGGAATCCGCTAAAGAACGCTTTGTGAAATTCCTGGTAATCTTTAAATCCTTTCTGATATGAGAACCGATAAAGGGCAATAGCCGAATCAAGCTTGCTTTTGTCAGTACCTGCCGGAAATACACGAGCTTCTGCAAGTTCATTTTTAAAGGCTTCAAAGTTCTCTATAAATCCACCTCTCTGCGCATTGACCAACAATCCTCTGTCCGTTATCCCTGCTTTGCGACATTCGATGAATTCCTGGTAAGTCAGAAAGTTTCCTTTTCGGGCTTCATAGAAGTCAGTGGCATTGGGAAATCCCTGTTC
>Ga0194127_10008788_pt1 | contig 10751 bp, 8 predicted proteins | sample TA2KigC100mmetaG_FD_148624 | JGI IMG/M metagenome (GOLD analysis project Ga0194127, IMG submission 148624) | Freshwater microbial communities from Lake Tanganyika, Tanzania - TA2015036 Kigoma Deep Cast 100m | ecosystem: Environmental > Aquatic > Freshwater > Lake | place: Tanzania: Lake... | reverse complement strand
GCGCTAGCTTGTTAAATGCGTATATTATCGCATCAATCACAGGTTGAAGCATCTTCAAGAAACCACCCGTGCCCGGCATGCCGCCGACGCTTGAGGGATTCTTCAGCATTTCAACAAGCTTTACTATCATGTTGGCTAATTGATCAGCTGCCCATTTAATAAGACCACCCATCGCTTTTAGGATGGCTTCAAAGAATTTCTTGAAGCCTTCAAGAATTTTCTTACCCGGCGCGGATCCTTCATTAAAGAAGTCAAAGAAGACCGACTTTAGCCGATCCATCAGACCGCTCATATCTTTGATCGATCCGTTTTTAAAGTCTGTAAAAGCTTTTAAGACGCCGTCACACATCCTCTTGTATCTTGCAGGGTTGAAGAGATCAGCTAGTCCCTCGAGAATCTTGCTGACACCCGGGAAAGACTTGACGAACATGTTACCCAAATCAAAGCCCAGCTTACCAACGTGCTTCATGGACTGTCTTAGATTTATGAGAACCTTCTGGAATTCTTGTGATTTGGTAATTCCCTCAGTGAATCCCCTGAAAAAACTATCTAAGAAAGATTTGCCGCCCGAGCCGCCGCCGCCGGACTGCACTACTCTTTCTATCTGTACGGCGAGTTGCTTCATGGCATCTGCTTGCTTTAGCGTAGTGTCTTCAGCCTTCTTAGACTCCTTGTTGATGTCCTCAAGCATGTCACCCTGGTCTTTTTGGGCCATCGCGGCGTCAAAAGTTGCCGCGTCTAGACCGGTCTGCTGCTGAATTAATTTTCTTTCATGAAAGCTGAGCTGAGACAGATCTTTCCCAGTTGCCTGGAATGATTTTCTTAGTATCTCCATCTTTTTAGCAGGATCCTGTGCAGCCATGAGCTCCATGGCGTCGATATTAGTGCCAAACTGCTCATTCAACGTCGATGTAGATTCGGCTGCCTTGTCGAAAGTATCAAACTGATCCATCAAGCCAGTTAGTTTGTCAATAGACACGCCTAACTTATTGGCATAGACCACGGCGGCGCCAATCTGCTGACTAGTCAGGTGTCCAAAGTGGGCCACGTCTTGCATGGCTTTGCCCATATCTTTAGAGATCACCTTGGCATCTAAGCCGAATGCCTTCGACATGTGCAGGGCCTGTTTAGTCATGTCATTTAAGACGTCTCCCATCTGGACGCCCATGGATTTTGCTTTAATTCCAATGACACCCATCTGCTCACCTGTGAGACCCAATCCCTTTTGATAAGCAAGAAGTGCACCACCGTTTCTCTTAAATTCTTCAGCATTTGCTGCAAATTGCGGCCCCATCTGCACAGCAAGCTCTGTGAGATACTTCATTCTCTCAGCGGTATTACCAAAGACCCTGTTCGCGGAAAGTCCTGTGTCGCTGAATCCTGCCATGCTCGTACTGAGACTTTTGACTGCGTCAGATGTCGGGCCTATGAATCCAAATTCTTTTCGAAGATTCTCCATGGCTTCAGCCATGCCGCCGCCCCCACCACCGCCGTCAGCAGCCATTTCTTGAAGGCCTTTCAGCATCTTAAAAGGGACAGCAAGAATAGATCTACCTAAATTAAAGATACTCTTTGTGACAGAGCCTAAAACATTTAGCCCGCCCTTGAGAGTCGCGAATAAATTTGAAAATCCTTGTTTTAATCCAGATAATCCGCCGACGACGCCGCCAATTGTCGGCAGTAACTTAGAGAACGATTTTGAAGAGTCCGCGACCTTTTTCCCTAAATCAGCAGTTGCTCTAGTCGCGCCGGCAGCATCTTTTGTGTATTTACCTGCTTGCTCTGATGCTTTCGACCACTGCTCACCGGAAAAACATTTTTGTGATGTTTCGCAATACTGATTGATGCTATCAGTCATCGAAGCAATCGCTTGCCTGAGCTGATTCATTATGACTAACTGTTGCTGAAGAGCTTTGTTGACATCTCCTACATTGCCAGGATCTGCTCCTCCGCCGCCGCCTGTTCCGCCATTAGCCATCGATTTTTAACTCAATAATTTAAATATCAAAGAGGCCATCGAATACCAAATACTCTCTCGAATGTTGATGCAGACATCTCTTTGACCCTCATCTTCGCCATGACTGATTCAACAGAAGCACCCGGACGATTCAATTCTTCCTGAAATTTTCTTGATGACATGAGCGCATTAGCGATCGCTGATATTTCATCTTTATTGCCGCGTAGCTTGGTGTTCACATATTTTCCCACCATCCATGCACCTAAAGACGCAAGAAATAATTTGCCCGTCGTGTTAAAGTAGAGATCCTCAGATAAGATAGTTTTTTTCTTGGTAGGATTAGACACGTGCATCACCTCAAGTTATAGCTAGCGTAAATAATACGTAGAATAAAAAGCATATCCATAAATGCAAATTAAGTGAATCTACGCAGACGAGATGGAACTTGATTTCTCGCTCGTCCTTGAAGTTCACGCACGTCTGGCGAATTTTGGTGCAATGCACGAGACTGCGTATTGCCAGCTTCGTGTGTCTTGGTTATTTCTTGATTAATTCGCTGTATCAGCCAGCGCTTATAAGCGACAGGCATCCGCATGACTTCCTCATACAGACACCCGCCGTAGTATATCAATAAAAACGCCGGTTCAAGAATTAATTGTTCTCTATCTTCGGGCCTGAGGCCAAAGAAACGTGACGCCTAGCGGCATTCCGACCTCTTCTGCATGGCCGCAAGCCGGACAGGTAGTGTCCTGACGCATCACGATGCCCGGCTCGGTGTTTTTGATGTACTCTCTCAAAGCAAGAGAATCTCTTGCTGGCATCATTCGAACAAAGCTGGCAATTTTATTTCTATCTGAGACGCCGTCGATTGACGCAATTGAGTAAAGCAAATTTGTGGTGACGTTAGATTCTGTTCCCAGGGCCATCTTCTTCTGCTTTTCACTCAATACCATGATTTCTTCTTCGTCGCGCCCAGTCATGTACTTAAATCGGACCTTCTTCTTGCTGTAGGGTAATTCGTACTCAAAGAGATTCATACCGGGCTGAACAGGTTCAATCTCGAGACGCTGGATTGGAAGCGCTGACAAATCGAAAGCGTGGGGCGACTTGACACCGCAAGCTGGGCATTCAAGTTCGACATTGTAGTCAGGCCCATAACCGGTGATTCGGATGGCAACCATCAGCGCATTTCTGTCTCCAGACAGAAGCTGAAGCGGATCGATGGCGCGGTTGATGATACAAGACTTGATGAGCTCTGTGATCACAGTGCCCTTCTTAAGTAGAGCACGTGACGTGAGAATGTCTTCTTCCTTGGCTGTCATGGCTTTTATCTCTATCGTCTCAAGACCATGCAACGGTGATTCGGGGTGGTAGACTTTTCCCATAGACGGAAGCGGCACCAGCTCTTGTGGCACGTCCAGACCAAAGTCTGCTTTCAGTTTCTCAGCTGCAGTCTGTCGGGGCATGCGAGGATCTACGCCGGCCGGAAGCGGAGGCTGTCCGGTCGCACCTTGTGTAAACACTGCGTTCTTTGAATCGCGTTCTTCTGACATATTGATTTAATGCTCTCCTGTGAGTTGATGGATTTTAAACCCAATGAGATCTATTGTAAAAACAGTTGCTAACAATAGTTAACAATTCACAAAACAAATTACAATACGACAAGTCTCAATATTTATGTTGCATAACAGCAAGGTAAAACAATGGCACTAAAGAATCCATCGGTCGGTGAATACTACGCGCCCGCGTATCAAATGTCGGGCGTTCCCTTCGTGACGTCATCTATCGTCAGCCTCGGAGCGACGAGAGAGATCACGTTCGACACAGTTTCCAAGTTTCTCGTGGTAAAGAACGCAGGAGCGACGTCGACAGCCATAGCAGTTGCGTTCACACAGAACGGTCTCTTAGCCAAGAACTCCAACTACTTCATACTCAGTGGATCAGAATCTTTTGCAGCTGATCTAAAGACAGACAGACTGTTCATCTCGGGCGCAGTGGGCGCTTCAGTCCCCTTCTCGGTCGTGGCGGGTCTCACGGTCATTCCGTGGACAGAAATGCTGCCTGTCACCGGCTCCAACGGCTTCAGCGGCGTGGGTTGAGGTCTCGGCGTGGCCAACGGATTCGGACAAGGGTTCTCAAAAAACGACCTAGGAATAGGTGGTGGGTTTAATTTTGGTTTTTATAAAGCACCAGTAAGCCCAATTGGCGATACTGGGCTTGTCCTACATTATGACATAGGCAATGCTGCTTCTTATCCAGGCAGCGGAACCACCGTCACTGATCTGAAAGGAAACAGCAATGCCTCATTGGCAAACTCTCCAGCATACTCTTCAGGGTATCTCACTTTCAACGGTGTCGACCAGGCATTGAAGACGAACACTGCGCTGGACTCTCAATTTCCGGGTTCTCCTCCCGCGGACGAGATCACGTCGGTGTTCCTGTGGGTCTATCCAATCGGTGCAGGAAACATCCTAGTAGAAAGAGGCACATCCTCGTACACGGATTTTAACTGGTACGCATCAAACATAGACATCACTGCGGGAGGACAATTCAAGCTCTCGGCGTGGCACAATGTGGTACCGTACACGGCTGTCGTGACGTCTGCCGCGCAGGCGTTCAACAATTGGTACTACGTCGGGTGGACATACAATGGAAGCACCTTGAATGCGTACATCAACGGAGCTTCTGTAGGCAGTGTGTCGCTGGACAGATTTGCACCGTACAACAACGGCACAAATCTCTTCTATTCGATAGCAGCCCCCACTGCAACGAACACAGGCGTGACTGGGTATTGCAACATGAGTCTGGGGCAATTTCAGGTCTACAACACGGCTCTCACCCCTGCCGATGTGACGCAGAACTTCAGGGCAGGGCAGCGTACGTACGGAGTGTGAGACAACAATCAGAGGCAGTTTCCATCGAGGAGATTGTTCGGATTATTCTGGGCGGTCTCTGTGCACCGCTTCGTGGCAGGGAGAGCACAGCACCCTGCCGCTGACGTCATGTCAGTAAATCTTGTCGAGAGAGAAATGGGTGCGTCTTTTCAGTCCAGACTTCAAATGACATGCCTTTGTTAGATGCGAAAGCGCTGGCAGCTTCGAACTTAGCGATGTTCTTTGGATCCAATAAGTGACAATTAGGTTTAAACTCTATGAGCATCTTTCGGCCGTCGCTGTATTCAACTAAGCAATCAACCACGTAGTGACGGATTTTTCCATTAAAGTCATATTCGATTGTGAGCGGCTCCATCGTATAGGAAGTGATAGAATCATCAGCTTCCATGAATAGAACTGCGTTCAACTCGAACATTGACCGATAGTAGACATGCTTACTAGACTTTGTTGGGTTCTCGTAGTAACCATGCACTCGTGTTGCCTTTGTGAGCATTCCGTTCTTGACACACTCGGCTTGTCTTTGACTCTGCTTCGTTCTATTATCTTCATTAGACCAATATGACTTCATGTTTTTGGCAATCTTGGCTTTGTGAGATTCAGACTTTAACCGGCCCGTCAATGCATCGGAAATCTTCTGTGCTCTTTCTGGTGTGTTCATCTTCTGTACGATCGCAGCGACCCGCGGGTCTTCTTTAGTCAATCCTGCGCACCACCCCTTAATCTCACCGTTCTTCCACATCTCTCTGCGAGTCTCGATACTCTTCTCTCTAGCAGATATATTGTTACCCCAATTGTTGTTGATTCTAGCACCATGCCCCCAGGCATATTCAGAGTATCCTTTGCCCAGTCCGTGAAATTTTACCGATTCTCCACAACCGCATTTACATGTGGGCTTGGAGCCTTCTAGGACGACGCTGACATAAAGATCTTCACTTCCCATGTCATGCTTTTTTGAAGCATGGATTCTGAGTGAATTGATTGTTTCGACTTGAAAATCACAGCTAGGACACTTAAACATAAAAACCTCCGCAGCGTTGGGCCACGGAGGTAATTATACCTCACCAGGTGTTTTGGTAAAGGACTTTTACTAGAACTGAAGTACGCAATTGTCAAAGCGAAGTGTCATTGAGATTTCCATCGGGCCGCCGTCTTCGTAGGTGACTTCGCCGAAGTTCGCCTCGGTGATGAAGGCGCCCTTGATGTCCCAGAGCTCCACCACGGTGCCGACAGGATCGAGAAGCTTCAGTTGGATGTCGCGCTTGTAGAAGTCTGCGTAGCCGCTGCGGCCTGACACTGACTCGAAGTGAGTTCGCACCCACTCCATCACCTGCTGCGCGCCGGAGGGAGCGATGGGATCGTGGAGAGTCACGGCCATTGTGCCGAATGAGGTCTTGCCCGCGAGGTAACGACGGGAGTTGATGAAGGGAACTTCAACTTCTTCCGTGGTGATCGTGGGACGTGCTGTGGTCTTGATGATGTAAGCGTCGATGCCCTCGATCATGAGGACCCAACGGTTCTTGCGCTTTGGTTCAAACTTCGCGGGAAGCATCGATGATACGTCAAGTGTTTCTGCGGCCATGTTTCTATTCTCCTATATCGCCTTTTTTAAGTATGTGTGAGTTTCAAAAATGTTCTACAAATTACGTGCTTTGTCGTCTTGCATGAACGCCAGAATAATAGAATTTAATCAATTCACTTAAACCATCCCTGTTAAATTTCATGATATTCTGGCGTTCTCCTCGTGTGATTGTCCTATCACTCTTGGATGTTGTTTGACACCACGAAGTCGAGTGAGACGAACTCGATGCTCTTTGTGGGCTGGACAAAGATCTTTCCGCGGAGTGTGTTGTTGAGGATGTCGTCCTGAGTCGTGGTGGAAGAATCGATGACCACCTTGAATCTCTCGAGACCTGCGAGTGCCTGGATCCGCTGGAGTCGGGGTGTGACCGCTGCAGAGAATCGAGCTAGTGTGGCTTCTCGATTGGGCTCGAAGATGATCGTGTTGGCGATCTCGCGCACCTGACGTCGGATCTCGATGAGGAGTCTTCTCACATTGACTCTGTCGAGAGCTGATGCAGCAACTTGCAGAGTCTTCTGACCCCAGACTACGAGACCAGAGGCGGGATTGGTTCCGCTTCTGGGAGCACCTGGGAATGCAACCAGAGGATTGATGCTGTTGTTGTAGAGCATGTCAAGATCATTCTGGCTCAGTTTTACTCTCGCCTCGAGCGCATCTTGTGGAAGCGCACCGCGTGTGAAGCCGGCCGGAGCGAACCACGGATGACCCACAGCATCATTTAAAGAGAGCGCGCCGAGGACGACGACAGAGGGCGGGACAAAGAGATTAACTCCTATTGGATCGCTGTAAAGAACATCTGGGAAGTATGCTGCAGCAAAAGAGCTGTCGACGGATCTATCGCGGAATGTAGAGACCGACTCAGTGACAGACGGGTGGTCGTCTTGATCTCTCACGTTGTTTCCATCGTCTTCACGGTGCTCAATGTCCATGATGAACAAAGCGTCAAATCTTTCCTCGGTGGCTTGGATAGCTGTGTCTGTGACAAGCGGTTCTCTTATGCCCGGTATTGCGAGGAGTTGAATGTCCACGTTGACAGTGTTCTTCATGATCTCAAGTGCTTTGAGGTAAGCTGCGACGCTGGGTCCTTCTCGAAGCCCGCGGCCGAGCCCTGCGGTCATGTCGGCGACTGTGGCTAAGTTGTTGATCTCAAATTCATTCTCATCAAAGATGTTCACACCATTGAACCCACCTTGCATTATAGCAGTGAACTTTGCGTAGCGCTTGTTATCAGCGAGATCGTCAACCTTGAAAGGCCTTGTCTTGGCTGAATCAGTGGCACCGATGTTGCTAGAGAGGTACCCACCGCCAGAAGGTGCACCGCTTCTCACGTACACGGCCTTCCCCCACTTCTCAGGATCAGCATTACCTGACGAACCTGTCACAACTTGAATGTTCTCAAGCGTAAATACATTGTTGCAGAATCTGTCCGAATCGAGTATACCATTCGCCGCTGTGTCAGCTTGACCCGCATTGCTACCGGTTGCAAAGTTTGCTTCTCCTATAACGAACTGTGGGAAAAACGTAGCAAAAGACTCAATTGAACCGTTCTTTAAAACAGAACCATTTCTCTTTGTGAGTGTTTCAGGATGCTCGAATTGTACACCCCAATAGAAGCCTTTCTCAACCTGCTCCTTAACCGACCATTCTTCGCCTGTTGTAATCTTCGATCTAAAGGGAAGCGGTGGTGTGACTGAACTCTTGAGATAACTTCCTGTTCCAAAGCTGTAAACTTGCGACATGATGTCTGCAACTGCTTTTGGCGTGACTGTCGAAAGAGGTGCAGATCCAGATGTAACTAAGTGGCTTACACCCCTAAATCCCATGGGAAGCGCAGCTGGGTCTGTAAAACCATTCTCAATATCCGGGTGAACTTCTACGCGAACATAATTGGAGCGGTTTGCATAATTTCCTTCAACAACTAATTTCTGTGAAGATAGTTCTCTGTCGAAGTCGTAGTAAGCGTGAAGATCACCAATGACTTTAGCGATGTATCTGTCTGACGACGGATCAAGTGTTACGCCTGAAAATTTTTCATTCACAATGACCTTCTTGTCGAGGTCTCTGTCGTCCCACAGTCTTAGCAATACGTCAAAAGTGCCGTACTTATTGAGCGGATCATTTGATTTATTAATATTTTCAATAGAGAATTTAATCTTATTTGATATTTCACTGCCATCGTCAAGCGCATGGAATTTGAACAGCTCAACAGCTTTACCACCAAATTTTTGAGATATAAACCAGGGCGAAACAGCATGTCCAAATCTATCTCTAAAGTTTTCGTAATTGGGTGCTGTAGAAGTTCCTGCGTTCCTGCTTTGTGAGCCAGAGACGATGAAAGCTGACGGTTCATAGCCACCCATTGGACCAGAACCTGAGGCGGCGTCAATGACACCCGAGCCCGTCAAAACTGCTAGTGAACCATGAATGTCCCAGTGTGCGTACAAATAATGACCAGATTCTTGCAGCTTAAAAGGGTCTGTATTGAATGTTTCGTAGAAGTAATTATTTGAATTGACGTCGAACGAAGCCGTTATCACATTGGGCTTTGATGCATCTGTTCCCTTGTGTCCATTAAGAATTAAAACGAATTCTTGCTTAGCAATACCATCCTTCGTAAGAAAAACTGTACCTAATGATGTACCTTTAGCATTTGCTTCAGTTACAACAAGTGAGCTAGAAGGGCCGTCTGAAGAAAGACCCGATCCAGGCACAGAAGAGGAAAGCCTCATTATGACACCGCTGGGGGCCATAAGCACACCTCTGATAATTGGAACTGCCTTTACAGAAGGCTGAATGCCTGCTTCGCTAAACAAAGTAGATCCCGCTGATTCTGACATGAAACATCCTAAGAAATAAGTTCTTCCAGGAGGTCCACCAGAATTAGCATATGCATTTGCACCAAGCGCATCAAGATTAGATGCTTGATCACTAGGCTGATTCTCACCGACTGTAAAACCAGCGTTCGTAACATCACCGGCAGAATTTCTCTTTTTTCCATCACCGACGCCTAGAACTTTTAAGTAAGTCAATGCTTGAGCGTTTCTAAGCCACTCACGAACTGCTAGCGGTCCAAATTTCTTTCCGTCAGTTTTGCCAAACTTAGCAGTCCAGTCTGATAAATTACCTACAGTCACAGGTACGAATGCTGGGCCTTTGAGCGAAGTTCCAATTACACCTGCAGGAATGCCAATGGGCTCCTGCGTAATCGGTCCTGTAAGATCAATCTCTCTAGCTGTTACGCCTGCGCTTCCAAACTTTAGTTTTGCCATTTAAGCTCTCCAATTACTAGCTAACTATTACTCAAGACACAAATTCACACGAACTCAACACCACTATTTGTAACGATAAAGTCTATTGCGATAAATTCAACAACTCGCGTAGGAACAACCACAATTCTTCCATTGAGTCGATTTAGATCGACATCTTCCTGTGAATTATTTGTTTCATTCATGACAACCTGAAAACCTTCGATGCCTGCTTGCACTTGAATGAGTCCCAGCTGAAACGAAGTATCTGCAACAAACTTGTTGCGGACGGCGGGTGTGTTTTGCTCGAACACAATTCTCTTTGCAATGTCGATCACTACTCTCTTTATCTCAAGCATGAGGCGTCTGACATTGACACGATCTAGTGCAGATTTGTTAATCTTTAGCGTCTTTTGGCCAAAGATCACAAATCCGAGCCTTGGAAAAGTCGCAATTGGATTAATTCTTGACTCGTACAAGCGGTCTCTGTCAGACACGTTGAGTCGAACTGCAACGTTAGTCACAAAGTCGAGAGCAGCACGATTAAAACCTGCAGGTGCAAACCACGGATATGAAACGCGGTCGTTGAAACCAAGTGCGCCGAGCGCGGCAACTGAGGCAGGAACTTTGACTCGTCTTCTATTCGTTGCATCATCAACGTAGACATCAGGGAAATATGTCGCAACGTAGTCATTGTCGATGTTTCTGGAATCAAGCTCGCTACAGACGCGATCAATATTCGGCTTAGCAGTAGAGTCATCATATAATCTATTGCCGCTGTCATCATAAGAAGGTATGTCCATAACGTGCATTGCGAGACCGTAATCCCTGACTTTTAACATGGTATCATCATTGATGAAAGGCTCTTTAATGCCAGGAATCAAGAGAATATTGTTATTTGCAGATAGCGGATCAGTTGCAATATTGACAGCGGCAACGTAAGAAGCGACGCCGTTGTTACTAACATCCTGCCCCGATGGGTTAGTCGAAAAACCATTAATCGTATTGTTCGAAGAAGCACCGCCACCAGAATCAAACGACACAGACTTGTCATTGAGCCTGCGTGCATTTCTTTC
>Ga0194127_10008783_pt1 | contig 10756 bp, 10 predicted proteins | sample TA2KigC100mmetaG_FD_148624 | JGI IMG/M metagenome (GOLD analysis project Ga0194127, IMG submission 148624) | Freshwater microbial communities from Lake Tanganyika, Tanzania - TA2015036 Kigoma Deep Cast 100m | ecosystem: Environmental > Aquatic > Freshwater > Lake | place: Tanzania: Lake... | reverse complement strand
AAACATGGCCATGGTGATCACCTCTTAAACCCCCGCCCACAAAACAGGCAGGGTAGGTTGAACACCCTGGTCAAAATTCAACGCGCATAACCGCGTTTACATGGTCAATCTTCGGCGCGCATCAACAACCACCTCTTCGCTTCCGTCTCGAAAACGCTTTTGCACACGGTTCGGGACACTACCCGAAAAGCCTTGCACCTCAATGCCTTAACGGGGTGTGCGAGTGCCCTGACCTGCCGCGCCCGGCCGATTTCTGTCCAATAATGGATGTGTCGGGAACGGCGCCCCGCATGTTCATCCCGACAGGCCGAAACGAGACGGGGGTGCATATGGCCAGCGGCAAGCGAATCTTCATCAGCGATCTCCACCTTTGCACGGAGCGGGCGGTCACCCAGACAGCACCCCTCCACAACTACGGCTGGACCCGGAAGAACACCCGGCATCTCGGCCGCTTCCTCGGCAGCCTGCTGCAGCGGGAAGATGTGGCCGAACTGGTGATCCTGGGCGACCTCCTAGATGACTGGGTACTGCCCGCCTCCTTCGATCCCGATCCTGGCCCGGACTTCGAGAATACCTTCGAGGCCATCCTGCGGGCCAAACAGAACCGGACCGTCGTCGCCAACCTGAAGACCCTGGCCAGCAACCAGTGCCCCATCCAGGTCAGCTACGTGCCGGGCAACCACGACATGGCCGTGGAGAAAGGCTTCCTCGAAGCGCACTTCCCCGGCATGCGCTGCGTGGGCCAGTACAACCCCGGTCTCGGGGTCTACCAGGCGGATGGCATCCGCGCCGAGCACGGCCATCGCTTCTGCCTCTTCAACGCCCCGGACGATCTCACCGGCTCGCCCGGCTTCCTGCCCCTGGGCTACTACGTCAGTCGCTGCGATGCCCAGGAATGGCTGCAGGATGGGGATGGCGCCGAATTCATGAGCCTGCTGGCCTGGGCCATCAAGAAGTGGTTCGCGGAGGGCGGCAACCCGCCGGCCGTGGTCCTCATGGCGATCGCCGCCGAAGCCGGCATGAAGCCGGGCAGCCGGTTCAGGATGCCGGCCGGCATGGATTCGCCCAGCGTGGCGCAGGTCCGGAACCGCTTCCAGAACCTGATGGCGCAATGGGATGCCTCCCCCCAGCACGCCGAGGTGTCCGCCCAACAGGCCCTCTGGGCCGATGCCGGCATCCTCGAGGACGTCATCTGGCAAGTCTACGGCAGGCCTTCCCGGAAGCCGCGCATCGTGGTCTGCGGGCACACGCACAAGTACGCCCTCTACGCCTACAAGCACGGCGCCAAGTTCAACCTGGCGCTGTCACCCGACCAGGAAACGCCGGATGGCGGCTACGATTTTCTCTATGCCAATGCCGGCACCTGGGTGGACCAGGTGAGCCTGCGCACCTACGTGGAGACCGAGGCGGACGCCGAGCAGGGCCGGCATCATCTCCGGGTCATGAAATACAGCGCGGACGGCACTCCGGTGGTGATGCTGGAGAGCCATGTCGGCTTGCGGTGAGGCCGGCCGACCCCCTCGGTGCATCGAAATATACGTATCTCTTAAAGTGCTTTCACACCTGTCGGCATGAACTACTTCAGCCGAAACGGACTTTCCGGGTTGTCCACCAGAGCTGTGGATAAGTCTGTGAACAAATCGGCACGAAACCGTCATAAACGCTTACGCGACACGGGCTTGTCGCGCCCGCCCAGAATTTATGCGGATCATTACACTCGATAAAACAATGGGTTAGGAAGCATGCCCCGGATGTGTGGCCTACGCCCGGTTTTGTGGCCTGTCAAGGGGTCTGTTGTGCATAAGTACCTCCTGATTTTGCAGGGCGGCAATACCGTTTGAGACTTTTGCCTCCCACCGTTGGCGCGTGCTATCTTGAATTACGTAACAGCTATCAGGAATGCGCCATGTCGAGCCACGGTGGCAAACGCCCCGGTGCCGGTCGCAAGCCCGGGCCGGAGCCCAGCAAGGTCGTCCGCATCCCGGTGAGCCGGGTGGACGAGGTCAGGGCTTACCTGACGCAGCCCCGCATCCGCGCCTGGGGCGACATCGAGCCGGTGGGGGCGCCGGACAGGCGGATGAAGCTGGCCCTGCCCCTGTTCGACGGCAGCGTGCCCGCCGGTTTCCCCAGTCCCGCCGAGGACTATGCCGAGGGCAGCCTGGATCTCAACCAGTACCTGGTGGAGCACGAGGCGGCCACCTTCTACGTGCGGGTGAAGGGCCATTCCATGACCGGGGCCGGCATCCTCGACGGCGACATCATCGCCGTCGATCGTGCCCTGGAGGCCCGCCATGGCGACATCGTGCTGGCGGTGATCGACGGCGAACTCACGGTCAAGCAACTGGCCATCGACAACGGCTGGGTGCGCCTGCTGCCCCATCACCCCGACTATCCGCCCATCGACCTCAAGACCGGCCAGGAACTCACCATCTGGGGAGTGGTGAAGGGCGTGGTGCGCAAGCTGCGCTGAAGGCCCTGCCATGGCCCGCACGCCCCACCTGTATGCCCTGGTGGACGGCAACAACTTCTACGTCTCCTGCGAGCGGGTGTTCGATCCCACGCTCGAGGGCCGGCCGGTGGTGGTGCTGTCCAACAACGACGGCTGCGCCGTGGCGAGGAGCGACGAGGCCAAGGCGCTGGGCATCAAGATGGGAGAACCCCACTTCCAGATCCGCGACCTGCTCAAGCGCCACGGTGGGCTGGCGCTGTCCTCCAACTACACCCTCTATGCCGACATGAGCCGGCGCATGATGAGCGTCATCGCCGGCTACAGCCCGGAGCAGGAGGTGTACTCCATTGACGAGTCCTTCCTGCGCTTCAACGGCTTCAGGCATTGGGACCTGACCGAGCACGCCATGCGCATGCGCCACCAGGTCAGGCAGTGGACCGGCATTCCGGTGGGGGTGGGCATCGGCCCCACCAAGACCCTGGCCAAGTTCGCCAACCGGCTGGCGAAGAAGCATCCCGACTTCAAGGCCTTCGGCGTGTGCAACCTGGAGGACCTGCCGCCGTGGCGGCAGGTGCGTTACTTCAGCGAGGTGGACGTCCAGGATGTCTGGGGCATCGGCCCGCGCTGGGCGGCAAAGCTGCGGGAACTGGGCATCCGTTCCGCCCAGGACCTGAAGATGGCGGATGCCCAGACGCTGAGACAGCGCTTCAGCGTGGTGCTGGAGCGGACCATCCGGGAGCTAAACGGCATCGCCTGCATCCCCCTGGAGGAAGCGCCGCCGCCCAAGAAGCAGATCGTCTCGTCACGCAGCTTCGGCCACTTGCTCACGACCAGGGCGGACCTGCTGGAGGCGGTGTCCACCTATGCGGCGCGGGCGGCGGTGAAGCTGCGGCACGAGGGGCAGGCGGCCGGGGGTATACAGGTCTTCGTTTCCACGAACCCCTTCATTCCCGGCGAGCCGCAATACCACCCGGCGGTGTTGGTGAGTTTCTCAAGCCCCACGCATGACACGGCGCGGCTGATCCAGGCGGCCAGAGGGGGGCTGAACCGGATCTTCAAGGCCGGCTTCCGCTACAAGAAGGCGGGCGTCATGCTGGTGGAGTTGGTGCCGCGGACGGTACGGCAGGGAGAATTGTTCGGGCTGGAATCGGCGCCGGACGACGACCGGCGGAATCGACTACTCGCCGCGCTGGACAGCATCAACGCGCGGATGGGGAAGGGCTCCCTGCTCTTCGCGGCCGAGGGCAGCAGGCCATCCTGGGCAATGCGCAGGGAGAGGCTGACACCCGGGTATACGAGCGAGTGGGAGGGGCTGGTTGTGGGCAAGGCCTAACGCGGCGGGGCCGCCGTAGTCTCCACCGCAGGGGTCAATCCCGGCTCGGCGTCGACGCCGGTGTGCGCCACCTGTGCGGCCTCGCTGCGCTTGATCTCCGAAATCGTCAGTCCGTCACGGTGGTGCAACCGCCGGACTCGCCCAGGACCGGCACATTCCCGGATACCGCTTGCACGTTGCCGATATAGCCAGTCGGCGCCGCCGCTGGGATAAAATACGCCTCTTTTCAGCGCATTCCGGAGTTCGCAACATGTCCATGGCCGACCGCGACGGTGTCATCTGGTACGACGGCAAAATGGTTCCCTGGCGGGAAGCCACTACCCACGTCCTCACCCATACCCTGCACTACAGCATGGGCGTGTTCGAGGGCGTGCGCGCCTACGAAACTCCTCAGGGTACGGCCATTTTCCGCCTGCGCGAGCATACCGACCGGCTGTTCAATTCCGCCCATATCCTGGGCATGAAGATGCCCTTCGACAAGGCCACCCTCGTCGCCGCCCAAATCGCGGCAGTGCGCGAGAACAGCCTCAAGTCCGGCTACATCCGGCCGATGGCCTTCTACGGCGCCGAGGCCATGGGGATCTCGGCCAAGACCCTGAATGTTCACGTCATCGTCGCGGCCTGGCCCTGGGGCGCCTACCTGGGCAAGGAGGCCCTGGAAAACGGCATCCGCGTGAAGACCTCGTCCTTTGCCCGCCATCATTCCAACGTCACCATGTGCCGGGCCAAGGCCAACGGCAACTACATGAACTCCATCCTGGCCCACCGCGAGGCCGAGATGGACGGTTACGACGAGGCCCTGCTGCTGGACGTGGACGGCTTCGTCGCCGAGGGTTCCGGCGAGAACGTGTTCATCGTGCGCGACGGCAAGCTCTACACGCCCGACCCCAGTTCGGCGCTGATCGGCCTGACCCGCGACACCATCATCCAGCTCGCGGGGGAACTGGGCATCCCGGTCATCGAGAAGCGCATCACCCGCGACGAGGTGTACATCGCCGACGAGGCGTTCTTCACCGGCACCGCCGCCGAAGTGACGCCCATCCGCGAACTGGACAACCGTGTCATCGGCGCCGGCAGGCGCGGGCCCATCACCGAGAAGCTGCAAGCCCTGTACTTCGACTGCGTGCAGGGCCGTTCCGCCGCCCACGCGGGCTGGCTCACCCATGTCTGAGGCGGCCATGAGCAACAACCAGCGCATCGTCGAGGTCAGCGCGGCCGATCTTCCCCTGCATTGCCCCATGCCGGGGCAACAGGCCTGGTGTTCGCATCCGCGGGTGTTTCTCGACGTGGAGGAAAAGGGAGAGGCGCTGTGTCCCTACTGCGGCACCTTGTACAAGCTCAAGGGCTGGAATGGCCAGCCCCGTCGTGGTCATTGAGGGAGTGAATCCGTGAATAAGTCCGTCTTGCCCTTGCTGTTGTCGTGCCTTGCGTTCACCGCTCACGCCCAGCAGCCGACCGCCGCGCCCACGCCCGAACAGGCCATGCAGATGCAGGCGGCGATGGCCCGGCAGATGCAGATGATGTCGGTGATGTTCGACCTGAAGAAATCGAAACTCGGTTTCGACGAGACCGTAAACGCCATCCGCGCCGGCGCGCAGAAGCGTGGTTGGAAACTGGGCGACACCCAGGACATGGGCGCGGCGATGAAGGAGGCCGGCGCCAAGGACGCGGCGCGCATGAAGGTGATCTCCCTGTGTCCGGCCGGGGCCGCCGAGAAGGTCGCCAAGGCTGGCGCCGGCAAGGTGCCGGCCTTGCCCTGCCGCGCCACGGTGTTCGACGGCAAGGACAAGAAGGTGTACGTGATGCGCATGAACCTCGCCAACGTGGCGAAGACCCTGCAGGGTGACGTGGCGAAGGCGATGGCCGAGGTGGCGGCGGAAGAGGAAGCCCTCTACAAGGACTTCACCGAGTGACGCGCTGACCGCGCCAGTCAGAAACGCCGGCGATGCCGGCGTTTTTTTATGCCGTGCGCGAATAGCGCGGCTGATCGGTGGACTGTTGCTTCAGGTAGGCGTCGAAGCACATGGCGATATTGCGCAGGAACAGCCGGCCCAGGTCGGTGACCACGATCCTGCCCGGTTCCAGGCGGATCAGGCCGTCGTCGGCGAGGGGCGGCAGATCGGCCAGGCCCTCGGCGAAATGGCGATCGAAGTCGATGCCGAATTCCCGGCCGAAGGCGGCCGTATCCATCTCCAGATCGCACATGATGCGGGTGATCGCCTCCCGGCGGATGTGGTCCTCGCGCGTCAGGCGCAGGCCCCGTTCCACCGGCAGATGGCCGGCGCCGACGAGTTCCTGGTACTTCTTCAGGTTCTTCTCGTTCTGCATGTACACCTCGGGCGTCTGGCTGATGCTGGAGGCGCCGAAGGCGTAGATGTCGCATTCCTTGTGCGTGGTGTAGCCCTGAAAGTTGCGCCACAGGGTCTTGTTGCGCTGGGCCTTGACCATCTCGTCTTCCGGCTTGGCGTAGTGGTCCATGCCGATGTTCAGATAGCCGGCGGCGCCGAGGCGCTCGTGGATGAGCTGTTGCAGGTCCAGGCGGGTGGCGAAGGCGGGCAGGTCGGCCTCGTTGATCAGCTTCTGGTGCTTCTTCATCCAGGGCACGTGGGCGTAGGCGAAGATGGCGAAGCGGTCCGGCGCCCAGACCAACACCTTGTCCAGGGTATGGGCGAAGCTGGCGGTGTTCTGGTGCGGCAGGCCGACGATGAGGTCCATGTTGATGCTCTGGAAACCCAGTTCCCGCGCCCAGCCGTAGACCTGCGCGATCATCGCCTCGGGCTGCACCCGGTTGACCGACTTCTGGACTTGTTCGTCCAGGTCCTGGACGCCCAGGGAAAGCCGGTTGAAGCCGGATTCGCGCAGCGCGACCAGATGTTCCCGGGTGAGTTCGCGCGGGTCGGCTTCGCAGCCCATCTCCGCGTCCGGCGCGATGTTGAAGCGGGCGCGGATCATGCCCATCAGCTTGCGGATGTCGTCGGGCTTCAGGTAGGTGGGGGTGCCGCCGCCCCAGTGCAGTTGCTTCACCTGGCGGCGAGGGTCGGTGAGTTCGGCGGTGCGCGACATCTCCTGTTCCAGATAGCCCAGGTACTGGGTCGCCTTGCCGTACTCGCCGGTGGCCACCATGTTGCAGCCGCAGTAGTAGCAGAGGGTGTCGCAGAAAGGGATGTGGACGTAGAGGGAGAGGCCGCGTTCCGGCGACTGCGAGGTCCGCAACTCCTCGCGCCAGTCCGCTTCCTTGAAACCGGTGTGGAAATAGGGCGCGGTGGGGTAGGAGGTATAGCGTGGCCCCGGCTTGCTGTATTTCTCCAGAAGGGCGGTGAATGCGGACATGGTCTCGATCTCTGACGGGTTGCGCATTGTAGGCGGGCCGCGAAAAACCGGGCAAGGACGCAAGCTGATCGCGGTCAAGTCCGCGTCGGAGGAGCCGCATAGGCCGAAAAGACTAGGTCCGGATGAAAAAAACAGGATGCAATCCACGTAAGCTTGATATATCTTTCGTTATAGAGATCGACGCGGACAACCCGCCGGAGTCCGGTCGATCGGGAGCACGCTCTCCCCATCCAACCTCCCTGACCGCCGCAATGGCGGTTTTTGAAGCGGCATCGGTTTCCGATGCCGCTCTTTTTTTGTGCAATGCGTCACCGGCCCGCGCCGCGATCGCCGATAATCGCCGGCGTCCCCCGGAGCCGCCATGCCAGACATCCCCGCAGAGTTCTTCAAGGCCTATGACATCCGCGGCGTGGTCGGCGCCGGCCTCGACTCCGCGAGTGTTCGCCGGATCGGCGCGGCGATCGGCGTCGAGGCGCGCGCGCGCGGACAGGGGGAAATCGTCGTCGGTCGCGACGGGCGGCTTTCCTCCCCCGGCCTCGCCGACGCGTTGGCGGGCGGCCTTGCGCAGGCCGGCATGCGTGTCGTCGACCTCGGCCGCGTCACCACGCCCATGGCCTACTTCGCCGCCCACCATCTGGGCTGCGGCAACGCGGTCATGGTCACCGGCTCGCACAATCCGCCCGAATACAACGGCCTGAAGATCGTCCTCGCCGGCGAGGCCCTCTGCGGCGAGGCCATCCAGGTCCTGCGCCGGCGCCTGGACGAGGCGCCGGCGGCAAGCGCGACAGATGAGGCGAGCGCGGAGGAGGCGGGCCGCGTCAGCCATCGCGACATTGGCGCCGACTATCTGGCGCGCATCACCGGCGATGTCCGCCTGGCCCGTCCCATGTCGGTCGTCGTCGATGCCGGCAACGGCGTCGCCGGGGCCGTCGCGCCGGCGCTCTACCGCGCCCTCGGCTGCCGCGTCGAAGAGTTGTACTGCGAGGTGGACGGCCGCTTTCCGCACCATCATCCGGATCCCTCGGTGCCCGCCAACCTCACCGCGCTGATCGAGCGCGTGCGCGCGTCGGACGCGGAGATCGGCCTCGCCTTCGACGGCGACGGCGACCGCCTGGGGGTGGTGGCCAAGGACGGCCGCGTCATCTACCCGGACCGCCAGCTCATGCTGTTCGCCGACGAGGTGCTGGCGCGCAGTCCCGGCGGCGTGGTGATCTTCGACGTGAAATCGAGCCGCAACCTGGATGCTTGGATTCGCGCGCGCGGCGGCCACCCGATGTTGTGGAAGACCGGCCATTCCGTGATCAAGGCGCGCATGCGCGAGACTGGCGCCGTGCTGGCCGGCGAGATGAGCGGCCACGTGTTCTTTGGCGACCGCTGGTACGGTTTCGACGACGGCGTCTATGCCGGCGCGCGCCTGCTCGAGATCCTCTCCCGCCAGGCCGATTGCCAGGCCACCCTGCGCGCGCTGCCGGATTCCCTGTGCACGCCGGAACTGCACATACCCCTGCGCGAGGGCGAGCCGCGCCGCTGCATGGAGGAACTGGCGCGCTTCGCCCGTTTCCCGGAGGCGCTGCGGGTCGTCAGCCTGGACGGCCTGCGCGTGGAATACGCGGACGGCTTCGGCCTGCTGCGCGCCTCGAATACCACGCCCAGCCTGGTGCTGCGTTTCGAGGCCGACGACGCGCCCGCCCTGCGCCGCATCCAGGAGGATTTCCGGCGCCTCCTGCTGGCCCACGCTCCGAATCTGCGCCTGCCGTTCTGAGGAATCCGGGGCACGGCGGATGCCGGCATCCTTTTGTTGCCGTTGCCGCCCCCTTATCATGCGAGCCTCTGTTTCCACAGGATCGCAGCCATGACTACCCTGAAGGGCGTGAATCCCCCCCTGGTCGGCCTCATCATGGGCAGCGTGAGCGATTGGGAAACCATGCGCCACGCCGCCGAACTGCTCACCCAGTTCGACATCCCCTACGAGCAGCGCGTGGTTTCTGCCCACCGCACGCCGGATCTGCTGTTCGAGTATGCCGGCTCCGCTGCCGATCGCGGCCTGCGCTGCATCATCGCCGGGGCCGGCGGCGCCGCGCATCTGCCCGGCATGGTGGCGGCGAAGACGCCGCTGCCGGTGCTGGGCGTGCCGGTGATGTCGAAGTTCATGACCGGGCTCGATTCCCTCCTGTCCATCGCGCAGATGCCCAAGGGCGTCCCGGTCGCCACCTTTGCCGTCGGACCCGCCGGCGCCGCCAACGCCGCCCTGTTCGCGGCCGCTCTGCTGGCCAACGAGTTGCCGCGGGTGCGCGAGCGGCTGGTCGCCTTCCGCCAGGCGCAAACCGAATCCGTGCTGGCCATGACTCTGCCCGAGCAGCCATGAGTATCGCCGCGCCGCTGCTGCCCGGCGCCACCCTCGGCGTGCTCGGCGGTGGCCAACTGGGCCGCATGTTCACCCTGGCCGCCAAGGTCATGGGCTACCGCGTCGTGGTGCTCGACCCGGACCCGCTCAGCCCCGCCGGTCAGGTCGCCGACACCCACCTGAAGGCCGATTACCGGGACGCCGTCGCCCTCTTGCGCATGGGCGGGCTCTGCCAGGCGGTCACCACGGAGTTCGAGAACGTGCCGGCGGAAAGCCTGCGCACCCTGGCCAAGCATTGCCGCGTGGCGCCCGGCGCCGACGCCCTGGCGGTGGCGCAGGACCGGCTGACGGAAAAGACGCGCGCGCGCGAACACGGTTGCGAGACCGCGCCCTTCGCCAACATCGAGACGGAAGCCGATCTCGCCGCGGCCTGGCGGGCGGTGGGCGGCCCCGCCCTGCTGAAGACGCGCCGCCTCGGCTACGACGGCAAGGGCCAGGCGCGGGTGGACAGCCTCGACGATCTGGCCGCCGCGTTCGACCGGCTTGGCCGCGTGCCCTGCCTGCTGGAAGGCTTCCTGCCCCTGCAACGGGAGGTATCCGTCGTGCTGGCGCGCAACCCGGCGGACGAGATCGCCTTCTTTCCCCTCGCCGAGAACCGGCACCGCAACGGCATCCTCGATCTCAGCATCGTCCCGGCCGGCGTCGCCGACAGCGTTACCGACGCCGCCCGCCGCATGGCCGCCGGCCTGGCGCGGGGGCTGGATTACGTCGGGGTCATGGCAGTGGAGTTCTTCGTGCTGGCCGAGGGCCGCGTGGTGTTCAACGAAATGGCGCCGCGCCCCCACAACAGCGGCCATTACACCCTGGATGCCTGCGCCACCGACCAGTTCCAGCAGCAGGTGCGCGCCCTCTGCGGCCTGCCCCTGGGCGACCCGCGCCTGCTCTCGCCGGTGGTGATGGTCAACCTGCTGGGCGACGTATGGCGGCCCGAGCCGAACTGGCTGGAACTGCTGCGCCATGCCGGCGTGCAACTGCACCTGTACGGCAAGGCCGAGGCGCGGCCGGGCCGCAAGATGGGGCATTACAACTGCCTGGCGGCGACGCCGGAGGCTGCCCTGGCCCTCGCCGAGAGCACCCGTGCCGCCCTCGGCATCGGCTGCGACTGATCAGTTTTCCAGGCGTGTCAGCCTGAGGTCGGTCACCCGGCCCTTGGTGTCCTCGGTGCGAATGCGCACCGGCAGCCAGTGCAGATCGGGCGCCAGCCACACTTCCAGGTTGCCCTCGAAGGCGCGGGTGCCGC
>Ga0194127_10008777_pt1 | contig 10761 bp, 9 predicted proteins | sample TA2KigC100mmetaG_FD_148624 | JGI IMG/M metagenome (GOLD analysis project Ga0194127, IMG submission 148624) | Freshwater microbial communities from Lake Tanganyika, Tanzania - TA2015036 Kigoma Deep Cast 100m | ecosystem: Environmental > Aquatic > Freshwater > Lake | place: Tanzania: Lake... | reverse complement strand
GCTGGAGGCGACCTGGGCCGCGGTGACCGCGAACGCGGCGGACGCGCTCGCGATCGGCGATCGGGTCGGCCGGCTCGCGCCCGGGTTCGAGGGCGATCTCGTGGTGTTCCGCGGGGACGACGCCGCGGGGCCGTTCTGCGAGTGGGGGGGGGCGCCGCGGGTGCGGACGGTGGTGAAGAAGGGCAGGGTGGTGGCGGGGGAGGCGTGATGGAGAAGGTCCTCGTACTCATGGGTGGTCCTTCGACCGAGCACGACGTGTCGTTGAGGTCGGGCGCGGCGGTCGTGCGGAACCTGCCTGCGGCGGGGTACGAGCCGGTGCCGGTGGTGATCGGTCCGGACGGGCGGTGGCGGTTCCCGCCCGCGGGGGACCTCGGGGCGGAGGTGCCCTGGGGGGGCCTCGGCGACGCGGTGCGCAGGATGGAGGAGGAGCGGGCCGCGTGCGCGTTCATCGCGATGCACGGCCTGTGGGGCGAGGACGGCCGGATCCAGTCGCTGTTCGACCTGATGGGGGTGCCGCAGATCGGCGCGGACGCGGTCGCGTCGGCGGTCTCGATGGACAAGTGGCTCTCCAAGGCGATCTATCGGCAGCACGGCATCCCCACGCCGGACGCGGTGCTGCTGTCCGCGGACGAGGCGCGCCGGGCGGACGCGGCCGCGGGCATCGTCGCGCGGTTCGGGCTCCCGTGCGTGGTCAAGACGCCGCGCATGGGGTCGAGCAGGGGCGTGTGGATCCCGAAGGACGGGGCCGCGCTCGGTCGCGCGCTCGCGGATGGAGCCGGGCTCGCCCCCGCGGTCATGGTCGAGGCGTTCAGGCGCGGCCGCGAGCTGACCGTGCCGGTGCTGGAGGACGCGGTGACCGGCGAGCCGCGGGCGCTGCCCGTGATCGAGATCGTGTTGAGGACGGTGAGCAGCGAGTTCTTCGACTACGACGCCAAGTACGACGAGGCCGCGACCGACGAGGTCTGCCCCGCGCGCATCCCGGACGACGTGGCGCTGGCGGTGCAGGAGATCGGCGTGGCCGCGCACCGGGCCCTGATGCTGTCCGGCTTCTCGCGGACCGACGTCATGTGGGACGGCGAGGGGTTCTGGACGCTCGAGACCAACACGATCCCGGGCCTGACCGAGGCGTCGCTGTTCCCGAAGGCCGTGGCCGCGACCGGGGGGACCTTCGCGGGCCTCGTCGCGACGCTCGTGCGGTGCGCGACGCGCGGCCGCTGACAGCGGCGCGCGGCTTCCCACGCGGGCCTTCCGCCCCACTGCCTGTGCTTTTCTGGTTGACTCCGCTACGTTCCGACGGTTCGGGTGCGGAAACGGTTTCGGGGACGGCGCGGGTGCCCCTCTCAGAACGGCAGGCCGCCGCCGCCCAGGTTCACGGGCACGGTGGGGATCAGGAAGATCGCCGAATCGCTGTCCGCGGGCGATTGCGAGTCCGTCACCTCCGCCATGAAGAAGAACCCGGTCAGCGTGTAGTTCACGAACGGGATCTTCAGCTCGACCACGGACGAGGTCTTGGTCACGGCGCCGGACAGGGTGCCGTCGTCCGCGAGCTTCAGGCCTTCCGGCACGCCCGCCTGCGGGATGAAGCCGGTCACGAGGCCGGGCATCTCGGTCTCGACCCAGTGGTACGGCTTGACGCCGCCCTTGGCCTGGAGCCTGGTCGAGTACGGGATCGGGATGCCCTCGACCACGGTGATCAGCGGCAGCACGACTGCCTTGGTCAGGAAGAGGTTGATCACCTGGTCGCCGACGATCTCGAGCGGCGCGACCGCGACCGTCAGCTTGAACGGCGCGGAGGCCTTGGCGGTCGGGTCGCCGGAGTCGAACACGCGCACGGTGAAGTCGAACGCGCCGTGCTCGGCCGGCGTCCCGAACAGGGTGCCGTCGGACGCGAACGTGAGCCCCACCGGGACCTTGCCGCCCGCGATGCCCCAGGTGTAGGGGGTGACGCCGCCGATCGCCTTGAACGCGAACGAGTACCCGGTGCCCTCCTCGGCGTTCGGGAGCGGCGACTTCGAGGTGATCGTGACCTCGGAAGCGGTGCCGTGCACGGTGATGGCGACGTTCCCCGCGGCCTCCAGGCCGAGCCCGTCCGTCACCTTGACCTCGACCGAGAAGTCGCCCGCGATCGTGGGCGTCCCGGCGACCTTGCCGTCCGCGCCGAGCGCGAGCCCGTCGGGGAGCCCGCCGGTCGAGGACCACGTGTACTGCCCGTCGCCGCCCTTGGCTTCGACCTGCGCCGCGTAGGCCGCGCCGACCTGGCCGTCCGGCAGCTCCTTCGTGACCACCGCGAGCGCGGGCCGCACGCACTTGCCGTTCTCGCAGGACGTGCCGTCCTTGCACTGCTCGTCCGCGAAGCACTCGATGCACTCGCCCTTGAAGCAGACCATGCCCTCGCCGCACGGGGTCTCGACCCAGGCGGGCGGGTCGCCGGCGCACGTGAGCAGGGCGGTCGTGGTGCACTGGACCGCGCCGGGCACGCACGCCTTCGGGATGCACTGGCCGGCCTTGCAGATCGTGTCCTTCGGGCAGGGCGCGGGCGCGCCGAGGCCGCTCCCGTCCGGCAGGCAGACCACGACGTTCCCCTGCGCGTCGCACTCCGGGATGCCCGCGTGGCACTTCGCGGTGCCGCAGCCGTCCCTGGTGCAGGCCTGGCCCGCCTCGCACTTCGTCACCTCCCAGTCGGACCCGTCCGCCTTGCACTTCAGGAAGTTCGTGCCGACGCACTGGGTGGCTCCGGGCGCGCAGATCGCGCCGTCCGGGATCGGCAGGTCGGGCCGGGGCTCGCCCGGGTCGGTCCGCTCGGGGCCGACCTGGCCGGGATCCTGCTGGCCGTTGTCCCCCTCGACGGCGTCGCCCCCGGCCGGCGCGTCCGGGTCCCGGGCGTCGGGGAGGCCCTGGGTGTCCTTCCGCCCCGCGGCCCCCCCGGAGTCGGGGCACCCCGCGAAGACGAGGAGCGACAAGGCTGCGAGCAGGACGGCACCGGATCGAGCGAGCATGGTTCCCTCCGCGCGAACGGGTGCCCCGGGGGCCGTCCCCCCGGGTTCGGGGCGCATTCTACCGGTTCGGGGTGGACCGGCGCCATGGGAAAAGGCGTCCGATGACCGCGGAGTCGCCGGCCAGGTGCATCTGCCGGGGTTCGGCCGCGGCGATCGTGCCCGTGCGCGGGCCCGGCTCAACCCGGGCATCGCCGGTCCGGGAATCGGTTGACAGATCGGCCGTCTTTGGGTACCGTCCGCCCCGGATTTCGCCTGCCCGCGCGACCCTGCCGGGCCCACCAGGAGGCGCCCCGTTGGAGACCGGACTGCTGCCCGTCATGGTCTTCGTGGCCGTGATCGTGGGGTTCGTGTTCGGCGCGCTCTGGGTCGGCCGCTTCCTCCGGCCGAAGCTCCGGCACTCGCCGCTCAAGGACGCGTCCTACGAGTGCGGCGAGGAGCCGGTGAAGGGCGCGTGGTTCAACTTCAACCCGCGCTTCTACATGATCGCGCTCGTCTTCGTGGTCTTCGACGTCGAACTCGCCCTGGTCTTCCCGGTCGCCGCGGTGCTCCGCAGCCAGGCCGAGATGGGCCGCGGCATGGTCGCGCTCGTCGAGATCGCGCTGTTCGTCCTGGTCCTGCTCGCCGCGCTGATCTACTTGTGGGTCCGCGGGGACCTGCGCTGGATCAAGGACTTGAGGAAGTGGTGATGGACGGCAACGGCATCGTCGCCGCCGTGAGGGCGCGCTTCCCGGACGCGGTCGTCGCGGACGGCGCCGCCGCGAAGGACCCCTGGATCCAGGTCGCTCCCGTCGCGGTCGCGGACGTGATGCGGCACCTGCGCGACGCCCCGGATCTCGCGTTCGACCACCTGGTCTGCGTGACCGGCGTTGACCTGACCGGGATCGCCGAGAAGCCCGACCTGCGGTGCGTCTGGCACGTCGCGTCGTACGCGCACGGGCACCAGATCACGGTGCGCGCGGACGTGCCGCGCGACGCGGCCGTGCTGGGAAGCGTGACGGGCATCTGGCCGAGCGCGGCGTGGCACGAGCGGGAGACGTGGGACCTTCTCGGGATCCGGTTCGAGGGGCACCCGGACCTGCGCCGCATCCTGCTGCCCGAGGAGTGGGTCGGGCACCCGCTCAGGAAGGACTGGAAGGAGGCGCCGCGGGCGCTCGGGTTCCCGACCACGCGGCGCACCCTCCTCGACGAGATCCGGGGCGGAAACGGATGAGCGAAGAGCACGGTCAGGTGATCGAGGACGCCGGCGAGATGGTCCTGAACATGGGACCGCACCACCCGTCCACGCACGGGGTCATCCGGCTCGTGCTCGAGCTGGACGGCGAGGTGGTGCGGACCGTCACGCCGGACATCGGCTACCTGCACCGCGGGATCGAGAAGATCGCGGAGGGCATGACGTGGCAGGGCTTCATGCCCTACACGGACCGCATCGACTACCTCGGCGCGATGTTCATGAACCACGCGTACGCCATGGCGGTCGAGCGCCTGCACGGGATCGAGGTCCCGCCGCGCGCCGAGTACCTGCGCGTGCTCGCGGACGAGCTGAACCGGATCGCGAGCCACCTGATCTGCCTCGGCTCCGTCACCATGGACCTCGGCGCCTACACCCCGTTCCTGAACGCGGTGCGCGAGCGCGAGGTCATCAACGACATCATCGAGACGCTCTGCGGCGCGCGGCTGACCTACAACTACATGCGGGTCGGCGGCGTGTCGTTCGACCTCCCCCCCGGGCTGCGCGAGCGCATCCTGACGTGGCTCGACGGGTTCGAGGTCTTCCTGGACGAGTTCGACCGCCTGATCACGTACAACGAGATCTTCCTGCATCGCTGCAAGGACGTGGGCGTCATCACCGCGGGCGAGGCGATCGGCTGGGGCCTCGTCGGCCCGAACCTGCGCGCGTCCGGCGTGGACTCGGACCTGCGGCGGGACCTGCCGTACTCCGTATACAAGGATCTGTCCTTCGACGTGGTCGTCGGGCGCGGCAGCGTCGGCACCGTGGGCGACGTGTTCGACCGCTTCTGGTGCCGGATCGAGGAGATCAAGCAGTCCTGCGGGCTCGTGCGGCAGGTGCTGGCAGGCATGCCGCTCGGCCCGATCCTGGGCAAGGTCCCGAAGAAGCTGAAGGCCGAGATCCCCCTTGGCCCCGGGGGTGCCAAGGGGGGCCCAGGCGCGGACGCCCACGTGCGCATCGAGAGCGCCCGCGGCGACACGCTGGTCTACGCGGTGTCCGACGGGTCCGAGAAGCCGTACCGGCTGCGGTTCCGGACCGGGTCGTTCACCGCGCTGTCGATCATGGCCCACAAGGGGGCCGGGATGATGGTCGCGGACCTGGTGGCGTTGTTCGCGAGCCTCGACGTCATCGCGCCGGAGACGGACCGCTGATGGAAGCGCGGACCCTCAAGGACGCGTTGTTCTGGGCCTTCGCGACCTCGACCGTGGGCTTCGCGCTCATGGTCGCGTTCCACCAGAGCCTGGTCCACTCGGCGCTCGGCCTGATGGGGACGCTCCTGTCGGTCGGGTGCCTCTACGGGCTGCTGGACGCCGACTTCGTGGCCGTGACGCAGGTCGTGGTCTACGTCGGCGGGGTCGTGATCCTGTTCCTGTTCGGCGTGTTCCTGACGAAGCGGATCGAGGACGTGACGGTCACGAACCGCTCGGTGAACTGGTACGTGGCGGTGCCGGTCGGGCTCGTGCTGCTCGCGGTCATCCTGTACGCGCTCCTCTCGTCGCCGATCCCGGCGGCCGAGGTCGCGGCGGCCGGCCCGACCACCGCGGCGATCGGCGAGGCCCTGCTCGGCCGCTTCCTGCTGCCGTTCGAGGTCATCTCGGTCGTGCTGCTGGCGGTGCTGCTGGGCGCGTTGCTGCTGGCGCGTCGCGAGGTCAAGCCCGAGGAGAGGGGGTGACGCGATGCACGTGACGCTGCTCCACTACCTCGTGCTGGCGGCGGTCCTGTTCGTGCTCGGGCTCGTCACGCTGGCCACCCGCCGCAACGCGATCGGCGTGCTGCTCGGGATCGAGCTGATCCTGAACGCGGCCAACCTGAACCTGGTCGCCTTCTCGCGCCACGGCATCGGCGGCGTCGAGGGGCAGGTGTTCACGGTCTTCGTGATCGCGCTCGCCGCGGCCGAGACCGTGGTGGCGCTGGCGATCGTGCTCGCGATCTTCCACCACTACCGGACCGTGGAGGTGGATCGCGTCTCGCAGATGAAGAACTGACGATGGAACACGGCAGCGAAACCACCCGGGTCGTCGAGGCCACCTGGCTGTTCATGATCCCGCTGTTCCCGCTGCTGGGCGCGGCGGTGAACGCGGTCTTCGGGAAGAAGCTCCAGGACCGCTTCGGCAAGGGCGTGGTCCACGCGGTCGCGCTCGGCGCCGTGTTCTCGTCGCTCGCGTTCGCGCTCGCCGCGGTGTGGCAGATCCTGGCCGCGGACGGCCCGATCGTGCTGGTGGACCGGCTCTGGACCTGGATCGCGTTCCGGTGGCACGGGGTCGCGCTGAACGTCCCGTTCCAGCTCGCCGCGGACCGCCTGACCGCGGTGATGCTGTTCGTGGTCACGTTCGTCGGGTCGCTGATCCACGTGTTCTCCACGGGCTACATGCAGGACGAGAAGCCGTACTGGCGCTTCTTCGCGTGGCTGAACCTGTTCATGTTCGCCATGCTCGTCCTGGTGCTCGGCGACTCGTTCCTGACGATGTTCGTCGGCTGGGAGGGCGTGGGCCTCTGCTCGTACCTGCTGATCTCCTACTACTACGAGGAGACCGACAAGGCCGCGGCCGGCATGAAGGCCTTCGTGGTCAACCGGATCGGCGATTTCGCGTTCATCATCGGGATGGGGCTCCTGCTGTGGGCGGTCGTGGGGACGTGGACCGAGGCCGGGCAGTTCGTGGCCGGCGGGCCCGGGTCCGCGGCGCAGCCGACGCTGCTCTTCCGCGACCTCGAAGCCCTGATGCGCGACGCGGCCTTCCGCGACGCGTTCCTCGCGAAGCAGGTGTTCGGCATCCCGGTCGTCACGCTGGTCTGCGTGCTGTTCTTCGTCGGCGCGGCCGGCAAGTCCGCGCAGCTCCCCCTGTACGTCTGGCTCCCCGACGCGATGGCGGGCCCGACGCCGGTGTCCGCGCTGATCCACGCGGCCACGATGGTCACGGCCGGCGTCTACATGGTCGCGCGCCTGAACTTCCTCTACGTCCACAGCCCGGTCGCCATGACCGTGGTCGCGACGGTCGGCGCGCTGACCGCGGTGTTCGCGGCCACGATCGGGTTCTTCCAGACCGACCTGAAGAAGGTGCTGGCGTACTCCACGGTCAGCCAGCTCGGCTACATGTTCGTCGGCGTGGGCGTGGGCGCGTTCTCGGCGGGCGTGTTCCACCTGATGACGCACGCGTTCTTCAAGGCGTGCCTCTTCCTCGGGTCGGGCTCGATCATCTACGCGATGCACCACCGCCAGGACCTGAGGGACATGGGCGGCCTGCGCAAGGTCCTGCCGGCGACCTACCTGACGTTCCTGGCCTCGACGATCGCGATCGCGGGCATCCCGGGCACGTCCGGGTTCTTCTCCAAGGACGAGATCCTCTGGCGCGCGTTCGACAACGGGAACACGCTGGTGCCGGGGTGGGTGCTGTGGGCGATCGCCGCGACCGCGGCCCTGTTCACGGCGTTCTACATGACGCGCCTGCTGCTGATGACCTTCTTCGGCGAGCCGCGCGCGGACGAGCACACCCTGCACCACGCGCACGAGCACAAGCGGATGACGATTCCGCTCTACGTGCTGGCGTTCCTCGCGCTGGTCGGCGGGTTCGTGGGCGTGCCGGCGGCGCTCGGCGGGTCCAACCGTTTCGAGCACTTCCTGGCTCCGGTGTTCGCGGCCGGGCAGCACCTGACGTGGCTGTCCGCGGCGAACGACGGGCACGGGAGCGGGCTCCACTCCCACGCGGGCGAGTACGTGCTGATGGCGTTCGCGGTCGTGCTCGGGCTCGCGGGCATCTACGCGGCGTGGCGCCTGTACGGGCGGCGCTACATGGCGCCGGAGCAGGAGGCGGCGACGTTCGGCGCGGGCCTGCACCGGGTGCTCGCGAACAAGTACTTCGTGGACGAGGGGTACTGGCGGTTCGTGGTGAACCCGCTGCTCGCGACGACGCGGTTCCTCGCGCGCTTCGACAAGCTCGTGATCGACGGCGTGGTGAACGGCGTCGGCTTCGTGACGAAGCTCGTCGCCTGGATCAACGGGGCGATCGACAAGGTGTTCGTGGATGGCGCGGTGAACGGGATGGCGGACGCGACGCTCGCGATCGGCCGGCGCGTGCGCCGCGTCGAGACGGGCCAGGTCCAGGCCTACGTGGTCGGGATCATGGGCGGTTTGAGCGTGCTGGTGGTGGTGTTCTACCTGGTCGCGCGGTAGGGATCGGGCACGGGCACGGACACGGGCACGGACACGGACACGGGCACGGGCACGGACACGAGGGAGCGGCTCGATGATTGATCACGTGCTTACGTGGATGACGTTCTTCCCGTTGATCGGCGCCGCGGTGATCGTGGCGCTTCCGGGGAGGTTCAAGGACGCATTCAAGTACATCGCGGTGGCGGCGCTGGCGGTCCCGCTGGTCCTGGCCGTGCAGGTATTCGCCGGCTTCGACCCGACGCTCGCCGCGAACGGCAAGGCCCTGCGCGACGCGGCGCCCGGCCTGGACCCGGTCGCGTACGGGCTCCAGTTCGTGGACCACGCGGTCTGGATCCGCGCGTTCAACATCGAGTACTTCGTGGGCGTGGACGGCGTGTCCGCGTCCATGGTCGTCCTGTCCGCGCTCGTGTCGTTCATCGCGGGGCTCGCGTCGTTCCTGGTGCGCAAGCCCGTGGAGCCGCACCACGGGTCGCAGGCGGGGATCCAGGTCAAGGAGCGCGGCTACTACGCGCTGCTGCTGATGCTCGCGACCGGGATGATGGGCGTGTTCGTGGCGCTCGACCTGTTCCTGTTCTACGTGTTCTGGGAAGTGATGCTCCTGCCCATGTACTTCCTGATCGGGATCTGGGGCGGCCCGCGGAAGGAGTACGCGGCGATCAAGTTCTTCCTCTACACGCTGTTCGGCTCGGTCCTGATGCTGCTCGCGATCATCTACATGTACTACTACGGCACCCCCGTGAAGGGCGACTTCCTGCTCGCGGACGGGAGCGCGACCGCGAACCGCCACACGTTCAACATGATGTACCTCGCGCACCACACGCAGTACCAGTGGGTGTCGTTCATCAGCGGGAAGCTGCTGTGGGTGCTGTTCTTCATCGGGTTCGCCATCAAGATCCCGATGTTCCCGTTCCACACGTGGCTCCCGGACGCGCACGTGGAGGCGCCGACCGCGATATCGGTCATCCTTGCGGGCGTGCTGCTGAAGATGGGGACGTACGGGATCCTGCGGATCAACTACCCGATGTTCCCCGCGGAGACGATGTGGGCGTCCACGGCCATGGCCGCGTTCGGGATGATCAACATCGTCTACGGCGCGTTCTGCGCGATGGCGCAGAAGGACTTCAAGAGCCTCGTCGCGTACTCGTCGATCTCGCACATGGGGTTCGTGCTGCTGGGGATGTCGTCGTTCACCCAGGAGGGCATGAACGGCGCCGTGCTCCAGATGTTCAACCACGGCACGATCACCGCGATGATGTTCCTCCTTGTGGGCGCGATCTACGACCGCGCGCACCACCGGAACATCGAGGGCTTCGGCGGGCTCGCGAAGACGATGCCGGTCTACACGGCGTTCTCCGGGCTGGCGTTCTTCGCGGCGCTCGGGCTGCCCGGGCTGTCCGGATTCATCAGCGAGGTCCTGGTGTTCCTGGGCGCGTTCCAGACGCACCGGGTGCTGACGATGATCTCGGTGTCGGGCGTGGTGCTGGGCGCGGCGTACGTGCTCTGGACGATCCACCGGGTGTTCCTCGGCCCGCTCGTGAAGGAGGAGTACGGCCACTTCTCGGACCTGAACTGGCGCGAGGTCGCGACGCTGGCGCCGCTGGCGGTCATCGTGATCGTGCTGGGGTTCTATCCGATGCCGGTGCTGGACCTGATGAGCGCGGGCCTGGGCGCGCTGAAGGACATGGTGCTGGCGGCGGGCGCGGCCGGCGTGCCGGTGGCGGGGTTGTAGCATGGGCGCCGCGCTGGGCAACGGAGCGAGCCTCGTCCACCTGGTGCCCGAGGGGATCCTCGCGGCGGCGGTGGGCGTGCTGATGGCGTTCGGGGCGGTGCCGCGCCTTCGCGGCCGCGCGACGGTCGCGGCGGCGGCGATCGGGGGCCTGGGCGCGGCGCTGCTCGCGGCCGTGCTGGTGCCGTGGCCGGAGGCGCCCCTGTCCCTGTTCCACGGCATGCTGGTGTCGGACGGGATGCTGGCCGTGTTCCGGCCGATGTTCGTGCTGACCGGGCTGTTCGCGATCGTGTTCGCGGCGGCCTCCGACGAGGTGGATTCGCGCGACATGGCGGACGCGGCCGTGCTGGTGACGGCGAGCGTGCTCGGGATGTGCCTGATGGCGGGCGCGTCGGACCTGCTGATGGCGTACCTGGCCATGGAGTTCGTGGGCATCCTGTCGTACGTGCTGGCGGGCCTGCGGCGCGAGGACCAGCGGTCCAGCGAGGCGGCGCTGAAGTACGTGATCTACGGCGGCGCCGCGTCGGGCGTGATGCTGTTCGGGATGTCGCTGCTGTACGGGATCGCGGGGGACACGTCGTTCGCGGCGGTCCGGGCCGTGCTGACCGGCGCGGACGGCGCGGTTGGTGCGGCGGGCGTTGGT
>Ga0194127_10008769_pt1 | contig 10770 bp, 10 predicted proteins | sample TA2KigC100mmetaG_FD_148624 | JGI IMG/M metagenome (GOLD analysis project Ga0194127, IMG submission 148624) | Freshwater microbial communities from Lake Tanganyika, Tanzania - TA2015036 Kigoma Deep Cast 100m | ecosystem: Environmental > Aquatic > Freshwater > Lake | place: Tanzania: Lake... | reverse complement strand
GGGGGATTCGTGCTTGCCAACGGTTCTATGTCCTCAAATCAATCGGGCGAGGGGGATATCCGCAAGGGTATTATTGAGGCTGATCTCGTGGACTGCATGGTGGCCCTGCCTGGCCAGCTATTTTACTCGACTCAGATTCCGGCCTGCCTCTGGTTCCTGGCGCGAGACAAGAAAAACACCCGCTTCCGGGACCGCCGCGGTCAGGTGCTCTTTGTTGACGCCCGCAAGCTTGGTGTGATGGCCGATCGCACACACCTCGAATTCACTCCCGAGGAGATCGCCCGTATCGCTAAGACCTACCATGCCTGGCGCGGGGAGAAGGACGCGGGTGAATACGAAGACATCCCGGGTTTTTGCAAGAGCGCCATGCTCGATGAGATCCATAAGCACGGCCACGTGCTCACGCCCGGCCGGTACGTGGGTGCAGAGGTGCAGGAGGAGGACGGCGAGCCATTCGAGGAAAAGATGAGACGACTTACTTCTCAACTTCGGGAGCAAATTACCAATGGACAAAAACTTGATGAAGCCATTGAACGTAATCTGAAGGAGTTAGGATATGGCGGGTAGGCAGAAGAAAATGGACTTTGCGTCGCTCGTTTACGCTATCCGGCAGGTCGACGAGCAGTGTTCAGCCCAGGCAGGAAGGGCGGTCAATGTCACCCTGACGTTACGAAACTTGGCCATCGGGTGCTATATCCGCGAGTACGAACAACATGGTGCTGACCGTGCAGAATATGGTGAAGGCTTGCTTGATCGCCTCGCTGACCGACTGCGGCAAGAAGGCATGATTCGTATGGACTCTCGGGAACTAAGGCGATATCGCCAGTTTTACCTGGTTTATTCGAGAATTTGGCGGTCGCTGACTCCCGAATTGCAGAGCCTTCTTCCTGCCAGCCGTCTGCCTATCCAGGAGATTCGGGAGTCACTGACTCCCGAATTCGCCGTAGATGGAAATACTTTGATTAACCATTTATCTTTTACCCATCTGAACGAGCTTTCCGCCATCGAAGATCCTCTCAAACGCACCTTCTATGAAATTGAATGCATCAGGGGCAACTGGTCTGTGCGGGAGCTCAAAAGACAAATCGCCACTCTTTACTATGAGCGGTCTGGCCTTTCGCACAACAAGGAGAAGCTCGCCGAATTAATCAAATCAACCGCGGAAAGGTCCGAGCACAAGCTTATGATCCGAGATCCTTATATTTTTGAATTTTTGGGGCTCAGATCAAAGGAAGTCATGGGTGAATCCGATCTTGAAGATGCTCTGCTCGATAAAATTCAAGACTTTCTCCTGGAGCTGGGCCACGGATTCTGTTTCGAAGCCCGGCAGAAGCGTATTCTCATCGGTAAAACCCATGGCTTTGTCGATTTGGTTTTCTTCCATCGGATTATTAAGTGTCATGTTTTAGTTGAATTAAAGGTGGATGAATTCAAACATGAATACCTCGGCCAGCTTAACACCTACGTGACGTGGTACCGCAAAAACATGATGAGCGATGGCGATAACCCGCCTGTTGGCCTTTTGCTCTGCACCCAGAAAGACCATGTCCTTGTTGAGTACGCCCTTGCAGGGATGGACAACAAACTGTTCGTCTCCAAGTACCAGCTCGAACTTCCCAAGAAAGAAGAGATCCAACGTTTCCTCGAAGAAAAGGTCAAAGAGGTCGGTAATGTGTGACCATGGCAGAACGGACGAGATCAAAAATGCTATCGAGGCAAGACCGAAGGAGTTGAAGTATGGCGGGTGAGTGGCGCGAGAAAACCATTTCAGAAGTAGCGACCGTAGTAGGAGGTGGCACTCCTTCTACAAATGATCCGGAGAATTTCAACGGAGAGATCCCCTGGTTAACGCCCAAAGACCTTTCTGGATACCCGTTTCGCTATATCTCTCGGGGGGAAAGAAACATAAGCCAGAAGGGATACGATTCCAGCAATGCTCAGTTTGTTCCTAAAGGTTCTGTATTATTGACGACCCGCGCTCCAGTTGGCTATGTTGCCATCGCTAGCAATCCTTTGACAACCAATCAAGGGTTCCATAGCCTCGTGTTAAATGATGAATTCCATCCAGAGTTTGTTTACTACCTCCTCAAAAATAAGACGGATTATCTTCACGCACATGCAACAGGCACTACCTACGGGGAGTTATCTGGTTCTGCACTCAAGGATGCACCAACTAAAGATGAATGTTGATTCTACATTAGAAGTTCGGCATTAACCCTTCAATATTCGATTAACCAAAAAGAAGGGTTATCCATCAAAAAGTTAGCGCATCCAAAGGCGCCGCCGGAAGGCGGGGATTATGAAACTAAAAGCATTGCAAAAAGTGCATGGTGTTGATTTGAAGATTGGGAAAGACTTCAGCCGTCGAGAGGGAATGTTGGAGGATAAAAGTTACAATTTTATCGATTTTTCACCCTCTAAGAGTCCTTTATCAAAGATTTTTAAGCTCACTTCCCGAAATTTTGGAGGGGTGACACGGTCGATGGATTGCCTCAGTTTCTCATGCGGGAAGGGAAATTTAGGATGGGCGGAGGCAAAGCCGATCAGGGCGATGTTGGTCGATTGGACCGATCCCATTTCCACGGCGATACGGTCCGCCGGGAAGATGTGAATTTCAATTCCCTTCTCTCTCAGGTAATTTCGGATCGGTTCGTTCATATAGTTGGGATCGGAGGCATTGATAAAACCGAGGCCTCCGTTTTGGCCATTTGAAGAGGGGCGGAGATAGTGAAGGGTTTTTAATGCCTCGCTCCTTTCGAGGGATAAGAGGAGGTCAGCGCTTCCCCTTTTTACAAGGGGGCTATTAAAATCTCCAATCTTCAGATAGGTGATCACGGAGCCACCCCTCTGGCTCATCCCGTGATCTTCGGAACCAATCAATGGGTATCCTTCGCGGAGCGCAAAGTCGGAGATGATGCGTGTCACCAAAAGAACGCCCTGTCCGCCCACACCGGAAATAATCATCTGGATGTTCATCTTTTCCAATGCGGATTGCGGATTTCGGATTGCGGATTGTGAATTCATAAAGATTTCCTTGATGTGAATCTCTGACCTTATGATGAAACTTTATAAATACCGCCCTGACCGCAGACTTCGATGCAGAGGCCGCAGTCCACGCAGGTCAACCGGTCAATCTTGACACGGCCGTCTTCTCCTCTGATCAGGGAGGGACATTCAAATCGTCTAAGGCAGTAACCGCATGCAATACAAGCCCCTACGGCAGGCATTTCAATCGCCGAGGTTGGGCATTCCTGGGCACAGACGCGGCACCCCGTGCATTTGCTGTAATCAATGACATAGTCATCGCCGGTTCTGGAAATCGCTCCCACAGGGCACTGGATCACACAGGTGTCGCATTGACAGCATCTGTCTTCTTGAATCACAGGCAGAAGGGATGAAGGCATCTCTTTGCTTTTAACCTGAGGCAGACCCTTTTCCAGCGGAGGGGTATGGCGGATATCGACCTTGACGGGGTTCACTTTGAGCTGCTCTCTTTGATTGATGATGCAGGGATAACGGGTGATGATGACAGCCATTCCCCCATCTTTTTGCAAATTATACTTGTAGGCTTTTTCGGCCTCTCGTATCAATCCCTTGATGTCGTAGGGATTGACCACCCGGAGGTATTTGACGCCGCATCCTTTCACCAGCTCTTCAATCGAGAGGGGTTTGCCGGGATGGCCATCAGCCGTCAGTCCGGATTCCGGAGTGGGTTGCATCCCGGTCATCGCTGTAATGGAGTTGTCGAGGATGACGAGTATAAATTTTGCCCCATTATAGACTGCATTTAATAGTCCGGGGGCGCCCGAATGATAGAAGGTTGAATCTCCAATCGTGGCAACGATGGGAATGTCTTTGCCGTCCTGATAATAAGCCTGATAGAGCCCGCTGGCAAACGTGACGGCCGCGCCCATATCGTGACAGGTATCCACGGATTCGAGATTCATTCCCAGAGTGTAACATCCGATATCGCTGGGGAAGATGCCCTTTGGGAAGGCGCGTTTGAATGCGAAGAATGAGGCCCGATGGGCACAGCCCGAGCAGAGGGTTGGCCGCCGAGCCGAAAGACCAAGGTCAGCCACCATCTTCTCAAGGGGGGCTGTGGACCTCACTTCCGGCACGGGGATGGAAAACTTCGTGCAGAGGTCTGATATGATGCGGGTGATCGTTTCGGGAAGCATCTCTCCTTCATTGGGAAGGGTTCCGTCCAGCCTGCCAATGAGTTTTGATTTATCCATGATCTGAAGCTCGATCACGGGTTCGGTCTCTTCGAGGACCAGGACATGATCGCATTTCCCGATGAAGGATTCCACGATCTCAACGGGAAGAGGGTAGGGAGTTCCTATCTTGAGAATCGGGATCTCTCTCTGAAGGCCGAGTTCAGACAGGACATCTCGGGCGAAGGAGTAACCGATTCCACTGGCAATGATTCCCAATGACGCCCTGTTCCTGTCGTGCTCAACAAAATTGAGAAGGGTCATTGAATTGAACGCTTCTGCAATATTTTTGATCTTTTGATTAAGCTGCTTGTGGAGGATGAACCGGAACCTTGGCGTTGCGCTCCATCGCTGGGGATTGTGCTCGAAGCTGGCTTTCCTTTCTATTTGAGCGATGGGATTGAAGGCGATCGTTTGCTGGGCGTGAGAAACCCTTAAGACGGGACGGAGAATGACCGGGATCTGGTATTTTTCCGAAAGATCGAAAGCAATGGGCAACATCTTCTGGGCTTCTCTTGGATTGGCCGGATCCAAAACCGGAACCTTTGCAAACATGGCCATAAAGCGGGTGTCCTGCTCGGTCTGTGAGGAAAAAGGTCCGGGATCATCACAGGTGATGATCACAAAACCGCCGACCGTTCCGATATAGGCTGAACTCATCAATGGATCCATGGCCACATTGAGCCCCACCTGTTTCATGGCCACGGCAGTCCGCTTCCCCGTGTAAGAGGCTACCAGTGCATTTTCGAATGCCACCTTTTCGTTGATGGACCATTCCACATAGATGTCGAGGTTGTTCTCCTTTTTAAAACGGACGATGGCAGGGAGGATTTCCGAACTGGGCGTTCCGGGATAGGCGGCAAAAAAATGGCATCCGCTCTCCACAATCCCCCTGGCAATCGCCTCGTTTCCAAGAACAACTTTTTCTTCTTTATTCGACATTGTTACCCTCTGACCCCGCCTCGATAAATGAGAAGCGAATATTTGTTTTTACAGTTGACGTTTGTCGTTGTCGAGGCTCGTATCGAAACTCGTATATGGAAGCTGGAAACTCGAGCTTCATGTTTCGAGCTTCTTGCTTCGATACGAGCCTCGTCACCGGAACCCTTTTTTCTAACCTTAACCTACAGACCATTTATATAAAACCTAAATTGAGCGATTTATTATCTTAAACGTAGCCGCACCCTTTAGGTTGCGTGATTTTATCCGAAACGAATTCTCACCCAACGGGTGAGAGGAAACCGCAGGCTAAAGCCTTCGCCTACAATAAATTTCAAAAAGAATCGCTCAATTTATATAAAAATTTTAACCGATTCGGTTGAGGACCTCAATTCCCCTCAGGAGAGTTTCCTCCGAGGCTGCAAAAGAGATCCGGACATTCGTATTCCTCTTGGAAAAGACACCGCCAGGGACGATAAAGAGATTATTATGAATGGCTTTCTCCACAAAAGCCTCTCCGTCTCCTCCGGGGACTTCGGGGAAGATATAGAAGGCCCCCTGGGGGGTCTGAACACGAAACTTCTCCCTCAGCCCTTCATAGATCAGGTCCCTCTTTCTCTTATATTGTTTGATGTAATCCTCCATATTGAAGTCCAATGCCTTGAGGGCGGCCTTCTGAGCAAAGGAATTGATACTGGAAAAGGTATATTGTTGAAGCGTGATCATCTGCTGAAGAATTTCCTTCGGACCAGCCACATAACCCAATCTCCATCCGGTCATGGCCCAACCTTTTGAAAATCCCCCAAAGGTCAACGTCTTTTCATAGAGCTGTCCGATCGTAGGGCAGGAGGGTTCATCGAAGACAAAGCTGTCATAGATGTCGTCCGAGAGGATGAGGAGATTCCTCTCACGGGCAATCCTGACGACCATCCTGAGATCTTCTTCCGGATAAATAGCTCCGGTAGGATTATTCGGACTGTTGATGATGATGAATTTGGTTTTTTTTGAAATCTTCTTGATGAACTCTTCTTCCCTCAAACGAAAGTCAGGATAGGTATCCACGAAGACAGGAACGCCTCCCATCAGGAGAACCTGATATTCATACATTACAAAATAGGGGTCAGGGATGATGACCTCATCGTCCGGATTGATGAGGGCAAGGCTGGCCAGCAATAAACCACCGGTTACTCCTGCCGTCACCATCACCTCCTCAAACTGGACTCTCTTCTTTTTTAAATGGAGGCTGATCTTTTCTCTCAACTCAGGGATGCCCTGAGTCGGGGTATATTTATTGAACCCTTTGCGAATCCATTCGATCCCCTCCTCTTTGAGCGGTTCCGGAATATCGAAATCAGGCTCTCCAATGCTCAGATTGATGGGATCTTTCATCTGACGGGCCAGATCAAATATCCGCCTCACGCCGGAGGGTTTGATATTACTTAATCGATCAGAGATGAGCATCCTATTCCTCTGTTTTCGCTTTGACTTTTTTGGCTTTCTCTATGAGCTCGAGAATCGTGTCCATCCTTGTCTTGGTAGGAGGCGTCGAGGCTTGTTGAATTTGTTCCATTGAATAATGTTCGGCCAAAAATTTTGATATCTCTATTCCAAATTCCCAGCAGACTATAATTTTCCGGCATGGGAGGTCCGCATTAATCGTACGGCAGTATCGGAATGGGATTTCACCGCCCAATTGAGGACAGTAGTTGATCAAGGCATCATATTTTTCAATCATGGTTCTTCGATATGCTTTGAGTAATTTAGCACAAGCTCAGAAAATAAAAAATCCTACGGGCCTCGCAGGCCCGTAGGATTTCATTTCGATTAAACCGGTTTCCCCTTCTTCATCTTGGGGGGTATCGGCAACCCTTCCATAGATTTAAGAGATTTTTTCATCTCTTCTTCCGGTAATGCGTAGTCAACGAGTTTCCCGCTGAAGTAGGATTCATATCCTCCCAGATCCATGATACCGTGGCCGCTCCAATTTAGAAGGATGACCTTCTCCTTCCCCTCTTCCTTAGCCTTCTTCGCCTCCTCAATGACAACGGAGATGGCGTGGCTGGTTTCAGGAGCGGGGATGGCTCCTTCGGTTCTTGCCCAGAGGACAGCGTTGGCATAGCACTCTAATTGATTATAAGCCCGGGGCTCCAACAATCCCTCAATGATCAATTGACTCACAAGAGGGGCAAGGCCATGATACCTTAGCCCACCCGCATGGATAGGAGCTGGAATGAAGGAATGTCCAAGGCTATGCATGGCAAGGAGCGGGGTTGTGGCGGCTGTATCGCCAAAATCATAGACAAAGGGCGCTCTGGTCATCGTGGGGCAGGAAGTCGGTTCTGCCGGAATGATCGTGATATTGGCGCCATTGATCTTATCGAGAACGAATGGAAAGGCAAGGCCGGCAAAATTGCTTCCCCCGCCTACGCAACCTGTCACCACATCGACTTTCTTCTCCCCAAATTTTTCAAGCTGTTTTTTGGCTTCAAGGCCGATGATCGTTTGATGCATCATCACATGGTTCAAGACGCTTCCCAGGGAGTATCGAGTGTCCTTGGTGGTCACAGCGTCTTCAATGGCTTCACTGATGGCGATGCCAAGGCTTCCCGGAGAATCCGGGGTTTCTTCAAGGATTTTTCTTCCGGCATTCGTGTCTTTGCTCGGACTGGGAACACAGTTGGCTCCCCAGGTGTTCATCATCAAACGGCGATAGGGCTTCTGATCATAACTGATTCTGACCATATAGACCTTGCACTCCAGGCCAAAGAGACAGCAGGCAAAGCTGAGAGCGCTTCCCCACTGGCCGGCGCCCGTCTCGGTGCTGATCCGTTTGATCCCGAAGACTTTGTTGTAATAAGCCTGGGCGATAGCGGTATTGGGTTTGTGGCTTCCCGGAGGGCTCACCCCTTCATTCTTATAGTAGATCCTTGCAGGTGTTCCAAGCGCTTTTTCAAGGGCATAGGCGCGATGGAGAGGCGTGGGTCTCCAGATGAGAAGTTTTTCCATCACTTCTTGAGGAATGTCGATCCACCGTTGTGTGCTTACCTCCTGTTCGATGAGGTTCATTGGAAAGACCGGAGCGAGGTCCTGGGGGCCAATGGGCTGTCCTGTCCCAGGGTGGAGAGGGGGTTGAAGAGGAGTTGGCAAATCGGCTTGAATATTATACCATTGCTTTGGAATTTCATCTTCCCTGAGAAAAACTTTAAATTCCTTCATAATTTTCCTCCTTCTCTTGTTAAAAGAGTTCTTTTAAGGTGTGGATTTGTTCTTCATCACCTCCTTTTCCATGGCCCTTGACTGCTGTTTTATTTATTTCCCCACCCTTAAAAACAGGACTTCAAATATCAATAATTAGAAAAGTTGTCAAGAGTTATTTCTTTTGTTATTTCTTTTGGTTTTAGGAGTTGTTAGACAGTTAAAAGATAAAAAGGGCGTCCTGTTTGAATCGGGGCGCCTCCATAAACCGATAGCCTTTTACTATTTTTCCTTGAATTCATTCCAGGGATAGTCGATCAGCTCGAGCAACACCCCATTGACTTCTTTGGGATGGATGAAGGCAAATTTGCAATCCCGGAAGGATCTCGGTCCGCCGATGAATTTATATCCTTTTGCCTTCAGTTCCTTCATGGCCTCTTCGGTGTTGTCCACATTGAGGCTGACGACCATCACCCCTTCGCCCCTCTTTTCGATGAATTTGGCCACATCGCCATCCGGAGTGGTGGACTCCATCAATTCGAATCCGACTTCGCCCAGCCAGTATCTAGCCACCCTGATCTTTTCAGACTCATCCACATAGGGATCATCGGGTTCGGGCTTTCCAAGAATGGGCTCCCAGACTTTTCGCGCGGCCTCAAGATCCTTCACCGCAATACAGATGTGGTCAATTTTATTTACCTTCATCAGGAACCTCGCGTAACTCCCCCTCCCCCCTCTTAAATTAAGAGGGGGGAATTCCTCCCCTTAAGTTAAGGGGAGGGTAGGTGGGGTTATGTGTATACTGTTTGAGACTACTAAAAACTCACTTTATATTTTTCGTTTAAATAGGCCATGGCTTCATCGATCGCATTGGCCGTGAGATCCAGATCCTGATCCGTGTGCCTGTAGCAGATATATCCATGATGGTGCGGGGTGAAAAAGATGCCCCGACGGATGAGCTGAGTGTAAAAATCGTCCCGTCTGGCTTTATGGGTATTCGCTTCATCCTTCTTGAAGGTTATGAAAAACATGGGGGCAACACCGCTTAACTCCGCTCCGACATTATACTTATTAATGATGTCCTGGACTTTTTTCAGAAAACGTCCTCCCCTTTCCCATATCTTGGCAACGACGTTGTCACGCTCCAGGATTTCGATCGTTTTCAGCGCGGCAATAAAACCGTCACTGTTCGGGAAGAAGGTCGAAGAGATAAAAAGCTTCTGTGCCGCAGCCATCATCACTTCAGCCTTTCCGGTCACAACACTGATGGCATATCCGTTGGCCATGCCTTTTCCAAGGACGGCCAGGTCAGGAGTCACTCCGTAGAGTTCCTGCGCCCCGCCCATCCGGAACCTGAACCCGGTGCGGATTTCATCGAAGACCAAAACGGCGCCGTATTGGGTAGCGAGTTCTCTGACACCCTTGAGAAACCCGGGTTTGGGTTCTTCCATCTTTTGATGGAGGGGGTGGCCGAAGGGGGTCATAATGATGGCAGCGGTTTGATCGCCATATTGTGCCATCAACTCCTCGAGCTGATTGAGGTTGTTGTAACGAAATTCATACACATCCTCGTAAAACTTTGCAGGGATGCCCCCTTTCATCTCAACGCACCAGTCATGCCAGCCGTGGTAGCCACAGCGCATCACTTTGATCCGGTTCGTATAGGCCCTCGCAATGCGGATGCTCGCGGTCGTGGCATCGGAGCCGGTCTTTAAAAAGATGGACATCTCGGAGCAGGGGACGAGTTCCTTCAGTTTTCTTGCAAGCTCATTCTGATACCTCTGTGTGAGTGTGAAGCAGAAGCCTTTGTCTCTAATTTGCCTCACCACTGCTTCATCCACCTCTTCTTCCCGATAGCCCAGGATGATCGGTCCATAGCCACAGAGGAAGTCAATGTATTCATTTCCATCCACGTCGGTTAATCGGCAGCCCTTGCCATATTCGAGATAGATGGGGTATTCGCCTTCGATAAAATCGCTCGGTTTTCGAGCGCCCAGGACTCCCCCGGGAACCAATTTCTTTCCCTGTTCGAAAAGTTCCAGACTTTTCGTGATATTCAGTTTCTTAGCTTCTTTCATAGCGATTCTCCTCAGAATTGAATTGACATAACCATTGGAAAATCTCCCGTAACCCCCCTTCCTCCCCCCTTAATTTAAGGGGGGAATAGAGGGGGGTTATAAGAGGGGTAATTCCTCCCTTCCGCCAAAGGCGGATCCGCCTCTGGCGGATTGGAAAAGGGAGGTTAGGAGGGATTTTACAAATAGATTTCTTTACCATTTTGTGACTGTTCATATATCAAATCCAAAGTTAAATTGCCATTATGGAACTGATCGTTTCCGTTTGATGGATTTTGGCGCCTCTCTGGATTAAGGCGGTAAGGAATTTTTCCGGATCAATGCATCCTTCCGGAGCGACCACT
>Ga0194127_10008768_pt1 | contig 10772 bp, 10 predicted proteins | sample TA2KigC100mmetaG_FD_148624 | JGI IMG/M metagenome (GOLD analysis project Ga0194127, IMG submission 148624) | Freshwater microbial communities from Lake Tanganyika, Tanzania - TA2015036 Kigoma Deep Cast 100m | ecosystem: Environmental > Aquatic > Freshwater > Lake | place: Tanzania: Lake... | reverse complement strand
TGCTTCAAGGAATCCCAGGTCTCGATTTCCCGCATGGTCAAATCATCCGAAATATCTTCTGAGCGGATATTGAGGATGTCACCGATCAGTTTATATAATTTTTCTTGCATTTGTATTCACCTTCTACTGTCCATTCGCTGAAAATATTTCGACATTTCTCAATTATCGGCCAGGCGAACGTAGACATATGCAGACAGGCCGAGCAACTCCAGGATGCGGATTTGCACTGCCGTCAACGCGGGCAGGTGGCGGATGGTCTGGCCAGGTAACTGCACAATGGTCAGGGTGATGTTGTCGAACATCTTCAATAGCCTTTCCGTGGTCGGGTTATCAATACCCTTTTTGGGGTTGTTGGCAATCAGGCCGACCAGTTTCTCCTGGCTTTGTTTGAGTTTGCGCCGGATGACAAACTCGATCAGGGTCAGAAATCGGACCGCCAGGCTGAGCAAGTTGGTCAGCCCGACAACCTGGTCATCGCGTTTGACAAAGAGCGGACTGAGCGAAAGCGGCACACCCTTCAAACGATGAAAGCCACGCTCGATCAGCCATTCATCCCGGTAAGTCAGGACTGCCTGCTCCAGGCTCAATTGTTCGACTGGAGCATCGGTCGCATAAGCGCGCCAGCCGAAGGTTTTTTGCAAGGCGGCGATGGCTTGTTCCTGGCAGGTAATGGTAGTCATTTGGTAACGAACGGCGACGATTTCCTGCTGGGGCCGTTCCGGGCCGCCTCGACCGCGTCCCACATACTTGGTGCGGCGTTTTTCCTGGCGCTCATAGGCGTAGCTCAGCAGTCCTTCAACATCATGTGCCTCCAAGATTGCTTCGGCTGCTGCCACCAGCTCGGATTCATCACGGAACCGCCGTTTGCCGCGTCCCGGCGCCGGGGTCAGGGCCAGCAATTCTTCGGTTGCTCGCTGCAGGCGGCTTGCCAGGCCTTGCTGCTGCACTTTCCGGTAGCTTTCCGACCGCACCACCAGCACCCGCTCCATCCACTCCTGGACTTCGCCAGCTACTTCAGCCTGAACCAGGCGTTCGAACTCATAGCCTTCGGCCAGCAACTTGCGTTCGCCTTGCTCGTTCTCGACATAGACCGCCTGCAAATCGTATTCGCCAGCATTGGCCGCATGGATCCACGTCACAAGCTCTTCAGCCGTGGTTCCCGTTTGCGCCAGCGGACACAGGTAATGCTGTCCGAGTATGTGGATATGCGCCCGGATGGACAGGGCGCTCATCTTGCTGTCTCCGACAAACAGCAGCCCCACGCCGTCGATGATTTGCAGCACCCGGTCAATCGCCGGAATGTACAGCGGGTCATCCGCCTGGTTGCCAGCTACCACGTCCGTCACCAGCGGCAACCCCAAGGGGTCCAGCGCCGCCACCATCACCTTGACCTGTGCCAGGCTGGGGTCATCTTTGCTGTGCCCATACTGGAACAACGTCTCTTCTCCGCTGGCGTGATAGCCCGATACCGTGGTCGCATCCAGCCGCACCCGCTCAGGCGTCAATTCGTACACCCGCAGGATACTGCGCCCCAACTCGGTTTCGATGGCTTGCCAGGTCTCGGGATCACCTAATCGCCGCAGCAAGAGCGTCAAGCGATCATCCGTGAAATCCAATTCTCTCACTTCCATTCCGGTGATCCGCTCGATTGTCTCATGCGCCTGTCTCACCCAGGCCTGCACCGGCTGCTTGCGTGGATTGCTCTGGCTCAATATATGTGCCAACCAGATCGTCGCTATCCAGCCCCAACTGAGACCCTGGTGCAGTCCGTGGCGAACAAGGTGATGGTCTATGATCGCAGGCAAGCCCAGCTGTTGCATCGTTTCCAGCAAAAGCGGAAAGTCGTCTATTCTTTCTGTGGTAATGTGCATCTCAGGGGTCATCCCCTGAGTTTATCTGCTAATTCGCAATTTCGCTAGATTTTTCAGCGAATGGACAGCGTCTCCTTATTGAATGTTAGAATAAATTGGATGGGTTAGAATTGAAGATGGACTGTGTTTACTCTCCGTTCGCTCATTTTGTGAGCGGTTATAAAGATTCCGATACCCCTATATATGGCACGAAACTCAAGCCCATGCCCATATATGGCGGTATTACCTCATCGCGCTCTGGAGGAAAGCAACACCAGTGGCATTACTGAAAGAAATCTCTGGCCTGGAAAGGTCAAATTTGTAATGAAGAAAGCATTTTGCCTTATTTTCAGCCCATATTTCAAAATCTCGCCTGAAAATGAGCGAACCGAGAGTAATAGGCGTAACTATATTCTTCGTCATCCAGATACTTCAGGCCAGCTTCATAGTGTTCTTCAGGCGTCTGGGGGGTATTCGCCTCCTGGTCTCTTATCAGGACAACGGTCTGCACAATTGGGAATAATATAGCCAGGATGATAATGGCAGAGATGATCAACCAGAGGCTCTTCGTTTTTGGAATCAGGCTGCGGCGGAGTCTACTGAGCATGAGGGGAATTATACACCAATGACGCTGTTTGCGTACCCACCAGGAAAATAAGCAATGACAGATCTCGGGAAAAATGATAAAATCCCCGCTCGTGAGTCCGCTCAATGGATAAGTAGCCTGACAATGACACATATCAATCTACCCCCCTCTGTCCCCCCATTTTCGCTCACGGGATTGCTGCTCAACCAGGAGCTATCTGGGCGAAAATGGGGGGATGAAAGGGGGGTCAAAGCAATTCAATTTTTGTATGAGATATTACCGGAGGATCATTATGTCTGAAAAACAACCGATTGGCGAAGAACGAAAAGTTCAATTCCTTAGCGGCGAAACCATAGACGGCGCACCCGTGTCATACATCGTCGTATTAGCTGCTGTCGTGGTGGCGTTATCCTTCATCCCCATTTCTGTCATCATTGCCCTAGGCGGCAGCTTCCCCATGAGTCAGGGCGTCCTTGGTCTGGTTGGCTGGGTACTTGGCCCCGTCGCAGGCGCGGTAGCATCCGGGATTGGCGCGTTGATTGGCATCTTCCTGGCTCCCCACACCGCCGGCCCCATCCCCCTTCTCCGCATATGGGGCTCGCTGATCGCGTCATTTGCTGCTGGGACCATGGTGATCGGCGCGAAACGAAAAGGCTGGTGGTTTTGCCCCTGCCTGTATGCTTTATTGTCGCTTTTATATTTCATTGGGCGCGCTGTTTTCATCAACGGCGTAGGTCTGTGGGTCGCGATCGCCGCTGCGTTCATTGACTGGTCTGCAATCATCTTGCTTGCTCTTCCAACTCGAACGCTTTTCGCAAAATGGATCAACAGTAAGAACTGGGGGCTGGTTCTTGCTGGCCTGGGATTGGGCACCTGGACTGTCTATGGCATCTCGCATATTTGCCTGACAGCGATCTATTACCACGTGTTCAATTATCCCGAAGTAGTATTCTACGAAGTGATGACTGTCGCTCCCTTCGAGAATTTGTTGCGGGCCATCGTTGGTATGGTCATCGGCGGCGGCGTAATCGCCGGGTTGCGCGCTATTGGGTTGGTGAAACCAGAGCACGCCATTTATTGAGAATCTCTCCCTCCACCCGCATCCAGGGCGTCCTCCTGGTTATCCTGGCAACCATCTTTTGGTCGGCGTCCAGCCTCCTCATTGGCCTCATCTACCAGGAGATCAATATCCCTGCCGTCAACCTGGCATTTTGGCGCGACCTGAGCACATTATCTGCTCTTTTTCTTGGCATCCTAATCTTTCGCCCGAGGCTGTTCAGTGTAAAACGCCGCGATCTACCCTGGTTGTTGGCGATGGGCGCAATCAGCATCGGTCTCTTCCATGTGCTGTGGAATATCACTGTGGTGATGCTCGGCGCATCCATCGCTACGGTGATGCAGAGCAACGCCCCTATCTTCGTCACCATCGTAGCCTGTCTAGTTTTGAAAGAAGGGCTTACAAGCAAGAAGATTCTTGCCGTTTTCCTTTCGGTCATTGGAACCATACTCTGTTCAGGCATCATCAGCTCAGCAGGCCAACCGGTCACATTCTCTGGCATCGCCATCGGGGTAATCGGGGCCTGCGCTTATGGTTCATACACGCTATTCGGAAAGAAATTGATCGGCAGCTACAGCCCATGGACGATCATGTTGTACATCTTCGCCTTCGCTGCTTTGGTGTTGCTCCCCTTTCAGATCGGCAAACCATCTCCCTGGCCCGTAGAACCGAAAGCGCTGGCATATTTCACCGGTCTGATCCTGATTCCCACCATCGGCGGTTTCGGCATCTTCACCATCGCCCTCCACCGTTTGCAAGCCAGCGTGGCCTCGATCAGCGCCACTGCAGAAATCATCTTTGCTTCTATCTCAGCCTATATCATCCTAGGGGAGCGCCTCGACTTCTGGCAAATCCTGGGCGCGATCTTCGTGATCGGCGGCGTCATACTCATCTCACTACCCAATAATAAAAACAGACGGGGTTGATTTTTTTCGCAAGCAGCATTGACTCAGTATGAAATCTATGGAATAATGTAACCGGTTACAGTAACCGGTTACACCCCAGGCCGCAGGGAGCCTTATGACGAGGAAATCATCATCCACAATCACAATGCGTGACGTCGCTCGCGAAGTCGGCGTCTCGGTTGCGACGGTTAGTCGTTATATCAATGGCAGCGCGCCTGTATCCCCAGAGGTAGCCGAACGCCTGGAACAAATCATGGCGGAACTTAAATATGTCCCCCATTCTGCCGCCAGACAGTTGGCCACGCGCAAAACCATGGTCGTCGGGTTGCTGTTGACCAATATGTACAATGATTTCTTCGGCCCGCTGCTCTATGGCATCGAATCAGTAGTCGGTGAACACAGGTATAACCTTTTGGTGGCGACATGCCGCCTCGATAATCAAACCAATATATCTCTTCCCATTGGCCCTCACAATACCGATGGACTATTGATCTTTGCCGGCAGCATAAAAGATGATGATCTCGCCGAGCTGAGTTCCCAAGGTTTCCCCGTTGTACTTATCCACCATACTGCGCCTGAATCCCTTTCGATTCCCTGTGTTACCGTCGAAAACAAAGCAGCCACCTATAAGCTGGTTAGCCACCTGATCGAAGACCATGATCGGCGACAGATCGTATTCATGAAGGGACCTTCTCAGCAAGAAGACTCTTATTGGAGGAAATTAGGGTATCTGAACGCTCTTCGAGATCATGATATCGAGATCAATCCAAAGTTGATGCTGACGGGAGAATTTCTGCATGGAGTCGCCTATCGTTCATTGAAGGATTTCATAGATAGAAGCGATCCTATTGATTTCGATGCTGTATTTACAGGCGATGATGATGCCGCTATCGGCGTGGTCGAAGCGCTGACTGAATGCGGCATTCGCATCCCCGAAGATGTTGCTGTGGCAGGTTTCGATGATTCCCGGTTATCGGCATTTTTGAACCCTCCATTGACAACTGTACGCGCTCCCACTGCAGAAGTAGGGCGAATCGCGGCGAAAAATCTATTCAACCTGATCGAAGGACATCCCGTTGATGACGTCACGCTTCTGCCCACGGAAATCATCCTACGGCGCTCCTGTGGATGCAATTCAGGATGATCATGCCTCCATCGTCAGGAGTTCATCCTTCCTTTCATGGAGGCTACTTGATGTATGAAAAACTGTAACTACACACCAATCCGTTCGATGGCTGAGCAGTTACGAAAAACTACTTTCAAAGGAGGAGGTGCTCTATCGAAAAATTCCTTTTGAATAACACTGTACTACTTTATCCACAACAAGTTATTCCGTGAGGAGAAATATCATGAAAAAGATATTGACTGTTCTGTTTTCACTGCTCGTGATCGCGGCGATGCTGCTGGCGGCATGTAAGCCACCGGCGCCAGCCGCGCCCGAAGCAGCCGCGCCTGCCGAAGAAGCCGCGCCTGTTGAAGAAGCGGCGCCCGCTGAAGAGGCCGCGCCACCCGAGAAGGTGACCATTCGATGGTTCGTTGGCCTGGGTACTGGCGCTAACCCAGAACACATCCCTGGCCAGGAAGAAGTCGTCGCTCGTTTCAATGAAACCCATGATAATATCGAGCTGGTGGTCGAATTCGTGGAAAACTCAATAGCTCCCGATCAATTGAAGACACAGATTGCTGCTGGCGACCCCCCAGATATCATCGGTCCTGTTGGCTGGAGCGGCACGAATGAATTCTCCGGTCTCTTCCTGGATCTCGAACCGTATTTGGGCGCGTTCGATTGGGGGGATTTCGATGCTGACTCTATCAACGCCTATCGTTTGGAGGGCGAAGGATTGCTTGGACTTCCTTTCGCCGTGTTCCCTTCGATGATCTACTACAATCGTGACCTGTTCGATGAGGCTGGCCTGGCTTATCCGCCCCAGAACTACGGTGATCCCTATGCGGATGGTGATCCCTGGACCGTCGAGAAGCTCGAAGAGCTTGCATTAGCCCTGACAGTTGACGCTAACGGCAACGATGCCAATAGCCCAGACTTCGATCCGAAAAATATCGTCCAATTTGGCTACCACTCCCAGTGGACTGATCCACGCGGGCAGGCCGCAGCTCTCTTCGGCGCAGACAATTTTATTGACGATGAAGGTAATGCAGTCCTTTCCGAGCGCTGGCGCAGTGCTTTCAACTGGTATTATGAGGGTATGCACGTCAAGCACTTCATGCCCAACACGACATACCAGGAGAGCGACCTGTTGGCAGCCGGCAATCCCTTTGACTCCGGTAATGTTGCCATAGTGCACTGTCACCTTTGGTACACATGCTGCCTTGGCAACGTCCCGAATTGGGATATGGCAGTCGTTCCTTCCTACAATGATGCCGGTGATGTGACCGTCAAGCTCCATGCGGATACCTTCCGCATTTTCGCCTCGACTGAAAACCCAGAAGAAGCCGTGGAGGTTCTCCTTTATTTGACTGGCGAGGCTGCTGGAGATCTGTTACAGATTTATGGCGGTATGCCTGGTCGCATCAGCTTGCAGGAAGAGTTCTTTGCTACAATGGATGAGCGCTTCCCGCAGGGCGTCAATTGGGACGTAGCCGTTCAAGGATTGGCTTACCCTGACGTTCCTAATCACGAGTCCAACCTGCCCAACTACGCCAAGGCCTACGACCGCATTGGCGCTTTTCAGACCCTGTATGAGTCTACTCCTGACCTCGATATCAATGCTGAACTTGATAATCTGGTGGCAGACCTACAGGTTATTTTCGACGAAGCCAAATGACATGGAACTATTGCCTCAGGGGGATGGAGTAGCAATGCGAGAAGGAATGTGGGGTCAGCTGCTGTGTGAGCTGACCCCACCCTCATAGGAGTAAGCCATGACAACAATGTTTTCTGAATTCACGCTTAGAAATCTCAGGTTCACCCGAGGCAAGCTCAGCAAGCTCGCCCGGCGTGAAGCGAATTGGGGTTTGCTTTTCCTCTCTCCATGGATTATTGGTTTTTTCCTCTGGAAATTCCTTCCAATGATTGCTTCGTTGGTTTTTTCTTTTACTTCTTTCAACCTTCTGCATAGAGAGGATGTTCAATGGGCCGGGCTGGAGAACTATATCCGCTTCTTCGGCGATCCTTTGGCAGGCGTTGCAATAAAGGTTTCGCTAACTTTTGCCCTTATTTCATTGCCTATAGGTATTATTCAACCCATTCTGATGGCAGCTTTGTTGAATCAAAAGAGTTTGAGATGGAAGCGCATCTTTACCACATTATTCTATATGCCAAAAATCGTCCCGATGGTGTCGGTCGTTTACATCTGGCAGGGTGTTTTGAATGCTCGCACGGGGTGGGTTAATATTGCTCTCGAATCAATCGGCATACCAGGACCAGATTGGATCAACACAGTTGCCTGGATCTACCCTGCATTGGTGCTAATCGGATTGTGGGGCGTCGGTGATATGATGCTGTACACCCTCGCTACCATGCAGGGGATACCCACAGAATTATACGAAGCAGCGCGTGTGGATGGCGCAGGTGCTTTCGCCACATTCTGGCATATCACGATACCTATGATCACGCCGATTATTTTCTACAACCTTGTGCTCTCCTCGATTGGTATCCTGATGTATTTTTTAGTTCCATATGTTCTCAAGGGGCCAAATGGGGATCCGGGGAATGCGACCTGGTTCTATGGGATGTATCTTTACAAAGAAGCATTTGCTTATTCTGACATGGGTATGGGGGCGACAATGGCCTGGATACTTTTCTTATTTGCTATTGTTGTGACCATAATACTCTTTTCGACCCAAAAATACTGGGTGTTTTATGCAGCGGAGGAGGTGTGACGATGGCTATTAGAACAGATCGTTCGACCACGTTATTATCGAACCGTATGCGAGTATTTCTCTTCAGCGCCAGCCTCACCCTTTTCGCCCTGATCATCATCTCGACTTACTTATCGCCTTTCGGCTATATGACAGTCACAGCCATCAAGGATCGTTCGATGATCGCCGACCCCAATGCCCCTATCCTACCTTCTAAGGAGGCGACCTTCAATTATGAAGGCCAGGAGTTGGCGGTTTACCTGGTGCCAACCGAGGATGGCAAAGTACATGAATGGGCCATCCTCAAAAAAGGCAGAGAAGAAAGCACCTTTATCGATCCCACGAACCTGGAGGCTGGCCCAACCGAATGGACAGGCAGGTGGCGCACTTTGGAAAGGGTTTGGAGTGTTAGTCCAGTATGGGAAAATTTTTCCGAAGCCTGGAAAGGGCTTAACATGCCTCGCTTGCTGCGGAATACATTGGTCATCGCGATCACGGGTTCCATAGGCACATTGATTTCTTGCATTGCGGTTGCCTATGGATTTTCTCGCTTCCGTATTCCGGGGAAAAATATCCTCTTCATGGCTCTGATTTCCACCATCATACTCCCAGAATTCGTCACGATCGTACCAACCTATGTCGTTTTCGAACGTATTGGTTGGATAGGTACTTGGCTTCCATTGATCATTCCCCACTTCTTCGCCAACGCGTATAATGTCTTCCTCCTCCGTCAATTTTTCATGACTATCCCAAAAGAATTAGACGAGGCAGCCATGATCGATGGGGCTAGCCCCATGCGCATCCTCTTTTCGGTAATACTTCCCCAATCTATCCCGGCTATCGTTGCCGTGGGAATGTTCCACTTTATGTGGTCCTGGAATGACTTTTTCCAGCCGTTGCTCTATCTCTCGACAGAACGAGAATTACAACCCATCTCTATTGGGATCCAGCTCTACAATGCGCGTTATTTTGCCCAACCGCACATGATCCAGGCCAGCTCGCTCCTGGGTCTGCTCGTGCCAATCATCATCTTCTTCCTGGCGCAACGCATCTTCATGCAAGGCATCGTCTTTACCGGGGTCGAAAAATAGCACATGTTCATTCCTACCATTTCTTGGGGCACAATCTTATGAAAGTAGCTGTCATCGGTGGTGGCTCGACGTACACCCCCGAACTGGTCAATGGTTTTATCGCCCGGGCGAGGGAATTCCCGCTCGAGGAACTCTGGTTGATGGATAACGATCCGTATCGACTCCAGATCGTTGGCGGATTTGCTCAGCGCATCGTGGCGGCCAGGGGGTCGCCCTTCGAGGTGATCCTGAGCAACGATCAACGTGGTTCGATCGAAGGGGCAGCCTATGTCATCACTCAATTGCGTGTCGGGCAGATGGAAGCCCGCCGCAAGGACGAATACCTTGGGCGCCGGCATGGCCTGATTGGGCAGGAGACCACTGGGGTGGGCGGCATGGCCAAAGCCCTGCGCACTATCCCCGTCCTGCTTGGCATCGCTGGAGACATGCGCGCAGTAGCCGCGCCTGGCGCTCTGCTGGTTAATTTCACAAACCCGGCCGGGTTGGTCACCCAGGCCCTCAGCCAGTATGCCGCTGACATCCCCTCGGTGGGTGTCTGTAACGTGGCTATCACCGCCAAGATGCACATACTCAAAAACCTGGAAATGACCGGATGTGGTAAGTTTGATCCTTTCGAGGCGGAACTGCAAACCCTGGGATTGAATCATCTCTCCTGGCACCGCGGCCTGACCATCGCTGGCGAAGACCTCTGGCCAAAGGTCATCGAGGGCTATATCACCCACCTCGAATCTGTCGAGCACCCCGAATGGGATCCCGCCACCGTAGCCTCGTTGCGTATGATCCCCAATTATTATTTGCAGTATTTCTATTTCACCGAGAAAAAGCTGGCTGCCCAAAATAGCTGGCCCCCCTCGCGCGCTGAAGAGGTCATCGAGGTCGAAAAAGACCTGCTTCGCTTTTATGCTGACCCCAGTCTCGAAGAGCCGCCTGCAGACCTGATGAAACGCGGCGGGGCGTATTATTCCACCGTTGCTACGCAGTTGCTCAATGCCCACTACAACGACCTGGGCGAAACGCATATCGTCAACGTGCCTAACGGGGCGGCGGTGGCAACATGGCCTGCCGATTGGGTGCTGGAATTGCCCGCCAGAGTCAGTCGCGCCGGTATCACGCCGCTGCCAGCAGAACCTTTGCCGCCAGCTTGCTTTTCGCTGATAGCCGCAGTAAAATCCTACGAATTGCTTACCGTCGAGGCGGCGGTCCATGGCGACCGGCTGGCCGCTTACCAGGCTCTACTGGCCCACCCCCTCGGCCCCTCGGCGGACAACATCCAGGCGGTTCTGGAGGATTTGATCGAAACCCACCGGGATTATTTGCCGCAATTCGATTAAGGAGGCCACTGAAAAAATTACGGACATTCACGAGTTTTTTCAGGGAACTCATTAAGAGAGTGTTTTAAAACTCAAATCAGCCACAGATGAACACAGATAAAAGGGATTTCGGCGATGAAAGACGGCTGTTCAT